>WNFM01097211.1_pt3 | contig 11050 bp, 10 predicted proteins | sample 5400271 | NCBI WGS metagenome assembly WNFM01 (sample SAMN13153352, study PRJNA577476) | soil metagenome | isolation source: 60 cm saprolite on Douglas fir-dominated hillslope | place: USA:California | collected 2013-09-17 | reverse complement strand
CCGCCTGGCGCCCAATTAAGAAATCCAATGCCAGTGTCGATGTCCATAGACTGTCTCTATCGAGCCCATTCAATCTGATCATTGGCCAGCGCAGTGCGGCGGCGGCAGAATGCGCTCACACCAGCAGCAGCTGGACCGCCAGGAGGCCGCCATGCACCCGACCCGCAATGACCTGCCCGCCCGCACCCGCGCGCGTCTCGAAAAACTGCTCAACCAGCGACTCGCCGACGCGCTCGATCTCGAGGCCGCCTCCAAGCAGGCGCACTGGAACGTCAAGGGCCCGCATTTCATCGCCCTGCACGAGCTGTTCGACAAACTGCACGACAATATCGAGGAGCATGTTGATTCGCTGGCCGAGCGCATCACGGCCATCGGCGGCACCGCGCTCGGCACGGTGGGAGCGGCGGCACGCGGCAGCTCGCTGGCGCCGTATCCGGAGAACATCAGCGCCGGTCCCGCGCATGTCGCGGCACTGGCCGACCGGCTGGCCGACTTCGGGAAAAAGGTGCGCCAGGCCATCGCCGCGGCGGCCAAGCTCGATGATGCCGACAGCGCGGATCTGTTCACGGAAATCTCGCGCGATGTCGACAAGTACCTCTGGTTCATCGAGGCGCACCTGCACGAGGCGGGATAGCGCGCCTGCCGGGGCGCGCGGCGCCGACCTATGGCCGCGCGGGCGGTGCTGATAGCATGCCCGCTGCCTGACACCAGGCATCCGGGGGTCCGGTGTATTGCACTTCCCAGCGCCACGCCGATCAGGTCGAGCTCGTGCTGCACGGCCCATGGCGCGCCGCGCAGCTCGCTGCGATCCAGACCGAACTGGCGCTCGTGCCGCTGGCGGGCGTGCGGGAGCTGCAGCTGCGGGCCGCCGACGCTCACTTTGACCTTTCCGGGACCTGGCTGCTGCATGACTATCTGGCGGCCGCGGCCGCCGCGGGCGTGACGGCCCGCTTCGACGGGCCGCCGCCGGCCGCACTGGCCCTGATCAGGCGGACCCTTAAGAGCGAGGAGGCGGGGAGCGAAACGGCCCGCGAGGTGCAGGCGGGGTGGCTGGACCCGGCCGTGGCGGTCGAGGGGCTGGGGCGCCGGGCGGTCGGCGGCTGGCGCCTGTTCGAATCCCTGCTCAATTTCCTGGGCCGCGTGGGCTTCGCCTTCGCGCGCAGCGGCGCGCACCTGAAGCGCTGGCGGCCGACCTCCATTGCCCGTCACGTCTACGACACGGGCATCACCGCGATCCCCATCGTGGCGCTGATCGGCTTCCTGATCGCGGTGATCCTGGCCTACATGGGCGCACAGCAGCTGCGCAAGTTCGGTGCCGACATCTTTGTGGTCGATCTGGTCACCATCGGCGTGCTGCGCGAGCTGGCGGTGCTGCTGACGGCGATCATCGTCGCCGGCCGGTCTGGCAGCGCCTTCGCCGCCGAGATCGGCGCCATGAAACTCAATGAGGAAGTCGACGCGCTGCAGGCCATCGGAGTGGACCCCATCGAAGTGCTGGTTCTGCCCCGGCTCCTGGGGCTGGTCATCGCGCTGCCGCTGCTGACGGTCATCGCCGATGCCGTCGGCCTGGTGGGCGGGGGCCTGCTGTGCCGGACGCTCCTGGGCATGCCCCTGGCGCAGTACCTGAATCGCGCCAACGACGCCATCTCGCCGACCACGTTCTGGGTCGGGCTGGTGAAGGCACCGGTCTTTGCGGTGCTGATCGCGCTCGCCGGCACCTGGTGCGGACTGCGGGTGCGCGGTTCCTCGCGCGATCTGGGCCGCCTGACCACCCTCGCGGTGGTGCAGGCCATCTTCTTCGTGATCCTCGCCGACGCCCTGTTCGCCGTGCTGTTCATGGAACTGGACATCTGATGACGACCGTCGTTGAAGTGCGCGGCCTGGTGAACCAGTTTGGGCGGCAGGTCGTGCACCGGGACCTGGACATGAGCGTCGAGGAAGGCGAGGTGTTCGGTATCGTGGGCGGTTCGGGTTCCGGAAAGTCAGTGTTGCTGCGCACCATCCTCGGCCTGCAGGCACCCCGGGCGGGCACGGTGCTGCTGGGCGGGCGCGACATCACGCGGCTCAAGCCCGCCGAGCTGCGCCAGGTCAAGGCGGACTACGGCGTGACGTTTCAGCACGGCGCGCTATTCAGCTCGCTCACCGTGTTGCAAAACATTCAGCTGCCGATGCTCGAGCACCTGCAGTTGCCACGGCGGATGCTCGATGAGCTGGCCCTGCTGAAGCTCCGGCTGGTGGGCCTCGGTGCCGACGCGGCGCAAAAGTACCCGTCACAGCTGTCCGGCGGCATGATCAAGCGTGCGGCACTGGCGCGCGCACTGGCCCTGGACCCGCAGCTGCTGTTCCTCGATGAACCGACCTCGGGACTCGATCCCATCGGCGCGCAGGCCTTCGACGAGCTCGTGGTCCAGCTGCAGCGTGAACTGGCCCTCACGGTCATCATGATCACGCACGACCTGGACACCCTGTTCGGCACCTGCTCGCGCGTGGGCGTACTGGTCGAGGGGCGCATGATCAGCGATACGCTGGCGGGCATCGTCCGCAATCCGCAGCCGTGGATTCATGCATACTTCCAGGGCGCGCGGGCGCGGCAGCGGGAGGCGCAGCATGGAGCGTGAGGCCAATTACGTCGCGGTGGGCGCCTTCGTGCTGCTGGTCGCGGTCATGGCGGCCCTGTTCGTCTACTGGTACAGCGACGCGCGCGACCAGCACGACTACACCCGCTACGAGATCTATTTCGACGGCAGCGTCAGCGGCCTGTCCGAAGGCGGGCAGGTGCGCTACCTGGGCGTCGATGTCGGGCGCGTGGTGCGCATCCGCCTCGACCGGCGCGCCGCTGATCGCGTGCAGGTCATCGCCGACATCGATTCCAGCGCGCCGATCTCCGATCGGACCCTGGCCGAGCTGTCGCTCCAGGGCGTGACGGGACTGCTGTACATCGACCTGCAGCAGCTGCGCGGCGGTACGCAGAATCAGCCGGTGATGGCGCTGGTGCAGAGCGAGAACTATCCGGTGATCCGCTCAGTCCATTCCAATTTCGATCTGTTCCTGAGCAGCCTGCCGGAGCTTGCGGTGCGCGCCGGCGAGCTGGCGACGCGCGCCAACCGGCTGCTGTCGGACGAGAACATCGCCGCCCTGACGCGCCTGGCGGCCAGTGTGGAACGCGCCGGCAGCGCCCTGCCGCAGGCGGCGCGCGATGCCGGGGCACTGATCGCCGAACTGCGCAGCGCGACGGCCGAAAGCCGCGAGGTCATCGCGCAGGTGCGCGCGGCCTCGGCCACGGCGGCGCCGGATCTGGCCGCGGGCATGGCGCGCCTGCGCGTTACGGCGGATCACCTGGCGACGGCCAGCGAGCAGCTGGACGGCATCTTGGCCGAGAACCGCAGTGCCCTGCGCGGCTTCATGCAGCAGGGCCTGCCGCAGGTCGAGGCGCTGGTGCGTGACAGCCGCGACGCGGCCCACGAGTTCCAGCAGCTCTCGAGGAGCCTGCGTGAGAATCCTTCCCGGCTCCTGTATCAGCCGGCGAGTTCCGGCGTGGAGATACCTCGATGAGAGTCCGAGCGGTCATGGCTGGCGCCGTCGCTGCACTGCTGGCAGGCTGTGCCGGGTTGCACAGCGCCGAGCGGGCGGATCAGGTGTATACGCTGGAAGCCGCCGCGCCCGCGGAGCCGCCGGCCGCCGCGGACGCGCCGGTCGCTACGGGAATGAACGAGGTGAGGCCGACGCTGCAGCTGCTGCGGCCGCTCGCGGCGCCCGGGCTCGACAGCGACCGGATCGCCGTGGTTCGCAACGGCTCGCAACTCGACTTCTACGCGGCGAGCCGCTGGCCCGCTCCACTGCCCGAGGTGCTGCAATCGCTCGCGATCAACGCGCTGCGGGCGTCCGGCCACTATCGCGCGGTGCAGTCCGAAGGTACGGCGGTGGCCGCCGATGAAGTGCTGCAGCTTGAAATCCGCCGCTGCCAGGCCGAATACGGCAGCGGCGGCGATGTCGTGGTGCACGTGCAGCTGGTGGCGACCCTGGGGCGTCGCGCCGACCGGAGCCTCGTGGCCAGCGCCGAGGCCGAGAGCGTCACGCCGGTCGCGGAAAATCGCCTGCAGGCGGTGATCGCCGCCTATCGCAAGGCCGTCGGCGAGGCGCTCGGCCAGCTGGTGGCGCGGTTGCCGTAGGGACCTCAGCACCGACCGCCGTGAGCTAAACTTCAACATCTCCATTTTCCCGTTTTTAAGGATAGGTATGCGCCCGCTACTCATGCGCCTGGCCGCTTTGGCGCTCACAGGCCTTCTTACCGGTATCGCCGCGGCCCAGAGTGATCCTGGCGCCAGCCTCGCCGAGCTGCGGCGGATGAGCGCCCGGTTCGTGCCCACCCCGCTGGTGGTCGACACGAACGCTCTGACGAGCGGGGATCGCAAGGCGCTGGTCAAGCTGATCGAGGCCGCGCGCATCGTTGACGAGGTGTACCTCGATCAGGTCTGGAGCGGCAACGCCGCTGAATATGAACGCCTGCGCGCGGATGACAGTCCGCTCGGGCGCGCGCGCCTGCATTATTTCTGGTTCAGCAAGGGGCCCTGGTCCGAGCTCGATGGGTTCAAGGCCTTCGTGCCGGGCGTTCCGGCGCGCAAGCCGCTGGGTGCCGGGTTTTATCCGGTGGACATGACGGCCGCGGACTTCGAGGCCTGGGTCGCCAGGCTATCCGCGGCGGAGGCCGAGCAGGCCAAGGGCTTCTACAGCGTGGTCCGGGCGGCCACGGATTGCGCCGCGCCGAAATGCTATCAGAGCGTGCCCTACAGCGAGGCGTACCGGGAGCCGCTGGCCCGGATCGGCGCCCTGCTGCGCGATGCGGCGGCGCTGACGGGCAACGCCAGCCTGCGGCGCTTCCTCACGACCCGCGCCGCTGCCTTCCTCAGCAATGACTACTACGAAAGCGATGTGGCCTGGATGGACCTCGACGCGCCGTTGGACATCACGATCGGCCCCTATGAGAACTACACCGATGAGCTGTTCGGCTACAAGGCGGCGTTCGAGGCCTACGTCAACATTCGCGACGACCGCGAGAGCGCCAAGCTGGGTTTCTTCAGCGCACACCTGCAGGAGCTGGAGGACAATCTCCCCGAGGATCCGGAGTATCGCAGCGCGAAACTGGGGGCGCTTTCGCCGATCCGCGTGGTCAACCAGGTGATCAGTTCCGGTGACGGCGCCCACAATATCGCGACCGCGGCCTACAACCTGCCCAATGACGACCGCGTGGTGCAGGAGAAGGGCAGCAAGCGCGTGATGCTCAAGAATGTGCAGGAAGCCAAGTTCAGGAAGATCCTGGTGCCGATCGGGGAACGGGTCCTGACGGCGCCGACCCGCAAGTACATGAGCTTCGACTGGTTCTTCACGCACATCCTCGCGCATGAACTCATGCATGGCCTGGGTCCCCACCAGATTACCGTGGATGGCCGCGCCACGAATCCGCGCCTGGAACTGAAGAACCTGTTTTCGCCGATCGAAGAGGCCAAGGCGGATGTGACGGGCCTGTGGGCCTTGCAGTACATGCTCGATCACGCCAAGGCCCTGGGGCTCCGGCAGGTGATCGCGGTGGGCCCCGACGCGGAGCGCAAGCTCTACACCACTTACCTGGCCTCGATGTTCCGCGTCCTGCGCTTCGGCCAGACCGAGGCGCACGGCCGCGGAATGGCCCTGCAGATCAATTTCCTGCTCGAGCACGGCGCCCTGCACACGAGCGCCGGCGGCAGATTCGAGATCGACTACGCGCGGATCAAGGACGCGTTCCGCGATCTCGACCATGCGCTGCTCACGGTGGAAGCCCAGGGCGATGCACCGGGCGCTGACCGGCTGCTGAAAAGCGGGGCGATCCGCCCCGAGGTCCAGGCCGCACTGGATCGCCTGGCCGACCTGCCGACCGACATCGAGCCGCAGCTCATCACGGCGGAGGCGATCGCGCCGCACTGAGGCGGCCGCACTTCAGCGCATCGTGACCAGTTCCTCGGCCGAAGTCGGATGGATGGCCACCGTGTCGTCAAAGTCGCGCTTGGTCGCGCCCATGCGCACCGCAACGGCGAAGCCCTGCATCATTTCATCGGCGCCGGCGCCGATCACGTGCACGCCGGCCACGCGCTCCTCGGCGCCCACCGTCACGAGCTTCATCAGCGTCTTGGGTTTGCGCGTGGTCAGGGCGTGATACAGGGGCACGAAGCCGGCGGAATGGACCTTGACCTCTGCGCCATGACGGCGGCGCGCCTCGGCTTCCGTGAGCCCCACGGTGCCGATCGGCGGGTGGCTGAAGATCACCGTCGGAATGTTTTCGTAGTCGAGCCGCCGCTCCTTCTGGCCGCCGAACACCCGATCGGCGAGCCGGCGGCCGGCCGCGATAGCCACCGGCGTGAGCTGCGCGCGCCCGGTCGCATCGCCGATCGCATAGATGCCGGACACATTGGTTTCCTGGAAGGGATCGGTGCGCACGAAGCCGTCGGCATCGCAGAGCACGCGCACCTTATCGAGGCCCAGTCCGGCGATGGAGGCCTTGCGGCCGACGGCCCATAGCACGGTGTCGAAGGGGCCGGCGCGGCGGCCATCGGTCAGCTCGACGCGCAGCTGTCCCTGCGCATCGCGCACCAGCGCCTTCGGTTGGGCCTGGAACAGCTGCTCGATGCCTTCCTCCTGCATGAGCTCGCCCAGGTGCGCACCGAGGAAGGCATCAAAGGCCCTGAGCAGCTGCTCGCCCCGCGCCAGCACCGTGGTGTGCGTGCCCAGCGCGGAGAAGATGCCGGCCAGCTCGACGGCGATGTAACCGCCGCCCACGATCGCGACGCCGGCCGGGCGCGCCGGCAGCGCGAAGAAGTCGTCCGAGGTGATGCCCAGCTCCGCGCCCGGAATCGCCGGCACCACCGCGTGCCCGCCCGTGGCCAGGACGATGTGCGGGGCGCGATAGAGGCGGCCGTCGGCCTGCACCTCGGACCTGGCGGTGAGCTGCGCGCGGGCGCGCAGCAGCGTGACACCGCACCGTTCGAGATTGGCGGCGTAGATATTGTTGAGCCGCGCAATGTAGGCATCGCGCTTGTGCCGGAGCAGCGCCCAGTCGTGGCCGGCCAGCGTCAGATCGAAGCCGTAGTCGTGGGCGTCGTGGGCAGCGTGGGCGAGGTGCGCGGCATTCCAGGTGATCTTTTTGGGCACGCAGCCGACGTTTACGCAGGTGCCGCCGAGCCGCTGCGACTCGATCAGCAGCGCCCGTGCCCCGAATCCTGCCGCCCGCTGCGCGCAGGCCAGGCCGCCGCTGCCCGCGCCGATGACGATGAGATCGAAATCTGTGACCATGTTCCGACTCCTGCCCCTCTGCTGCGGGTTCCCATCCTGACCGGGCTCTGGCACTCTTGCCGGATGCCACCCGCCACCCGCACGGCTGCCGTGCCCGCCCCCCCGCTCAATCCACTGCTCGCCGACGCAGCGCTCCCGCCCTTCCCGGATATCCGTCCCGAGCACATCGAGCCGGCGATCGCGGAACTGCTGGGTGAGTGCCGCGCGCGCCTCGCCGAGATCGCACGGCTCGCGGAACCGAGCTTCGCGAGCGTGGTGTTGCCGCTGGAGGAACTGCGCCACCGCCTGGCCCGCACCTGGTCCCCGGTCGGTCATCTTAACGGAGTGATGAATTCCGAGGCGCTGCGCGCGGCCTACAATGCCTGCCTGCCGCTGCTCTCAGAGTACTACACGGATCTGTCGCAGAGCGAACCGCTGTACCGCGCCTACCTGCAGATCCGCAACCGCGAAGGCGCGCGGCTCGATGGCGTGCAGCGCGCCGTGCTGGAACGCGCGCTGCACGATTTCCACCAGGCGGGCGTGGCGCTCGACGGGGAACGCAAGCTCCGATTCAAGAGCATCATGAGCGAGCTGGCGCAGCTGCAGGCGAAGTTCGAGGAAAACGTGCTCGACGCGACCAACGCCTGGTCGCACCGGGTCACCGATCCTGCGCAGCTCGCGGGCGTCAACGCCGGCATCGTGGCCCAGGCCGAGCAGCGCGCGCGCGCGGCGGGCGTCGAGGGCTGGATCTTCGGTCTCGATCAGCCGACCTATGTCGCGGTGGTCACGGACGCGGACTCGGCGGCACTGCGCCGCGTGTTCTACGAGGCCTGGTGCACGCGGGCGTCCGATCGGGGACCCGGCGCGGGGCGTTTCGACAATACCCCGGTCATGGAAGGCATCCTGCGCCTGCGCCACGAGGCGGCGCGGCTGCTCGACTACCCCTCTTACGCGGAATATGCGCTCGAGGACCGCATGGCCAGCAGCGTGCCGGAGGTCAGCTCCTTCCTGATGCAGCTCGCCGGCGCCGCGCGCGAGCAGGCGCGGGCGGAGCTGGCCGAACTCGAGGCCTACGCCGGGCGCACGCTCGAAGCCTGGGACCTGAGCTACTACTCGGAACGCCTGCAGCAGAACCGCTTCCAAGTCTCGCAGGAGGAGCTGCGCGATTACCTGCCGCTGCCACGGGTACTGGCCACGCTGTTCGAAGTGGCCGAGCGGCTCTACGGCGTACAGCTGCGCGAACGGAGCGGCGTGCCGGTGTGGCACGCAGACGTGCGCTACTTCGAGGTGCTCTCGCCCGGCGGCGCGCCGCTGGCCAGTTTCTATCTTGACGCCTATGCGCGCGCCAACAAGCGGAGCGGCGCGTGGATGGACGATTGCGTGGGCCGCAAGCACCTCAACGGCCAGCTCACGCTGCCGGTGGCCTTCCTGGTCTGCAATTCATTGCCGCCGCAGGGCGAGCGGCCGGCACTGCTGACGCACGATGACGTGGTGACGCTGTTTCATGAATTTGGCCACGGATTGCACCACATGCTCACGCGCATCGGCTATCCGAGCGTGGCCGGGATCAACGGTGTCGCCTGGGATGCGGTCGAGCTGCCGAGCCAGTTCATGGAAAATTACGCCTGGCTGCCCGAGGTGCTGGCGCGCATCGGCGCGCACGTGAAAAGCGGCGAGCCGCTCCCCGAGGCAAAGCAGCGCCAGCTCATTGCCACCCGCAGTTTCCAGGCCGGACTTCATACGCTCCGCCAAGTGGAATTCGCGCTCTTCGACATGCGCATGCACGCCGAGTACGACCCGCAGCGCGGCGGGCGCATCTACCCGCTGCTGGCCGAAGTGCGCGCGGCGGTCGCGGTCACGCGCGTGCCCGAGTGGAACCGCTACCCGCACAGCTTTACGCACATCTTTGCCGGCGGTTACGCCGCCGGCTACTACAGCTACAAGTGGGCCGAAGTGCTGGCCGCGGATGCCTTCGCGGCTTTCAAGGGACCAGGGGCCTTCGACCGGGCCACGGCGCAGCGCTTTCTCGACAGCATTCTCTCGCGCGGCGGGAGCCGCGATGCGCTCGAGGCCTTCGTCGAGTTCCGCGGCCGCAAGCCGGACATCGCACCGCTCCTGGAGCTGCACGGCATCGCGGCGGAATCGCAGTGCGCATCGCCACCTGGAATGTAAACTCGCTCCGCGTGCGGCTGCCGCAGCTGCTCGAGTGGCTGGCGGGCAGCGCCCCAGACGCCGTTGCGCTCCAGGAAACGAAACTCACCGACGACGCCTTCCCCACCGCCGAATTGCTCGCGGCCGGTTACCACAGCGTCTGCAGCGGTCAGAAGACCTACAACGGCGTGGCCATCCTGGCGCGCAGCGTGCCCACGGAAGTGCTGCGCGACATCCCCGGCTACGACGATCCCCAGCGCCGGGTGCTGGCCGCCAGCATCGGCGCCGTTCGCGTGATCGACCTGTACGTCCCCAACGGCCAGAGCGTCGGTTCGGACAAATATCACTACAAACTGGGCTGGCTGCGCGCGCTGCGCAAGTGGCTGCGCTCCGAGCTTGCCACGCACCCGCAGCTCGTCGTGCTGGGCGATTTCAACATCGCGCCGGAGGATCGCGACGTGCACGACCCGGCCGCCTGGGCCGGCTCGGTGCAGGTCAGCGCCGAGGAGCGCGAAGCGCTGCGCGACACGCTGGCTCTGGGCTTAAGCGACCTGTTCCGGCGCTTCGAGCAATTGCCGCAGTCCTTCAGCTGGTGGGACTACCGGTCGGGCGCGTTTCGGCGCAATCACGGCCTGCGCATCGACCTGGTGCTGGCATCGGCGGCGCTGGCGGAGCGCTGCACCGCCTGCCAGATCGATCGGGAGCCGCGCCGCGTGGAGCGCGCCTCCGACCATACGCCGGTCATTGCCAGTTTCGATATTTAGGTAAATGCGCGGCGCGGCGGCGTTGGCGCCCCCGGCCCGGGAAGAAACTGTGCGGCAGGTCGCTGGCAGCGGCTGGCCGCCTGGCCTAGACTGACTGTTCCGTGGCGCGCCGCGCAGCAGAGCAGCGGGCCGCGGCAGGAAAGCATCCCGGCATGGTCAATATCAGGCGCAGCGATTTTGACATCACCAACACGGTGAGGGTGAGCTCTCCGCCCGCTGTCCTGCAGGCCATCGAGCAGCTGTTTGCCGGCACCTGGCCAGCTGCACCGACCGACGCCCTGCGCCGCGCGGTCACCCAGTTCGACGACATGTTCTCGGGCCGCACGCCGGGCTACGCGGGCGTCGACACGCTCTATCACGATCGCCAGCACACGCTCGATGTGACGCTGACCATGGCCCGCATCTGCGCCGGCTACGAGCAGCAGGTCGAGCCGCTGTGGAAGCTGGGCGCGGAGCGCGCCCTCGCCGGTGTGATCATGGCCCTGTTCCACGACGTTGGGTATCTGCGCCGCAGCAGCGATACCGCCCAGCGCAATGGGGCCGAGTTCACCCGCACGCATGTCAGCCGCGGGGTCGAATTCCTGCGCGACTACCTGCCGCAGCTCGGGCTCGGCGAGTGGGCCGCAGTGGCGAGCCAGGTGCTGCATTTCACGGGCTACGAAAAGCCGTTCAGCGAACTGCTCCTGGACGATGCGCGGGACCTGCGGCTGGGGCATCTGCTCGGCACTGCCGACATGATCACGCAGATGGCGGATCGCTGTTACCTGGAAAAATGCCGCGATCGCCTGTATCCCGAGTTCGTGCTCGGCGGCATGGCCCTGCCGCTCGAGAATGCC
>WNFM01089099.1_pt1 | contig 11050 bp, 9 predicted proteins | sample 5400271 | NCBI WGS metagenome assembly WNFM01 (sample SAMN13153352, study PRJNA577476) | soil metagenome | isolation source: 60 cm saprolite on Douglas fir-dominated hillslope | place: USA:California | collected 2013-09-17 | reverse complement strand
ACGGAAGCTCAAGGCGCAAGCGGAGAGGTCTGATCCCGATGAGCGGCAGTACACGGAAGCACTCGGCATCCTGCTGATGCACGAGCTCCTACGTCTCAACAACGGTTGTGTCGCTACAGGAGAATATCGGGGCGGTCTCGCCGAGTGGCAGAAGAAGAGAGTGGCGCAATATATAGAAGAGCATCTCTCGGAGACCATCCCGCTAGCGGTCTTAGCGGAGCTCGCAAAGCTAAGTCCTTTCCATTTTGCGCGCGCATTCAAACAGTCGTTCGGTCTGCCGCCTCACCAATATGTGAGTAACCGCCGCATGGAAAAATCGATGACCCTCTTGGCAAATCCCACGACATCAGTGATGCAGGTCGCGCTCAATGTGGGTTTCAGCGATAGTAGTTCTTTCGGCACGAGATTCCGCAAGCACACCGGCATCTCACCCACGATCTATCGACGAAGCCTATAATAGTCCTGAGTTGGCTGCCGATTACACGCGCCAGAAGTCACAGACGCACGGCAAACGCATCGTGCTGATGCATGATTTGCAGCATGCCACCGCCGAGGCCGCAATGGACCTGCTCAACGATCTCAAAGCCGGCGGCTACAAGAGTGTATTCATGAAGCCGAAGTTTTCGGTGACGACGATTGCTGCTTACGAGGCGATCTTGAAGCAAGCAAAGGGTCCGGGAGGCGACGACAGCCGCCCAACCTCGAGCGTCGTGCGCACGATCAGCGAGTAACAGGCTCGCTTGGAGCGGGAGGACGCAGCATGAAATTCGGTATCGGTCAGCCTATGCGGCGTCATGAGGATCTGCGTCTTATCACCGGGCGAGGCCGCTACACGGACGACGTGATCCTACCGCGAATGACGCATGCTTTCGTGCTGCGCTCGTCCGTGGCGCACGCGCATATCAAGCGCATCGACGCAACCGCGGCACGACGAATGCCTGGAGTGCTGTTTGTGGCTACCGGAGAGGACGTTCGGGCAGACGGTCTCGGCGACGTGCCCTGTATGGTGCCGTTGGTCAATCGTAACGGCACGCCGCGGCACGACACGCCTCGTCCCCTGCTTGCTCTCGGCAAGGTGCGGCACGTCGGTCAGCCTGTCGCGCTGCTCGTAGCCGAAACTTTGACCGCTGCGCGCGATGCCGCTGAAGCGATCGAAGTCGAGTACGACCCGCTGCCGGCAATAACCGAGGCTAAGGATGCGATCGGGCCCGGTGCGCCACAACTTTTCGACCACATTCCCAGCAACATCGTCTTCGACTGGGACAATGACATGGGTGACGCCAAGGCGACCGACGCCGCATTCTCGAGAGCCGCGCGCGTCGTCACACTCGAACTCGTCAACAACCGTGTCGTTGTCAACTCGATGGAGCCACGTAATGCCATTGCCGATTTCGACCCGGCGGGCGGCCGCTCGACTCTCTACACGGCGACGCAAGGTCCGCATTTCGTGCGCGATCCGCTCGCCGAGACAGTGCTCAAGATCCCGAAGGAGATGCTCCGCCTGATCACGCCCAATGTCGGCGGTGCATTCGGCATGAAGGCGTTCGTCTATCCCGAGCAGGCACTGGTGGTCTGGGCAAGCCGCAAGCTTGCGCGGGCGGTGAAGTGGCAGGAGGACCGCTCCGAGGGATTCGTCTCGGACAATCAGGGCCGCGACCACAGCACGCGCGCCGAGCTCGCCCTCGATCAGAACGGCCGCTTCCTCGGCTTGCGTGTGTTCATCCTCGCCAATCTCGGAGCCTATCTATCGCCGTTTGGCTGCTTCGTCCCGACACGCTCGACAGATCTCGTCTCTGGTCTCTATTCGATTGAAGCGGTCCACATCAACGTTAAGGGCGTGTGCACAAACACGGTGCCGGTGTGCGCCTATCGCGGCGCTGGCCGGCCCGAGGCCGCATATCTGCTCGAACGGCTCGTTGATGCCGCGGCACGTGAGCTCGGCATGAGCCCCGACGCAATCCGCCGCATCAATTTCGTGCCGCCGTCGGCGATGCCCTATACATCGGCCACCAAGCTCCTTCTTGATTCCGGTGAATTCGAGGAGGTGATGAACCGCTGCATGGCAGCGGCGGAATGGTCGTCTTTCCCAGAGCGGCTCGCTCGAAGCGGACGGAATGACAAGCTGCGCGGTATCGGCATGGCAACGTATACCGAGCGCTGCGGTGGCGGTTTTCCCGAGACCGCTTCGATTGAATTCAAGGACGAGCGTATCGAACTTGTCATGGGCAACCAGGAATATGGCACTGGCCTCGTCACCTCATACAAACAGCTTGTCTCCGACCAGCTAGGCGTCGATCCAGACCGCGTCGACGTGATAATGGGCGACACCGACCGTACACCATCAGGGCTTACGGGCGGTTCGCGTGCGCTTGCCGTGGCGGGCGCGGCGCTCTACGAGGCGGGACGCACCGTCATCGACAAAGGCACGCAGCTCGCTGCGCACCTTCTGGAAGTCTCGGCGCAGGACCTACGTTTTGCCGATGGGGTATTCAGCGTGCCCGGCACCGACCTCCGTCTCGATGTTTTCGCGTTGGCGAAGGCGGCGCGCGATCCCGCGAAACTGCCGGCAGGCATGGAGCCGGGGCTTGATACGACGCATCACCGCGTACCGCCAGCTCAGACCTTCCCCAACGGCTGCCACATCGCCGAGGTCGAGATCGATCCCAATACCGGCGGCGTCGTAATCGAGCGCTACACCGTTGTCGACGATTTCGGCCGCACCATCAACCCGCTCCTCCTCGAGGGCCAGGTCCATGGCGGGATCGTACAGGGCATTGGCCAGGCTCTCCTTGAGCATGCGGTCTATGATCCAGACAGCGGGCAACTCCTTACAGGCTCGTTCATGGACTACGCCATGCCGCGCGCCGGCGATGTTCCGCCCTTCGCTTTCTCAACCCATAACGTGCCTTCGACGGCCAACCCACTAGGCGTCAAGGGCGCGGGTGAGGCCGGCGCCGTCGGCGCGCCGCCAGCGGTCATCAACGCTATCGTCGACGCTCTCCACCGTCGTGTTGAATTGCGCCACATCGATATGCCAGCGACGCCGCGCCGCGTATGGGAAATGCTCAACGGAATACACTAGGGGCCCTACGCAGGGTCTACATCACTTCATAGACCCTGAGGTCGCGGGTTCGTCTATTGGATGAGCAATGGAGTGCGGATCGAGGGATGAGCAGTACTTGGCGAGGCCTCCGTGATCTGACGTGCGATCCAGTCCGCGGTCGGATGGCTTGTGACGTTAGTCCAGACAAGATCTCTGCGCCCCAGCCGGACGATGGGTTGCCATGCTACGAAGCCGCCGCGTGCCCAAGCGCTCAACCCCTTCAGGCGAGCAGCACCGGATCGCAGTACGGAACCCTGCGCGTAATCGCGGCAAAGTGAATTGCCCACCAGCGCGCGTGTACCGGTGTTTCTGCAATGTTGCTCCGACTTGCGCGTGATTGCTCCTGAATGACTGGATGACCAAAGCTTAACTTGTGGCCGTGATCCCGCTCGCCTTTGATTGCACGGGGCGACGAAATTTGTGGAGAGTTCCATGTGGAAAGCACTTATTGCCGGCACGACCGTACTGACGATCGCCGGCTCGACACTCGCCTTCGCCCAGCAACCGGCTCCGGCCGAGCGGCCGCACCATTCGCAGCTGACGGCCGATGACGTCGCGGCGTTTACCGATGCGCGCATCGCGGCACTCAAGACCGCGCTGAGGCTGACGCCCGAGCAGGAGAAGAACTGGCCTGCGGTCGAGCAGGCGCTGCGTGACATCAGCAAGGAGCGCGCTGCGCGACGCGCGGCGCGCGGCACTGCCGGACAGCCTGTCGATGCAACCGAGCGGCTCCGCGAGCGCGCGGACGCGTTGGCCGCGCGCGCTGCCGCGCTACGGCGTTTGGCCGACTCCGAGAAGCCGCTGTACCAGAGCCTCGACGAGGCGCAGAAGCGCCGTTTCGCCATCGCCATGCGCTTCGCCGCGCGTCGGCACATGGTGGAGCATCACCGGCAGGGCTAAGGCGCGCCCCGAACACGTCCGCTGAGCGCAGTCTCGCCACCTCGCCCCGCGATCCACCCGGGGCGGGGTGTAGCGCGTCCGGCCCCGTCGGCCCCCGCACGCAAGGAGACAGCCATGAGACCGGTTCGATGTGCGGTCGGTAGATGGCTTAAGGTCTGCTTCACCCAACAAACAGCCTGCGTGCGCATGGTTCGAACTGCTCCCTTATCCACCCAGAAAAATCCGTCGTACCTCCGGGCTATTGATTAGGGTGGGTGCGTCGCCCTCGATCGCGAGGCGTCCGCTTTCCAGGATATAACCGCGGCCCGCCATGGAAAGCGCGAGTCGGACGTTTTGTTCGATGAACAAGATTGCGATTCCTTCCGCCTGAAGTGCCTGGAATACCGACTTCATCTGCTCCACGACGCGCGGCGCGAGCCCGAGGAACGGCTCGTCGACCATGAGCAGCCGTGGAAGCGCCATGAGACCGCGGCCAAGAGCGAGCATCTGCTGCTCGCCGCCTGAAAGGGTACGTGCGAGCTGGCTCTTGCACTCCGACAGACGTGGAAACAGCGTGAATACTCTTTCCAAGGTTCTCGCGCGCGCTGCCTTCGCTGCCGAATGCCACGCCCCCAACGTCAAATTCTGCAGCACGGTCAGGTGCGGGAAAACGCGCCGGCGTTCAAGTACGTGAGCAATGCCGAGACTTGCCCGCACGTGCGTCGGCCGGGACTTGAGACACGCCCCGTCGAAGCGAATTTCGCCTGCCTTGGCCGCGAGCAGACCGCTGATAGTGTTGACGACGGTGCTCTTGCCCGAACCGTTGGGGCCGAGCAGCGCGACGCTTTCGCCGGCGGCAACCGCGAGCGACACGCCCCAGACCACCTGGTAGTCGCCGTAGGCGACTTCGAGATCTCGGACCTCAAGCAGCATCGTCGATCGTCCCGAGGTAAGCGTCGACGACAGCGGGCTCGTTGCGGACCTGCTCCGGCACGCCGAAGGCGATGGGTCGCCCCGCGTGCAGCGCCAGGATGCGATCGGCCAAGCGCATGATCACCTGCATGTTGTGCTCGATCATCACGATGGTGAGCCCTCGCTGCTTGAGCTCGAGCACGAGTGCGATCAGTCCGGCGATGGAGCGTTGGTCGACGCCGCCGGTCACTTCGTCCATGAGGATAAGCCGCGGGCTCGTCGCAAGCCCGCGCGCGAGTTCAAGCCGCTTGCGTTGTCCGGTGGAGAGTTCGCGCGCGAAGGCATTGCGCTTCTCCAGCAGGTTCACGAAGGCAAGCGACTCCAGCGCCCGGTCGCGTGCGGTTTTCAGATCCGACGTGCGGGCGAGCGCCCCGATGATGACGTTTTCCGTGACCGTCAGGTCGAGGAAGGGTTTCAGCTTTTGAAAGGTGCGGGCGACACCCAGGTGGCTGATGCGATCGGGCCGCAGGCCGGTGATGTCGTGCCCGTCCAGGAGGACGCGCCCGGCGTCGGATGGCTGGAAGCCGGTGATCAGATCGAACAGCGTCGATTTGCCGGCGCCGTTCGGACCAATGATGCCAACGATCTCACCCTCGTTCACATCGAAGACAACATTAGCGTTGGCGGTTAGCCCGCCGTAGCGCTTCGTCAGATCCCTAACCTCGAGCAGCGGCCTCATGGGATCCCCGTGCGGCGACGAATGCGCTCTGCCAGCAGGCTGAGAATACCGCTCGGGCGCCACATGCACACAAACAGGATCAAGATTCCGTAGAGGATGAGATCGATTGTGCGACCGGTGCCGCCGAACCAGATCCGACTGTATTCCGATAAGGGCACCAGAATCGCTGCTCCCAGCGCTGGACCCCATAACGTGCCGCTCCCGCCAACTACCGTCATGAGGAGGACAATGATCGAAATCTCCGTCGAGAACAGTCGTTCCGGGTCCAGGACCAGCACGTATTGCGCGTAAAATGTGCCCGCGACCGACATCATCGCGGCGGAAATCATGAACGCCAGCACCTTGTGACGTGCGATCGCGATGCCGAGGCTCGCAGCTGCATCCGGCTCATCCCGCAGTGCCTGCAGGCGGAAGCCGAGCCGACTGCGACGTAGCTTCCACACCACTAAATAGCCGGCCGCCGCCGCGCCGAGCGCGAGGTAGTAGTACGGCACCTTGCTCGTGTGGAATTGCAGATAAAACAAGGGCGAGGTGCGCTCGATCGGCACGTAAAGCCCGGACGCTGCGCCCACCCAGTCCCATCGCTGGAAGACGATCTGGACGCTGGAGCCGATGAGCAACGTTGCGATTGCGAAATAGTGCCCGCGCAGGCGCAACGTCGGCACGCCGATGGCAACTGCGGCGAGCGCCGACAGCAGCATGCCGACCATCAATCCCGCCCAGGGCGTAATGCCGTATTTCGCGAAGAGAACGGTCGAGGAATACGCGCCGATGCCGAAAAAAATTGCCTGCCCGAGGCTGATCTGGCCGGACAGTCCCGCGACCACGTTCCACGACTGTGCCATGAGGGCATACAACAAAATCAGAATCATCAAGTGATGCGAAAACGATGTCGTGAAGATAAAAGGATAGCCGATCAACAACGCGAGTGCCGCCGCGCCGAGCGCCGATACCCACAGCGGTGGCCGTGGCCAAAGCCGTTCGGCCCGCGCCTTTTCCAGCATATCCATCCGAGTGCTCGACATTGCTAGAACCGGCCGAACAGGCCCTGTGGCCTGAAAATGACGACCGCAAGGTAGAGTCCGAACACGATCAGGGTCTTGTAGGACGGGTCGACTAAGAGCCCACCGAGCGACTCGACAACTCCGATCGATACGCCAGCGAGAAGGCTGCCGAGAATGCTGCCGAATCCGCCCAGCGCCACGGCAACGAATGCCAGCAGAGCAAAATTCGTGCCCACGTCGGGGAAAATGTAATAGAAGGTCGAGAGCATGGTGCCGGCGATCCCGACGCAGCCAAGTCCGATCGCCCAACCCAACGCGAACATGCGCTCGGTCGGAATCCCCATCACCGCTGCCGCCTGGCGATCCTGCGCAGTTGCCTGGAGGCCCAGACCCGTTTCGGTACGCGTGACGAACCACCAGAGCGCGGCGAAAGACAATAGGCAGATGCCGCCAGTGATCAACTGCGGTTGGCCGATGAAGATCGGGCCGATTTGCACGCGGCCCGCAATGAGCGGATTGGCGATGGTGCGAAAGTCGGGCGTCCAGAGGAATTGGGCGCCGGCACGCAATGCGACACCGAGGCCGAACGTGCCGCAGACCTGGGCGAGCATGGGAGCCTTCAACAGCCGCCGGATGATGCCGAAGTGCGCCAATATGCCGGCAAGCAGCATTGGATCGAGGCCGCCAAGAGCCCAGAACCAGAACGCCGTGAACATGGCGAGCATGAGAAACTCACCATGCGCGAAGTTGACAATTTCCATCAGCCCGAAAATTAGGGTCAGGCCGACCGCCACCAGCGCATAGATCAATCCCATCAGAAGGCCACTGATGACGGCCTGTAGGATGAGCTCTCTGGACATCAGCGCGCGCGCACCTCCAAGCAACTAAATTTGATTGACGAGCACGTGCAAAACACGGTCCAATTGAGCACCGGTGTCCAGAGCCCGGAATTCGCGAGCGTTTGTCGCACCTCTGATGCCGAGCTTTGAATCAAATGCACACTAGCAACTTATGGTCCTAGTGGGGTTTTGCATTTGAAGTCCCTACACGCTTCAAGTTAGCCGTACTGGTACGAGCTCGAACGGAGCACCGCTATGAAAGTCAGAATCGTTGTTCTCGCGTGCGTCGCGATGTTGGCTAGCGCAACATCAGCGAAGGCGCAGCAAGAGGTCAAGATTGGCGTGCTCTATCCGCTCTCGGGCCCGACCGCGCAGATCGGGATCGACGCCGTAGCCGCGATCAGGACCGCCGTAGAGATCGTCAACCAGGGCGCTGATCTGCCGCTGGCTCTCGCCAAGAACAAGGGCTTGCCGGGCCTGGGCGGAGCCAGGGTCACCCCTATCATCGTTGACCATCAGGGCAAGCCGGAAGTAGGTCAAAGCGAAACCGAGCGTCTCATTACGCAGGAGAAGGTCCACGCCCTCATTGGGGCCTACTTCTCCTCGGTCACCGCCGCGGCAAGCCAGGCTGCTGAGCGCGCAGGAATTCCCTTCGTCAACGCAGATTCCACCCAGCCAGCGCTCACGCAGCGCGGGCTTAAGTATTTTTTCCGGACCACCCCGACGGACGAGAACTTCAGCGAGCTGATGTTCGACTTCCTGAAGGATTTCGCAGCCAAGTCCGGGCAGAAATTCCAATCCGTGTCTCTCTTCCATGAGGATACCGCCTACGGCACCGACAGCGCAAAAGTCCAGGAGCGGCTTGCCAGGGAGCGCGGTTTTCGTCTCCTTGAAAAAATTGCCTACAAGGCCCAGACGACGTCACTGACCGCGGAGGTGCAGCGGCTCAAGGCCGCCAACGCGGACGTTCTGCTGCCGTCGTCCTATACATCTGATACCTTCCTGCTGCTCCGTACTGCCAAAGATCTGGATTACAATCCAAAGCTTATCGTGGCCCAGAACGCCGGGTTTACCGACCCAACGTTCATCAGCACGATGGGCAGGGATGCGGACGGCGCGATCACCCGGTCTCCGTACAACGCCGACCTCGAAAGCCACATTCCGCTTCTTCCCAAGATCAATGCCATCTTCAGAAGGCATTCGAATGGACGCGATCTTTCGGACGTTCCAGCTCGCAACTTCACGGGCATCATGACCTTGCTCGATGCGATAAACCGGGCCGGCTCGACGGAGCCCGAGAAGATTCGCGCCGCCCTTGCGGCGACCAATATCCCGGCCGACCAACTGATCGTGCCTTACCGCGGGGTCAAGTTCGACGCGACAGGCCAGAACGAGCTGGTGCGGGCGATCTTGATGCAGGTGCAGAAGGGCAAGTACTGCACCATCTACCCCTTCGAGCTCGCGTCTTGTCAGGTGCTTTATCCAACCCCGACCTGGGCCGAAAAAGCGAAGATGTAAGCGGCGCAGAACGAGCAGTGCTGTCGACAATCGACACGCGGCCGGCGCTCGCCGCGATCGATACCAAGCGCATCCTCGATCTTGAGCAGCGGTCGATCCGAATCCCGAGCTCGACCTTCGAGGAAGGTAACATCGCAGACCTCTATGCCGACTACATGTCCGACGTAGGCCTGGAGGTCGAGATGCAGCAGGTAACCCATCCATTCGATCCGAAGCGTAAGGGCCGCCAACCGATCGGCCGGCTCAGAGGTACTGGCGGCGGACCGACACTTCTCATCAACGGTCATATGGACCCCGGTGTCGAGATGAGCGGGTGGACCGTCGATCCCTACGCCGCGAAATTCGAGGACGGTTGGATATGGGGAATGGGCGCGCACGACGATAAGGGCGGCTGCGTGGCCGCAATTTGCGCGCTGGAGGCCGTCGTCCGGTCAGGCATTCGGCTCAAGGGCGACGTTTTGATGACACCTGTCGTTGCTCACAAGCTTGGCGGGGCCGGTACTCGCGCGCTCCTGCGGCATGGCGTCAAGGCCGACCTATGCATCAACATGGAGCACTCGAACAACACGATTGCCAATATTTGTGTTGGTGTCGTGATGGTGCGCTTTATTTGCTCCGCCCCTGAGCTGTTTTTCCGTTACAGCCCGGAAGCGCGCGCCGCTTATATCAATCCCATTGAGCAGCAGATGGAAATCGTGCAGTGGATCGGTCCGAGCCTGACGCCGATCGCTTCCGATAGTTGGATGACCTTTACGCCGCATCCGGAGCTTCCCGGGTTTCCGACCCACACGTTCGACGTGATGCACAAGGAGCATTACTATTTCGAAAGCGCAACCGGGCGCTCGACGCGAGAATGCGAGCTCACCTTGCAGTTCCGCACCGTTCCCGGCCAGACGGTCGCCACGATCGAGAGCGACCTCAAGCGACTCCTCGCGCGTATCAAGAAGGATCATCCGGCGTTCAATTGCGTGCTCGAAGTCCCCGCACGGGGCACCGAGCAAACCTGGAACCAACTGGCGATGGTCTGCCCTTCGGATCATCCTCTCGTCGCCGTGCTGGCAGAGGGTCAGGCTTTGGCCTCGGGGCGACCGGCTGTGGTTGGCGCGCATGGGCGCCTGGGCAACGTGGGTGACGGCAACATCATCCAGGAAGTGCTCGGTATCCCGACCGTGCAATACGGTCCGGGCGACATCCGCGTCTACAAGGAATGGCCAACACCCGACGAGCGGGTGCGCCTCACTGACCTCGTCACCGCCGCCAAAGCGGTCGCGCATGCCACGGTCCGATTGTGCAGCTGAGGTAGCGTTGGTTTGCTTATTATCGAAGACTAACCTTTGAACGGGCAAATCCGCCCGAATTAGGGGTATGCCGTGCAACAACTGTGTCTCGGGAGAGCAAGGTCGCGGGTCACTGTGCGGCCTTTATCCCGAGAGTTTGCGCGATCGCGGCGAGCTGGTCGCGGATCTCCTTAATGCCGGCGGCGAACTCGTGCGGGCCACGCAAATCGACGACTTGGCCGCTCACCGCTAGCCGGCCTGCAATCGTCGGATCGGCCTCAACTACGGTGCGGACGTCGGCGGCAATGCTTTCGCGGAGCGCCATCGACATTCCGCGCGGCCCGTACATGCCAATCAGACTGTCTAGTCCGAGATACGGGTAGCCTGCTTCGGCGACGGTTGGAATGTCGGCAGTGATTCCGACGCGCTTGCGGCTGGTCACCGCCAGGACCCTAAGCGTTCCGGCCTGAACTAGCGGAAGCATGGTCGCGTAGGATGACATTAGAAGGTGGATGCGTGCTTCGGCCAGGTCGCTCGGTGCTTGCTGGATGTCGCGGTACGGCACCCGGGCCACCGGTAAGCCCTGGGTCTTGATGAAAGCCGACAAGATCAGGTCGGAATTACCGGCGGCAGCCGCCACGTTGAGCGTATCGGGCTTTGCCCGGGCCAGCGCAATGAATTCGCCGAGCGTCTTCACGTTCAGAGATGCCGGTGCCGAAAGCGCAATCACAATGGTCGTGACGTTCGTGATCGGAAGCAGGTCGCGCTCCGCATCGTAA
>WNFM01063733.1_pt1 | contig 11051 bp, 10 predicted proteins | sample 5400271 | NCBI WGS metagenome assembly WNFM01 (sample SAMN13153352, study PRJNA577476) | soil metagenome | isolation source: 60 cm saprolite on Douglas fir-dominated hillslope | place: USA:California | collected 2013-09-17 | reverse complement strand
CCTAATACAGCAGTTCCAACAGTCGTGACAAGTTGTAACGAGCGGACCTTCAACAGCAACGGCACCGTCTGTATGCCCGGCATTGGCAATGTGCCTTGCAACCGCAATGGCATCTGCGACCCTGGTGAACACTATTACATCTGTCCTGAAGACTGCGGTGCGCCTATTCCGCCGAATAATACCAAACCGCAACCAACGCATATATGTGAGCCGTGGCCGCAGTGCTACGGATAAAAGCAATTTGTGATAAATAATAGGGAGCCTGTCTAACAAACAATAGACAGGCTCCCCAATTCCACAATCGACTCGCGAATTTTATTGCAAACCATCGCTCTGAGAATCAGCGGGCAGACGCACACTAAAAGTTGTGCCTTTTCCCGCTTCGCTCTGGACGCTAATCTCGCCGCCGAGAATGTCACATAACATGCGACTCATCGTCAATCCCAGACCGGTCCCACCGTAGCGGCGTGTTGATGAAGAATCTACCTGGGTGAATTCTTCAAAAATGCTCTGCAACTGATCTCGCGAAATGCCTATCCCGGTATCTGTTAATGTGAAAATAATCCAATCCGCCCGGTCCTGCGTTTGGCGTCGTGCCGACAACTTAATCTGGCCGTTTTCGGTAAATTTGGCGGCGTTGCTGAGAAGGTTGAGCAAAATCTGACGGACCTTTTGCACATCGGAGGCCATGAAACCAACACTGGTCGGGCAATCTACCTCAAGCGTGTTATTTCTCTTGGCAACCGAATGCCGAATCGAATCGGCTAGTTCTTCCAATAACAGCGCGACATCAATATCTTCGACGGCAAGTTCCATCTTGCTGGCCTCGATTTTTGAGAAGTCGAGGATGGTGCTGATCAATTCAAGCAAATGTTTACCAGCCGAGCGAATTTTGTGCAGGTCGGGCAAAAAATCGTCGATACCGCGCTCGGCGGATTCCTCAAGCAGAATTTCACTATAGCCAATGATCGCATTCAGGGGTGTTCGCAATTCATGACTCATATTGGCGAGGAATGTGCTTTTTGCGATGTTGGCAGCCTCGGCGGCCTCTTTCTGGCGTCGAAGTTCTATTTCAGTGTGGCGACGCTCAGTAATATCGCGGGTGGCGAAGATAATCCCGGTAACGTTGCCATCCTCATCAAACAGCAAATTCGTAATTGCTTCAAGCCAGATAAAATGTCCCGATGCGTGCTGGTAGCGGTATTCAATGCGATCTACCGTCATCACTTCCTGTTTTACCCGCTCAAGATCGGCAGGATGTAGATGCGTATAGTAGGATTGACCGAGCAATAGCTGTGGCAAATATCCGAGTACGCTCCAGCAAGATGGGCTGGCGTATTGAATGTTCCCCTCAATGTCGGTCTGGACAATCATTTCCAGCATGTTGTCAGTGATGCGCCGTAGCTGTTCTTCGCTCCGGTAAAGCGCTTCTTCAGTCTGCCCGCGTTCAACTTCGTCACGGGAGCCAAACCTATGTTTATCAAAACTTGAGTTTGTCATCACTTTAACTATCCTCTAGCCCATCAAGCGATGGGACATTCATACTTATATTACTCAGTCTATTAGGGGATTGCAACCTTACAAAAGGTCTATTTTCAGGTTTTCAAGTGCTAACCATTGGCGCTCGGTCATGCTTAACAACCCGCGACCCATTCGTCCTTGGGGCGTGAGAATGGCATAGCGATTGTCTAGCCACGCGACAAAACCAAGTGGTCCCCGTGGCGCAAATAGCGTTCGGTGAATCAACCTATCATCAATAAAAAAATCTATACTCCTCGGCAGCCAATCAATTCGATAGGTATGCGGTTCGCGCAAACTGACCGGGACAAGCGCCTCCGAGACGCCAATCGCCCGTTGAGCAATGGGCCAAAGCATTCGATAGAGTACGGGGATACGCATCAACAAAAAGCCAAGCGGTGCAGTGGGCAGGAGCAGCAGGAACGGTAAGCGCGTTGCGTCCAGCGTAGCAGCTTTCCAGCCGTGACCGGGGATATCCTGGGCAAACGACATATCCGTTTGCGACGACGCGAAGAAAAACCAGACAGATGCAGGCAGGATTGGTAGGGACTTCCCCGGCATGAGAGGTTGAGTCCAGAAACCGAACCCGGCAGTTCCTTTCAATTCATCGGCATTATGTGAGGCCCACGCGCGGACTGTCATGCGTACTGGTGGTTGCCAGGTAAAGTGTGGAGAAACACGTTGGAGATAATCGTCGATTTGTGCATTGCTATATTCATTTTCCGTGGTTTTATCCAATATCAGACGGACGCCCTCTTGACGCTCGACATGGCCCACACCCTGCGTCAATACCGCCAGGGGCGGGGATATTCCGCCACGAAAGTCTTCACGAATAGCTTGCACATGTGCCTCAAAAATTGACCACGACGATTCGTATTTTACAGCTTTTTTACAGATCGACCTAATTCCTGGATCATGCAAATTTCACAATTCAAACCAATGGCTAATACCATGGCCCTAAACTGGCATCTACAAAGGCAAGTCGTTATGCGGTAAAATTACTGTGACTCAGTACCGAGACAATTGTTATGCCAATCAAACTCTTATCGGAGATGGTAGCAGCCCAGATTGCGGCGGGTGAAGTCGTGGAACGGCCCGTCTCAGCAGTCAAGGAATTGCTAGAAAACGCACTGGACGCAGGGGCCAGTTATGTTCGCATTGAGGTTGAGGGTGGCGGACGGCGCTTAATCCGTATTACGGATAACGGCTGCGGCATTCCACGTGATGAAACGGAATTGGCTTTTGCCCGCCACGCAACGAGCAAACTCTACAATCTGGATGACCTATACAGCATCCAGACGTTGGGCTTTCGCGGCGAAGCGCTTGCCAGTATCGCCACTGTTTCGCAAGTTACCCTCAGTACCCGGACTGCGGATGAGCCTACTGGAACACTGATACGGCTCGACGCCGGGCGAATTGTCGAGCAGCGTTCGGTGGGTGCGCCTGTTGGCACAGTGATTACAGTCGAAAATCTTTTTTTCAACACACCTGCACGATTCAAGTTTCTGAAATCGGAAAGCACCGAGCGCCGCCATATTGATACATTGGTGACGCGCTATGCAATGGCTTATCCAGATGTTCGATTCTCACTGATTCAAGATGGGCGCGAAACCTTTACCACGTCAGGCACGGGCGATCTGGCTGATGTGCTTATCGAAGCATTGGGCATGGATACAATGCGCGAAATGCTCCAGGTGAAGTCAATGGGTCGCAGCCGCCCCGACCTGCCAGAAATCAGTGTTTACGGATTTGTATCTGCACCACACATCAACCGTAACACGCGGAGCCATATCACGCTGTTTGTGAACGGGCGACACATCCAGGATTCAAGCCTGACCTATGCCGTCAGCCAGGCGTACCATACGCTAATCCCCGCTGAGCGATTTCCTATCGCCGTGCTGCTAATCAGTTTGCCTGCCTCGGAAGTTGACGTAAATGTACATCCGACCAAAGCGGAAGTGCGTTTTCGTTCGCCCGACGCTGTTTTTTCCGCTGTTCAGAGGGCTGTGCGTCATACAGTCGTAACGCAGGCTCCTATCCCGCCAACAGGCCAGCATACGTTTGGTCGAAGCGCCGGTCTGGACTCCGCCCGCAAATGCTTTTCCGCCACAACCAGGGAGCGGAGAGCAGCTTGATCTGGAACTCTCGGATTACGATCCGGGCCAACGCAGCCAGCACCGCAGCAGCGAATCGCAATTTCCACAGGATTGGGGCGGTGTGCCACCAACCACCTATAGCAATTCCGGCACAATCTCCGAAGACTTACCGCAGAGGCCGCGTACTCTGCCCCCGCTGCGCGTCGTAGGGCAGATTCAGGCGTGCTACATTGTGGCGGAAGGTCCAGCGGGCATGTATCTGATCGACCAACATGCTGCACATGAGCGTATTTTGTACGAGCAATTTATGCTCGAAGCGCAGAACAAACAGCGAGTGTCCCAGCAGGCGCTTGAGACAGTCGCCGTTGAACTTGAATCAGATGCCTCGCGTCTGGTTGAGGCCAACCTTGAAACGTTAGCTGCCGTTGGTTTTGACATTGAGCCGTTTGGTGGCAATAGTTTCAAAGTCCGCGCCGTCCCCTCGATCCTCGCTGGACACGGGCCGGAAGAGGCAGTTATGGCGATCCTTGGCGACCTGGAGCTTGGGTCAATTCCCGGTGATGCGACCCTTGAGGCGCAGATAATCCTTCGCGTGTGTAAAGCCGCTGCGGTCAAAGCCGGGCAAACACTTAGCTACGACGAGATGCAGGGGCTGATTCGACAACTGGAACGCTGCAACTCGCCGCGTACCTGCCCGCATGGTCGGCCCACAATTATCCTCATGAGTGCCGAGCAGCTTGCCAAAGAATTCGGGCGAACCTAGTGACAGATTTGGAACGCTGCTGCGCCAGGAATATCCTGTAAACTACAGCAGTGACTTCACGACACCACTACTGGCGTTGACTTGAATGCGTAATGAAATTCGCTCTCTGACAACATTGCGGGCCGTCGGCGCTGCAATGGTCTTCTTTTATCATCTGACAGAACATTTGCCTTTAAACAGTGTGTTATTTATTGTTCAACAAGGCTTTGTTGGCGTCGATATATTTTTTGTGCTCAGCGGTTATATCCTGGCACGCCGGTATTTTGATGAGGTACAGGAGCATAATTTCAACTTTCGCCGCTACATGACGCGGCGCGTCGCTCGCATTTATCCCCTGTATTTTTTCATCCTCATCCTTACCGCGTTATGGCTGCCGACAAATATCACGAATTGGACGTTGACGCAGGGTTTTTTTTACAATTACATCTCCTCAGGAATCCCGACAGCCTGGACTCTAACCGTCGAAGAGTCCTTTTATCTGGTGTTACCGCTTATCCTGCTGTCCCTGACTGCAACTCGCAATCAATGGAACTGGATCATCATCCTGGGCTTGTGGACCGCTGGCTTTGCGATTGTCGGTGTACTGCTGGTCAGTTTTGCCACAACAAGTGGACTACAGGCGCAGGCTGGCTTTCTGGGAACGCCAGCCCTTAACCCCATATGGGCGCTTTCCTACACGATCTTTGGCTACGTTTTCGATTTCACAGTCGGCATTTTTTTCGCTTTACGAGCACAACGCAGCAATAACCTTGAAGTCAAGTCACGCCAGACTATCCTCAGTGTGATCGCCATCCTCCTGTGTATGGGCGGCGTGGGAGTCATGCACGGCCTGACGAGTGGTCGCTTCTTTGTGTATGGACTTGCACTTGCAGTTGGATTCTTAATCGATTCGCTTGCTAATGCCCAAAACCCTTATGGTCAGCTGCTTTCGTGGGGGCCGTTGCCGTATCTTGGACGCATATCCTATGCCCTGTACCTTATTCAACGAACGCCACTCGTAACCTTCATGTTGGGTTGGAATCCCCTGCTCTTTTATCTCGGAACCAGCATCATGAGTGCTGCACTTTACGAGGTTATCGAAAAACCCGCACAACAGTTCATCTTGAAGATTGCAACTGGACGCAAAGTACAGCTTTCGCTAAAGCCAGTGAAATGAAATCGCAACACGTATGGCTAACGCTGGCAATCTGCCGCTCTCTTAGCTTTTGCACAACCCAAGAATTGAATTCCGCATAGCGCTATTCAGTTCAAAGTGCTGTTCAAGAAACGCTAAAATTGCCAGTGCCGACTCAAGGTTGCGATCATAGCCCTGCACGAATTCCGGCAAGTGCGACGCCACATCAGGATATCGCACCTCAAAGCGGCGCTCGGCGTTAAAAATGTCCTCTGGAATGGGTTGCGCGGTTTCAATATGCTTTGCCAGCGCGATCACGTGATCTACTGCGTACTGTTGGCTGAAGCGCGTTCCGGAGAGTTTTTCACCACGGTGGACGCGACCTAAGCCGACATGAAGGTTGGTTAGAGTCTCACCAAGATGGAATTCGAGTGACTGTTCGGTGTACTGTCGGGGTTGCGGGCTGAGGATAGTCTCATCGAAACCGTCAGCTTTCCAGACGATGCGACCACTCGCAAATGGGATGGCGCTGAGTTCTTGCGGCTCGAAGACACCAAATTCGCAGAAAATGCCATCTTCGAACAGCGCCTTATAGCCATCCACCGTATTACGGAAATAGTACGCCAGCGGGTGAACCGTTTCCAGCCAGTCAAGATTGTCGATAAAGCGGCTTTTGGAGCCAGGCTTGACGATAGCAAAGAAATCCAGGTCAGAGTATTGGTCCAGTCTATCGGTTTCCGTGCCCACTGATCCCAATCCGAGCAGCGCTAACGTCTGTCCTGTTGCGAGGAGAGATTGCCCAATATCATTCAGTCTAATCAGAAGTTGATGTGATGTATCCATATCTCAATTGCCCTCCGCTTTCCTGACATATTTCATAAGCAAACACCGCTGGTATTCCTATTGCTCTCCCACTTTCTCGGCGCGAACAAACGCCAAAGGATTTGAATGAGGAGGTTGCCATGCGATTCTTAACAGGAAAGCAGATTATCACGTTTGCAGTTGTTAGCGTGCTACTGCTCGGCCTCGTGAGTATGAACAGTGCCGCGCAGAATGTCAGCGCACAGACAGGTGCAGTAACCGCTACAAAAGCCGCGAATGCCCCGAACAAACTGCTTTGCCCAGACACGAGCAAGCCAATTGTTACGCCCACGCCTACGGCAACTGTCGCCACGCCAACTGTGACCGCTACTCCACCTACCGATCCGGTGGTGTTTGCGAGTTCACGGCTGACAAAGCTAACTCAGCAAGGTGAGTTCAGTCTTGTCCATACCATCCTTGATTTTGAGAGTGGGGTAACTTCAACGCCGTATTTCTTCCAGAGTCAGGTCAACTTGCTCATCATTCAAGGCCATATCACCTATTGTAGCGGATCGCTTCAACGAGTCCTTGTCCCCGGCGACTCCTGGACAGTTCCAGCACAGGCTCGATTTACGCTTTCAAACACAGAAAGTGACCTGGCGCGTCTCTCGTTAGTGGCACTCGAACCAGCGACAGTCACCGCAACGCCCACTGGATCAGTCACGGTTACGCCTGCAGGTTCAGTGACAGTTACATCTACTGGAACCGCAACAACGCCAACACCTTCGCCGAGTCTTGTCCCTTCACAAACCGGGACAGCCGCTGTGGGCGCAGCGGCTTATCTTGGCATTCGTGCAGCCGCAGTCGATAATACGGGAATTCGCGTCGTAGCACTGCTGCCGAATAGCCCCGCCGGAGCCGCACAGGTGCAGGTAGGTGACATTATCACGGCGGTCAATGGACAAACAATCGCTTCTCTGCTGCCAGCCTCGGCTGCAACAGCTACTCTGAATCCAAATGAGGTCGCACCTATTGTGACGGCGTTCTTCCAACTCATCGCGCAGCACCGCCCCGGTGAAACTATCCAGTTGACGATCCAGCGTGGCAGCCAGACGCTCACCTTCCCAGTCAAATTGGGCGCACTTCCTGCCTGATCTTAACGTCCAGTGGTAGGTTTTCATGGAACGTAAGCGAATCCCTCTCCAAATGGAGAGGGATTTTCGCAACAAGCAGCTAAGTTAGACCTTCTCACCCGCTTCAATTGCTATCGGTAGCACATTCTCATTCGGCGGCAGCGGGCATGTGGCATATTTCGTAAAGACACAGGGCGGGTTATAGGTTTTATTGAAGTCAAGATCGACGGAATCATCGTCAGCTAATCGCGCAATGAGATAACGACCAGCACCGTAGGTTGATTTGCCGCTCGTGGCATCTTTGAAGATAAACCATAATTCACCATCGTCTTCACTGAAGGCCTCTAAGCGCAACTCCTGACCGTGCAGACTAAACTCGACGTAGCCTGGATTGTCCATTGGCGTTAACAAGCCAACCGTATTGACCACCGAGATGTTACGCACCGGATCATGCGGTACAAACTTGGCCCGCAAACGATAATCTACGTTGATGTCAAACCATTTGCGACCAGTGAATGACTGACGTTCCGGGCTGTTGGCGTCACGCACGCGAACCCCATATTGATCACCACGTTTGATGACAAAAAATGTAATTGCCCCGATCTTGACCAGTGACGGGCCAGCCTGTGCTGCGTCATCGCGGAGCACGGCAGTTTTTGTAGGTGCGTCATCTACCAATACTGGCTCGTTGCCAGTAACCCGGAGCACTGCTTTGCCATCATGGAAATCAATAATTCCAACCGAGTCGCGAGCGCTGCCTATAGGCAAGGCGATATTAGAGGCCGGATCGGTCTCTATGGAATTTTCACCTTCCTGAAGCCAATATAGTCCCGCCAATGTAAGCCAGCTATCCTCACGACGCAGGCGCTCTTCTCTTTCTTTGCGCCATGCCTCGATATCTTTTTCATAGGTCTCAAGCTGAATCTTGTCCATACTTGTCCTTATTACTGATTCCTTAACCATTGCGCATGTGAGGCAGCACACAATGTTTTATTTCGTTAGTGTACTCCCTTGTCCCCCACGAATGAAGAGAATAAAATGAAGCAATAGCGCAGTTCTGCTGAATCTTATTTTGATTGTTCTCAAAAATGCCGAATATCTATTTACTTCGAGGCGATTTTATGAAAAAATCTTCAGAGAGGCTGGATAATCTTGATCGCCAAATTTTGAACCAGCTTCAACAAGATAGTGCCGTCAGCAACGTCGAACTCGCCCAACGCATTACGCTTTCACCGCCCGCCGTTCATGCACGGATCAGGCGGCTGGAAGAACGAGGTTACATTCGCGGTTATGTGGCGCTGCTGGATCGGGAAAAAATAGGGTACGACCTGCTTTGCATTGTTAGTGTCACGCTTCGCTCGCACGAGACACAGCTAATCCAGGCGTTTAAGGAAGCAATCAGGCAGCTACCAGAAGTTTTAGAATGCTTTTTTCTTACAGGTGATCACGACTTTTTGCTCAAGGTAATTGTGCGCAACCATAAAGAGCTTGAATATTTTTTGACCGAGAAATTAACGCCAATCCCCGGAGTCGGACATATATCTACTGGCGTGGTCCTTGCTGAATTAAAGAACACAACAGTATTGGCACTGGACGATTTAGAGTAGCAGAAATGGGATAATATGGCAGACATAACGTTAAGCGGAGAGATGGCTCACCTGAAGCGCTCAGTGATGCGCGATTTATTGAGCCTGACAGCAGTTCCCGACATTGTGTCTTTCGCGGGAGGTCTGCCCGCTAGCGAATATCTGCCTGTTGCCCAGTACAAAGAATGCCTCAATCGAGTCATTGAGCGCGACCTATCCCATTCGATGCAGTACAGCCCTCAGTATATGCCCTTGCGCGAGTGGATTGCGCAAGACATGGCTAAGCGCGGTCTGCACTACCAGCCGGAGCAGGTGTTTATCACCAACGGGGCGCAGCAGGGGCTAGCCATCCTCTCGCGTTTGTTACTCGATCCTGGATCGCCTGCGGTGATCGAAAAAGTTACCTTCACGGGTATCCAGCAGGTAACGGTGGGGCGCGGAGCCGGTGTCCGTACCGTGCCAACCGATCTGGCAACTGGCGTTGATACGGATGCGCTTGAAGCGGCATTTGCGCGGACGCCACATCCCCATCTGGCGATCATCATCCCTGATTTTCACAATCCACTTGGCGTAAGTATCACCGCTGACAAACGCGAACGGATCGCCAAATTGGCCGCTCGCTATGGCGTCCCAGTCATAGAGGACGATCCCTATTCGAGTCTGCGTTTCAAAGGCGAAGCACTCCTGCCAATTACGGCCTATGATGAGGCGGGATATACCTTTTACCTGGGATCGTTTTCGAAGATCGTAGCGCCAATGCCTCAAATCACGGTTCTGCGCGAGTCGCTCGATCTGGAATCTTCGATCCTGACACAGAAAGCCGTCTACGAATTTGTATCGCGAGGATATCTGACCAGCCACCTACAGGAGTTTAACCAGGCCAACCGCAAACGCATGGAAGTATTGGTCGCCGCGTTGGAGGAGCATCTTGGCGACATGGCTACGTGGACACAGCCTGAAGGCGGGTTATTCATCTGGGTCTCGCTCCCCGAATATATGGACACCTGGCAACTACTTCCGAGAGCGGTTGAGCGCAAAGTCGCCTTCGTCCCAGGCGGCGCGTTCGCTGTCGAAGGTGGATATCAAAACACGATGCGCCTGAACTTCAGCAACACCACGCCGGAAAAAATCCGCCTGGGGGTCGCGCAGTTGGCAGAGGTAATCCACGAGTATGAACCCGTTGTTGGTTAATGGGGATAGTTATATGCAAAACTTTACTGTAAAGACAGCAAAAACAGCTACCAGCCTCAAAGCATTTATGTCGGGATTAATTGACTACGCAGGGCTGTTCCCGCCAGCGAATCTGCCGTTAGATCAGGCAATCAAGAATTATGTGCACTATCGTGAGAGCGATCAGCGTTGGATGCTCTCACGATTTATTGTGCCTGCCAGTCGTCTCGAAGAAGTTAGTACGCAGGATTTGTTTCGACAATCAGCGGAACCCTTCCACTTCTCCGTCATAGGTCACAGCGGGAAAGAGAATTTTTTGGCTTCCGCAGTGAAAAATTTGCACGCTGTGTCAGCTTTCAGACAACGACATGGCACAGCGGTTACAGCGGATGTTTTTGAAGTGCCGCTTCCCATAGCGATTCTGTTCGAGAGTCGTCCAAGAGCATGGGCCGTACTAGCCACGATTCACAGCCAACTTGAGACGGTTGGCGGAATACGGACCTACTTTGAAGTTCCAGCGGGTCCAGCATGGTTAGAGATGATGTCCAGATTGGTCGATACGATAGCCGAATTTAATTTGGCTCGTGGGACCGATATGGGCTTCAAGCTTCGCTGCGGCGGTGTGAAGGCAACCGATTTTCCGCCGAGCACGAAATTGGCAATGGCCTTGCTGCGCTGCCGCGATGCCGGAATTGCGCTCAAAGCGACGGCAGGCTTGCATCATCCGATTCGACGCTTTGACAGAAGTGTGCAGACGACGATGCACGGTTTCCTGAATGTCTTTGGGGCTGGCATTCTGGCGTATGTGCATCGACTTGATGCTGCAACGACGCGGGCCATCCTTGACGACGAGAACGCTGACAATTTCCG
>WNFM01344790.1_pt2 | contig 11052 bp, 11 predicted proteins | sample 5400271 | NCBI WGS metagenome assembly WNFM01 (sample SAMN13153352, study PRJNA577476) | soil metagenome | isolation source: 60 cm saprolite on Douglas fir-dominated hillslope | place: USA:California | collected 2013-09-17 | reverse complement strand
CCTCGCGGCGACGCCCTTGCGCTTCGCTAATCCTTCACCGCCATCAGGCTGGATAGAGGACTTCCACCTCCAAGCTGTCGTTCATACTCGGCACACAGCCAAAAGGGCGCTGATAGGCGCCCTTTTTTGCGACGCATTTGACAATGAATTAACACCGTTTTTCCTGAAAACTTGCGTATCCGCGCAAACGGATTGCCAACGCGGGGTTCCCTAGAGTGCAGCAGTGGTAACGGCGCGCGGTCATATTTCAAGGACGCGCCGACCCGCTGCATCACAATCGCTGGGTGGCCCATGTTGCTCGACACCTCTACGCTTTATCTCGTTGCCACGATGGTCGCGGCAATGCTCGGAGCCATGCTGCTGTTTTTTGGCAGGCAGCAGAATATCCCGGCGTTGCAATGGTGGGGAACCGCCTATCTCCTCGGCGCCGCGTCGGTCGCGCTGTGGACGCTTGCTGCCGACACGCTCGGCCCGCTGCTTTCGCTGGCGCTCAACGCCGTCGGCTTTATCGCCTGCGGCATGGTCTGGAACGCCTCGCGCGTATTCCATGGTCGCAAGCCAAACCTGCCGGGACTGGTTTTTGGTGCGATCGCCTGGATCGCCGCCGCAAAACTGTTGCCGGCTGATGCCGCCGCACTGCGTCTGACGATCGGCGCGGGCATTGTTGCCGTTTATGCGGCGTTGACCGCTACCGAATTGTGGACCGAGCGGCGCAGAACGATGCAATCGCGCTGGCCGGCGATTGCGGTGCCGGTGCTGCACGGCTTCGTGCTGATGCTGCCGATCGTGCTTGGCAGCCTGCTGCATCCGCGTGGCGAAACGTTCTCCAACAGCATCTGGGTCACGGTTTTCGCGATCGAGCTTGTGCTCTATGCGGTCGGTACCGTGTTCGTCATCTTCATGCTGGTGTCCGAGCGCACCGTCACCGCGCACAAGAACGCGGCGTCGATGGATCCCTTGACCGGCATGTTCAATCGCCGCGGCTTTGCGGAAGCCACCTCGCGGGTGATCGAGCGCGAAGCCAATGGCGGCCGTCCGGTGACGGTGATGATCTTCGACATCGACCATTTCAAATCGATCAACGACCGCTTCGGCCATCCGGCGGGCGACGAGATTCTCAAACTGTTCGCCGCTGTCGTGGTCAACTCGTTGCGCATCAGCGACCTCTCGGGGCGCATCGGTGGCGAGGAATTCGCCGCTCTGCTGCCCTGTTCGCTGGAGGAAGCCGTGATCGTGGCCGAGCGGGTGCGCGAGGCCTTCGAGGGTTCGGGAATTGTTGATGACACCGGGCCGGTTGCTACCACCGTCAGCATCGGGGTCGCCGGCGGGCCCGCCGGCACCGAGCTCGAGGTGCTGCTCGCCGCCGCCGATACTGCGCTCTATCAGGCCAAGCGCAGCGGCCGCAATCGGGTCGAGGCGGCCGAGGAGCTGCCACTGTCGCTCGAAAACTGGCGGCGCAAGACTGCAGGTGTTGCGCGTCCGCCGCTGGCGGCGGCGCCGCGCCCGGCGTAGCGGTAACCTGCCGTTTAGCATTCGATTCATATCATGCGAACGCATGAATACGACTCGCAACCGAAACGCGGCCGCTGTCCTGATCTCGCTCGAAGCCGCAGCGATGTCGGCGCGCGGCGGGTTCGCCTGCATGTTCTCGACCTCGGATGAATACGAGATGGCGTTGATATCGGAGCGCCGCGCGCAGGGCCGTTATGGTCGGCCGCGCAGCCGCTGGCCAGCCGTGATGTTCGTCGGCTGTGCGCTGATGGTGGCCGGCACGGTGTTGCTGCTGAACTAAGCGACGGCGGACTAGGGACGTCCGGGTGCCGCTAGGCGCCTTTTTTATTTCCGCTTGTGTCAGGCATGTGACTGGCCTTGGAGCCAAGGCTGCGTCTATCCTCCTCGGCTATGGAACGGAACAGCCTCTCTCAAACTCGCGCAAGCCAATCGCCGCGGCTGGAATCGATGCTGACCTGTCCGAAATGCGGTCATCAGGCAACCGAGATCATGCCGACCGACGCCTGCCAGTTCTTCTATGATTGCAAGGGCTGTGGCGAACGGCTGAAGCCCAAGCCGGGCGACTGCTGCGTATTTTGCTCCTACGGCTCCGTGCCATGTCCGCCGATGCAGGCGGGCCATTGCTGCTCCTGAGAGCCGTCGCCACGTTCCGCTGCCTGCACCCTTCAATAAGGCGGCGGGTTGCGTTAGAGACGTGAAATCAAAAACGGAAGGCCAAAACCCCAATGATCACCGAAATCGCACAAATCGACGTCAAGCCGGGCACCGAGAAAGACTTTGAAGCCGCGGTCGCCAAGGCGCGCCCGCTGTTCCTGCGCGCCAAGGGCGGCAGGGGTTTTGAACTGCACAAGTCGATCGAGAAACCATCACGCTACCGCCTGATGGCCAAATGGGACACGCTGGAAAATCACACCGTCGATTTCAGGGGTTCTGAGGACTTCACCGCGTGGCGCGGACTGGTCGGGCAGTATTTTGCCGCGCCGCCCGAGGTCGAGCACACAGAGACGGTAGTGACCACGGCAGGCTAACGGCCTGCCGGGCGATGCTCAGGCCGCCGCCGCGTCCGCCGAAGATTCGTCGGACTTGAAATAATCGATCAGCACTTTGGCGATCGCGATCAGGGGTAGCGCAAGCGCTATCCCCCAGATGCCGAACACGACGCCCAGCAGAATCTGGAACCCGAACAGCGTGGCCGGCGGAATGTCGAGCGCCTGGCGCTGGATGATCGGAGTAAGAATGTAGCTTTCCAGCGCGTGAACGCCGAGGAAAAGCACGAGCGCGCTGGCCGCCGCAACCCATCCTGTGGCGAGGCTCGCGAGCACCACGATGAGCCCTGCGATCAGCGCGCCGACAGTGGGGATGAAAGCCAGCAGGCCGGCCTGGACACCCAGAATGAACGAGCCCGGGATGCCGATGATCGCAAGCCCGATCCAGGTTACGGCGAAGACCGCGAACATGGTGATGATCTGCGCGATCAGCCAGCGCTCCAGCGTTTCGCCGATGCGGTCGACGATGATCGTGGCGCGCGCGCGATGCCGCGCCGGGGCCATGAACAAGAGCCCCTTTCGATAGACGCTTGGTTGCGCCGCAAAGGTCAGGCCCAGAAACAGCACGATGAAGAAATTGCCGACCGCGCTTACGGTGCCCAGCAGCAATTTGAAGGTCTGGCTGACGATGGCGCCGCCGCTCGAGGCAAGCGCGCCGGCGCTGGGAAGGTTGCGCGGAGGGCTAGTGGTCGCCGGTGTCGAGGAATCCGCGGGCGCGGCGTTGGGACTGCCGAGTTCGAAATAGCTGGTGTCGATCCCATTTTTCTCCAGCAACGCTTTCACGCTGACCAGTTGCGACTTGATCGTATCGCTCAGCGCGGTGGCTTGTTGCCTGATCGTGGCGCCGCCGAGGAAGACCACGCCCGACAGGAGGCCCGCGAGCACCAGGCAGACAATTGTCAGCCGTAGCGCGTGCGGCAGCTTGACGATGCGGCCGAGCATCGCGGTCATGGCGTTGAGCGCGACCCCGAGCAGCATCCCGGCGAAGATCAGAAACAGCGTCGCGGCGAAATACCAGGCGAACATCAATAGCGCGGCGAAACCGATCGCGCCAATGCCACCAACCGAGATCGCCCATGCGAGGTCAGTGCGGGTTGCTTGACGATTGTCAGCCGAGACTGTCACCTTGCGTCCTTCTCACTCCGATGTCCGATCGCACTCTTTCGCCAAACGCCTCCCGGATCAAGCGCAGATGCCCGCGCCGGTTTGACGCCGACGCGCTCGGTGTGCCAAGCGATGAGTAGAAACGGGATCGCAGGGCGCGCGCGGGGCTCAAGGCATGAACTTCAAATGGCTCGGGCCGCTCGCACTCTTGGCCGTTTTGTTTATCGGCGATCAGATCAGGATCAACCGGCCCGGTCACAAATACCGTTTGACCGTCGAGGTCGAAACGCCGGAAGGCCTCAAGTCAGCCAAGGGCGTCATGGCCGTTCATCCCGACCGGGGTTATAGCCGAAGCGGACACACCACCACCAAGGGCGATGCGGTATTGGTCGATCTCGGCGGCGGCAAGAATCTGGTGGCGCTGCTGGCGCATCGCGACAACACGGTCGATCTCGATGGAATGAATTATGTGGCGTTGCGCGCCTACAAGGCCGCAGGCCAAAACGTCTCGTTCAACGAAATGAGCCGGATGACCGGCGCGGTGCCCGTCACCGGGGCGTTGATCCCGATTCTCGTGAGCTTTACCGACTTGAGCAATCCCGCGACCGCGCGCACGGTGCCGCCGGACAATCTGGCAGCCGTGCTCGGTCAAGGATTTCGCCTTCACGGCATGACGGCCGAAGTAGTGCCGAACGGGATATGGCCGCTCGATTTCGGCGGCCGGCTCGGGGAGCCCGTGACCCGCGGGATCGAGGCGAAATTGCCCTGGTGGAACGGGACGGCTGCTCCCGCGGCAACAGCGCTTCGGGCGGCCGGGGTGCCGGCCGGTGCGGCGATCGATCCGGGAGAGGTCTTCACGCGAAAATAGCATTACCGCTGTGCGGCGTAACATGTTGATCCCAGCGCGCCGGGCGGGCATGATCTGTGAAAATTTTGCGACGCGGGATTGGATTTGAGGCGATGAGGAGGCCGGTGGTCGGTGTGATCGGGAACGCCTATCGCATCGAAGATCGATTTGCGACACAGATGGTCGGAGAACGAAATCTTCGCGCGATCGCCGAAGTCTCGGGCGCATTGCCGCTGATGTTTGCCGCCACCCCCGACATTACCGATATCGGCGCTCTTCTGGATGCGGTCGACGGCGTCGTGTTGACGGGCGCCCGCGCCAATGTTCATCCGTCGCGCTTCGGTACCGAGCCGGATTCGCGGCACGAACCCTACGATATCCACCGTGACGACCTGGCGCTGGCCTTGTCGGAGGCCTGCGTCGCCCGTGGCATCCCGCTGTTCGGCATCTGCCGCGGCTTTCAGGAGATGAATGTCGCCTTCGGCGGCTCGCTGCATCCCGAAATCCGCGAACTGCCCGGCCGCATGAACCACCGCATGCCGCGGCTCGAGAATGGCGAAATCCACCCCGATCCCAACGTCATCTTCGCCGACCGCCATGACGTCGCTCTCGTTCCGAACGGCGCCTTCGCAAAAATCCTGGGTTGCGAGACCATCCGGGTGAATTCGCTGCACGGCCAGGGCATCCTCGAACCGGGCCGCCGGGTCGTGGTCGAGGGCGTCGCCGAAGACGGCACCATCGAAGCGATCCGGATTGCGGAGGCCCCAAGCTTTGCGCTCGGCGTGCAATGGCATGCGGAATACGATCCGCAGCGCAATCCGATCAACCGCGCGCTGTTTCAGGCGTTCGGCGAAGCGCTAGAGGCGCACAGGCGGGCCAGCTAGAGCGGGGCTCATGACCGTTGCACCTTCTGCAAACAGAGCGTGCGGGGATTGCACGCTTTGCTGCAAGGTGATGGCGATCGAAGAGCTCGCAAAGCCGGCAAGTTCCTGGTGCCCGCATTGCAAGCCAGGGCGCGGTTGTCTGATCTATGCTAACCGGCCGGCCGAATGTCAGGCCTTCAGCTGCCTTTGGCTGGTTGATGACCATTTAGACCAGCACTGGAAGCCGAACAAATCGAAGCTCGTTTTGACGACATCGGAAGACGGAATCGAAATCAGATGCGACCCAGGCTTTCCCGATGCCTGGCGCAAGGAGCCGTTTCGGAGCGAAATACGGGAATGGGCTGTATCCGGTGAAACGCTTGACATGACGGTGGTCGTCATCGTCGGTCAAAGAATGACCCTCGTCACGGCCGACCGCGAGTTTGATCTTGGCGTAGTGGCACCGGACGAACGGATTGTGCGAGAAATCGACGGCACCGAGGTCGTCAACGTCACCGTGGTGAAAGCCGCCGATCTCGACGGCAGAACGTGATCGGCGCCGGGTCGCCCACGAAAAAAGGCGCTCCCACCGGAAGCGCCTGTTGCATTCTCAGACCGTGACGCGCGCAGCGGCGCGTCAAATCACAGCGAATAATACATCTCGAATTCGACCGGATGCGGCGTCATCTCGAAACGCTCGACCTCCGTCATCTTGAGCTCGATATAGCTGTCGATGAAGTCGTCGTCGAACACGCCGCCGTTCTTGAGGAAGCCGCGATCCTTGTCGAGATTTTCCAAGGCTTCGCGCAGCGACCCGCACACCGTCGGGATCGCCTTCAGCTCTTCCTTCGGCAGGTCGTAGAGGTCCTTGTCCATGGCGGGACCGGGATCGAGCTTGTTCTTGATGCCGTCGAGACCGGCCATCAGCATCGCGGCGAAGCCGAGATAGGGATTGGCCATCGGATCGGGGAAACGCACCTCGACGNNNGTAGGGAATGCGACAGGAGGCCGAGCGGTTGCGCGCGGAGTAGGCGAGCAGCACTGGCGCCTCATAGCCCGGAACCAGCCGCTTGTAGGAATTGGTCGACGGATTGGTGAAGGCGTTGATCGCCTTGGCGTGCTTGATGACGCCGGCGATGTAGAACAAGCAGGTCTCCGAGAGATCGGCGTATTTGTTGCCGGCGAAGACCGGCTTGCCTTCCTTCCAGATCGACTGGTGGCAGTGCATGCCCGAGCCGTTGTCGCCATAGACCGGCTTCGGCATGAAGGTGGCGGTCTTGCCGTAGATATGCGCAACCTGATGGATGCAATATTTGTAGATCTGCATCTGGTCGGCCATCAGCGTCATGGTGTCGAACTTCATGCCGAGCTCGTGCTGGGCGGAAGCGACTTCGTGGTGGTGCTTCTCGACCTTGACTCCCATCTTGGCCATCGCGCCGAGCATTTCCGAGCGCATATCCTGCACCGAATCCTGCGGCGGAACGGGGAAATAGCCGGCTTTGGTGCGGATGCGGTGACCGAGATTGCCGCCCTCATATTCGGTATCGGAGTTGATCGGCAGTTCGGACGAATCCAGCTTGAAACCTGTGTTGTACGGTGTGGTCTGGAAGCGGACGTCGTCGAACACGAAGAACTCGGCTTCCGGTCCAAAGAAAATCGTATCGCCAACCCCCATCGACTTGACCATCGCCTCGGCCTTCTTGGCCATGCCGCGCGGATCGCGGTTGTAGGGCTCGCCGGTGGTCGGCTCGAGCACGTCGCAGGTGATGACCATGGTGGTCTCTGCGAAGAACGGATCGATCACCGCGGTGACCGGATCGGGCATCAGGCACATGTCGGATTCGTTGATCGCCTTCCAACCGGCAATGGACGAGCCGTCGAACATCAGACCCTCGGCGAAACTGTCCTCCTCGATCATGCCCACGTCGAAGGTCACATGCTGCCACTTGCCGCGCGGATCGGTGAAACGCAGGTCGACGTATTTGACGTCGTTGTCCTTGATTGATTTCAGGACGTCTTTGGCGGTTTTCATGAATTCCCCTTTTGGATTGCAAGCATCACAAGTCGTCGCGAACCGACCGCGGGTTCAGCGACCGCGGGTCATGCTCATTACCGTTGCGGGATGCTCAATACAATATCAGTTTGTGGGCAAATCCGGCTCAGATCGCATCCAGTCCGGACTCCCCGGTCCTGATGCGAATGGCTTCTTCTATGTTGGAGACGAAGATCTTGCCGTCGCCGATACGTCCGGTCTGGGCCGCGCGCCTGATCGCGTCGATCGCCTTTTCGACCAGATCCTCCGAGATCACGATCTCGATTTTCACTTTGGGTAGAAAGTCCACGATGTACTCCGCGCCGCGATAGAGTTCAGCATGACCCTTTTGCCGCCCGAAACCCTTGGCTTCGGTGACGGTAATTCCTTGTAGTCCAACTTCCTGAAGCGCTTCCTTCACCTCGTCGAGCTTGAATGGCTTGATGATGGCTTCGATTTTTTTCACAGAACGCCTCCCGGGCACTTTCATCTTCTAGACAGCAGGTTTGCTTCTCAGTTGTCAGTTGCGCTGACGTCACGCAGGTTGTTCGATCGTTGTCCTGCCGGGCTGCCGGGGACACCCCAAGATTTCGTCAAGATTCGCCGTTGAGCACGATCATCCAGAGCCGGCTCCTCAAAAGCAGGGTCTATGCCAAGTTGCTAAGATGCCTGATTTCGAAATGTTATCAGCCCTTTAACTGGCGTTCGCTAGGGGTGGGACCGAACGGCGCACAGTACCCTAGCCTATGAAATAGGCAAACGGATCATTCGATATGCAATCGTCGAACGTCCGGCTTCGCATGGCATGGGAAATGCCTCAGGATAAGGCGCTTTTGCCGGGGAATTAGCATGGAAGTTCTGACGTCAGCCGAGATGGAACGAGCCGACCGGCTCACCATCGCCGCGGGCACACCAGGTTTTGCGCTGATGCTCAGCGCCGGGCAGGCGGTCGCCGAGGCCGCGATGGACCTTGCCGAGGAGGGACCGATCCTCGTGGTCGCCGGCCGCGGCAACAATGGCGGCGACGGTTTTGTCGCGGCCGCCGAACTCGCCGCCCGCGGCCGCGAGGTTTCGGTCATCCTGTTGTGCGAGCGCGACAGCCTGCAAGGCGACGCAGCATCCGCAGCGCGGGGATGGAAATATCCGGTAAAGCCGTTCAACCCGCAGGCGATCGGCAAGCCGGCACTGATCATCGATGCCCTGTTCGGCGCCGGCCTCAACCGTCCCGTCAAGGGCGAGCCGCACGACATGATCGAGGCGATCAATGCCAACGGCGCGCCGGCCCTCGCCGTCGATCTGCCGAGCGGCATCAACGGCGATACCGGGGCGGTGATGGGCACAGCTGTTCGCGCCACCGAGACCGTGACCTTCTTCCGGCGCAAGCCCGGCCACTTATTGTTGCCCGGCAGGATCCACTGCGGCCGCGTGCGCGTCGCCGATATAGGTATCGATCCACGCGTGCTTGAGGAAATACAGCCGAAGACGTTCGAGAACGTTCCACAGTTCTGGCGCAACTCTTTTCCGGTGCCGCGGATCGACGGTCATAAATATGCCCGCGGCCACACCATCGTGGTTTCCGGCGACATCGCGGCAACCGGCGCGGCACGGATGGCGGCGCGCGGGTGCTTGCGGGCCGGCGCCGGACTTGTCACGCTGGCCTCGCCGCGCGATGCGCTTGTGGTCAACGCCACGGCACTTGCTGCGGTGATGGTTCGCCCGATCGATACCGTGGTCGAGTTTGCCGAGCTGTGGACCGACAGGCGTCTCAACACCTGCGTGATCGGGCCGGGCGCGGGTGTCGGCGAGCGGACGCGCGATTTTGTCCTGACCGCACTGTCGGCAACGCGAAACCTGGTGCTGGACGCGGATGCGCTGACGAGTTTTGCCGCGGCACCCGACCGGCTGTTCGAGGCGATTAAAGCATCGCACGATCCGCAGGTTGTCCTCACCCCGCATGAGGGCGAATTTCCGCGGCTGTTCAGCGACATCAGCAATAAACATCCACTTCGTTCGAAACTCGAACGGGTGCGCGCAGCCGCCGAGCGCTCCGGTGCGATCGTGCTGCTCAAGGGGCCGGATACGGTGGTGGCATCGCCCGACGGCCGCGCCACCATCGCCTACAACGCGCCGCCCTGGCTCGCCACCGCCGGCGCCGGCGACGTGCTGGCGGGAATGATCGCCGGCCTGTTGGCGCAAGGCCTGGGCGCCTTCGAGGCCGCGTCGATCGGGGTCTGGATGCATGGCGATGCCGCGCGTGAGGCGGGCCCCGGCCTGATCGCGGAAGACCTGTCGGAGACATTGCCCGCGGTGCACCGTCGCCTCTACGACGAGTTCGGCATCGACTATTGAGAACGGCAAGATCGGCCTTTTCTCGTCATTCGACACTGTACCATCGCAGCAGGCGCGGCGCCGCCCAGTCGGTCGCGGCGGTCTCCATCAGCCAGCGCCCGGGATATTCGGCTGCAAACGCGATGCGCTGCGTCTGTCCACTGTCGACCGCCAGCGTATCCAGCCAGAACGGCTTCCAGCCGTCGTCGAGCCGGTCCAAGAGCCTGAAATGATGCCCATGGTGGTGGAAGACGGTGGGCGTACTGGCGCGATTGGTCAGCGCCAGCACTACGGTGCGGCTCGCTTTGGCGCGGAAGGCGGGCGCGGAGGAGGGTGCAAAACTCGAGGGCGTCACCCAGTCCGCCTGCGGCCCACCCAGCGCCAAATCGGCGCGGATCGCGTTTTTGAGCTCGAGCTGCGCCGGCAGGCCGTTGGATGGGAGCGGAGGCGGGTCGGGCAAGGCCGCGTTTCGGATCTTTTTTTTTTTTTTTTTTTTTTTTTTTTTTTTTTTTTTTTTTTTTTTTTTTTTTTTTTTTTTTTTTTTTTTTTTTTTTTTTTTTTTTTTTTTTTTTTTGCACCACTGCGCCGTTCCGAGCAGGGAACGGCTCGGCCGGCTGGCCGTCCAGGGCCATGACCCGGACTTCCTGCCCCTCAATTTTGATAGCAATGACATTACGTTGGCAGCCATTGATCAACCGAAGCCTCAACCGCTCATGGGTTCGGATCGGGATATCGAGGCTCGCTTGCCCATTGATGCTGTAGACGGTCGCCGCGTCCTTGGGGTCGATGCCGGGGGCGATGGCGGTTCCGTCCGGCCGCAGGCGCCAGTCTTCGATCAAAAGCAGCTCGTCGCGGTCGACGCTGACGGGCTCGCTCTCGCCAATCACCATTGCCCGCGCGCGCGAGGGTTGGGCCTGACCATCTCCCAGAAGCCGCAGATCGCACAGCAAAGTGCCGGCATGACGGATTGGAACGATGAGTGTTTCCTTGGCCCCGGGCGAGAGGGGTGCGCGCGCAAAAAGCGGCTCGGTGGCCGGAACGCCGTCGATCCCATGCCAATTGAGCACGGCGGGTACCGGAAGGTCGTTCAGGAACGTCACCTCGAGCGCATCGCCACGCTTGAAACGCGGATCAGGACTTGGCGCCGGTCCTTGAAGTGACCATATCGGTGTTTCCGACGCTCCCGGAAGCAAACTTATGGCACCGGCTTTGGCCTGGAGGGCGAGCGGTGGGCGCGCGCTGGTGGCAGCGATCCCCGGCATGGCCGGACCGAGCAGCACGGCTCCCAATCCGGCCACAAGCTCACGTCGGTCCAGCCGG
>WNFM01001757.1_pt1 | contig 11052 bp, 9 predicted proteins | sample 5400271 | NCBI WGS metagenome assembly WNFM01 (sample SAMN13153352, study PRJNA577476) | soil metagenome | isolation source: 60 cm saprolite on Douglas fir-dominated hillslope | place: USA:California | collected 2013-09-17 | reverse complement strand
ACCTAGCTTTCATTTACGAACCGAAGTCGTCGTGGAATCCAGGGCTCCGTGGCGGCATATACCAGTCGTTGTTGCAGTCATCGTTCTGCTGAGTCGGATCTTTTTGGATAAACTTTATATAATGATGCCCGCCCACTCGTTTCGCATGATGCGGCAAAGGAAAGCCAAAGAGACTGCAAGCTAACAATATGCTAGCAAATGATTGAGTCGGTCGTTTGCTTGAATTCGATGGTTTCATGCCTCCAGAGTAAGTTCAGTGGCACGTTTGAAAATGCGTAAGTCGCGAAGCTTGCTTTCGCTAATGGCGAAGGCATTTCGGATGCGGGACCGGGTGACCGATGCCAAGCGTCCTGCTAACTTAAATTTTCTTCTTGCGAGTAGCCAAGACCGGTTCTAAACGCATGAAGCCTGTCATGCTCACGTCTCCTTAGTGGCCGCCAGCGCTCGGATTCGGAGGCTTGAATACGCGCTCAGCGCACCGCTGTCGGGTGCATTAACGCCGAGGGCGACGATTCCCTCCCATTTAATTCGGAAAGTGACAGACGGGCATCGGGAAATTGAAGGGACCCGTCCACTACACCTCTGGTGGTTTTTAGTATAAACTTTCTTAATATAGACTTTGTCTCGCCATGATTGCCGGCCGCGTTCTCCAACAATTTATCGCCGTCGCCGAAGAGTTGCACTTCGGGCGAGCCGCAGCCCGGTTGCACATGGCACAACCGCTGCTGAGCCAGGCTATCAAGCACCTCGAGGAACTCGTCGGAGTTCAACTCCTGACGCGCTCAAAGCATTTTGTTGCTCTGACTCCAGCTGGGGAGGCTTTCCTAGAAGAGTCTCGCGAATTGTTAGCGCATGGCCAACAGGCGATCGACACTGCGCGGCGAGCGAGTAAGGGCCTGACCGGGAGAATTGCTATCGGTTTTGTCGGCTCGGGGCTCTATGAATTGTTGCCAAAGATCCTGAGACAATTTCGGACTAAGTTTCCGAGCATTCACGTGGAACTGCAGGAGCTAACGTCTAACGAGCAAGTCGAAGGTCTTCTATCCCGGAAAATTGATCTCGGCATCGTCCGATTGCCGTTGAAGAACGCCGCTGACATCGAAATTCGTGCCATTGTATCTGAACGATTCATCGCGGTTCTGCCGTGCGATCACCCGCTGGCAAACTGCGCAAAGTTGCGATTGGAACAGCTGGCGGATGATCAGTTCATGGTTTTTCGGGCTGACAAAGTTCCCAACCTCCACGCGAAGTTCTTGTTCGCGTGCGAAGAGGCGGGGTTCAGCCCCCGAATCGCCATGGAGGCCTGGCAGATGGGAACCATGCTCAGCTTGGTCGCTGCGGGCATCGGCGTGGCTTTATTGCCAGCCCAAGTGAGGACCAGCCCGCATCGGGGCGTCGTCTATCGAGATCTCAGCAATCGCTCTAGGCACTTTGAGCTTAGCATCGCGCTGGCGTGGCGACGTGACGACATATCTGCGGCCGTCCATTCGATGCTATCGCTTTTCGACGATGCGATTGAGAGGTTGCCGGAGAAAGACACTTACTGTTTCACATGGTACGAACCGCCTTCGGTGGCCCGCCGCAACAGAGCCGCTCCCGCCAAGGTCCCGCATGTCCGTAAGGGTTGATAAATAGAGCGACAATGCCCTTTCGGAGGCCGCGCGGCCAGCCCTTTCGGGGTCAGGCTGAAAACGCTGATTCAGAGAGTCACGGTAGCTAGTAGCAAAGACGTCAGCGTCGATGGCTAGCTCATGCATCCTGGTCAGTTGATTTTTCTTACGGAGGTCCAGATAAGCACAGTATTTCCCAATATCCACGCCGGGTTGTTGCGACAAGGGATCCGCGTTAGCGCGCTGCTAACACCTAGTTCGGCTAACGCTTACTCAAGTTCGTCCGCCGTGTAGCGCATGGTCCGTGGCGGTAATCGACTCACGGTTGTTCTCGCATTCCAGGAAGAGCACATCGGCACGACGGCGATACATAAAATGTATTAACACGTACAAAACGCATATTGGACGCGTATCACGTAGAGCTCGAAAATGGCTGTATAAAGAGTGAAATTATGAAAAGTCAACGAGCACTGTTAACTATACTAGTGGCGCCGATCGTCGCGGTTGGGATGGCGTCAACTGCGCTGGCCGGCGACTATAAGGATTTCGTGGCCGAAGGATATCGCTGGGTAACAATCGATGGCCCATATCTGTGTCCCACTAAGGCGGATCTCCGCGAGATAACCAGAGACCCGAGCGACAGCAACAGCTTGCACATGGTTGAGGAGCTGCGCGCCTACTTCCTTATAGAGGGCGTCCTGATTAAGGTAATACAGGAGGACGGAAGCGCCGGTATGGCGCAGATCCACGCTGATGGAATTACCATTAATCTTTGGACGTACAACAAGTTTCTCAGCCAGCGGCCGATTAAGGACGCATATGGACAAATTGAGATCCCGGAAACGTCGGGTCTGACTCCAGCCGAACACATCAGTGGAAATGGGAGCCTTTCAAGCCTGAACTGAGACACCATGTTTCATCGGATCCAATAGTGATATTCGAATCGCACGCCTGTGCTGGCAAATTGATATTATGTACCCACTTGGTCTGTTAAACGTCGACCTGGAGACCGCCAGGAGAAGACTCCGGGATGTTTTTGATGAACCAGCCGGTACACGAGGCGTTGCTGTCGGAACTCCTATTTCGCTGTCGAGAGATGCGATCTCGCAAAAGCCGATTTTCCCGATGGCTAAGTGTATGAACTTAGGGTTGGAAAGAAACGGAACCCAATTGCTTGACTATTTTGGCTCAATAATAAAGGTCCCAAGAATCAATTGCGACGCTTGGATCTATGCTTTGCGCGCCGCGTGCGCCGGCTGTCTAGCGCTGTACATTTCGTTTTCACTAAATCTTGATGGTTCGCATTGGGCTTTGACGACCTGCTACATCGTTGGGGGCCAGCGCCAAACCGGAAGCATATTAGCGAAGAGTGCTGCTCGCATTGTCGGAACGTTGGTCGGCGTTGTTGCGAGTTTCACGCTGGTAAACGCATTCGCGCAAGAGCGAGTGCTGTTTATTTGCTGTTTTGCCGCTTGGTTATCGATCTGCGCGTATTTCTCTTATTACCAGCGAGGACAGTGGGCCTATGCGTGGGTTCTGTCTGGATACACCACCGCCATTGTCGGGGTTCCTGCCGCATTGGTACCGAACCAAGCGTTCAATGTAATTATGAGCAGAGCCGAAAACGTCATCATAGGCATTCTCTGCATGGGTGCAGCAAGTATGATTGCTTTTCCGGAGACCGTCAGTCGATCTTTAGTAAAACTAGCGCAGGTGACCGACGCGGAGTTGTCCCGACTATTGACGGCTTGCTTGTCTTTAAAGTCGGACTATTCAGGTCGGAACCGCGCGCTGAGAAAACTAACCGCAAATGCACTATCCATTGAGAATTTACGCCACGGACTTGCCTTTGAAGAAATCGGCGCTGGCTTAAGCCGCGCTAACCCACGGCGTTTTCTTCTGGAGTGTTTGGAGGTTGCCAGTTTTGCTAGCAACCTGGATATCCAGCTAGTTGCGATTCGACGCTTGATAGATAGTGGCGCGTCACCACGCCTCAACAGGGCATTATGCCGCGTCCGAGAGGTTGTCGTAGCGTCTTTTGGCTCGTCGTCAGACAGGAAAAGCAGCATGGACTACGAGCTGATTGACCGCGAGCTAAAAGAACTACAAACGTTGGCATGTTTTCCGAAAGCAGGCAGCGAGCAGGCGGTTGACAGCGCAGAGGAGCTGGCAGCCTTGATAAAGGTCAGGGAGCTGCTCTTATGCTTGCGAAACTTTCTGCAAACCAGGTCTGAGGTTTTCGCAGAAAAAAAACCTAGTCGTTTTTCACTCAGGGCAAGGCTTTCAGCTCCAATTGATGAACGGGTCGCTGCGACGGCCGTTTTGCGGGTATTTATTGTGGTCGGAGTTGGGTCGATTTTCTGGTTTGCGACCGCCTGGCCGGCTGGTGACACCTTTCTTATTTGGGTTGCCATAGGCACTTGCCGCTTTGTCATCGCACCGAATCCCTCTAAGGCCGTGCAGGCGTTCCTCAGAGGGACAGTCATCGCGGCTGTGCCGACTTATTTTATCGCATTCTATCTGGTGCCAGCCCTGGACGGGTTCACCATGTTCATTCTGGCTATATTCCCTTTTCTCTTCATTGGGGTAGGAATCGCGACCTCCTTACGCCGGGCTGGCGAAGCTGGAGCTGCGATAATTCTTTTTGGAAATGGCTTAGCTCCAGAGAATATCATGCAGTACGACGTGGTGGCATTCTTTAATGGCGTGCTGGCGACGATCCTTGGAGTCGGCTTGGCTTGTCTAGCGCAGAGTCTGGTGTTCCCTGACAATGCTAACCGACGAATACTCGCGGCCACAGAGCGACTAACGCATTGGATAGCCGCCAGTATAGGGAAACGCAAATTAACAGGAATCGAATACGTCGGGGCAACCGTTAGACCTTTGAATCATCTTCTGACCCTGATCGATCAATTGGAAAAACCTGAACCAAACAAAGCCGATTGGGCAGTCGATCTTTATGCACTGGGACATGAAATCGTCGACCTACAACACACGCAAGGGCACCTGACGCGCACTGTAACGGATTGCGGTCAGAGGCTTATTCGGGATATTTCCAGCTTATTGCAAGACCCAAGCCCTTCGCACCTGCTGGTTGCTAAAGGCGCTTCTAAGAACGGCTACGATTCTTGCTTACACGCGTTGGCCAGCGTTGATCCCAATTCGCCGGCTGCCGATCACATCGCATCCAGTTTGGCCAGTTTTGCTGTCATTCAGCACCGACTCAACCAGCAACCATCTATCGTGGAATACACTGCCGAAAGTGTCCGGCAACCCACTAAGGAGAGAAGTCATGCTGCGTGAATTGTCGATCGGCGGAGTTTTAGTGTCTCCACTTTTACCTTATTTCGTTGCAACTATCCCAGTCTTCTGGTTGGTGGACAAGGTGTTCCAGCGCTTCGGTGGTTACCGCTGGGTTTGGCATCCGGCTATGGTTCGTCTGGCTCTGTTTGTAATCCTTTTTACCCTGTTATTTTCTTATGGACGATTCGAATAAACAAAAAATGAGCCGATCTCGGGGTTTCTGGCGAGTGATCGCTACCCTGGTGATCACTGCGGTCGGCATATTCGCCGGGATACAACTTTGGCAGCGTTATATGTTAACTCCATGGACCCGCGACGGCCGGGTATTAGCGAACTCGGTAACGATCGCCTCGGAGGTAAGCGGTAGGATCGTTGATATCCGTGTTCGCGAAAACCAATTAGTTAAGAAGGGAGAGATCCTTTTCATCATCGACCAATCCACTTTTAAGGCAGCCCTGGATAACGCCGAGGCCTCAGTTGCATCACTCCGCGCCACCATGGAGCTGCAGGAATCAGATGCCGCGCGGGGACGCAAACTCACAAAGCTATCGATTTCTGCCGAACAGCTTGAGACCCTCGATCTTCAAGCCAAATCGGCTGAGGCGCTCTATCAACAAGCATTGGCGGTGCGTGAGAACGCGAAGATCAACCTGGATCGCACCACCGTGTACGCACCTGTAAATGGCTACGTGACAAACCTCGTCCTCGACGAGGGAGATTTCGCTGACATTGGAAAAGCTGTCATGGCAGTCGTCGACAGCGATTCTTTTCGGGTCGAGGCCTATCTGGAGGAGACAAAGCTGAATTTCGTTAAGGTAGGCGATTACGCCACCGTCATACTGATGAGCGGAGCACCTGCAATTAAAGGACGAGTTGACAGCATCGCGCGCGGGATCGGTGATACCGAGAATCCAGTAGGTCAAAATCTGTTGCAAAATGTGAATGCGACGTTCGAGTGGGTCCGTCTCGCCCAGCGTATTCCAGTCCGAATTAAACTGGTTGACGTTCCGAATGGAACCACTCTTTCCTCGGGCATGACAGCTACCGTCAGGATCGAGCCCAAACAGGAATCAGAAAAAGAAGCTCACCTGGTGTTCAGTGAGAGCCAAGCCGGAAGGCCGTAGGGAGCAAGGGGCGGAGGTATGCAAACCATTAATCCAAGTAGTGAACAGAGGGAAGTAGGGTTAAATCACTTTCGGGCCAGGTTTTTGCTACTAAATGAAAAGACACTAGCTCATGGCGCCAAACTGTCCTCGGCTTTGCCATCCCTATGTACCGTTTCGGTTTGCGGCCGCTAAGAAATCCGGCCGCAATCTCTGAATTGCTCCGCCCTACCCTCTCATATCGTAGGACACCTAGTCCATAAACGCATCGCAACAGCGATCATTCGATCCAGTTCCTCAAGGGAATAGTTTGAGATTGCCCCAAAACGCAGTATCCCAGCGTTGTTAACCAGCACATCCAGTCGTCCGAAGGTTTTCACCGTCTCAGCTATCGCTGCTTTCACAGCATGGACGTCAGCATTGTCGGCTTGGATTGCTAGCGACTTGGCACCGTCCGCCTTGATGCCATCTGCGACGGCGTCAGCACTTTGCCTGGACACCGAATAGGTGATGGATGCAGCGGCACCTTCGTGGGCCAATCGTCTCGCAATAGCCGCTCCGATACCTCGCGAGCCGCCAGTTACCGGCGCAACCTTGTCCTTTAATCTCGGCATCGGGAGTCTCTGCGACCTTCTCTCGCAACCCTCAGTGGTTGTCGCGCCAGCTTGCCATTGTTTCTGTGCAAACATCATAATTTGCCGCGATTCCTATGTGTACGATTAATTGCAAAACGCATAAAGGGAACGGTTATTCCCTAATTTGTCAAAAAAAATTTATGAGCACTGTCAACTGCAGCTGTCGAGTAGTATAGCTTTTGCAGTCAATGTCATCCGACGATCGCGTCGTCTGCAGAATCTGTTTGTTAGTTATGGTTCGTTCATTCGTGTTGCTCATAGCCCATTTCTTTCTTTTACCGAACGGGAAGAAGCCGATACCTCGCGAACCGCCAGTTACCGGCGCAACCTTGTGCTTCAATCTCTTCATCCGGAGTCTCTGCGACCTTCTCTCGCGACCCCTCCGGTGCGCTACGGTCAACCAAACGAGGGACCGGGTAATGAAATTGCGCGTTGCCATGCGGCATCTTAGGTCACAGCGGAGTATGACAAAAATGAATTTATCGACTAGATTCTATTCTGATATAGAATTCTTATGGATCTTCGAACCCTTCGCACTTTCGTCGAAGTGGTGCGCCAGGGCGGCTTTTCTCAGGCCGCCAAGGTGGTGTTCACTACGCAGTCCACGGTCAGCAAGGCGGTCAAGCAGCTCGAGATTGAACTCGGCGTACCCCTGCTGGATCGGAAGGGTCATCGCAGCACGCTGACCGCAGACGGAGAGGTCGTCTATCGCCGGGCGCTCAAGATCCTTGCGGAGCGGGACGAGCTCCGGCTGGGTCTTCCGCCAGTTGGCAGCAGCGACTTGTTCGCGCCCCTTTTTGCCATCTATCGTAGCCGTTATCCCGGCGTCGACATCCGTTTGGTTGAGTATGGCGGCGACCGCTTGAAAGAAATCCTGCTGTCGGGCGAAATTGAACTTTCTGTCTCGATGCTTCCGGTATCGGACGAATTTGAATGGCGGGAGGTCACAGACGAGCCGCTGGTTGTGTTGCTCCCGGCGGATCACGCGCTTGCGCGCAAAAAGTCTACCGACCTCGCGAGCCTACAGCACCTCCCATTATTTCTGTTTGAGGAAGGATTTTCGCTTCACCGGGTCATTCTAGAGGCATGCCGGCGGCGAGGTTTCGAGCCAACCATTGTGGCTCGAAGCAGCCAAATCGACTTCATGATCAAACTCGCCGCTACGGGATTCGGTATCGCCTTCCTGCCGCGGATGATCGCCGAACAGCGCCGCCACCCGGCCGTTCGCCTCGTCCGGCTCGCTGAACCTCAGACGAAATGGAACCCTGCGATGATCTGGCGCCGGGGTGGGTATCTCTCGCACGCGGCCAAGGCTTGGCTTGCGATCGTACGCGAGAGCCGCGCTAAAGACTGAGTATAGGTTTGGTTCTTCCTGTCGACAGAAGAATTGTGCGCGACGTGATGTGCGCTTCGCGCCGATCAAACTCCGCAAGCATAAACGGGCCGGTGCCAGTAGGCAGTGCAGAAAGCACGACAGCTATCTGGACGAGCGTCAGCGGCAGCGCGAACACGCATGCTGCGAGCCACCAGGTCAGTACCGGCTGTAACAGGAGCTTTGACCCCGTGAGTAGCAGCGAGGCTCCCGCAATTCCGCTCATATTTCCTCGTATGTGTCGTCAATCTCGTAAGTACGTTCGGTGCGCTTTACCTGGCAGCAAGCGTTGTGCAAAGCCAGTTTATAGAGGCGCGCGCCTGCATCAGACGGATGCCGTCCGGTTATACATGCTTCGCACAGGTGTTTCTCATCAATTCCAATTCCTCTTGAGAGTGAATCCAGCGGAAGAAAATGCAAGCTTTCCACACCTAGTGCGTCAGCTAATATTTGTTCGCCTTTCTCGTCGCATACCGTTTGACCGAGAATACTCGGTACGAACAGTTCAGATACAGTCGATACATCCAATCCATAGAAGCAAGGCCCGATAATAGGTGGGCATGCGACCCTTACGTGTATTTCCTTTGCCTGTCCCCTATCGCGAATTTCGCGCAACAGTGCCAACATTGTTGTCGCTCTTACGATAGTATCCTCGACAAGCAACACTCGCTTCCCCTCGAGCACTTTGCGAATGGGCGTGTATTTCATTTTCGCACGCTCGCTTCGATCTCCGCTTCCTTGGATGAATGTTCTACCGACATAGCGATTTCGAATAACCCCTTCCATTGAACGAATCTTCAACCGAAACGCCATGGCATCGGCAGCAGGTTTTGCTGTATCCGGAACCGGCACCACAATTGTGTCTTCGTCAATTGGAACTCTCGCACGGGCAAGTTCAAGATTCGCAAGATCTTCACCCATGGCTGCGCGCGCGGAGTAGACACTTGAATGGTCAAGTGTGCTCGCAACATTCGCGAAATAGACCCATTCGAGAACACAGTGAGCCGTTTTCTCATTCTCCGCAAACCTCACGACCTCAGGTGGTCGATCTTCTCGTACGTGTACGAGTTCGCCCGGTCCGAGTGTGTGTACGTTCTTGAATCCAGCGTTCGCAAGGGCAACATCTTCGATAGCAGCCGCAAACAATGAGCCGTCGAAAGCCCAACTCAGCGGCCGAAAGCCCATAGGATCGCGAGCCACGACCATATCGCCCTGTGCGTTGAGGAAAACTATGTTCCATGCCCCTTCAAGCTTTTCCGCGAGCTTCGCGAATAGCCCACGAATGGATGGTTCAATTTCGCCACGGAGCCCTTCGCTAATTGAGTGCATCAGTAGCTCAGAATCACTGTCCCTCATCAGGTGGTGATCTTTGCTGGCGAGAAACTCACGTTTGAGCTCTTGGTAATTGGCGAGCTGTCCATTAAATGCAAAGCTATACCACTTCCACAAACGGGAATGCTTCCTTTCGAATGGTTGCGATGAATCTCTGTCGTCGACTTCGCATGTGGCGTATCGAACATGACCGATAGCAGCCGGTGCCACGTGGTCATCCATTATGCGTTCAAACTGTTCCCGCCTACTTAAGTGGAAGGCCTCGTGAACAGTCCCTAATTGTTTATATGTATTTAAACGCTGACGTCGATCACGGCTGAAGGAAGTGATCCCTGCCGCCAATTGCCCCCGGCTTTGTATATCGAGTAGCATGCGCGGAATCAACTTCGTTACTGAGTTCAAGTTTTCACCTGGCACAATTGGAGAAACCCCGCGGTGCGCGAGGTGGTACACTGCCACAATGCCACAGAAGTGGTTAAGGTCTTCGTCGCTCATCTGTCAGAATGTCGTTTACAAAGGATCTTTGGACCAATTTGATTCATTTTGCGCAATGTTTTGACCCTTACCAAGTCGCCGTCTTTGGCCCTATAGTTTTGGATGAAATCGGTTACCATAAGACCGCGACTTCTTGTGCAGAAACGCCTCCTCCCGTTAAGAGGTGACCCTCATAACGACGCCCTCATGACGAAGTATGACTACTTAGAAGGACTCTCCAACCATCTCCTCACTTTTCTTCCAGAGCGCCGCGGCAGTGGTGGAATCGAGCGCATATCCACGTAAGCCTTCGCTAATGGCGCTGATGCTGACGTCGTCCGGTACGACCCGCCCGACGTGGCAGTTCTCGCAGTACTTACCGCCGACCGCGGCAGCGGGCGCGACAACGCCTGCCCAGACTGAAGTCGCAGCGCCTTGCGGGATCGTCTTCCATTGAAAAGGTGCCTTACCCTCGGCTGCAAGTTGGTTATTCAACTGCTCGATGATCGCTGGTATTCGGGCCGGGTCCAGGTGACGGCCCAATTCGGTTTGGATGCCTCCCGGATGTACAGCCGCAGCGCGTACTCCGCGCTCGCGATGCCGCTCGTCGAAGGCGACGGCGAACAGGATGTTCGCTGTCTTCGATCGTCCGTAAGCAACGAACGGTTCATAGGATGTCCTCTCAAAGTTCGGATCGTCCAGATCAACATTTGCGTAACGGTGACCGGAGGAAGATACGTTGACGAGCCGGGATCCGGCTCGCATCAAGAGAGCTATCCGGTTGACGAGAACAAAGTGACCCAGGTGATTAGTACCGAACTGAGTTTCAAAACCGTCGGCGGTATGCCCAAAGGGTGTGGCCATTACGCCGGCGTTTGCGATTACCAAGTCGAACGGTTCACCTTTGGCTATGAGTTCCTCGGCACAATTACGCACGCTCTTCAGATTGGCGAGATCGAGCGCTACAAGTTGAAAGCTTCCCCGGTTTTGCGCCGCGTCCCTTCGAACTTGAGCGGTTGCAGCTTCCGCCTTAGTCAAATCGCGGGCGGCACCCACAACGTGTGCGCCATGCGCTGCTAGAGCGCGCGCGGTCTCCACCCCGATTCCAGCGGAGACGCCGGTAACTAAGACTCGTTTGCCTTGGAGATTGACTCCGGACAACACCTCGTCCGTGGTTGAATTGGCACCAAATACGTTTGTCATTTCTTGCTCCGGTTTCAGTA
>WNFM01164086.1_pt1 | contig 11054 bp, 13 predicted proteins | sample 5400271 | NCBI WGS metagenome assembly WNFM01 (sample SAMN13153352, study PRJNA577476) | soil metagenome | isolation source: 60 cm saprolite on Douglas fir-dominated hillslope | place: USA:California | collected 2013-09-17 | reverse complement strand
CCGCCACGGCTGTCGTCGAGTCGAGAATCGCGTAGGCCCCTTCGCCGTTGCCGTAAATCGTCACGCCTTTGTAGATCGATTTCTTCGATCCCGGCGGCGCCTGCACTTTGAAATTCCCGCGCGCCAGCACGACGGCGTCGACGCCGTCCGACGCCACCAGCATGTCGTTCACGTCCTTACGCGGATCGAAATTCGTCTGCTTGGCGAAATCGTTGAGCTCGGGCAGCCGTTGCTGGGAAATCATTCTGGTGTAGAGCGGCGTCGTGCGGACCTCGCTCATGCGGACGCCCGACAGCAGGATCGTGTCGGCGGGAACCAGCGCAGCCAGTCCCCGGTCGATGCGGGCGCCTCCGAACTGGGCGGAGCTGCAGCCCAGAATGGCCACCGAGATAGCGAGCAGGAATGCCTTCATCAGTAATTCCGCCTGGAGAACGCGACCAGCCCCGCGCCGAGCGCGACCACGCCGAACAGAGCCGTGCTCCACAACGGCATCCAGTCGTCGATCGGCGTCCCAATCACCAGCTTCCTGGCGATACTCCCCAAATCGAACACTTTGGGAAGCGCGTAATAAAGCGTGCGCACCACGTCGCGCGACCATTCCGAGGTCAGCAGGCGCTCCAGCGTCGATTTCTGCGCCACGATCAATCCCGCGATCATCACTCCGAAGGTTACCATCGTCGCCAGCACCGCCGACTCCGACAGCACCGCCACCAGCAGCACGATGGTCAGCAGCACGGCGAACATGAAGATCGTCAACAGGATTCCGTAGAGAAACTGGTACGTCCAGATATCGGTCTTGATCCCCAGGATCAGCCACACGGCCAGCACCAGGTACAGCATGTTAAAAGCGATCACCAGAACGTTTCCCAGATAGCGTCCGAGCAGAATGTGATAGCGGCGCACGGGTTTCGAAAGCAGCAGCTCGATGCGTCCCGGCTCGAAAACCGTGGGGATCAGGCCGGCGGACGCGAACACGGCCAGAAACAGTCCGAAGCCGTAGAGAAAGGCGACGAGCGAGCCATGCACCCCGCGCACGAGCTTGGTGACTTCGAACGCCCGGCTCTCATTGCCGAAGAGCGAAATCGTGGCGAGCGCCCCTTCCACCACGTCAATCTTCATCAGAAAGATGAAGAACAGGATGACCGCGGTCGAACAGCCGAAGAATCCCCAGAAGATCTTGCGCGCGAAGGCTTCGCGAAAAGTGTCCCGCACCAGGGCCAATGTGGCAATTCCCGTATCAGTGGCCATCGATGGTCCTGATGAACACTTCTTCCAGAGTGCTCCTGGTCCGCGCCATGGCTTCGATCTCGCACTTTTCGGCGCGCAGCAGATCCACGGCGCGGTTGGCGCCTTCCCGGCTCTCAAAATGAAATTCCATGTGCCCGTTTTGCGCGGTGAAGGCGGTCGCTGTAAGCCGCAACTGCTCCACCAGCCGTTCCGGCGCCTTCTCCGCTTCCACGCGATAGCCGCTGCCGGCGGTCAAATCCTTGACCTTACCCTCCAGCGCCAACTTGCCCTTGTGAATGATGGCGACATCGCGGCAGAACAACTCCACCTCCACCAGCAGATGCGAATTGAGGAAGATGGTCACTCCCTTCTCTTCGAGCCCATTCAGGATGTCGCGGATCTGGCGGCGGCCCACCGGATCGACGCCGTCGCTAGGCTCGTCCAGGATCAGCAGCGAGGGAGAATGCATCAACGCCTGCGCCAGTCCCACCCGCTGCAGCATGCCCTTCGAATACTTGCCGACACGCACGTCGCCCCACTGCTCGAGTCCTACCAGCGCGAGGAGCTCGGGCGTGCGCCTCTTCCGGAGAGCGCTGTTCATTCCCGAGAGCGCGCCGTAGAAGTCGAGCATGCCGCGTCCGGTCATATAGGTTGGAAATCGGTGGTTCTCGGGCAGATAACCGATGGGGCGGCGCGCGGCGGGAAGGCGGCTATCCACGCCGAATACCTTCGCCCGGCCGGAAGTCGGATGCGCGCACGAGAGCAGCATCTTCACGAACGTGGTCTTTCCGGCGCCATTCGGACCGAGCAGTCCGAAGGTGGTTCCGCGCTCGACGCGCAGGGAGACGTCTTCTACCGCGCGGAACTCCTGCTTGCTCCACCGGCGGCGAAACGTTTTCGACAAGCCTTCAGTTTCGATGGCTACTTCCACATCCACGCTCCTCTTCATTATGCCATCCAGCGGTACCACGACAGAACCAGCGATTCTGAGCCGCGCCAGAATCTCACCGGTTGTTAATCATCCTGAAACGATTCCGATGGCAAGCTAGAGAGTCTGAGCATGTGCATCGCAAATCCCAATAGCAATATCGGCGGTAATTCTTCGTGCCCTTGCGGTCTCTGTATGAAGTTATCGCGGACGTCAATCGCCGGTTCACGGAACGGTGAGCGCTCTCCCAGGCTGGTTCCCAGGATTCCCCCGACTGCTTTGAGAACCAGCCGGGAATGGCGGTCAGCCTAGTGCCGTCCAACCGGTGGACCAAGGAAAGGCGCAGGAAGGATCGATTCTCCTTCGTGACCAGCCTGCAATATAGAATGCGGCGCGATACGAAATGGGAAGGGTCCGGCCGTACAGTGAATATGAGCACGGCTGGCATCCTGATGGCCGCGGATCGCTCGTTCCAGCCCGGCGCTCAAATCGAGATCTCGCTCGACTGGCCCGGGTTGTATCACGACGCCGAAAGAATGCGGCTGGTGGTGAGCGCCGCGGTGATTCGAAGCCAGGGAAGGCGAACGGCGCTGCGGATTCTGCAACATGAGTTTCTGGAAGTCCCGGCCGATCCGGGTCGCCGATACGCGCCGCTGGTACCGCGCGCCCGCGCGAATAACACAGCCGTCGCTCAGGCGTCGTGAAATTCGGCACGTTCGACATCACGGCCCTATTTTGCAATAATCCGGGGTTGCGGTGGCGAGTTGGTACGGGAGCGCACGATTGAAGGGCTTGGCGGCACGACTCCGGTCAAAACCCACACGGAAGGTGACGCGCCGCTCTCCTGGACCCGATTCGCCGCTCTGTTCCTTTTCTTGTGCGCGCTTTTCGTGCTGCGCAAGCCCGATACGCTGCTGAATCCGCAGTTCTGGGCCGAAGACGGAAACCTGCTGTTCCACGATCAGTTGGTCGAAGGCGGTCTGGCGCCGGTGCTGCACGCATATCGGGGATACCTGATCGTCAACACCCGGTTGGTTGCCGCCTTCGCTGCCCTGTTCCCCGTCGTGTATGCGCCACTCATCTATAACCTGGCCGCCATAACTCATTGCCGCTTTGGGCTGCTCGCTTTTTGCCCTCCCGTGGTATCGCCATTTGGTGCACTCGGGTTCGCTCCGTGTCGTTCTGTGCGTCGCGGCGGCGGGAGCATTGTCCACGGAATCGCTCGCCGGCAATCTCACGAACTCCCCAGTGGTACCTGGCGACACCGAAACGCCTGCTGCAATGTGTGTTCAAGATCGGATTTGGTTGGCAGATGTTCGAAGAAGTTGCTGGTAAATACCACATCGAGAGAGGAGACCGGCAGCGGCCACAAGGCGGCGCAATCCCCTGATACCCAATGAAACGCAGGGGAAGTTTCCGCGCATGGGCGTGCAGCCAATAAGAGAATATTCCCTGCTCGGCGGTTCCCATTTGTCCTGCGCCCGTGAGTATCCCGCAACGGTCGATCCAGACCGGGAAACCAAACGCTTCCGAATATTCCAGCGCCATGATCTCGGACGCCAGCTTCGTGCTTCCGTAGAGTGAGATAGGCGGGCTCGTGGAGAGGCTCTCTTGCACGCCCAAGGCCGAGACTCCTGGCGGACACGGGGCGCTATCGTCGAAATCGAAGCGAGCGTTGTGATCTCTGACCGGAATGGCATTGAGCTCGGCGATCGAGTACACCCGGCTCGAGCTTAGCAGGATCAAGCCGGCGTTTCGTGCCCGGCAATACTCAAGGGTGTTCAGCGTTCCGCGGAGATTGTGCTCGACCAGTTGGCGGCTGCTCGATCGCCCATCGACTCCGGCGAGTAAGCTTGGATTCGCCGCGGCGTCGATGACCCAATCCACGGCGGGGCAGCGATTCCAAGTCGCTGGGCTGGCGGACATCGCCATGGATCACCTGAATACCGGCTCTCTTGAGTTTGAGGCGATTCTCTTCACTGCCCGGGCGGATCAGATTATCCATCCCGCAAATCGACACTCCTTCTTTCCGCGACTGAAGAGTTGCAGCGATGAGGCTGCCGGCAAATCCGCATATGCCGGTAATCAGTAAACGCATGCCGCTTGAACTGCCTTGATCCGGTCGCGCCAGGAACGGACGATCTCCTCGATGGTGGCGGGAAGAGATTTTGCGATCCGCCAGTTTGGGTAACAGGATTGCATATGTCTAAGATCGCTGTAGTAACAAATATGGTCTCCGGTACGATGCTGGTCCAGGTACGAGTACAACTGCTTGTTCCCGGAATAAGTCGTAGTCAGTTCGAACGCTTCGAGAATAGAACAACTGTTGTTTTTTCCGCCACCCAAATTGAACACAGCGCCGCAGCGTGGGCGCGCTACAGAACTCGTACACGAAATGAGCTACGTCCGCCGAATGGATATTGTCCCTGACCTGCTTCCCCTTATAACCGAATACCTTGTACTCCCGTTGCTCCACATTGCACTTCACCAGGTAACTCAAGAATCCGTGCAGCTCCACGCCGGACTGGCTCGGACCCGTCACGCATCCGCCTCGCAGGCAGCACGCCGGCATGCCGAAATACCGTCCGTACTCCTGCGTCATTAAGTCCGCCGTGAGCTTGGAAGCGCCAAACAGCGAATGCGTAGACTGGTCGATGGTCAGCGACTCCGGGATCCCATGCTCATAGTCAGGGTCGTCATAATCCCAGCGGGTCGGCGATTCTTTCAAGCGAATGGAATTTGGCGAATCGCCATAAACCTTGTTTGGCGCACCAAATCGAGAATGCCGGTCCGGTTCCGAATATCGAGCTCGTGATGCGTGTAATCCGGTATGATATTTCGCAGGCGTCTCTGGTTCCAGCGAGTATCGCCCTGAGGCCCAAAAAAAACCGCCCGCTGGCTGTTGTCCAATCCATGAATTCTGTCTCCCCGAGAGCTGAAAAGCAGGCACACCTCCGACCCAATCAGTCCCGCCGCGCCCGTTACGAGGATGGTCCGCCGCTTCTCCGGCATCGCTCCAGAATAGCACCTCCTTTCCGATTCTGAGCCGCGCCAGCGATGGCGCGGTCTTGCTCCCATAGGCGCCGATCCGTAGCAAGAACCGCGCCATCACACTGGCGCGGCTCAGAATGAGCGGCTGTAACCATCCTGTGTTCTGACGTTCATGTTACATTCATACTGCCCCTGGAAAATAAGCTCAGGAGTCGTCATGTCGATTCAACGCCAATCCAGTTTTCTATTCGCGTTAGCTTCGGTATTGCCCCTGGCTGCGCAGGTCGACCATTCTTCGCTTAACGGTACCGTTACCGACGCGTCCGGCGCGTTCGTGCAGGGCGCGCGGATCGAAGCGGTGTCGTCCGCTACTGGTTTTCGGCGCCAGACGACATCGAGCGCGGCCGGCGCCTATCAGCTTCCCGGACTGGCCGCGGGAAATTATTCCATCACCTTCTCGAAAGAGGGATTCAAGTCCGCCCAGTTCAAGGACGTGGATCTCGCCGTCGGCCAGCCGCGGACGATCGATGCCCGGCTTGAAGTCGGCTCGATTGCCGAGCGCGTCGAGGTCGCTGCCGCTTTGGAAACAGTGAACCGGACGTCGGCCGAGGTCGGCGGGTTGATTGAAGCGCAGCAGATCAAAGAGCTTCCCATCAGCGGACGAAACTGGGCCGGCCTGATGCTGCTCGCGCCCGGGGCCGTCAATTACGGCGACGGCTCGCAGCGCAGTATCCGCTTCAACGGGCATTCCATCGATGACGCCAACTATACCTTCGACGGCATCGACAACAACGGCGTTCAGGAGCAGACCCAGAAGGCCGAAGCCCGGCTGAATATCGCGCTCGACTCCATCGCCGAGTTTCGCGTGAGCACGGCAGTCTACACAGCCGAGAGCGGCGCGGCGGGCGGCGCCCAGGTCAACGTGGTTTCGAAAACCGGATCGAACCAGTATCACGGCAGCACGTTCTACGCGCTGCGCAACGACGCGCTCGATTCCCGCTCCCCGTTCGACGGCGCCACCATCCCGCCGTTTACGCTGCACCAGTTCGGCGCCAGCCTGGGAGGCCCGATCAAGAAGGACAAGGCGTTTTTCTTCGCCAACTACGAAGGCTTGCGTCAGAACTTGGGCGTGACGTTCGTCAACTTCGTGCCGAACACGGCGTTCCGCTCCAGGGTGCTGGCGGCATCGCCGGGTCTCAAGCCGATTCTGGACGCATACCCCGCCGGCCAGAAGCCGCTCGACAGCACCACCGATCAGATCAATAAGGTGGCTACCAACACCGTACGCGAAGACGCAGGCATGATCCGATTCGACTACCGCTTCAACGACAAGATGACGATGTACGCCCGCTTCAACACGGACGACGTCTACATCGACAGGCCCACGGACGCGCTGGGCTCCCACAATGTGGTTCCGCACATCCCCACCAACGCGGTGGTTTCGTTGCAGCGCATCTTCTCTCCCACCGCCATCAACGAGACGAAGTTCGGACTGAATCGCGCGAACTACCACAACTGGGGCTATGGGACCGCGCCGCTAAATGTCAGCGTGTCGTCGGCTTCGTTCGACGCCGTGAGTGGAACGTCACTTGACACCGAGGTCGGGACCACGTTCTCTTACATCGACAACCTGACCCTGGTACGCGGACGCCATACTCTCAAGTTCGGCGCAAACATCATGCGTGTCCGGCTCAACAATTCCGGGAATACTCTCACCACTTCTTCGGTCAGCTACGCCAGCGCGGACGATTTCATCAACAACAAGGCTTCGTCCGCATCCTACCTGCAGGGCGAAGGCGTGGTCGGCAACCGCCGTACTTTCTATCAAGGCTACGCGCAGGACGAGTTCAAAGTCACCCCGAACCTCACCTTCAACCTCGACCTCCGCTACGAGTTCTACTCGGTGGTCCACGAGATTCTGAACCGCTCGGCCGTCGTCGACATCGCGGGTTGCGGCGGCTTCTGCCCGAAGGGCACGGCTTATTACGATCCCAACACGAAGGATTTCGGCCCGCGCTTCGGCATGGCGTGGGCCCCGTCCATGTTTCATGGAAAGACCACGCTCCGGGGGCGGGTTCGGCGTCTACTACGGCGGCAACCAGAATGACGACTTCAGCGATCCGGCCGAGAGCGCCGTGCCTCGCTACTCGCTCTCCTCGTCGGACTTCCCTGCCCTGACCTATCCGCTGGCGGCCTTCCTCGATCCGAAGAACCAACTCTACAGCCCGAAGGCGATCGACCGGCGCCGCAAGGACCTCTACTACGAGAACTGGGACTTCGTGATCCAGCAGCAGCTCCCGAACGATTTTGTCGGCCAGCTTTCCTATATCGGCGGCCAGGGTCATCACCTGTTCGCCAGGTACACGGTGAACCTGATCGATCCGGCGACGGGAAAGCGTCCATTGGCGGGCTTTAGTTCCTTCGGAATTAAGAGGAACGACGGCAACAACAACTTCAATACGCTGCAGGCTTCCCTGCAGCGCCGGTTCACGCGCGGCTTGCTGTTCCAGACGAACTATATGTGGTCGCACGGTATCACCGATGCGTCCATCGGCTCGGGCGAATCGGTCGCTTTTCAAAACATGGCTTGCCGCGCCTGCGACCGCAGCGGCAGCAGCGTCGACGTCCGCCACGTCGTGACGATCAACGGCATTTACGACTTGCCTTTCGGGAGCGACAAGCCGTTGCTGAACGGCAGCGGCCTCGTTTCGCAGTTCGTGGGTGGATGGCAACTGGCGGGCATCGCCAGCGCCAGGACCGGGCTCCCCGTCAATATCACGGTGTCACGGACGGCGGCGCAACTGCCTGACGGAAACACCTCCGGGCAGCGGCCGAACCTGGTTCCAGGTGTGCCGATCTATGCGGCGGATCAGACCATCGCCAACTGGTTCAACCCGGCCGCCTTCGCAGCTCCGGCGAACGGCGCCTGGGGCAACCTGGGCCGTTTCATTGCCAACGGTCCGGGCGCCTACGAGATCGACACCTCGCTGCAGAAGCGATTCCGCTTGACCGAATGGCTGGCCATCAACTTCCGCGCCGCCGCCTTCAATCTGCTGAACCATCCGGAGTATAGGATACCCGGGGCCAGCGTGGGCTCAGTCAGCGGGACGCCCGCGGCGATCCGGCCGGTCGCCAGTTTCGGCAGGATCACCGGCATCCTCAATACGGGCGCGACCGGTACCGGCGCGCCGCGCCGCATCGAATTCATGTTCCGCGCCGAGTTCTAACGAATTCTAACGACTAAGGTGGATGCGGCGTCCGAACTACAGTATACTCGCACTTACTCCATGCGCCCTCTGCTACCGCTCCTCATGGCAATCGGCTTGGCCGCCCATGAGAAGCCCCAGTTACACGTTTGGGACAACAGTGGTGAGCACGTCGGGGCTCCAAGGCCATATCTACTTTTTGAAAGAGGGCGTCGACAAACTGCCGCGGTTCGATCGGATGAAATCCGCCGGCACGATATACACGAACATGTTGAATGTCTGGCCGCAGCGGTTCGACGAAGGGTTCCCGGGGATCAGCGACCGCTTCGAATGGTTCGGCATCGACTACACCGGCCGGTTTTGGGTCGAGGAAGCCGGCCCGTATCGCTTTAGTCTAGTCTCCTGTCGGACGACGGGGCCAGGCTTCGCATTGACGGCAAAGAGCTGATCGACAACGACGGAACCCACGCCGCCTACGCATTGAGCGCGAGCGCATTCCTGTCGCGCGGCGTGCACACAATGCGCGTCGCCTACTACCAGGGGCCCCGGTTTGTGGTGGCGCTGGTGCTGGCGGTTGGCGCTCCAGGCGCGGCGTGGCGGATCTTCAATATGGACGACTTCCTGCCGCCCAAGGATCCGGCTGAGTGGGTCAGCGGAAAAATCAGCGACGTGCGGCATTCGGTGAATCCGAACGGGAAGCGCGCTGAGGTGGGGCAGTGATAGGAGAAGGCAAGTCAAAAGTCAAAGGTCAAAAGTCAAAAGTCAAAAGTTTTGACTTGGACTTTTGACTTTTGACTTTTGACTTGCCTTTTCATATCACCTGACGCTTGGGGTTATGCTTAAAGCTAATGAGAACTCTGGTCGTCTTTCTCTCGCTGTCTTCCATTGCCTGGCCCGAAAATTCCCTCACCCATCAGGAGCGAAAGGATGGATTCGAATCGCTGTTCGATGGGAAGACTCTGTCGAAATGGCATTCAATCAAGCAGAGTCCGGACGCCGGCGCCTGGCGCGTGCGCAAAGGCGTCATGACCTGGGAGAAGGGCGGAAGCTGGCTGGCCACCGACGATACCTACTACGATTTCGTGCTGCGCCTGGAATATCGCACCGGCCCCGGGAGTAACAGCGGCATCTTCCTGCGAGCCGGCCGGACCGGCAATCCGGCTTTCACCGGCATGGAGCTGCAGATCCTCAGCGATGCCGGAAAGCCCGCCGATGTACACTCCACCGGCGCCCTGTACGGCGCGGCCGCGCCCACGAAGAACATGGCGAAACCGGATGGCGAATGGAATCAGGTGGAGGTCACCGTCATCAAACGCGAAGTTTCGGCTACTTGGAACGGAGAAAAGATCCTGGACGTGCCGCTGGATGACCCGAAGTATCACAACGCGCAGGAGCGGCCGCTGGCTGAGCGGCTGCCATTCGTCCACATCGGGTTGCAGGCTTACTCCAGCGGAACGCCGGTCGAATTCCGCAACATTCGCGTCAAGGTCATCAGGATCGGACCGAACTTCAGCCAGGACAAGTGAGAATCGACGCCCACCAGCATTTCTGGGATCCGCGCCGCTTCGAGTACGCCTGGATGCCGCCCGAGCCTTCCGTGCTGCGGCAGAGTTTTCTGCCCGATCTCCTGCAGCGTATCCTGGAGAGGAATCGTTTCGAAGGGTCCGTCCTGGTGCAAGCCAACACCCTCCTGGCCGAGACGCGCTGGCTACTCGATCTGGCCGAAGCCAACGAATTCATTCGCGCAGTGGTGGGATGGGTCGACCTGACCGATCCACAGCTTGGCGCCGTGCTGGACGAGATGCAGAAGCGGCCGAAGTTCAAAGGAGTGCGCCATCCGGTTCACGATGAAGCCGACGACGGCTGGCTGGTCCGCGACGATGTGCTGGGTGGCTTGGCCGAGCTGGCGCGGCGCGGACTGCCTTGCGATCTGCTGCTGCGTCCGCGGCATGTCGGGCTGATTCCGCGCATCGCCGAGCGCGTCCCCGAGCTGCGCATGGTGATCGATCACCTTGCCAAGCCGCCGATCGCCGCGCAGGTGATGGAGCCCTGGGCGCGCGATATGGAGGCGGCGGCCAGGCTCCCGCAGGTCTACTGCAAACTGTCGGGGATGATCACCGAAGCCGATCCGAAGAGCTGGAGGTCCGGCGTTATCCGGCCGTATGTCGCGCATGCAATGCGGATTTTCGGGCCGGATCGTCTGATGTTCGGCAGCGACTGGCCGGTGTGCCTGCTGGCCGGAAACTGGAAGGAAGCGCTGGCTGCATTTACGCAGGCGATCGGTCCGCAGCCGATCGACGTGCGCGAGAAGCTGTTGGGCGAAACCGCGTCGAAGTTCTATAGAATAGAGGCATGAGTGTGACTACGCTTATCTCAGTCGAAGAGTATCTGCGAACCAGCTATTCGGATGGTGACCGCGAATACATCGACGGCAGAGTCGTGGAGAGGAATGTAGGAACAATCGATCATGCGCACTGGCAGACCCGGATGGCGGTCTTCCTGTTGAGTAACTACCCGGCGCTCTGGACAGCGGTCGCAGTCCGCGTCCAGGTGAGGCCGACACGAGTCCGCATTCCCGACGTCACCTGCATCTGGGGACCCAAGCCCGAGAGCAGTATCATTCACGAGCCGCCTTTCCTGGTGATCGAAGTTCTGTCGCCGGACGACCGCGCCGAAGACGTTCAGGACAAGGTCGATGACTA
>WNFM01163974.1_pt1 | contig 11054 bp, 11 predicted proteins | sample 5400271 | NCBI WGS metagenome assembly WNFM01 (sample SAMN13153352, study PRJNA577476) | soil metagenome | isolation source: 60 cm saprolite on Douglas fir-dominated hillslope | place: USA:California | collected 2013-09-17 | reverse complement strand
CGGTGAGCCGGGCTTTCTTGCCACCGTCGCCAGCGGAATTGCTTCCACCGACTTGACACCAGCGTCGGGGTGTCAGGACCACACGACTTCGCCGTCCGCGGAAAGCGCTGTTCGTCAATAGCGCCGCCGCGTCCACCGCATCCCGCATCCAACGTCCGTGACGATCGCGAAACGCCCCTCGAAAGGAAGCGGGACCGGATTGCTATATTGCTGATTTGCCCCGGCCGTCAAGCGAAATTTCTGAAAATCAGAAATTGATCCTGGCGCCGCGAGCGGGGAATGCTATTCGGCCCCATTGACGACGCCGGTCCGGTTTCGCTCGCTATTTGGGGGTATCGTAAAGCGGCGCTCCCTTGTCGACGATATGGACGGACAGGTACTTAATCGCTTTATCGCCTACAACTTTGAATGCACCGTGAGGCACGTCGCGACGGTTGATGCCGGTCGTGCCTGTGGGGAAGGGAACTTGCTTGCCGTCTGGAAGCTCGATCGTGCCGCCCTCAACCACGTAGAATGATTCCTCCCCATGATGGACATGGAGGGCTGAAGCCTCGCCAGGTTTGACCTCATTGATGCTTGTGATGACCTCCATATTTGTCCCCGAAAGGTCAGCCCGTTTTAGTTCCTTCCGGTATGGCGAGTCTTGCGAATGCGCCGCAGAGACCAGAGAAAAAGCCAACACGATACCCAACAACCATCTCATCTTATTCCTCTCCCTCAATAAAGTTTGGTCGTCGTTGGCTCTAAAGAGCCAGGCTCAAACCGATTTCGGACAATGCAACCTCTCAGATTAACTGCGTAGTTTGGCACTTATGGACCTGTAGTCATTTCTGTCGGCCTACGGATAACATTCAATGGCAAGAGCAAGTTCAAGCTCGACCAGTTTCGCTAGAGTGGCACGTGGTATCTCGTCTGACAAATATCCGTCGCCAAAGAACTGAATGATTACGCAGGCTTTCCCACCCGTCGATTTCAGGTCTGCAAAAAACGCTTTGTGAGGCTCAAGGCTATCCAGCAACCTGGTCACCTCTGAGGCATACCACTGATCCGTGACGTTGCACTCGACGCAGTGTCTCCATCGCGTATCTGGGTAGTTTCCCGAGAGTGCGGCGCAGGAGCTCCCGTGGGAGCCAAAGACGGTCCTGCTTTACCGGACCATCTTCCCGCAGATGACTAACTGGCTGCCCGACGCAACTGCGCTTTGAGTTTGAGACGGAAATCAGGCTGTTGGAAGCGGCTTGACGCTCCTATCCCGGCAGCCTCACCCCGCCTTCTTCTTGCCCACGCTCTTTCCGCGCGGCGATGCCTTCGCTGCCGTCTTCTTGCGCGTCATGTGCGATTTCAGCGCGGCGCCGATGCGGGATTGGTAGCCCGGCCCGCTCTCCTGAAACCAGCGCAGAACCGCGGCGTCCAGCCGCAAGGTGATCAGTTGCTTGGGATCGTCGGATTTCGGCCGCCCGCGGCGGATCAGCTTGCCGCCTTGATAGAGGTCGGCGCGCTCGGCCATTTCGTCGGTCAGTTCCGGCACCTCGTCATATTCGTGCGGCTGAATGACGTGGCGATCAACTTTCCTCAAGTCGCTTCCCAAAGCGCGCTTTTTCCCGGTCATTGGCTTTCCTCATCGAAAATACGTGCCGCGTGCTGCCACGCGGCGTCCAAACCACGATCACCATTCGCCCGCGCAGCGACCCCACCGTGATAATCCTGGGCTCGCCATAATCACGGCGCTCGTCCGGAATGTTCAGGGTCTTGCCCGCGAACACCTCGACGGCGTCGGCGAAATCGAGACCGCGGTCTTTTAGCGTGCTCGCGCGTTTCGCCGGATCGAACGTGATCTTCATTGATTTATTGTAGCTACAAATAAGACGGCATCAAGGTCTTTGGCGAGAAATAGGCAAGGGTACTCTGGGGAGCGCTGTCTTCTGATTGATCGAGCTGGAGCGACAGACCGCTCCACCAACAAATACTTGTGGTTATGGGCCCCGGCGTTCGCCGGGGCGACGTGGAGATTTTGCCGCGGCATCCCCCTAGACAGTATTTATCCAACGGGTTAATTTGTGCCGGGAGACAAAAGAAACCAGGGAGAGAGGCGTGGCCGAACCGAAAGCGCCCGGAAGCGTGACAAAAGCGCTGAATGCGGCGTGGGTCCGGCCGTTTCTGTTCCTGATTTTCATTGTCGTCGCCTGGGATTTGGCCATTCGGCTGTTCAAAATCCCGGCCTATCAAATTCCGGCGCCGGCCGATGTCGTGGTGGTGTTGTGGCAAGATTGGCCGGAGCTTCTGCGGCAGGCTTGGCCGACCACCTACGCAACGATCTGCGGATTTCTGTTGTCGGCCGTGTTCGGCATTCCCGTGGCGATGTTGATCGCTGGATCGAAGACGGTGGAGAGCTACGTCTATCCGCTGCTGGTGTTCTCGCAATCGGTGCCCAAGATCGCGATCGCGCCATTGTTCGTGGTCTGGTTCGGGTTTGGCATCATCCCGAAGGTGATCTCGGCATTTTTATTGGGATTTTTCCCGGTGGTGGTTTCCGCCGTGCAGGGATTCAAATCGGTCGATCCTGACATGGTCGATCTTGCGCGCGCGATGCAGGGCAGCCGTTTTCGTGTGTTTTGGACCGTCAACCTGCCGCACGCGATGCCGGCGATTTTTTCAGGCCTAAAAGTCTCGGTGACGCTGGCGGTGGTCGGCGCCGTGGTCGGCGAATTCGTCGGCTCCAATTCCGGCATCGGCTATGTGCTGCAACGCTCGATCGGCACTTTCGATCTGCCGACCATGTTCGCGGCACTGGTGATCCTGGCGCTGCTCGGCGTCGTGTTGTTCTGGGTCGTCGACCGCATCGAGCGCTTTGTCATTCCCTGGCATGTCAGCCAGCGCGAGGAATTCTTGTTCGCCGCGTGAGCGGCGAGGGGAAAGAAAAAAGCGGCCCTCGAGGACCGCGCAAAACACCAACGGGAGGAAGGCATGAAGCGATTGATAACGGCGCTTGCGGCGGCGCTGATCTGGACGGCGCTCGCGGCGATACCGGCAAAGGCCGCGGACTAGGTGGTGCTGATGCTCAACTGGTATGTCTATGGCGAGCACGCGCCGTTCTACTACGGCAAAGCCAAGGGCATTTACGCTGCCGAAAACATCGACCTCGAAATCCAGGAAGGCCGTGGCTCCGCCGCGACCACGCAAGCCGTTGCCGCCAAGACCGCCGATTTCGGCTATGTCGACGTACCCACCATGATGCGCGCCGCCATCAAGGGCGCGCCCGTGATTTCGACGGGCGTCTTGCTGCAGACGAGCCCGATGTCGGCGATGGGCTTCGTCGATAAAAACATCCGCAAGCCCGAGGATATCAAGGGCAAGACGGTGGCGATCACGCCCGCGGATTCCATGACGCAGATCTGGCCCCTGTTTCTGAAAAAGACCGGCCTGAAGGAAAGCGATTTCAACACGGTCGCCGGCGACGGCCAAACCAAACTGAACGCCGTGATCAACGGCCAGGCCGATCTCTTGCTCGGCTATGTCATGGACCAGTCGATGAAGATCAAGGACGCGACGGGGAAGGACGTCTATCCCATAAAATTCGCCGACTACGGCATCAACATGGTTTCGTCCGGCATCATCGCCAACACGGACTATGTGAAAGCCAACGCCGATCTGGTGCGGCGCTTCATGTCGGCGACGACAAAAGCCGTCGAAGCCGCGGAGAAGGATGCCAAGGGCGCGGCGCAGGCGATTCTCGACGCCAATCCGAAGGGCGGCAAGATCGATACGCTGACGCAGGGCTTTGAGCTGACGATCCCGCTCTACCGCACGCCCGAGACCAAGGGCAAGCGGCCGTTCCAGGTCACCGACCAGAACATGACCGACACCGTCAATCTGATGGTTGAATATGGCGGCCTCGATGCCAAGGCCAAGGATAATCCGAAGGCGTTTTACTCCAACGATTATTTGCCGAAGGGCAACTCCTGAACCGGCAATTTGGACTCAGCTTCAATGAAACCAGCGACCAAAACATCCGGCGTTGATCAATTGGGCGCGCATCTTCGCCTGGTGTCCGATCGCGCCCCCGGCACGCCCGGCATAAAGCTATCCGGCGTGTCGAAAACCTATCGCTCCCGCGACGGCGAGGTGCCGTCGTTGCGGCCATTGGATTTTCACATCAATGCCGGCGAATTCTTTGTGGTGGTCGGACCGTCCGGCTGCGGCAAATCCACGCTGTTGAAAATGATCTCCGGACTGTTGCCGCCCTCGACCGGGGAGATTTTTGTCGAGGGTGAAGCGGTGACAAAACCGCACGGCAATGTCGGCATCGTATTCCAGAATTCGCTGCTATTGCCATGGCGCAACATCCTCAACAACGTCATGCTGCCGATCGACATGAAGCGGCTGCCGCGCGACAAATATCTGCCGCGCGCGCAGGCGCTGATAAAACTGGTCGGTCTCGAAGGTTTTGAGAAAAAACTGCCCTGGCAATTATCGGGCGGCATGCAGCAGCGCGCATCGATCTGCCGGGCGCTGGTGCACGATCCAAAAATCATACTGATGGACGAGCCGTTCGGCGCGCTTGACGCCATGACGCGCGAGCGCATGAATGTCGAGCTGATGCGGATCCAGCGCGAGACCGGCAAGACCGTGCTGCTGATCACGCACTCCATTCCGGAAGCGGTGTTCCTCGCCGACCGCGTGCTGGTCATGACCGAGCGGCCCGGCGCGATCGCCGCGATCTACGAGGTGCCGCTGCCGCGCCCGCGTTCGCTCGACGTCATGGCCGATCCTGTGTTCATCGAGCTGGTGCAGCGCATCCGCAAGCATTTTTTCACGCAGAGCGCGCTGGATTAAGGGCAAGTCATCATGCCGTTGCGTATCGCCGTGCGGGACGTCGCATTTTTTGAACGCCCGGTTCGCTTTGTCCGGCCATTCCGGTTTGGCGCCGTCGTCATCAACGACACGCCGCAGATGTTCGTTCGGGTCGAGATCGAGGTCGAAGGCAAAGGGAGTTCGGTCGGCGCCAGCGCCGAATTGCTGGTGCCAAAATGGTTCGACAAGCGCCCGCAGCTTTCGCCGGATGAAACGGTGGAAGAGCTGCGACGTTCGCTTGTGATCGCGCGCGATCTTTACCTTTCTGGCTCCAGCTTCGAGACCGCGTTCGGCTTGCATGCGAGGCGCATCGCGGCGCAGGTCGAGGCGTGCGGGAGGGAAGACATCCCGCCGCTCGCCGCTGCTTACGGGCCGGCCGAGATCGACAAAGCCGTCTTGGATGCGTTGCTGCGCGCGCTCGGCGTCGATTTCTTCGATGGCATGGCGCAAAATGTCGCCGGGATCGATGCGCGGCTGTCGCCCGATTTGCGGGATGACGACATCGTGAAATTTCTCGCCGGTTGTCGGCGGCTGGAGCGCGTCGCGGTCAGGCATACCGTCGGTCTCGACGACAGGATCGAGGGCAAGGGCGGCGTCGCCGACGCGGTTGAAAACGCCGGCGCGCGCTACTTCAAGCTCAAGCTCAACGGCGATCCGGAACACGACGCCGCGCGCTTGACACGGATCGGCAACGAACTCGCAACGTTGCCGCATGACTGCCGCGTCACGCTCGACGCCAACGAGCAATATTCCGATCTCACGGCGCTTGCCGCGCTGGTCGATCGGCTGGATCATGACAGCGGCTTGCGGCCGATCGCGTCAAAACTGCTCTACATCGAGCAGCCGATGCCGCGCGACATCACACGGCAATCGCCGCTCGGCTCGTTGGCGCGTCGCAATCTCATCATCGACGAGGCCGATGATTCCTATGACGCATTTCCGCACGCCCGCGCGCTCGGCTATCGCGGCATCTCCTCCAAATCATGCAAGGGGATCTACAAGTCGATCGTCAATGCGACCCGCGCTGCGAAATGGAGCGGGGAGCGTGAAAAATTCGTCGTATCCGGCGAAGATTTAACCTGCCAGGCCGGTCTCTGCGTGCAGCAAGACCTTGCGCTCGGCGCACTGATCGGCGTTACCCATGCGGAGCGCAACGGGCATCACTACGTCGACGGATTTTCGGATACGCCGGCCCCTGAGGCGGAAGCGTTTCGCGCGGCGCATCCCGATCTCTATGTCAGAGAAGGAGATAGCGTCCGGCTGTCGATCCATGACGGCGATCTCCTGACGGGATCGCTGACCTCGCCCGGTTTTGCCACCGGCGTGCATCCCAACTGGTCGGCGCTGTCGCCGCTCGAACAACCAAAAGCAAGAATTTTGAAGGAGCAAGCGATATGACGACGCAACGCCTCGGCGTGATCATGAACGGGGTCACCGGCCGCATGGGGCTCAACCAGCATCTGATCCGCTCGATCATCGCGATCCGCGACCAGGGCGGCGTCAAGCTTGCCAATGGCGACCGCATGATGCCGGATCCGATCCTGGTCGGGCGCGATGCCGGCAAGCTCGAGCATCTGGCAAAGCAGTTCAAGCTGGAGCGCTGGACTACCGATCTCGACAAGGCGCTTTCAGAGAAGAGCGACGCTATCTTCTTCGACGCTGCGACCACACAGGCGCGCCCGGGGGTTCTGACAAAAGCGATCAATGCCGGCAAGCACGTCTATTGCGAGAAGCCGATCGCGACCAACCTTGAAGAAGCCGTCGCCGCCGTGAAGCTAGCCAACGCCAAAGGCGTCAAGCACGGCACCGTGCAGGACAAACTGTTCCTGCCGGGCCTGAAGAAGCTCGCCTTCCTGCGCGACTCCGGCTTTTTTGGCCGGATGCTCTCGGTGCGCGGCGAGTTCGGCTACTGGGTGTTCGAGGGCGGCTGGCAGGAGGCGCAGCGGCCGTCCTGGAATTACCGCAGCGAAGACGGCGGCGGCATCATTTTGGACATGGTCTGCCACTGGCGCTACGTGCTCGACAATCTTTTTGGTGACGTCGAAAGCGTAAGTTGCCTCGGCACGACAGATATTCCCGAACGCTGGGACGAGCGAGGGGAAAAATACAAGGCGACCGCGGATGATTCCGCTTACGCGACGTTTCGCCTCAAGGGCGGCGTGATCGCGCATATCAATATGAGTTGGTTGACGCGGGTCTATCGCGACGATCTCGTCACCTTCCAGGTCGACGGTACCCTTGGCTCGGCGGTGGCCGGGCTGTCCGATTGCGTGATCCAGGCGCGCCAGGCGACGCCGCGGCCGGTATGGAATCCGGACGAGAAGCGCACCCAAGATTTCTATGCCGATTGGCAAAAACTTCCCGAAAACAGCTCTTACGACAACGGTTTCAAAGAGCAGTGGGAAATGTTCATCCGCCATGTCTGCGAGGACGCGCCGTATAAATATACGCTGCTGGAGGGGGCCAAGGGCGTGCAGCTCGCCGAATGCGCACTTAAAAGCTGGCGCGAGCGGCGCTGGATCGACGTCGCGCCGATCATGCTGTGAGGAGGAAGCGCTGTGAATAATTCGGTGTTGCCGATCTCGTCCTATCAGCTGAATCTGCCGCGCGCTGATCGTTCGATCGAAACCTATCGCCTGGCGGCGTCGCGGAATTTTCCGACAAAACTTCAGGGCACGCTAAACCGCGTGGCGTTTTCCGCAGCCCATGTGGTCGCCAATCCGCTTGCCGATATCGATCCGTGGCTGTCGGCGGCGGTCGATTGGGACAAGACTATTGCCTTTCGCGAGCATGTTTGGGACTTGGGCCTCGGTGTTGCGGAAGCCATGGATACCGCGCAGCGCGGCATGGGGCTGGACTGGCCGACGTCGCTGGAATTGATCGAGCGATCGGTGCGGGCGGCGAAAGCGCGCGGTAACCCGCTGGTGTTTTCCGGCGCCGGCACCGATCATCTCGCGCCGGAAGACGCAAAGAGCCTCGACGACGTGATCCGCGCCTATGAGGAGCAGATCGGGAAAATCGAAAAGGCAGGCGGACGCATTATCCTGATGGCGTCGCGCGCGCTGGCCAGGATTGGCCGCGGCCCCGACGACTACGCCAAAGTGTACAACCGGGTGCTGTCGCAGCTGGCGGAGCCCGTGATCATCCACTGGCTCGGCGACATGTTCGATCCGGCGCTGGCAAACTACTGGGGCACGCAAAACCTCGATGAAGCGATGGATGTCGCGGTCGGCGTCATCAACGCCAATGCTGCGAAAGTGGATGGCGTGAAAGTCTCGTTGCTCGACAAGCAGCGCGAGATCGACATGCGCCGCCGGCTCGACAAAAACGTCAAAATGTACACCGGCGACGATTTTAATTACGCCGAACTGATCGCCGGCGACGAATACGGCTTTTCCCACGCGCTGCTCGGCATCTTCGATGCCATTGCGCCGGCGGCGTCTTACGCGTTGTCGCGGCTCGGTGCCGGCGACGCGGTTGGTTTCCACGACGTGCTGGGACCGACCGTGCCGCTGTCGCGCCATATCTTCAAGGCAGCGACGCGGTTTTACAAAACCGGCATCGTGTTCATGGCCTATCTCAACGGCCATCAGGATCATTTTACGATGGTCGGCGGGCAGGACAGCGCGCGCTCGACCTTGCATCTCGCCGAGCTGTTTCGTCTGGCGGACCAGGCGGGGCTGCTCGCCAATCCCCAGCTCGCGACGCGGCGCATGAAGATGGTGCTCGCACTGCGCGGCTGTGATGCGTGATGCGGGAGTTTTCGGCCGATCATCGCTGGCTGTCGTTGAACACGGCGACCGTCCGCAAGCAGGGCGATCTCGTGCAGATCATCGAGGCCTGCGCGCGGCATGGCATCCGTGCCATCGATCCCTGGCGCGACCAGGTCGCGGGCGTTGGGCTCGATCGCGCGGTACGCGCGGTACGCGACGCAGGCCTGGAGCTGTCGGGCTATTGCCGTGGCGGGATGTTTACATCCGACGCCGCGCATCGGATCGAAGTGCGCGACGACAACCGCCGCGCCGTCGATGAGGCGAGCGCGCTCGGCGCGCCGTGCGTCGTACTGGTGGTCGGCGGTCTGCCGCAATATTCGCGGCCGGGGAGCGTGGCCTCGAAGGATATCGCGGAAGCGCGGACGCGGGTTAACGATGCCATCGCCGAAATGATGGAATACGCCAGGCAGGCCAGCATGCCGTTAGCCATCGAGCCGCTGCATCCCGCCTATGCCGCCGACCGCGCCTGCGTCAACACGACAAAACAGGCGCTCGATCTTTGCGACGCGCTTGATCCCGACCGGACCGGCTTGCTCGGCGTTGCGCTCGACGTCTACCACATCTGGTGGGATCCTGATGTGCTGCCGCAGATCGAACGCGCCGGAAAGGATCGCCTCAAGGCGTTTCACGTCTGCGACTGGCTGGTGCCGACCAAGGACATTCTCAACGACCGCGGCATGATGGGCGATGGCGTGATCGACATCAAGCGATTGCGCGGCGCGGTCGAGGCGCAGGGTTTTGGCGGCTATTCCGAGATCGAGATTTTTTCCAACGATTGGTGGGAGAAGCCGATCGACGAGGTCTTGCAGACCTGCATCGCGCGGCATCGGACGGTGGTGTAACTATCCTCGTCGTCCCGGCCAAGCGAAGCGCAGAGCCGGGACCCATAACCACCAATGTGAGTTTTGCGGCAAGTCGGTGCCGCAACGTGCCGTAACCACAAACTTCCGTGGTTATGGGTCCCTGCTTTCGCAGGGACGACGATAATGGGTTGCTGCGCCGAAGCCCCTCATACCAACAGCTCCGTCCGATACTTCGCCGCGAGCGCCTTGGCTCGCTGGACGCGCTCGGCCTGCTCGGCTGGGCTGAGCCTTGGCGGCGGCGCGGTTCGGCTGTCGACGGGGTCGCCGATCGCCATGAAGAATTCCTCCTGGCCCGCCGGCGTGCACATGCAGAGCAGGCGTGCCGGCTTGTCCGATTTGTTCTTGAACGAATGCGGCGCGTTGGCGGGGATGTTCACGGTCGAGCCGGTGCTCGCCTGAAGCGCCTCGCCCCGGAAAGTCAGTTCGATCTCGCCCTCCAGGATGGTGAACATCTCCTCAAAATCGTGACGGTGCGGCGGCGGGCCGCCGCCGGGCGGCACCAGCAAGTCTATCAAACTGTAGCGGCCGCCCGTCTGCTCGCCAGAGACAAGGATCGTGTAGGTGCCGCCCGCGACCGAGATGTGGCGCATCTTCGGATCGTCGGGGTTGGCCAGCGTGAGTTTGCGGCTCGCGTCGTCAGGCGGAATCGCCGCGCGGGGTGGGGTGCTCATTTGATGTTTCCTTTTTGCTGAACCGCGCCGCACGTCGGGGACGCCGGGATATTGTCGATCAGCTAGAACGAGGTACGTAGATTTGCGGGATCGGCTTTTAGAAACGATAACACTCCGTTCACCATGACGGCAAATCCACGGGCTGCTTTCCGCAAACTGCCTCGGCGGGCAAGTTCCCTTATACCTTTACCGCTTAGTCATGCAGAGCGGAGAGGCAGTCATCGTCTGCGCTCCAAGCGTCGTGGCGTAACTGTAGATAGTAAAGCGTATGAATATCGCACGCATTGTCGTCCTGACCATCGCGCTCAGTGCCGGCGGCGTTGCCGCCTATCTTGTGAGTGCGTCCGACAACAAGCCTGCCGCCCCGGTTGAGCCTGTTGCGCAACTGCAGACGGTGGATGTCCTGGTGGCGAAGTCCGATATCGGGCTTGGCCAGACGGTGACGCAAGCGGACATGCAGTGGCAGACCTGGCCGGCTGCGACCGCCGGCAACACCTTCATCCGCCGCAACGAACGTCCCGACGCGACCAACCAGATCGAAGGCTCGATCGCGCGCGCGCCCTTCATCGCGGGCGAGCCGATCCGGGAGCCGAAGCTGGTCAGGGCCAACGGGTCAGGCTTCATGGCGGCTATCCTGCCCACCGGCATGCGCGCCGTCTCGACCGAAATCTCGCCGGAGACCGGCGCCGGCGGCTTCATCCTGCCCAACGACCGGGTCGATGTCCTTCTGACCAAGCGGGACAAGAGCCAGTCGGGTCAAGCCGACGTCATCAAATCGGAGGTCATCCTCCCCAACGTCCGCGTTCTCGCGATCGACCAGGCGCCCAAGGAAAAGGACGGCCAGAACACCGTGATCGGCAAGACCGTCACGCTCGAGCTGAAGCCCGAGCAGGCGG
>WNFM01190147.1_pt1 | contig 11055 bp, 8 predicted proteins | sample 5400271 | NCBI WGS metagenome assembly WNFM01 (sample SAMN13153352, study PRJNA577476) | soil metagenome | isolation source: 60 cm saprolite on Douglas fir-dominated hillslope | place: USA:California | collected 2013-09-17 | reverse complement strand
GAGATTTGTACCGAATTTCAGGGTGTGCTTCCCCTTAATCCAGGCAACATCATCGACGATGTTGTGCACTGGATTCGTGCGGGTCGTTGTTCAGTTGTAGGTAACGGGCGAAAAAACGTCGCGGAACTGGATGTTATTTGAGCCGCTGTCGCCTTGCTGGCTCAAGGCCTGCCGCGTTATGCCATAGCGAAAGCTATTGACCCAGTTTGCGCCGAGCGTCCAGTTGTGACTTGCGAGGAGGCCCCAGGGATGAGCCCACAGGCTAGGCGACGGCGTGTCCGGAAATCGGGGAGTCAAGACGGTACTGTCCAAGTCGTAGTAGGTGTTCAAACGAAAAAAAGCGGACATCTTTTTGGTGATATTCCAGTCGAGCCGAGCGAAGTTGGAGTTCAGGTTGACCGGCGTGGGGGCGTTGAATCGGAAACCGCCCGTGTGCACGCCGTCGCCGACCGAGTTGTCGTTGGCAACATATTTTGAGGCTGCAGTGGCGAGCACAGAAACGGCTGTTGGATTCGTGTGAACAACATTGAACGCCTGGTCCAGCTGCGGGCGTCGTTAGAACGAAAGTCTGCGGGTCTTCGCAGGTGGTGGTCCCGGCATTCAAATCCTTGGTGCAGCGCTCCGCGTCAACGCTTAGCTGCCCCTGGCCGAGAAGGCCGCGAGGAACAGTTGTGGTGATCGAAGTGTCGCTCTTGTCGCGGCGGCCCTCGTAGCTGTAGAAGAAAAAGAGTTTGTCCTTGACGACCGGTCCGCCAAGAACTCCGCCAAAGGTGTTGCGAATAAGCTTGGCGCGATCAACACCATCGAGTTTGTTGAAGAAGTCGTTGGCGGTGTAGGCGGTATTGCGGTTGAATTCGAACAACGAACCATGGAGTGAGTTGGTTCCGCTTTTGGTGACAAGATTAATCTGCGCGGCGGAAGAGCGGCCTTCGTCCGCGTTCGCGCCCACGGTGACAACGCGGAATTCCTCCACAGCCTCAGTATTGAGGCGAAGGACGGGTTTTCCGACGTCGCTGGTCTCTGCGTCATTAATATCAACGCCATCCAGCGTTACGTTGGACTGATCGCTGCGGCCGCCGGCAACGTAGCCGTCCGGAGTAACCTGTGGTTGAAGGGTCAGCAATGCCAGGACGTTGCGGGATTCGAGGGGGAGATTGACGATCTGAGCAGATTCGATATTGTTGCCGAGAGTCGCATCCTGAGTATTAATTTGAACTATGGCGGCAGACGCTTCTACCTGCACGGTCTCCGTGAGGCTTCCGAGTTCCAGCTTTACGTCGATCGTCACCGAATTATCGACGAGACCATGGATGTCTTTGAATTCAGATTTCCGAAAACCAGCTGCTTCGACGAAGACATTGTAATCGCCGACTGGAATGAGCTCGAAGCTGAATGCTCCGCTGGCGGTGGTTTCCTGACTTCTGGCCAAGTTCTTTGCGGGGCTGTTTATCGTGACCTTAGCGTGAGCAACGGCCGCGCCTTGTGCGTCCGTGACGGTGCCGCGAATGGTCGTGGAACCACCTTGAGCCCAACTTGCAGCCTGCATCGTGAAGAGCGCCACAAGGAAAAGGGCGATACCTGTGAGAGCTTTGCGGCCAACAAAATACATTTGGAGTCCCTCCTGAGTCGCTGAGGGATGGATGGGCGGGCACACCCGTAGAGTTAATGCGAAATGGAGCAAAGCAAGGAAAGCAGAAAAGCGTCAGGCCACTCGCTAGAGGCCCCTACCTCCATCACCCCAATCCCACTCAAAGACCATCACACAGCGTTGGGAAGTAAATAGTCTCAGAGTGAGGCAAAGTCAAGGAGTTTCTGAATCTAAAAATGAGGTACAGCCCATCTGAATTGCGGCTACTCAATCTGTCTTGCAGCTAACTTGATGATGTTGCGATGACTGCGCGGAGTTTTTTATTCCGCAAGGGAAAACATTTCTACATCGGCTTTGGATGAGCCGCGAGCGACTCACGGAAGCTGTTCACGTTGGCCTTGTCGACGACGGCCGTTCCCGTGTCTACCCATTTCGGCAGCGGGTAGGACGGCGCGGTCCGCCAGTCTTTAAACTCGTGAACTGCGTTGTGGTGAAGATCGTCAACGAATTTCAGGCCGTAATAGCTCATCTCGTAAGGCTTTTGCGTAATCGTCGCGGTGATAACGCCGCGGTCGATCCAGTCGAGCGTTGCCGGGTCTTTGTCGAAGGCGACGACCGGAATCTTCCCCTGAAGATCGAGGCGATGCAGAGCTTCGGCAGCGCCCGAACCGCCGGAAGCCTCCAGACAGAGCACGCCCTCGAAGGCCGCTTTCGCCTTGATGAGAGCGGAGATGCTGTCGTTGGCGACGCGCGGATCGCCGTTGTCGTCGAGGGTTTGGATGACCTTCACGCCAGGATATTTTTTCAACGCTTCAGCGACGCCCCGCGCGCGTTCGTCAAGATTGAGCTGTCCCGGAATCGTAATCATCACAACGTTGCCCTTGCCCTTTAGGATTTCCGCCATGCGTTTGCCGCTTTCCTGACCTGCGCGGAAATTGTCGGTGCCGACGAACATCACACGTTTAGTGTCGGGCGCGTCTGCGTCCACAGTGACGACCGGAATCCCGCTCGTGACGGCCGCATTGATTGCGTCTTGAAACAGATCGGGGCGGGAAACGCTGATGAGAATGCCTGCAGGATTTTCGCCCACGGTTTTTTGAAATGCGCGCAGTTCTTCCTGCGGGTCAAAATTCTCCGGCCCGACAAGTTCGGCTTTAACGCCTAGTTGCGCCGCGCCATCGTTCAGACCTGCTTCGGCTTCCTGCCAATAGGGCAGCTTGGTGTTTGTCGTGACCAGGACGAAGCGCTCCTTTTGGTCGTGATAGGGCTTTTGACAGGACGACGCGCCAAGGACCACGCAAACCGACAAAATGAAGACAAGCGTGCGACGGCTTCTCATCGGAGCCTCCTCAATCGGAATTTCTATGCTCGGAAGACATGACCAATTAACCGGGGAAAAAGCAGGGCGCAGACGGGGGAAGCCTACCACAAACGGGAAGAGAGGGATGCAATAAGAAAAGAAACCCGCCTGGCCGAAACAGGACCAGGCGGGGCGAGTCGTTTCACAGAGCTTAGTCGTTTAGCTTATTCGGGCTTCTTCACGACTGCACAGGCGATGCGCGCCGGTGAGCTGGCCGCACCGGGAGTAGCAACGGCGTGAATTACGATCGACGTGCCGCCATTGCTGAAGACGGAACTGGGGTCGTCGCCAAGCGTCACGTTTGGAGCGACAACACTGACCCGGGCGGTGCCGTCGGCCGCAATGATTAATGTGAAGTCGGGAATATCCCCAGCGGGCGCGGAATTGTGGTCATGATCCATGTGACCGGCGGGGCTGAAGTGAGGGCCAGCGGACTTGAAGTCGGGAGCTTCGCACTTGGCGACCTGATGAATGTGAATGGAATGCTCGCCAGCGGGGAGTCCTTTGATGTCGAGTTTGATTTTTACTCCGTGAGCCGCTTCGGAAAGAGTTGCGGTGCCCACGGATTGGCCTTCGGCGTTCTTGAATTCAGCGACGACGGGCTTGGAAGCAGCGTGCGTGCGAGCTTCCTGCGCTACGGTTTGTCCAGTGGCCGCAAAACAAATGACCGCAGCACATAGGGACAGTTTTTGAACTACGAGCTTCATGGGATGCTCCTGATTGGACTAAATCTTAAGTGATGGATATTCGCCGGGTAGGCGACCTTGTCCAGTGTAATAGCGCAGGTCTGCGGCTCGCGGAATATGTGGCGAGAGGGTAACCGGCTCCGGACGGATTAACGGGAAAACTGCGGGAAGTCGTGTTTCAGGCGGTCGAGCTTTGGAAGGTCCATTGAGCGGATGTAGCCGTCGTTCAGATGGTGAACGAGATAGTCCTGGTGATAGTCCTCGGCGTCGTAAAAATGAGGTGCGCGGACAAGCTCGGTTGCGATGGCGTGTTTGAAAAGTCTCGCGGCGTCGAGTTGCACGATATATGCAGCGGCAATTTTTTGCTGCTCGTCCGTAGTGTAGAAGATGGCAGAGCGATATTGTGTGCCAACGTCAGGTCCCTGGCGATTCGTTTGTGTTGGATCGTGCGTGACACCGAAGAAAACCATCAGCAGTTGGCCGTAAGTTATTTTCGATGGGTCGTAGACGACGCGAACGCTTTCGGCGTGGCCGGTTGAGCCGGTGCAGACCAGGTCATAATAGGGATGATCGACATAGCCGCCGCAATAGCCGGCGGTGACTCTCTGAACGCCAATGACGTGTTCAAAGACAGCTTGGGTGCCCCAAAAGCAGCCGCCGGCGAAGATGGCGACTTGCGTCGAGGATTTTGGTGCGAGTGGTGCGTCAACAGTTGGCGCCGGGAGGGGCGCAGTAGGCCGTGAAGGGATTCCCGAAAAAGCGCGTGCGACATGCCAGACAAGCAAGGCAGCTACCGTGACGAATACGAGCGAGCGGGCAAGGCGGCGCGGTTTTGAGGTGAGTTCCATCGTCGGAAATTAGGCTATGCCACCTGGGGCCTGAGTAGCAATCACTGCCGATAAATTGGATGCGGGCACGCCCTGAAAGATGCGTCCGACGTGAACGAAAACTGATGCGTGTGTATTATGTCAGGGAAACGATTGGTGAACTCGGCGCGTCCAAGAGATGCGTTCAAAATACACCGGGAGGCAGGCTGATGAAGAGTTTTCTGAGAAGGCTGACGATCGGCGTGTGGCTGGCGGCGATGGTGCCGTTCGGTGCCAGTGCGCAAGTGACGCATGGCATGAAGCCGGATCTACCTAAACCGTTTGCGACGAAGTCGGCTGGAAACGGGCCCGACCAGACTAGACGGCCCGACGGATTCCTGCCGAAAGCGCCGGATGGCTTCCGCGTAAATGTTTATGCGGAAAATTTTAAGACGCCCCGGTTGCTGGCGATTGCGCCGAATGGAGATCTGTTTGTGGCGGAAGCGGGAGCGGGGCGCGTTGAGATACTGCGGGATCCGAAACATTCCGGGAGCGCGCAAGAGCGGGAAACCTTCGCGAATGGATTGCGGTATCCGTTTGGCATCGCGTTCCATGACGATTATGTGTACATCGGGAACACCAACGAAATTGTGCGGTACCGATACGATCCGAAAACTTCCAAGCGGGCTGGGGAGGAAGAAAAATTACTGGAAGTTCCGGCAGGTGGACACTCGACCCGCACGATCGAGATTGCGCCAGACGGCAAGCACCTGCTGATCGCTGTCGGCTCAGCAGGAAATATTGAAACGGACGACCCACCGATCCGCGCGGCCATCACGATTTGCGATTTGGACGGCAAAAACGCGCGGCTTTTCGCGACAGGATTGCGTAACCCTGTGGGTCTGGCGTTGAATCCGGCGACCAAAGAACTCTGGACGTCCGTGAATGAGCGGGACGAACTTGGGGACGATCTGCCACCAGATTATTTCACGACCGTGAAAGATGGCGGATTTTATGGCTGGCCGTACAGCTACATCGGATCGAACATCGATCCGCGCGTGAAACAGGAAAAGCCGGAACTGGTGGAGCGAGCAATTATTCCGGATGTGTTGCTTGGCTCACACGTCGCGCCGCTGCAGTTTGCATTTTATACGGGAAAACAATTCCCGGAACCGTATCGAGGAGGCGCGTTCGTCGCCGAGCACGGTTCGTGGAATCGGTCGAAGCGGTCGGGCTACCAGGTTGCGTTTGTTGGATTCAAGAACGGAAAGCCAGACAAAGACCCGGTGCCTTTCCTGACTGGATTTGTGCCCGACGCAAGCAAGGGATTGGTGTACGGCCGCCCGGTAGGTGTGGCAGTTCTGCCCGACGGTTCTCTCGTCGTGTCGGACGACGGACCGGGAATTCTCTACCGCGTCAGCTACGGGAAATAAATTTAGTTCACGGTCAGCGTGAGAGAAATAGTTTGCGCTGGCAGAGTTCCGGCTGTTGCCGTGACTGTGACGACGTAGTTGCCTTTTGGTGTGACCAACTGCTGAGGTGGTGGCGTGATGACGTTTGACGCGCCGCCGCAACCGGCAATCCCTCCAGCAAAAATTCCAACGAGCAGAAGCGCAGAGATCGCTTTCGAACGTGAGGTCGCGGCTTGCTGAGCGTTTGTAGTTCGCAACCAAGTTAACAGCAAGCAAAGAATTGCGAGTGCGGCGACCGGGATCGGCGCGACGCGCCAATCGGTTTCGCGAATCGTGATGATGGGCGACGCGGCAGAAGCGCTTCCTGTCGTAGCGATTCTTGTAGTGAAGGAAACCGGATTCGACGCCGTAACGTTGATCGCGGTTGGCGAAAATGCGCACGACGTGGCCAAGGGCAAGCCGGAACACGACATCGAGATGTTTCCGCTAAAGCCGCTGCCAGGACTGATCTGCAGCGAATACTGAGCGGTTTGGCCGGCGATAACCGCGGCCGCCGTCGAGGATTGCGGCGAAGGATTCAATTGAAATGCGGTGGCGCCCGTGCCTTGCACGAATAGAGTCTGAGGAGAATTCGGCGCGTCGTCGGTGAGGGTGATGGACGCGGATCGATTGCCGGTGGCGGACGGAGTGAAACTGACATTGATTCCGCAACTGGCATTCACAGCGATGGCGGGGCTCGTGCACGTGTTTGTCGCGGAGAAGTCCGATGGGTTCGCACCGCCAAGCGCTACGTTCGAAATATGAAGAACTGCTGATCCAATGTTAGTGATTTGAATCGGCTGAGGGCCTTCCGTTGCGCCTTGTGCGATGGGATTGAACGTCAGGCTACCCGGAACGAATGCGAGCGATGGATTGGGGGCCACCCCGGTGCCAGAGAGCGCGACGGTTTGCGGGCTGGACGGCGCGTTGTCGGTGATTTGCAGGACGGCGGATTCGATCGTCGCGGTGGTCGGCGAGAAGGTCAAGACGAAGGAGCAGTTCGCGTTCGGGGCGAGAGTGGCGAGGCAGGTCGTAGTCTGGGAAAAGTCAGTCACGTTGGGTCCAGTGATACTTGTACCGGGCAGATTTAGCGTGAGTGTCTGATCGCCGTTGTTCACCAGATGGAGAATCAGGTTGATCGGCTGGCCTTCAGTGACGGAGCCGAAATTAAGAGGTGTCGGCGTTAAGGCGGCGCTTGGGCCGGAGATGGCCTGGAACGTTGTGCCTGAAATCGCGATGTTCGCTGCCGTTGCACCGGTCGCAAACGGGGATCCGATGATTTCGCTCAGCGATCCGTCGGTCGGGCTTACCTGATAAACGCGAATTCCAGCGTCGGAACCTGAATAGAGAAACGGGCCAGCGGGATCGGCAACGACATTGCCGAGCTGAAACCGGGGCGAAGCAAGCGGAGCGGTCACAGCAACCGGCTGGCCGGTCTTCTGATCAATCGAATAAATGACGAGTCCTACGGATTGCTGCACATAAAGAAACTTCGCTGAGCCGTCGACCAACATCGCGACAGGGAAATTGTTTTCGCCGAGTGTCAAGAACTGTGAGCTTGGGTTGCTGGTGCCATCGAGCGGGGAGATCGCGCCCCAAAACACGAAGCCTTGGAATTGACCGGTACCGTCGTAGAAGAAGCGGCCCTGCGGATCGCTGGCCATGGAACGTCCTTCCGAGCCACTACCAGCCGAGCCGTTGAGCGCAAGGGAGCCATCCGTCGCGGTGATGGAGTAGACGTTAGCGCCGCCGTTTGAAACACCAGTGAACGGATTCAGTCCCTGCAGGATGTAGAGGAAGAGCCCGCGAGGATCGCTGAACATCTGGAGGGGATTGAAGTTGACGTCAAAGCTGAGCTGGTCGGTCAAAGTAAGTTGCAGGTTTGCGGCGTCAATCGCGAACGGAGTGATCGCGCTGGAATTTGAGAAGTTCCCGCTGGTGTACCCGGCGTAAAGATATTTCCCCGATTTTTCCGTCGCCAGCGAGACAAGTTGGGATGGCGCCTGATTTGGATTCACGGTCCTTCCAGAACTGAACGGCGAGGTGGAAACTTCTGTGAGAGCGCCTGTGGACGAATTGATTTGGAACATCGAGATGCCGTCTGTCGTCGGATTCAGGACGAAAAGGAAACGGCCCAGCGCGTCAACGGCCATACGGCCGCCTTCCAGCCGATCGGGAAACGGAGAACTGGTTACCGAGGAGAGAGCACCAGTTTGGCCGGTCTTGGCGAATGCGAGAATGCTGGAAGTTGCGGGCGGAGTTCCGGGAACATTGGCATAGACGTATTGCTGAGAGGCAGATTGGGCGAAGAGTGTGGCGGCACCCCACTGCAGATATACCAAAGCACCGGATAAGAGCACGCGCAAAACCGCGGCGCCCATCCCAAGACGGACCTTTGTGCAGTACATGGCCTTCGGACTTTCCCGGCCGATGCGGACGGCTCGAATTTTCCGGATCTGAGAGGGAATCTACAGCGACCCAACTGTAGACCTGCGGCGCGTAGGCGTCAACGAAAGTTAGCGAAAGTTAAATAATTCAATAACAGTTAAACTAGAGCGCGTTCAGTTCCATTTTGGAACAGTCGGGCCAACGCACCGCCGCTTGGGGCGTTAACCGGCCATTCATTTGGCCTTAACACGCCGCTTTTATCCTCTTGGGCTTATGCAACCCGTCAATTTGAATGTGAATTTGCAGGCGAACGGCGACGGAGCAGGCTCCGTGGCGAAACTGGACGGAAAATTGGTACTGGAAACGGTCACCCGCTTTCTACAAGAAATGAGGCCGCAACTCGCGCCGAGCCTTGTGCTGGACATGAGTGGAGTGGCGTTTCTCGACTCGGCCGGAGTGGGGGCGCTGGTGCAACTTTTTGTCCATCGCCGGAATCAGGGCCAGAAATTTGCTCTAGCGGCGCTCAACCAACAAGGGATGGCCGTCATGCAAGTGTCCGGCCTGCTGAAGCTGATGCCGGTGTTCGCCTCGGTTGCCGAAGCAGAAGCCGCGAACTAAGCCTGGGCTTCTTTCAGGATTCGAACGAGTTCTGCCGCGGCATGGGGCAAGCGAGCGCCGCGGCGCGACACGAGATAGACGTGGCGCGGAAGGTTCATCTGCCGCACTTTCACTTCCTTCATCCAGCCGTGATCAATTTCCCACGCGACGCACATACGCGGCACGATTGCTACACCCATCCCCATCTGTACGAAGCGTTTGATGCTTTCGATAGTGGGCATTTCCGTGGGCATGTTCAGGACGGTGCGGTTACGCGCAAAGAGTTCAATGACGCGGCGGCGAAAGGGCGATTCGACGATGTGTGCGACGAACGACTCCGCGCCGAGGTCCGCCACGTCTACTTCGCGCTTCTTGGCCAGCGGATGCTTGGGCGGGACGACCAGCGTGAGTTCGTCCTTAACGATTTCGGTGGCTTGGAGTTGCGGGTCGCGCGGCACATACGAGATCGCGCCAAGGTCGAGGCGGTAATTCAGGACCTCATGCGGAATATCCCGCGAAAACATCCGGTGCACGCGAATCTGAATGCCGGGGTGCAGTTCGCGGAACTTGGCGATGGCGGGCATAAGGGCATGAATTGAACTTTCATTGACGCCGAGAGCGAGTTCGCCTCGCTGCAGGCCTTCCAGTTCGCTGAGTCCTTTTTTTACTTCGTCGCGCAGATTAATCAGGCGTTCCGCGTAGTCCTTCAGCAGCGTGCCGGCATCGGTCAGGCGTACGGGCCGTGCGCCGCGTACGAATAACTTTTGTCCCAAATCGTCCTCGAGTTTGCGAATTGCCAGGCTGACCGCGGGTTGCGTGCGGAAAAGGCGCTCCGCGGCGCGTGAAAAACTGCCTTCGCGGGCAACGGTCAGGAAGACTTGGAGTTCGCTCAGGTCCATGAGGGAGGCTCTGGGCTATTATAAGACAAGATTATCAAAAGCAGAACAAAGATAAATTTGACCGCAGGGTCCGTATTTGCGTTACTTAACTGGAGGCAGAGCCCATGGATGTAGTGCGCATCTTCGATACGACCCTCCGCGACGGCGAACAGTCGCCCGGTTTTTCCATGAATACGGACGAAAAGATCCGTATGGCGAGACAACTTGCCGCACTCAATGTGGACATTATCGAAGCGGGCTTTCCGATTTCGTCGAGGGGCGATCTAGAAGCGGTGCAAGCCGTTGCGAAGGAAGTCCGCACTGTGCCGATTGCCGCGCTGGCCCGTGCGAAGAAGCATGACATTGATGCAGCGGTGGAAGCGCTCAAGCCTGCTGCGGCGTCCCGGTTGCATATATTCCTCGCGACATCCGATCTCCACCTGCAAGTGAAATTGAATATGACGCGCGAGCAGGCCCTCGAAGCAATTGGCTCGATGATTCGTTACGGGAGACAGTCTGTCGGCGAAGTGGAATTTTCAGCGGAAGACGCAGGCCGCACGGACATCGATTTCCTGTGCCAGGTTTGCCGGACGGCGGTAGATGCCGGCGCTACGATTTTGAATCTGCCGGACACTGTTGGTTATGCCGTCCCGGAAGAATACGGCGAGATGTTTCGGCGAGTACGCGATTTCCTGAACGATTCACCAAAAATAACGTTGAGCGCACATTGCCATGACGATCTCGGACTGGCCGTGGCGAACTCGCTTGCGGCGGTGCGGGCAGGTGTGCGGCAGATTGAGTGCACAGTGAACGGCATCGGCGAACGTGCTGGAAATGCTTCGCTCGAAGAGATTGCGGTTTTGCTGGCCGTCCGGAAAGAAAGCTTTGGGGCGCAAACGAACATCAATCTGAGCCAATTGTTTCCGGCCAGCCGGCTCCTTACGGAAATTACCGGTGCACAGGTTGCGCCGAACAAGGCGGTCGTTGGGGCCAATGCGTTCGCGCACGAAGCGGGCATTCATCAGGACGGCATCATCAAGAACCCATTGACGTATGAAATTATTTCGCCGGAAACGGTTGGAGTGCCTTCCCGCTCGCTCGTCTTGGGAAAGCACTCGGGCCGTAACGCGCTGCGTACGACGTTGAAGGATTTGGGATACGATGCAAGCGACACGGAACTCGCGGAAGTCTACCGGCGCGTGACGGCGCTTGCGGACCAATCGAAAACAGTGCGCATGCGGGATATCGTCGGCATTGCGCACGAAGTGCTGCGACGCGGCGCTGGACCGATTGCGGCGGGA
>WNFM01181940.1_pt5 | contig 11058 bp, 14 predicted proteins | sample 5400271 | NCBI WGS metagenome assembly WNFM01 (sample SAMN13153352, study PRJNA577476) | soil metagenome | isolation source: 60 cm saprolite on Douglas fir-dominated hillslope | place: USA:California | collected 2013-09-17 | reverse complement strand
CGCCTTCAGCGCGACGGGGTCGGGCCGCTGCGGCGAGGACTCGATCAACTTGAGCATCTCGTCCAGGACGTCGGCGACGTAGCCGACGATCGGCACGTCGACCTTGACGCGCTTCGAAATCGACGACGGGTCGATGTCGATGTGGATGATCTTGCGGTCGCTCCTGAAGAAGTGCTCCGGGTTGCCGATCACACGATCGTCGAAGCGCGAGCCCACGGCGATCAGCACGTCGCAGTGCTGCATCGCCATGTTCGACTCGTACGTGCCGTGCATGCCGAGCATGCCGGTGAACTGCGGATCGGTGCCGGGAAAACCGCCCAATCCCATCAGCGTGTTCGTGCACGGAAAGCCCAGCAGCCGTACCAATCGCGTCAACTGCGGCGACGCGTTGTTGAGCACGACGCCCCCGCCCGCGTACACCATCGGGCGCTTCGCATCGAGCAGCAGTTGGACCGCTTTCTTGATCTGCCCGGAGTGGCCCTTGGTCACCGGGTTGTAGGAGCGAAGCGAAACGGTCTTTGGATAGCTGAATTCCGTCGTCGCCTGCGTCACGTCCTTCGGAATGTCGACCAGCACGGGTCCTGGCCGTCCGGTTGCAGCCAGGTAGAACGCCTTCTTGATCGTAAGCGCCAGATCGGCCACGTCCTTCACCAGGAAATTGTGCTTGACGCAGGGCCGCGTGATGCCGACGGTGTCGCATTCCTGGAACGCGTCCTGGCCGATCGCGTGCGTCGGCACCTGGCCGGTGAGGACGACCATCGGAATCGAATCCATGTACGCCGTGGCGATGCCGGTGACCGCGTTGGTCACGCCCGGTCCTGATGTCACCAGCGCGACACCAGTCTTGTGTGACGAGCGCGAATAACCGTCCGCCGCGTGGACCGCGCCCTGTTCGTGGCGCACCAGCACGTGCTTGACGGTTTCCTGCTTGAACAGTTCGTCGTAGATATTGAGGACCGCGCCGCCCGGATAGCCGAAGACGTACTCGACGCCTTCTTCCTGGAGGCAGCGGATGACGATTTCCGCACCCGTGAGTTGCATGGCTTTGCCCTATAGATGAATCTCCCCGGCGCACCGCACGTGCGGGTACCGGGTCCTGCCTTCGAGTTACCCTGCGCACTTAGGGTTGGCGTGCGCGAAACCGAGCTTTACGTCGGGTAGAAAGCCGCGATTCGTGAAAACACCGGCCGCATCCCAAGGGATTCTCCACGATGCTTGTGGCTCCGGGGAGGGGACGCAAACGGCTGTTTTTTGCCTCAGTTGAAACAACTGAGCATCCAGATCTCGCGACCCGGAATCAAGACATTAGCGGGAAATCCCCAATTCGGTCAAGCGAGTGTGTTGTGCCGCAGCATGCGAGTGTTAAGGACTCCTAAAGCTTTGCCCCTATAATCTTCTGATTTTTTTACCGTCCAGATCAACCAAACTGGCATCGCAACAGGAAATTTCGAGTTTTCTCGCGGAAGTGGAACGGCGCGCTTTCAAGCAGGCGATGTTTGCCGTGCGCGACGAGGACGCGGCGCTCGACGTCGTGCAGGACGCCATGCTCAAGCTGACCGAGAAATATGCCGGAAAGCCGGCAGGTGAGCTGCCGATGCTCTTCCAGCGCATCCTGCAAAACACGATCCACGACCATTTCCGGCGCCAGAAGGTGCGCAATACCTGGACGACGCTGCTCTCGGCTTTCGGGAAAAGTGACGAAAAGGACGACGATTATGACGTATTGGAAACTCTGTCCGCGAAATCGGACTCCAACGCGACGGCCAATCCCGCGGAACAGTTCGAACAAGCTCAGGTTGTGGGGATCATCGAACAGGCGCTGTCGAGGCTTCCCGCGCGTCAACGCGAAGCCTTCCTGCTACGTTATTGGGAGGAACTGGACGTGGCGGAAGCCGCTGCCGCGATGGGGTGTTCGGAAGGAAGTGTGAAGACCCACTGCTCCCGCGCCGTTCGTGCCTTGGCCGAAATGCTCAAGGCCAAGGGGTTGACGCTATGATGACCAACGACGACAATTTTGCCAAGAAATTAACGGGTTACCTTGACCGCGGCACTGCGGATTTGCGTGCCGGCACGGCCTATCGCCTGCAAAAGGCGCGCGCCGCGGCTATCGCCCGCCTGGCCGAAACCGGAGGGCGACGCGCGTCCGAATCGCGCCTGGCGCCTGCCCTTGCGGGCGCCGGCGGATCGCAAGGCCAAGGCGGAAAAAGTCTCTGGACCAGCGCCCGCCTTTGGCTGGGAATCGCTATCATCGTGGCGGCCGGCTTCGGGTACCAGCAATGGCAGGTCTACCAACAAACCAACGAGATCGAAGAGCTGGACACGCAGATCCTGTCTTCGGACTTGCCGATCGACGCGTATCTGGACCAGGGATTCCGGAATTGGCTCGCGAGCGACGAAAACTGACGGCAGCGCTGGGGTTCGCCCTCGCGCTGGCCGTGGCCACGTCACTCACCTCCACGTCCGCCCTCGCCCAGATCACGATGCGTTCGCCATCGTGGTCCCAGTTGACGCCGCAGGAGCAAAGAGTGCTCGCTCCGCTTGCGCCGGATTGGGACAGTCTCGACGCCCAGCGGAAATCAAAATGGCGCGGCCTCGCGCAACGCTATCCGACAATGGCCCCGGTCGAGCAGCAACGCATCCAGGAACAGATGCGCTCGTGGGCCCAGTTGTCGCCGCAGCAACGCGCCGTCGCCCGCGAGCAATACAAGACGTTGAAGCAGTTGCCGCCGGAAAAGAAGGCGGAAGTGCGCGAACGCTGGCAGGAATACCAGAGCCTTCCACCGGAAACAAAACGCGAACTCGCGATGCGGCCGGCGCCGCCCCCCGCCGCCCGTCCGCCGGCAGCCGCCCCAACGGTCAACGCGGCGCCGACGGTCCAGCAAACCAAGCCTGTTCCGACGACGACGACCGGCGCACGTCCGTAGCAGCCTCGTTCCAACGCCCAAAACTTTGACCGACCCCATGCAGGTCGCGCCGGCCGGTTCACGCGCCGGTCTGCTGCCGCGACTGGGTGCAGCGGCCTATGAAGCGCTGTTGATCGCGGCGTTGATCTTCGTCGTGAGCTTCCTCTTGCTGCCGCTGATCTCGCCAGGCCGGGCCTCCATGGCTTCCGGCCTCACCGTCCCTCCGGTTCCTGCCCGCGTCGCGTTGTTCTGCACGCTGTTTGCGGTCATGGCGCTGTACTTCGTTTGGAGCTGGACGGGCGGGCGCCGCACGTTGCCCATGAAGACGTGGCATTTGTTTCTCGTGATGCCCAACGGACGGCCACCTACGGCCAAGGTGGCGCTCTTGCGCTACCTCACGGCATGGATCGGGCCCGCGCTCGCGGTCATCGGCTACGGGGTCCTACGGGAGGTGGGCCACGGCGGTTGGGCGTGGTCGTTGCTGTCGCTCAACTTTGCGTGGGCGCTTGTCGACGCGGACCGTCAGTTTCTCCACGACCGGATCGCGGGGACGCGCATCGTCAAGGATGCCTGATTGGGCACTAACTGCGGTAGATGTCCGGGCGGTTGATTTCCATGAAGCGCGCCGGGTTCGCGAGGGGCGTGAATCCGCAGCGGGCATAGATCGCGTGCGCATCGCGCGTTACGAGCAGAACACGGCGCAGCCCCGAAAGCGCCGGATGCGTCAGCGTCGATTCAACGAGCCACGTGGCCAATAAGGTAGGCAAACGTGGCGCCATCGGTGACGATGCGCGCGAAGCCGATCTGCCGGGTGATGTTGTCAACTGAGTTTTCAACTGAGCGGTACAACCCGAAGTTGAGCGATCCGTCGAGCGCCCGCTCGACCGTCTCGCGCGGAATGCCTGGCGACCAGTAGCTCTCGGTGAGGAACGCGTGGATGGCGGCAACGTCGAGGCGGGCGCGCGCCGTCGTGATCTCGTCGGAACCGCGGCGGACCGAGAACGGAACATCCAGTGCTGCGAGCGGCATTGCCGGATGCCGCTACTGCTTTTGCGCCACAGCCCGGGCGCGCGCGACGCCGTCGATGATTTCCTGCTTGGCTTCGGCGGCGTCGACCCAGATGCCGACGCGGACCCACTTGCCGGGCTCGAGGTCCTTGTAATGCTCGAAGAAATGCGCGATCTGGCGCGTCGTGATTTCCGGCAGGTCGCGCGGTGACTGCACGTTGCGGTAGAGCGAGGAGAGCTTGTCGATCGGGACGGCCAGGATCTTCGCGTCCCCACCCGCCTCGTCGTCCAGCTTGAGCATGCCGATCGGACGGCAGCGAACCACGACGCCCGTGATGAGCGGCACCGGCGACAGAACCAGCACATCGCACGGATCGCCGTCGTCGGACAGCGTACGTGGGATGTATCCGTAGTTGCACGGGTAGTGCATCGCGGTGGACATGAAGCGGTCGACGAATACCGCGCCGGTCTCCTTGTCGACCTCGTACTTGATCGGGTCGGCCCGCATCGGAATTTCGATCACGACGTTGCAGTCGTTCGGAACGTCTTTGCCGGCCGGGACGCGGTCTAGGCTCATCGTGGATCTTTTGTGGATTGGGACAGAGGAAAAAACCACGATATCATAGCCGCGCCGCGCTAAACCTCCATTGCGAAGGCTTCTCCTATGCGACTCGTCGCCGTCATGCTGATCGCCGCAGCGCTTGCGGCCAACGCCTTCGCGCAAACGCCGGAGCGGATGGATTCCGCGCCGCTGGTTGCGCCGTTCTCGACGGCGAAGCCCGGCGCGCCTCTGCCGCCTGGATGGGTGCCGTTCATCATCGCTTCCGGCAAGCGCCCGACCGAGTACCGGCTGGTCGAAGATCAGGGGCAAACGGTATTGCAGGCCAAGGCCGAAGGCGCGGCGAGCGCGCTCTCCTCCGCGGTCAAATTCGACGTCCGCGCCGCGCCGACGATCGAATGGCGCTGGAAGGTGGCCAACCTAATCGAAGGCGCCGACAACAGCGTCGCAGGGAAGGAAGACTCCCCGGCGAGAGTCGTCCTCGGCTTCGACGGGGACCGGTCCAAATTTACCATTCTCGAGCGCGCTGGGGCGGCGGTGTCGAAAAACGCCAACAACGGCCGCGACTTGCCCGTTTCGCAACTCATCTACATCTGGTCGAACCACGCAGCCGTGGGCACCATCATCCCGAACCCGCGCACGAAGCGCGTGCAAATGGTGGTGGCGTCGTCCGGCGCCGCCGGCGTCGGAAAATGGCAGGTGCTCTCGCGCAACGTTCTCGAGGATTTCCGCCGCGCGTTCGGAGAGGAGCCGGGAATGCTCACCGACGTCGGCGTGCTCACCGACACCGACAACACGCAGAGCTCCGCGGAGGCGTGGTACGGGGACATCCGGTTCGTGCCGGCGCGCTGAAATCCGCCGATGCTCTACACGCTCGGCGACCATCGCGTCGAATTGCGCGGCGCCAATCACTTCGTCGCGCCCGACGCCACACTGATCGGCCGCGTCATCCTCGAGCACGAGGCCTCCGTCTGGTTCAAGACGGTGATCCGCGGCGACAACGATCCGATCGTGATTGGCGCGGGCTCGAACATCCAGGATGGCTCGGTGCTGCATACGGATGACGGGGTCCCGCTGACGGTCGGCCCGGCCGTGACAGTCGGGCACCAGGTCATGCTGCACGGATGCACGATCGGCGAAGGCTCGCTGATCGGCATCAAGGCCGTCGTGCTCAACCACGCCGTCATCGGGCGCGAATGCCTGATCGGCGCCTGCGCGCTGATCCCCGAAGGCAAGGTCATTCCCGACCGCTCGCTGGTTATGGGGACGCCGGGCAAGGTGGTCCGTACGCTCACCGACGCGGAAGTCGCGGGGATTCGTGCCATTTCGGACGGTTACGTCGCCAACGCGCGGCGCTATCTGCAGCACCTGGCCGCCGATGCCCGGACGGCCGGTGGCCATGCGAGGCCGCCATGGGGCGCCTGTCCCTGCCCGTCGTCATCGTTGTCGCCGTCGTCATTGCCCTTGCCCTGACCTGGCTCGCCGTCGGCCGCGGTAGCTATGGCAGCGACGAGCTTGTGGCGCAATCCCGCACCGTTCCTCCCTTCAAGCGCATCGCGGTCACCGGCTCGACGAACGTCGTATTGGTCCAGGATAAGGGCGGCCCAATCGTCGTCGAGACGCCGCGGCGGGGAAAGGCTCGCGTCACGACCGAGGTTCGTGGCGATACGCTGGAGGGGACCGCCACCCGATCCACTTCGCGGACCTGGAGGCGATCGAGGTTGCCGGTGGCGTCAGCGTCAGCGCCGGGGAAGTGCGCGTCCCGCTGTTGCAAATCGAAGGTTCGGGCGGCACGACGCTGCGCATCGCGGACCTGCGGGCAACCACGCTGCGCGTCGCGGGGGCCGGCGCGCTCAAGGCCGACCTGGCCGGACAGGTGACCGACCAGTCCGTTTCGATTTCGGGCGCCGGAAATTACCAGGCCGAGAAGCTTGTCAGTGAAAATGCCACGGTCGACGTCAGCGGAGCCGGCAGGATCGTGGTCAACGCCACGAAGACGCTGCAGGCGAGCATTTCCGGTGCCGGCGTCGTCGAGTATTTGGGCGACCCCAAGGTGCGAGAACGCGTCAATGGCGTTGGCCGCGTGAAGCGGCGCGGCGCGGCCGAGGTCCGCGACCATCACATCGCAATGAGCGACGGTTCAGTCAGGCGCTAACGCCGTTCCTTCAATGCGTCACGGCCGAGGGCACGTCATCGCCCTTGAACAGCAACGGCAGTCCCGTGGCCGGATGCCGGTCGCCGTGAACGCCCGGAACGATGCGAACGTCGGCCACGCGACACTCGCCCATGAGGTCGACCAGCATGGCGACGACGTCGCCGACACGGTCGAGCGGGAAGAGCGGACAGCGAAACCCCTCTGCTTCGCGCGGATCGAACAGCGACGACAACGACAGCCGCAGCTCGCCCTCACCCGGCGCACCCGCGACGCGGTGCGCGCTGATGACCGCGGTCGGTTCGCCGACGCTCGCGCGCAGTTTGCGGATCGCGTTGCTCGCAAAAATATGCGCGCCGACCTCGCGTTGTGCGGCGCGCCCCGATCGCACGGCCTGCAGCAGTGACTGGGGAGCGCGCGGAAGCGCCAGCACCGAGACCCCGGGGACGGCGAGCGCCCGCCCAAGCGCCTGCGTGAAAGGGATCCCCCATTTCCCAACTTCGGTGTCGCGCAAAAGTTCGGCGCCCGGAGCGGCGAGCGCGCCACCCAGCAGGAAGCGCAGATGCACGGTCGCAGGCCCTGCGGATAATTCGATCGGCGCGGGTTCCACGATGCGCGCGAACGTCGGCACATCGGGTAATGCCTGCCACGCAAGAAGATCCGGCAACCGCGCGAGATCGATCGCGTGGGCGGCCACGAGGGAGCGGGCGAGCGCAAACGACCGATTGCCCGCCAACGCCCCGTGCTCGCGCAGGATGTCCGCCAGCGTGTCCGAATTTTCCAGGACGCCGGCCAGCGTTTCGCGCGAACGGCCGTGGTCTTCGATCCCGGCGACGATGACGAGCGGTAGCGCGAAAACGGTCACGCGGAGCGCGCCATCGGCGGCCATCCCGCGCTCGCATTGGACGAGAAGCCGCCAAAGGGGCCGGTGGATCGCAACCGACGGCCCCGTTGCGAAAACCGTCGCAAGGCGTTCGCCCTCTCCCGGCGACAGCAATGTGGCGAGCGTGTCGACAATCTCGCGGTCCAGCGTTTCGGATTCCCGGCTCAACGCCGCCTGGCTCGCTGCGGCAAGCGCATGCAAACGCGCCGATTCCGCCGTTGCTTCCGCGGCCTCGGGAAACGTGCGGGGATCGTCTTCGGACATCAGGATCAGGAATCGGAAAAATACCGGTCGCGCATTTTCGCACGGGCCGCCAGCAATGATCGCGCGGCAAGCCCCGAGACCTGCCTGCGGTGTAGGATTCGAGGCCTAAAGGTCCTACAAGGAGTCCGCAATGTACTCCCACATGCTGGTGCCCACGGATGGCTCGAAGCTCTCCGACAAGGCCGTGACGCACGCGATTGCGCTTGCGCAGGCGCTGCACGCCAAGATCAGCTTCTTCTACGCGTCCCCGGATTACCCGCTGCCCGCGTATGCGGATGGCGTCGTCTACGAGCCGGTCTCGAAACGCGAATACAACCTGCTGGCAAAGAAGGAAGCGGACAAGGTCCTCGATCGCGTCACCACGAAGGCCACGGCCGCGGGCCTCGAATGCGCGCGCGTGCATGCGATCGCGGCGTCACCGTGGGAGGCCATTCTCGCCGCCGCAAAAAAATCAAAGTGCGACGCCATTGTCATGGCCTCGCACGGCCGCAGCGGCCTCTCGGCGTTGCTATTGGGCAGCGAGACGCAGAAGGTCCTGACGCACAGCAAGCTGCCGGTGCTGGTGGTGCGCTAGCGCACTGGCAACTGTCCGCCGGGTGGGCGCGGAGCCCGTCGGGTACAATGCTGTTTTTCCCAACAAAAACAGCATCATGCGCATCAAGAATTTCTACCTTTCGACGCTGAAGGAAGCGCCCGCGGAAGCGGACGTCGTCAGCCAGCAGCTCATGCTCCGCGCCGGGCTTATCAAGAAGCTCGGCATCGGTCTATTTACATGGATGCCGCTGGGCCTCATCACGCTGCGCAAGGTCGAGCAAATCATCCGCGAGGAAATGAATCGCGCGGGAGCCCTGGAACTCGTCATGCCGGTGATCCAGCCGGCCGAATTGTGGCAAGAGAGCGGCCGCTGGGAAAAGATGGGCCCCAACATGCTGCGCCTCAAGGACCGTTACGACCGCGATTACGTCGTCGGGCCGACGCACGAGGAGGTGATCACCGACATCGTGCGCCGCGAAATCAACAGTTATCGGCAGCTCCCGGTCAATTTCTACCAGATCCAGACCAAGTTCCGCGACGAGATCCGGCCGCGCTTCGGCGTCATGCGCGCACGCGAATTCGTGATGAAGGATGCGTATTCGTTCGATGTCGACGAAGCGGGCATGCTGCGTTCGTATCGGAACATGCACGACGCCTACGTTCGCATCTTCACGCGCATGGGATTGAAGTTTCGCACCGTCGATGCCGATTCCGGCGCGATCGGCGGAGCGCTGTCGTGCGAATTCCAGGTGTTGGCCGACTCCGGCGAGGACGCGATTGCCTACAGCACGGGTTCCGATTACGCGGCCAATGTCGAGAAGGCGGAAGCACTCGCCCTGGCGCCGTCACGCCCGGCCGCCGCGGAAGCCAAAGCGCGCGTGCCCACTCCAGGCAAGTCGACCTGCGAGGAAGTGGCGCAGCTGCTCTCACTCCCTCTCACGCGAACGGTGAAATGCCTGATGGCGTCAGCGGGCGGGCGCGTGCACATGCTCCTCGTCCGCGGCGATCACATGGGCAACGAAGTCAAGATAGGCAAGCTGTCGGGCATGGACGGCTGGCGCTGGGCGTCCGAAGCCGAGATCATCGAGGCCACCGGGTGCAAGCCTGGCTACTTGGGACCCGTCGGGATCCCCAAGGACATGCCGCTCATCGCCGACCGCTCGGTCGCCGTAATGGCCGATTTCATCTGCGGCGCGAACGAGCCGGACTACCATCTGCGTGGCGTGAATTTCGGGCGCGACTGCCGCGAGCCCGACGTGATCGCCGACATTCGCAACGTGGTTACGGGCGATCCCTCGCCGGACGGCGAGGGAACGCTCGAGATCGTGCGCGGCATCGAAGTAGGCCACGTCTTCGCGCTGGGCCGGCTGTATTCGCAGGCGCTGGGTGCAACTTATCTCGACGCCGATGGTCAAGCGAAGGTCCTGGAGATGGGCTGCTACGGCATCGGGTGCACGCGGGTCGTGGCCGCCGCGATCGAGCAAAATCATGACGACAGGGGCATCGCCTGGCCGATGCCGCTGGCGCCTTTTACCGTGGCCATCGCGCCCATAGGCTATGACCGGAGCGAGGGCGTCAAGGCGCTGGCCGACCGGTTGTACGACGAGCTCGCGGCGGCCGGCGTCGAGGTGTTGCTCGACGACCGCGGGGAGCGCCCTGGCGTGATGTTTGCAGACCTCGAGTTGATTGGCATACCGCACCGCATTACGATTGGCGACCGTGGGCTCAAGGAAGGCAAGGTCGAGTACCAGGCGCGGCGCGATACGGCAGCCACGGCCGTTCCCGTGGCGCAGATTGGCGCGTTCATTCGCGAACGCCTGGCTTCCTGAAACTTCGGACGACTGACTCGAGCGACAAGATGCGATGACGCACAACGGCACGTTTCGACGACTGATGTACCCGGCGCTGCTGGCCGCGGCCGCGTTCGCGCCGCTTCCAGCCGGCGCGGGAGCACAGGTCGAGGAACGGCTGGCGCAATCGGTGGTGATGGGTCTGTCCCGATCCATTTCCGACCGGCCGGTGCCCAATGACTACGCCAATCGCGACGATGTCAGGCCCTGGATCAGGGAGATGTCGCCACGTATCGCGCACAAAGTGGCCGACGAGCTTGAGCGCCGCGACCTGCTCGCCACGGTGTATTACGAATCCATCCGTGCCGGCCTCGACCCGCAACTGGTTCTGGCCGTCATCTACCATGAAAGCGGCTTCAAGAAATTTGCCTTCTCCAGTGCGACGGCGCGCGGCTATATGCAGGTGATGCCGTTCTGGGTAAAGCAGATCGGAACCTCCGATCAGAATCTCTTCAACCTGCGCACGAATCTGCGCTACGGCACGGTGATCCTTCGCCATTACCTCGACATCGAGAGCGGCGATCTCTATCGCGCATTGGGGCGCTACAACGGGAGCCTCGGCAGGCCGGAATACCCCAATGCCGTAATCGCCGCATTGAACCGATATTTCCTGTACACACCGGTCGCCACGACCGCCGTCAACGCCGCGACCGCCGTCAACGCCGCGACCGCCGTCAACGCCGCCGCCGCGGTCAACACCCCCGCCGGTGTCTTGACGCCGCGGTGAATTTGCCGTCCGCGGCATCTGCCGCCCGCGCGGAATCGTCGAAGTCTCGCTATCGCGGCCGCTTCGCGCCCTCACCCACCGGACCCCTGCACTTCGGTTCGCTCATTGCCGCGCTCGCTAGCTATTGCGATGCACGCGCGGCGGGCGGCGAGTGGCTGGTGCGCATCGAGGACGTCGAC
>WNFM01246132.1_pt1 | contig 11061 bp, 12 predicted proteins | sample 5400271 | NCBI WGS metagenome assembly WNFM01 (sample SAMN13153352, study PRJNA577476) | soil metagenome | isolation source: 60 cm saprolite on Douglas fir-dominated hillslope | place: USA:California | collected 2013-09-17 | reverse complement strand
AGAATGGCGGCCGCTCGATATAGCGTCCGTCGCCGGGCCTGGCGCGAAGGTCGCCCTCCAGCCACGCCATCCGGCCGCCCGAAAGCGTAGCAATCGGGGCGCCGGTGCAGCGATATCCTTCGAACACATTATAGTCGATGCGGCTGATCTGCCGCTTTGCGGTGATGGTCTTGGTGGCCGCCGGATCCCACACCACCAGATCGGCATCGGAGCCGGCCGCGACCGCGCCTTTGCGCGGATAGATGTTGAGAATACGGGCGATATTAGCTGAGGTCACGGCAACGAATTCTTCCTTCGTCAGCCGTCCGCTATTGACGCCCGCGGTCCACAGCACCGGCATGCGGTCCTCGAGACCGCCGGTGCCGTTGGGAATTTTGCGGAAATCGCCGGCGCCGATGCGTTTCTGCGCGGTTGTGAAAGCGCAGTGATCGGTTGCCACCACTTGCAGCGAGCCGGATTGCAGTCCTGCCCACAGGCTGTCCTGATGCGCCTTGGCGCGGAATGGCGGCGACATCACGCGCCTTGCCGCGTGGTCCCAGTCGCGATTGTCGTATTCGCCGGCGTCGAGCGTGAGATGCTGGATCAGCGGCTCGCCATAGACGCGCTTGCCGGCGGCCCGGGCGCGGGCGATCGCTTCATGGGATTCGCGGCAACTGGTATGGACCACATAGAGCGGCGCGCCGGTCATGTCGGCGATCATGATGGCGCGATTGGTGGCCTCGCCTTCGACTTCGGGCGGGCGTGAAAATGCGTGGCCCTCGGGGCCCGTGATGCCCCGTTCGATCATGGCCTCCTGCATCCGTGCCACCACGTCGCCGTTTTCCGCATGCACCAGCGGAAGCGCGCCGAGATGGGCGCAACGCGCGAACGAGTTGTACAACTCGTCGTCATTGACCATCAGCGCGCCCTTGTAGGCAAGGAAATGCTTGAAGGTGTTGATGCCGTAGGTTTTGACCACGGTCTCCATTTCATCGAATACCTGCTTCGACCATGACGTTACCGCCATGTGGAAGCCGTAGTCGCTGGCGGCCTTTTCCGACTTACGCCGCCAGTCCTGGTAGGCCGCGAGCATCGACTGGCCGGGATCGGGAATACAGAAGTCGATCACCATGGTGGTGCCGCCCGATAATGCGGCCTTGGTGCCCCACTCGAAATCATCGGCCGAAATGCTGCCCATGAAGGGCAATTCGAGATGGGTATGCGGATCGATGCCTCCGGGCATGACGTAACAGCCGCCGGCTTCGATCACCTCGGACCCCGTCGGGGCGTCAAGGTTTGTCCCGACCGCCGTAATGGTCGGTCCACCGACGAGCACGTCTGCACGACGCGAATGATCGTGATTCACGACCGTGCCACCGCGGATCAGGATGGGCATGATGATGACTGCGCTAACATGGCCGGCCTGCGTGATGCGACTAAGCTGCCCGCAGACTAGCCCGGTTGCAGGTCATGGAACGAGGAAAATAACAACGCCGCCAGTCAGGATTTGGTGCTTTCCGGGCAGCGCCGCTGGCCGCGCGTGGCGCGGAAGAGGCTCCGGCACCACCAGCGCCGCGCAATCGCCTGCAGCGGATTGCGCACCGCCTGTGCCATGAACAGAAGTTCGATCATGCCGATATCCATCGTCCCCGATGGAGAGATATGGCGGCGTTCCCATAAGAGAACGCCGCCGATATCGCATCAGCCATGCAGTTTTTTCGCGGTCTCCGCGATCACACGTCCTTGATAGCGCGCGCCGGCGAGTTCGTTCTCGCTCGGCTGGCGGCTGCCGTCGCCGCCGGTGATGGTGGTGGCGCCATAGGGCGCGCCGCCGGTCACCTCGTCGAGCTTCATCTGGCCGGCAAAACCGTAGTTGAGGCCGACGATGGTCATACCAAAGTGCAAGAGATTGGTGATGATCGAAAACAGCGTGGTCTCCTGGCCGCCGTGCTGGGTCGCGCTCGCGGTGAAAGCGCCGCCGACCTTGCCGTGCAGGGCGCCCTTGGCCCAGAGGCCGCCGGCCTGATCAAGGAAATTGGCCATCTGCGACGACATCCGGCCGAAGCGGGTGCCGGTGCCGACGACGATGGCGTCGTAGTTGGCGAGTTCTTCGATCTTTGCTACGGGGGCGGCCTGATCGACCTTGTAATATGACGCCTTGGCGACATCGGCGGGCACCAGTTCGGGCACGCGTTTGATATCGACCGTGGCGCCGCCTTCGCGCGCGCCTTCGGCGACGGCATTCGCCATCGCCTCGATGTGACCGTAGGCGGAATAATAGAGCACGAGTACTTTGGCCATGATGGCCTCCTGTGAGTTTGGGTTGGTTCGGTTTGATTGTTTGGAGGTGTCATTGCCGGGCTTGACCCGGCAATCCATCACGCTCGGAAGGACTCTCTCGAAGAAGGATGGATGCCCGGGTCAAGCCCGGGCATGACGGTTTTTGGTTTGCGGCGGCGTTCGAGGCCGCTACGCCGCGTCGACCAGCACCAGTTCGGAATCTTCCAGCGCGGTGATGGTCAACTTGGCTTCATCGCGGATCGCGGCACCATCGCGGGCGTTGACGCGCACGCCGTTGACTTCGACGCTACCGGCCGCCGGCACCAGATAGAGTTTGCGGCTCTTGCTGGCGTCGTATTCGGCGCTCTCGCCAGCCTTCAGCGTGGTGGCGAGCACCCGCGCATCGGCCCGGATCGGCAGGGCGTCCGCATCGCCGGCAATGCCGCTGGCGATGGTGACGAGCTTGCCGGAGCGATCCGACTTCGGAAACGGTTTTGCGCCCCAGGTCGGCTGGCCGCCCTTGCTTGATGGTTCGATCCAGATCTGGAAAATCCGGGTCTTGGTCGGCTCCAGATTGTACTCGGAGTGGCGAATGCCGCTGCCGGCGCTCATCACCTGCACGTCGCCCGCTTCGGTGCGGCCCTTGTTGCCGGACATAGGTGATGATTTCCATGTTGGCGTGGGGATGGGCGGGAAAGCCGGTATTCGGCGCGATCTCGTCGTCGTTCCACACCCGCAACGAGCCGTGGCCCATATTGTCCGGATCATGGTGGCTGCCGAACGAGAAGTGGTGCTTGGCCTTCAGCCAGCCGTGATCGGCGCCGCCGAGTTTTGCAAATGGTCTGAGTTCGATCATGGGATAGTCCCTTTCGTTGAACGTTGGGCATTGGATATGCCTCCCGATGTGGTATAGAAATAGAAACTATTGAAACTCATTGTTTCCATTATTGACTATAGGGATGGCTCCGAATGGCGAAACTCCCGGATTTCGAAGCGCTCGCGATCTTCGCGAAAGTCGTGGAGTTGCGGTCGTTTGCGGCGGCCGCGACCGAACTCACGCTGTCCAAGGCGACGGTGTCGAAGGCGGTCAGCCGGTTGGAGCAGCGGCTCGGGGCGCGGCTGTTCAACCGCACCTCGCGGCGGCTGGCGCTGACCGATGCCGGGCAAAAACTCTCCGCGCATGCGGCGCGTCTCTTGGCCGACGGCGAGGCGGTTGAAAACGAGGCGCTGTCGCAATCATCAGCGCCGCGCGGGCTGGTGCGGCTCGCGGTGCCGATGACGTTCGGGGTCAAGGCGGTGGCGCCCCTGCTGCCGGAATTTCTCGCGGCCTATCCGGAAGTCTCGATCGATCTTCACCTCAGCGACGCGACCGTCGATCTGATCGGCGAGGGCTTTGATGCCGGCCTGCGCATCGCGCGGCTGCCGGATTCCTCCCTGATCGCGCGGCGGCTCTGTGCGATGCCGCGCTACACGGTGGCCGCATCTTCCTATCTCAAACGTCACGGCCGGCCGACGCATCCGATGCATCTCGCCCAGCACAAATGCTTCGGCTACACCTATCTGTCGACACCCAACGTCTGGCACTACACCAACGCTTTGGGCGAAGAGGCCAGCGTGCGTCCCGCCGGACAACTCCGCGTCAACAACGGCGAAGCGCTGTTGCCGTCAGTCGTCGCGGGTCTCGGCATCGCCGATCTACCGGACTTCATCATCGGCGACGCCATCGCGTCGGGCGAGGTCGAAGTGATCCTGAAAGGCTGGAAGCAGCCGGAAGCCGCGGTGCATCTCGTAACCCCGCCCGGCGGCCCGCGCCCCGCGCGCGTCGAGGTGCTGGCGGAGTTTCTGGCGAAGAAGTTTTCGAAGGGGAGGCGCGGGGGTAGGGCGACCAGGGTGTGAACAGCGAATTCGAGTCGGACATGCCTCCACGTCAGCAAAGTGCCAACGCCGGGCGCTTTCAGCTCTCACTGTGTCTCCCACGCTGATTCAGTGGATAGTTGCCAGCGCCGTTGTGGCAATAAGTATGACCGTAACGAGCGCCCCTGAAACGTAGAGAACGGTTCTGACGCTGCCGCCTTTGGCGGCGTTGCCGCCGCGTAAGTAGACCGCAACGTGGATCACGCGGATTGCGACGTAGACCCATACCAGCGTTGCAAGCAGGTTTGGACTCACACCTACCATTGTCGCCAGCACGGCCGGGACAGCAAATGGAGTCAGCGCCTCTACCGCGTTCATGTGGACGCGATCGACGCGGTAGAGCTGGTTATTGTCGTCGGCCGGCAAGACAGGCCCGGAGAGCGCGCCGGCCCTTCCTTTGGACGATCCCGAATGAACTGCCAGCACGATTGACAAGAGACAGAGCAAAAGTACTCCGACGATACTGAACGAGTATGCTGTCATATGAATCTCCGCGCGGTCGAAAGGGACAGGCGAGCGTCAAGCCTCCCCAGCGAAAATCTTGGCAAACCGTTGAAGGTAGAGCGGCCAACCCTGGTCGCCCTCAACTCCTGCGCGCACGCCTTCCCAGCCTTCGCCGTGTCGCTCGAGGTGACGGTGCTCCAGCTCCAACCGCGTCCGACTTGGCGTCTCGGCGATAAATCGAACCTCCCATTCACTCGTCTTGTCGGGGTCGGTCTCGATCTGCCAGGTTGGGCTGATGTCCCAGCTTAGAAGCACCCGATTCGGCGGGTCATACGCCAGCACACGTGCCCAGCGGCATTCGCTTCCGTCGATACCTCGATCATAGATGTGTCCACCTACTCGAGGCTCGAACACGGTCTCCGCGATGGGGACGGCGAGCAGGTTGTGCTCGCGTGGCTTGAAGCTGCCGAAATCTTCAGTGAAGACCTTGAACGCGCGCTCGATTGATGCCTCCACCACAATAGACTGCTTGACGGGCGCGACTGATAGACGCGTGCTCATTGTTATTCCTCCCGCGGTTTTTCGACGGCTATTTTGTAAGCTGCCAACGTGCCACTCCAGAAACGGTCGAGCCAAGCACGCATCTGACCAAGCCCTGCTGGATCGATGTGATAAACATTGCTGGCACCCTTCGGCTCAGCACGAACCAAGCGAGACTCGCGGAGCACCTTGAGGTGCTGCGAGACGGCCGACTGGGAGACCGTCAATTCTCGCGTGATATCAGCCACAGTGCGAGGCCGCGTCCCCACCAACTCGAATATCCGTCTGCGAGTAGGATCGCCCAGGGCAGCTAGCTGCAGGCTATCTTTAGCCATGGCTAACCGTGGGCTGTGCGCTGCCATTCAAATCGATCAATCGAGTCTTCACATAATAATCAGTCATAGCTAATGATTAGCTTGTACTTATAATCGAGTCAATCGCTGACGAGAAGAACAAACTAAGGAGGGTGACTAAGCGTGCGCCAACTCGAACGCTCCAGAACTTGTGATGTCGCTCCTTGGCATTTGCCTCAAGCGCTCATGCAGCTGAGCAATTGTTGGATGGCCAGTTACTCTCCGAGCGATCTTTCATCTCGCGGGCGGCGGTTGGCTTACGGATTCGTGCAGAGCCGCTTGTGGCGGCAAAGAGCGCCTTTGCCCGCCCTACGGGGTTCAGGCTAGGCTACCCCCCAACAACCAAAACAAGATCACCGGGGAGCAAACCATCCATGAACCGCCGCGAACTTCTCAAGGCCGCTGCCGTACTGCCGCTCGCACAAACCGCGCTCTCGAATCCAGCCTTCGCGCAAAGCCCTTATCCCTCGCGCAACATCACCATGATCGTGCCATTTCCGCCCGGCGGGCAGGCTGATCTCGCAGCGCGGCCGGTCGCACAGGCGCTGGAGCGGATCCTCGGCAAGCCCGTCATTGTCGACAACCGTGCCGGCGGCGGTGGCGGATCGGTCGGCAACGCGCAGGCCGCGCGCGCCGAGCCCGACGGCTACACCTTGTTGATGACGCTGTCGTCGCTGGCGGTGCTGCCGGAAGCGGACCGGCTGTTCGACCGGCCGGTGGCGTATGAAGTCGCGCAGTTCGCGCCGGTCGCACGCGTGCTCGCCGATCCGACGTTGCTGGCGGTGCCGGCCTCGGCGCCGTGGAAGACGCTGCAGGATTTCGTCGACGATGCCAAAAAGCGTCCGGGACAAATCCCCTATGGCTCATCCGGCCCCTACGGCACGCTGCATGTGGCGATGGAAATGTTTGCGGCCAGCGCCGGCATCAAATTGCTGCACGTGCCGTTCCGCGGCGCGGGTCCGGCACTGACGGCGCTGCTGAGCGGTACGGTGCAGGCCCTGGCCTCGGCGCCGGGCACGCTGAAGCAGCAGGTCGACGACGGCAAGATGCGGGTGCTGGCGAACTGGGGCGCCGAACGCGTCGCGATTTTCCCCGATCTGCCGACCTTCAGGGAGCTCGGCTACAAGGATGTCGAGTTCTACATCTGGGCCGGATTGTTCGCGCAAAGCAATTTGCCGGCGCCGATCATGACGCGGTTGCGCGAGGCGATGGCGCAGGCGGTGAAAGCGCCTGAAGTGATCAAGACCTTCGACACCGCCGGCAGCCCGGTCGCGTATCAGGACGCGCCGGAGTTTTCAAAATTTGTCGCCGAAGACAGCGCCCGGCTGGTCGCGGCGGTGAAGAAGATCGGCAAGGTGGAGTAGGGAACTCTCTTCACAATTTTTTGTATCCGCCAACGTGGCGTGGCCGCATTCCCTTCCACATTCCCTTGGCAGGCTATTACCTCATCGCCGCGCGGAGTTCCCGCGTCAATTCCACATATTAGTAAGAAGGACCCGTCCATGCCAACGCAACGGATTGTCCTCCGTCTTTCCTTGGGTCTTGCGACGACGATCGGAATCGCTGCTGCAAGTCCCGCTTGGTCGGAAGAATATCGCGGAACCTGGGAACAGCAGATGGCCTGCACCCCCGATGTGATGCGGCTGTGCAGCGATCAGATCCCGGATGTGAACCGCATTGTGGCCTGTCTGCGACAGAACACGCCGTCGCTTGGCAATTCCTGCCGCGCGGTATTCGAAGCCAGCAACGAGCAGCAGCCCACCCGCGTGCCGCCGCCGTCAACGCAACGGCCGCGCGCGGCGCAGCCGGCACCTCTCGTGCAGCCAAGGCCGTCCTACAACAACGACGAGTAGCGACGTCGCTCAGAGCGTTTTCAAGCGAAGTGGACTCCGGTTCGCGTCTAGAAAACGCGTCAAAACAAAAATCTTAGAGGCCTGTGCCGATTGAATCGGAACAGGGCTCTAAGGTTTGTGCTCGCAGACGTCGACCCATTCGGCCGCGGTCAGTTCCGCCATTCGCTCCGGCGCGATGCGCACCGCGCTGTGGGTCGAGCCTGCCGCCGGCACCACGATGTCGAATGCCTTCAGCGAGACGTCGCAATAGACCGGTAGCGGCGTCTTCAGTCCGAACGGGCAGACGCCGCCGACTTCATGGCCGGTGATCTCGGCGACCTCGTCGAGCCCGAGCATCTTCGGCTTGCCGCCGAAGGCCGCCTTCACCTTCTTGTTGTCCATCCGCGAGGTGCCGGCCGCGACGATCAGCACCACGCGATCGCCGATCCGCAACGACAGCGTCTTGGCGATCCGCGCCGGCTCGACGCCATAGGCTTCGGCGGCGAGAATCACGGTGGCCGAACTGATCGTCGATTCGATCACGGAAATGTCGGGCGCCTTCTCGGCGAAGAAGGCGCGAACGGACTCGATGCTCATGCTGTTGAATTCCCACCCGGCGCCGCGACGGCCGCGCGATCCGAATAGCCAAGCGCGATCAGATCGTCAACGCGTAGACGATCTCCACCGGCCCGTCCGTGACGAGCATCATTCCGCGGCGGCGCGATGCTCCAACGCCCCGAGAACCTCCAGCGGATCGGTGCGGCGGCGGTAATCGACGCTGGTATCGGCGAACAGGATCCGTCCGTCCGGGCCGATCACATAGGTCGCCGAGAGCGGCAGGGCCCACTCGTCGGACGAGCCGTTCTTGCCGGGAATATCGAGCTTGAAGCCCTCATAGACGCTGCGCAGCTCGTCGGTAAATGCGTAGACCAGGCCAAACGCTTTTCCGACCTTCTGTCCGACATCGCTCAGCACCGGAAAGGTGAGGGCATTCTTTTCGGTCGTGCTGACGGTATCGTCAGGTTTTTCGGGGCTGATCGCGACTAGGCTGGCACCAGCGGCCGTGATACGGGGCAGCACGGCCTGATAGGCCTTCAGTTCCAGGTTACAATACGGACACCAGCCGCCACGATAGAACGTCACGATGACCGGTCCCTTCGCGAGCAGGTCGGCGACCGCAAAGGATTTGCCGGTCGCGTCCGGCAGAACAATGTCGGGTGCCTGGTCGCCAATCTGTTTCGCGTTCTTGCCGGCGGCGGTCTCCGTCAGATACGCGATATGGCGCTCCATGGCCGCCTGGCGTTCGGGCGGCACGCGCTGCTTCCAGCCGGCCAGGAATTCATCAAGCTGTTGCGCCAGGGTCGTTGACATCTCGTTCGTCTCCTTGGGTTCGGGGCCTATCGGCACCAATGGTTATTGCGTGCTTTGGTCGCTGACGTCGGCGAGAAATGTTGCAAGTGCCTGGGCTGCTTGCTCGGGCACCGCTAGTCCATGCCGTGGATAAATCTCTTTCGCGCTGTACTCGCTCGCGTTGTAGGTCAGCCAGACCTTGCCCGTGTCGTCCTGCCAAACCAGCGCCTTCATCGGAAGATCGATGGCCAGCGTGGCGCTCTTGGTCATGACCGTTCGCGCGCGCATATCCAGTCCGGCGTCCTTTGCCGCGGCGGCGTGATCGATCCGGCTGAAGACGACCCAGCCGCCGGCGGCTTTCGATTTGATCGCGGCTTCGAATTTTTCGACGGTTTCCTGGACGGTGTATTTGCTCGGCTTGGTGATCAAGCCGCTGTCCGCCGACGCCTGGGCATACGATGTCATCAGGAGAATCCCCGCAATGATCGTGTTTTTCCAAATCATCTCGATGATCCCTCCATGTTACCAGCCAGCGCAGACTGCAGAACTCGCGCTGACGCCGAACAGGCCCGTGACGGCCGCATGCCGGTGGCAGGTTAACCCAGCGACGCCAGCAATCCGGGCAGATCGGCCAGTTTCTTAATTCGATAGTCCGGCTCCAGTCCGAGTTCGTCCATTTGCATCCGGATCGCCTTGAACATGGTCAGCGGCGCCACCAGATCGCTTTTGACGCAGGCGAGCGCCATGGCGTCGGTGGTGACGCGCTCGATCCAGGCAACGTTGAGCCCGAACGACTTGGCGCCACAGGCGTCGAAGGGGTTAGACGAGACGAACAGCACCTCGGACGGCGATACGCCGAGATTCTGTTCGATCAGGGTGTAGGCGTCCGGCGACGGCTTGAAGATTTTCCGCGAGTCGATGCTGATGGTCGCGTCCAGCACGTGGTCCAGTCCGCTGTTGCGGACCAGCGCGTTGAGCATGTCGGTGCTGCCATTGGAAAGGATCGCCAGTTTGCGGTCGTGCATCGCCGCAAGCGCCGCTGTGGCGTCGGGATAAAGGTCGAGGTGGAGATATTTGTACATGATCGCCTCGAAGACGAGAGGATCGTTTCTCAATCCCAGGCAGCGAAGCGTATAGGCCAGCGATTCCCTGGTGATGACCGAAAAATCCTCGTAGCGGCGCATCAGCGAGCGCAGCCAGGTATATTCGAGCTGCTTCATCCGCCAGATCTGGGAGATGATTTCGCCGTAACCGGGAAAGGCCTTGTCGGTGACGGCGGTCACCGACTGAACGTCGTAGAGGGTGCCATAGGCATCGAACACAACAGCTTTGATCGTCACGATAGGTACTCTTTTGTCTGATTTCGCCGCGGTTGGCCGCGGCTGGCTTCGTTTGTCGGTGCGCCCCAGATTTACTTCGGAACCACGCCGGTGTGAACTTGTAGCAGGAACGCGTCGAAGCGTTGTTCGTTCGCGACGTCACGCCCGGCGATCAGCGTGCCCAGGTAGGCGCCGAGGAAGCCCAGCGGCAACGAAACGATCGTTGGATTGACCAAAGGCCACAGCGCGTCGGCACCGCGCATTGCCGGTCCGATCATCGCCAGAACCACCGACGAGATCAGGCCGACCGTCATGCCGCCGATGACGCCGCCGGTGTTGAAGCGGCGCCAGAACAACGACAGGATCAGAACCGGAAAGTTGGCGCTGGCGGCGACGCAGATCGCCAGAATCACCAGCACCGCGACGTTGACGCCCTGCGCCAGGATTCCAAGCGCGATCGCGAGCACGCCGATGACAACAGCGGCAATACGCGCGATCCAGACCTCCTGCTTGCCGTCAACCTGTCCACGCTTGACCCAATTGACATAGAAATCGTGCGCGATCGCGCTGGAGGTCGACAACGTCAACGCCGAGACAACAGCCAGAATGGTGGCGACGGCCACGGCTGCAACGAAGCCAAGCATGAGGTCGCCGCCAAAGGTGCCCTTGCCGCCGCCCAGATACTGCGCCAGCAGCGGCAGCGTCAGGTTGCCGCCCTTGTCGGCCGCCCGGATCGCGTCCTGGCCGACGAAATTCGCGGCGGCCAATCCGAACAGCGTGGTCCCTGCGAAGAACGCGCCGGCCAGAAACATCACCCATACCACCGAGCGGCGCGCGGTTTTCGCGTCCGGCACGGTATAGAACCGCGTCATCACATGCGGCAAGCCGGCCAGGCCGAGCACGTAACCGAGTCCAAGGGAAATCTGGTCGAACGGGTTTTTCAGATAATTGCCGGGCAGCAGATACTTCGCGGTGTATTTCTGCTCGGCGTCGGCGAACAGCGTCAGCGGGTTAAAGTGTACCAGCGACAGGATCATCACCAGGATGATG
>WNFM01051513.1_pt2 | contig 11061 bp, 12 predicted proteins | sample 5400271 | NCBI WGS metagenome assembly WNFM01 (sample SAMN13153352, study PRJNA577476) | soil metagenome | isolation source: 60 cm saprolite on Douglas fir-dominated hillslope | place: USA:California | collected 2013-09-17 | reverse complement strand
GGTCTGGCGTGCCTGCCGGTGCCGATCTCGACGCCGGGTTTCGATGCCGCGCCCTATCTGACCGCGACGCTTTGCGTCACGCGCGATCCCGATACCGGCATTCAGAACATGGGAACGTACCGCGCGGCCTTGAAGGCGACGGACCGGCTCGGCGTGCGCATGTCCTCGCGGATCGGCGGCGCCGGGGGCTATCTGCACTGGAAGAAGCACAACCGGAAGGGCGAGCCGATGCCGTGCGCCATCGTCGTGGGCTGCGCGCCGGTCGCGATGTTCACGGGCGGGATGAAGCTCGCCGTCGATTTGGACGAGATGGCGGTCGCGGGGGCGCTGGCTGGCGCGCCGCTGCGCATGGCAAAAGCCCTCACCGTCGACCTCAACGTGCCAGCCGACGCGGAGATCGTGATCGAGGGACTGATCGACCCCGAGCTGCTCGAGCCGGAAGGTCCGTTCGGCGAAAGTCACGGTCACGTCGCGCTCGAGGACTTCAACATGTCCATGCGCGTAACCGCGATCACGCACAGGCAGGCGCCGGTGTTTGCATCCATCATCAGCCAGGTGACGCCGAGCGAATCGAGCGTGCTCAAGAAGGTGGCGATGGAGCCGTTGTTCCTCACGCATCTGCGGCAACAGCTCGCGATCAAAGGAGTTCGCCGCGTGGTCATGCACGAGCCGCTTTCCAACCTGCGCAAGGTGATCTTCGTGCAATTCGCGCATGGCACGCCGCGCAGCGAAATCTGGCGCGGCTTGCACGGCGCCGCGACGCTGCTCGCCGATTGCGGAAAAATCTGCATTGCGCTGAGCGAGGACATCGACCCGACCAACGCCGACGCGGTGTTCTGGTCCCTCGCCTACCGCTCGAACCCGATCGAGGACGTGCACGTCGCTCCTCACCGCTCCGCCGGGCATGGGCCGAAATCGCGACCGCGTGAGGAAGACTCAGGCCTGCTCATCGACGCGACGCTGAAACATTCGGCGCCCCCGCTCGCCTTGCCCGCGCGCGAATTCATGGAGCGAGCGGGCGCGATCTGGCAGGAGCTGCAGTTGCCTACGCTCGCACCACAGCCGCCATGGCACGGCTATTCGCTCGGCGACTGGTCGCAGACCTGGGACGTCTATGCGGAGCGCGCCGTTGCCGGCAAATGGCAGCAAAGCGGCGAGGAGACTTTCGCGCGCCGTCGCGCCGGCTTGACGCCGGAGACTCCGGTGCGCGAGGTCGAGGGGAAGAAGGATTGACGCACGCGCGTCACACCACCACGGTCAGCCGCTTTGCCGCCCGCGTCACGCCGGTATAGAGCCAGCGATCGCGGTTGTCGGGGAACGCGCCGGACTCGTCGAACAGGACCACATCGTCCCACTGCGAGCCTTGCGCCTTGTGGACGGTCAAGACGTAGCCGAAATCGAACTCGTCATAGGGTTTGCGCGCGGGCCAGTCGAACTCTTCGATGGTGCTGGTGAAGCATTCCGGCCGCACCGACACCCTGATCGTCCTGTCACCCAGGTCCTCGTCGGGCTTGAGCCGCATGCGGATGATTTGCCGCCGCGCCTTCGGGCGTTCCTTCACCACCCAGAGTCCGCCATTGAACAATCCCTTGCGCCGGTTGTTGCGCAAGCACACAAGCTTGTCGCCCGCCATCGGCAATGCATCGGCAAAACCGCGACGCTCGCGCAGGCGCGCGTTGTAGGCGCGCCGCGTGGCGTTGCGGCCGACGAGAATCTGGTCGGCGCCGAGCACGCGGGCGGGATCCAACGCGTCGCGTCGCACCACTTCGGTCGCGCCGTAGCGCCCTTGCTGCAGTGGATGACCGGCCCGGATCGCCATCGACAGCCGCACGATCGGATCGTCCTGCGCCTGCCGATGCACCTGCGTGAGCATGGCGTCGGGCTCGGCGTCGGTGAAAAAGCCGCCACCTTGGATCGGCGGCAGTTGCGCCGGGTCGCCGAGCACCAACAGCGGCACGCCGAACGACATCAGGTCGCGCGCGAGCTCGGCATCGACCATCGAGCATTCGTCGATGACGATGAGCCTCGCCTTGGAAGCGGGCGCCTCGTCCCACAGCTCGAAGCTCGGCGTCTCCTCGCCGCTTTCGCGCGCCCGGTAGATCAGGCTGTGGATGGTGCCGGCGCCGGGGCAACCCTTGCTGCGCATGACGCACGCCGCCTTGCCGGTGAAGGCCGCAAACAGGACCTTGCCGTCGACGCCTTCGGCGAGGTGCTTGGCGAGCGTCGTCTTGCCCGTTCCGGCATAGCCGAAGAGGCGAAAGATCGAGGCGCGGCCGCGCGTCGCTTTGAGCCAATTCGAGGCCGCGGTTAACGCGGCATCTTGGTGGGGCGTGAAAATCGGCATCGGCGGCCAGGACGGCGGTCCGCCGCCATCAAGAACAGAAAGGGAACATTTGTCAAGGCATGGATCCCGCACGCCGACCTACTGATCCACGCTGAGGCGCGATCGCGGCCCTCACCCGAACAGGAATCGCACGGTCGAGGCTGCGGCGAGCGCCGCGCCCAGGGTCGCCAACAGGGAGCTGAGCCAGGACGACTCGGTCGGCGTTGTGGGAGCTGCCGCCAAGTCGAGTTCGTTCACCTCGTTGGGGTCGACCATTTTCACCCCACTCGCCGGGACGGTCGGCGTGGCATCGTCACGGAGTGCATTCGGTTCACCCGCTGCACCTTGCGCGCCGGTGCCGGCGGCATCGGAACGAACGAGCCCAGCGGCTGCTGCGGCTGGCCTTTCGTCGCGCCCGGCCTCCTCGTTGCGCGCCGGGACGACACCTCGTCCGTTCCGCGAAGCGGCATTGGCCGCTTGCTCCTGCGCAGCCGGGTTCGTCTGGGACGGAGCTTGCGAGGTTTGTCGTTCGCCTTTTGCACGCGCCTGCTCATCCTGCGGGGCCGCGCGGCTTGCTTTCTTGCGCGACTGGGGCGACCGGACCGCCGCGTCCGTCTCCTGCGGTTGCGCCACAACGGGGCAGGGGTAGCGGTCGTTATCGCACGCCTGCGCACTCCTCGCCGGCAGCCCCGAGAGTACCCCGGCGGCGGCTATCGCAATTGCCAAACTGCGTAAGGTCAGCATGCATCCTCCCCCCGTCGCAAAGGTGGACGCAAACATTACGCACTGGCGGTCATGGCCTCACATTGGCGCAAATGGGGAATTGTTCGCGCAATCTGGAGTCGCAAAGGGGGCGGTTCGACGGCGGCCGCTCAGGCTTATAATGTCGCGATGGAGGCGATCATGAACGAAGACGTGTTCAACGGCAGCATTCGCAAATTTCTCAAGACGCTCGGGGTGAGCGCCCAGCGCGAGATTGAAAAGGCGGTCCGCCAGGGTTTGGCGGAGGGCAAGCTCAAGGGCAACGAAAAGCTTCCCGCCAAGGCCACGGTCACGCTCGGCGGCATCGGCTTCTCGCACGAGATCACGGGCGAGATCGAGCTGGAGTGAGTGGCGCAATCAATGGCATTCGCATCCGCGCAGCGCGCGCAAATCAATCCACCGTCACGCCGCTCGCTTTGATCGGCCCCGCCCACTTCTCGATCTCGCTCTTGAGGAACTGGCCGAGATATTCCGGCGTGGCGCGGTCATCGGAGACGATCACGGCGCCGAGCCCTTCGAGCCGCTCCTTCACCGTCGGCGTCTTCATCGCCTCCACCGCGGCGTCGTTGAGCTTCTTGACGATATCGGCCGGTGCGCCCTTCGGAAGGAAGATGGCGTTCCAGGTGTAGGCCTCGAGGTTCGGCGTTCCCTGCTCGAGACCGGTCGGTACGTCGGGCAGCGCGGGCGAGCGCTCCTTGGTCATGATCGCGATTGCCTTCACCGTGCCGCCGTCGATTTGCGGCTTGGCGGTGCTGACGATTTCACACAGATAATCGATGCGGCCGCCCTGGAGATCCTGCATGGCGGGGCCGGTCCCGCGATAAGGCACGTGGGTTATGTCGACGCCGATGAGGTAGTTGAGCAGCACGCAGCCGAGATGAGTCGCCGAGCCCGCGCCGGCTGAGCCGTATTGCATGTGGCTCTGGTTGGCCTTGGCGTAGGCGATGAATTCCTTGAGATCGTTCACCCGCAGGTCCTTGCGCGTAATGAGCACGATCGGGACCTCGGCGATGAGCGCGACCGGCGTGAAATCGGTTGCCGCGTTATAGAGCGGCTTCTTGTACATGGTCTGGCTCTGGGCATGGGTGCCCACCGTGCCGAGCACGAAAGTGTAGCCGTCGGGCGCGGCATCGGCGACGCGCTTGGAGCCCGTCATGCCGCCGGCACCGCCGACGTTCTCGACCACGACCTGCTGGCCGAGGATCTCGCCCATACGGTGCGCCATGACGCGACCGAGCACATCGGTTGGACCGCCGGCCGCGAACGGAATGACCATCGTCATCGGCCGGGCCGGGTAGGTCTGCGCCAGCGCTGTGCCGGTGACGGCAAGCAGGACGCCGCACGCCACGCCGAACATGTTCTTGAGCATTTGGCTCCTCCTCATTGCGCGCAAGATTTGTCCTTCCGCCAGATGGTGGTCAAGGCGCTGCTTGACGCGGGGCTCGCATGGGCTTGTGACCGATGAGCGGTACGCGTAAGAGGCAAGCTACCGGAGTTCGCCTCATGCCCAAGGTCCGCGAATGTCGATAACCCGCGTCGCCGTTGCCGGCCTCGGCGCCATCGGCCGCGTGCTCGCGCGCAAGCTCTCCGCGGGCATGCCGGGCCTCACGCTCGCGTGCGCGGCCGCGCGTGACCATGCCAAGGCGCGAGCTTGGCTCGATGCCGAGCGTATCGCGTGTCCCTTGGTCGAGCCCGAGGCGTTTCCGGCCCTTGCCGATCTTGCGGTCGAATGCGCGCCGGCCTCCGTGCTCGAACGAATCTGCCGACCGATGCTGGAGGCGGGAAAACAGGTGATGGTGCTCTCAGCCGGCGCGCTGTTGCCGCGGCCCGAGTTGATCGAGCTCGCCAAAGCGCGGGGAGGGCAGATCATCGTGCCGACTGGGGCGCTGCTCGGGCTTGATGCGGTCACCGCCGCGGCCGAAGGCCGCATTCATTCCGTGCGCATGATCACGCGCAAGCCGCCGCGCGGCCTTCTTGGCGCACCCTATCTCGATGCGAACGGCATCTCGCTCGAAGGGCTCAACGGGCCGAAGCTTTCCCGCCAATGTCAACGTCGTGGCGGCGCTGGCCCTGGCCGGCATCGGGCCCGATCGGACGATGATGGAAATCTGGGCCGATCCTTCGGTCGAGCGCAACTGCCACACCATCGAGGTCGACAGCGACTCGTCGCACTTCACCCTCGCGATCGAAAACGTCCCCTCGGAAAATCCCCGAACGGGTCGGATCACGGCGCTCTCGGTCGTTGCAGCCCTGCGCAAGCTCACGACGCCGCTGCGAGTTGGGACTTGAGTTAACCCAGCCCTAACGGGCAAAAACGCTGTCGGCTTGCCCGCGCGCGCCCGTGCAAGCCGGCCGGCCCGCCGTGACAATCGCCTAACCGGTTCAATTTGTTGCAAATTTTAAGTGCGCCGGAGTTCCATCGCACCGTGCTTCGGCCATAATCTTAGCCCCAAACCCAGCAAAAATCGGAGGTGGCGCGACAACGAAAGGGGGCTTTCGCCGCCAACTCTGCGGCCGAACCGTGAACCCAACGGTAGTCGCTTGCGACTAAACTCACGAGTCCGACCGTCCGAAACCGATGCAATCGACATCAGACGAGGTGCTGATCGGACGAATCGCGAACGGCGATCGGCTCGCCATGCAGGTGCTCTACGCGCGGCACCACGTGCGAGTGTTTCGGTTCGTGGTGCGTTTGGTACGGGACGAGGCCACAGCGGAGGACCTGATCAGCGAGGTGTTTCTCGACGTGTGGCGGCAGGCTGGTCGGTTCGAAGGACGTTCGGCGGTATCAACGTGGATGTTGGCCATTGCGCGCTTCAAGGCCCTCTCGGCGCTCAGGCGCCGGCCGGACCAGGAGTTGGACGAAGAGACCGCAGGCGCGATCGAGGATCCGTCGGACGATCCCGCCGCCGCGCTGGAGAAGAAGGACAAGAGTACAATGCTCCGGAAGTGCCTCACGGGACTTTCGGCGGAACATCGGGAGATCATCGACCTCGTGTACTACCACGAGAAATCGGTTGAAGAGGTGGCCGAGATCGTTGGCATCCCGGAGAACACAGTCAAGACGCGCATGTTCTACGCGCGCAAGCGACTAGCGGAGCTAGTCAAAGCGGCAGGAATCGACAGAGGTTGGCCATGAACGCGATCAACAAAGAGCCAGAGCGCCATGAGATAGAGGCTCTGCTGCCGTGGCACGCGGCAGGCACGCTGAGTCGCCGCGACGCCGATCGCGTCGAGCAAGCGCTTGCGGGCGACCGCGAACTCGCGCGGCGCTATGATCTCGTGCGCGAGGAGCTTGCGGAGACGATCCACCTCAACGAGACGCTGGGTGCGCCCTCGGCACGCGCGATGGAGAAGCTGTTCGCCGCGATCGACGCCGAGGAGGCGCGCTCGCCGCGCCGCCAGCGCTCGTTCGACCTTGCCGGCCGCATCTCGGAATTTCTCTCGAGCCTCACTCCGCGCGCGCTTGCCTGGTCGGCAACCGCCGCCGCGGTTGCGATCCTGCTGCAGGCGGCCGTGATCGCAGCGATTGTGGTCAAAGAGCAAGGCGCTCCAAGCGGACCGTCGCTCGCCAGCGCCCCCAGTGACGGCTCCTTTGCAGTCGTGCGCTTTGCCCCGCAAGCGACGGCGAACGACATCACCAATTTCCTCGGTGCCTACAAGGCCACGGTGGTCGAAGGACCGCTGAATATGGGAGGCCAGCTCTACCGCATCCGTCTCTCCGAGACCAAGTTGCCGAAGGACGAGGTCGGCAAGATCGTGCGGCAGATGCAAGAGGAATCGAAGATCGTCGGCTTCATCGCCGCGAAGGAGTAGGCCAAGCGGTGATGGACTGCGATGCGGCCGCTCCCGACGGCCGCCGCATGCCGTTGCTGCCCTGGCCTTTGGTCTGCCGCCGCCGACCCCCAAATCGGGCGACCAGAAGACGCCGAGCATGGCGTGGCGGCAAGGCGCTGACTGCAACCACGCGTGACCCCCCGGCCCCCAACGACATCGACCCCCATTCCGGGGTGCGCAGCCGGGCAATCTTCTCGGGCCAAGCTGGCGAGAAGCGGGGGACGGCCCGGTTATTCCGGCCGTGATCCCGTAATACTCTGAAATTCCTCGTATTTTCCTCCCGAGGCGCGGCCGCGGGGCGAAAAACGGGGGCAAAAAATTACCTCCGGAACCTCAAAAATCGGCTTGAACCTTTCGGCGACTTGCGGAGACTAATAGGCGAACAGGCCGACAAGGCCGGAATTACAGCCCCGATCGGCGCTCACGCCCCCCCGATCCCCTGCGCCGATCAACGCGACCCGCCCGGATTTCCCCGTCCGGGCGGGTCAGTTTTTGGGCCGATGGCATCTGTTCTCTCTGGCCGCGCCAAGCGAATCCCCTCGCGGCCCCGCTCGTTCCGCGCCTGCGCGCCGCAGAAGGATTATGATGGCGAATGATTCGGGATGTGCAATTCGCGCACGACCGATGCCTGTGAGCAGTCTGTCGTTGCTTATGCGTGCTCCTGACGAGACGATCACACGTTGCAACGAGCGTTGCGACATCCATGTCGGCACGGCTCCCCGGGCATGCACTCGACGAGGTCGCCCAGAAATGGCGACTCCTCGCCGAACGTCGGTGCGCACATTTTTTCGAGCTCTATTACAGCGGGCGGTGGAAGCGTTATTACAGCGAGGAGCAATTCCTTTATCGTATGCGCGAAGCCATCCGATTGAGCCAGAGATGGGCCGAGATCGCGCCGCCGCCGTCGGATGATGTCACGGCCCAAGAAGCTCAACCTGCCCATACGCCCCGCCGCACCGCGGCTTGAATTGCCGCCGGCACGTGATTGCGCCGTCGCATCGCGCGCGAGCCGCACGATAATCCTTGTCCCAGGTGCTTCCGGCCCCCGGCGCCATTCCCTATGGTTCACCTGCGTTCCCGCCTCCAAATCGATGCGTGTGACATGACCAGTGCCCTGTTTTCTCCCATCAAGCTCGCCGATCTCGAACTCGCGAACCGCATCGTGGTCTCGCCCATGTGCCAATACAGCGCCGATGACGGCGTGGCCTCCGGTTGGCACATCACGCACCTCGGTATGCTCGCCAATTCCGGGGCGGCGCTGGTCGTGCTCGAGGCCACCGGCACCGAGCGACGCGGTCGCATCACCCACGGCTGCCTCGGGCTCTATTCGGACGATTGCGAAGCCGCGGTTGCGCGCGTCGTCGCCCACTGCCGCCGCTATGGCACCGCGAAGCTCGGCATCCAGCTCGCCCATGCCGGACGCAAGGCCTCCGCGCGACGGCCATGGGAGGGCGGCCAGCCGCTTGCACCGGGAGAGGACGCTTGGCAGACGATCGCTCCGTCCGCCATTGCATTCGGCCCCGATTGGCCGGTGCCGCGCGAGATGACGGCGGCGGACATGGAGCGCGTGCGCGACGGCTTCGTCGATGCCGCCAAACGCGCGATCCGCGCCGGCATCGACGCCATCGAGCTGCACGCGGCGCACGGCTATCTCCTGCACAGCTTCCTTTCGCCGATCTCCAACAAGCGCAGCGACGGCTATGGCGGCTCGCTCGCCGCGCGCATGCGCTATCCCCTTGAAATCGCGCGCGCGGTGCGTGCGGTCATGCCGCGGGGCATGCCGCTTGGCGCGCGCATCACCGGCAACGATTGGGCCGAGGGCGGATTGACGCCCGACGACGCAGCCAGTTTTGCAAAGGCGCTGAAGGCGGCGGGGCTCGACTTCGTCTGCATTTCCTCGGGCGGCATCAGCGCCGACACGCGCCCCACCTTGGTCGCCAATACCAACGTCCAGTTCGCCGAAAAGGTCAAACGCGAGGCCGGCATCGCCACCCGCACGGTCGGGCTGATCGCCGCGCCCAAGCAGGCCGAAGCGATCATCGCCGAGGGCAAGGCCGATATGGTGGCGCTCGCGCGCGCGATGCTCGACGACCCCCATTGGGGTTGGCGGGCGGCTCATGTCCTTGGAGCCGACGTCGCCCGCCCCAAGCAGTACCAGCGCGCCGCGCCGAAGGTGTGGGCGGGGGCGGCGTTCCGCGATTGATCGCACGCGCCGCATCGCAGGCGAGAGATAACGATCGCCAGCCGAGCGGCCGCAGACGTCTAAGATTATTCTCGCCATGGACCCGTTCGTCTTTGCCGCCGTGCTGTTCGCCGCCGCGTGCCATGCCGGTTGGAACGCGGCCATCAAACGCGGGCTCGATCCGCTGGCGACGACGGTGCTGATTTCGATCGGTGCAGCGATTGTTTCGGCTGTGTTACTGCCGTTCGTCGGCTTGCCGGCGGCCGCCGCATGGCCTTGGTGCGGCGCCTCGGTGCTGATCCATCTCGTCTATTTCGCCGCGCTGATCGAAAGCTACCGCGCCGGCGACATGGGGCAGGTCTACCCGATCGCACGCGGCTCGGCGCCGTTGATGACCGCTATCGCGACCACCGCGTTCATCGGCGAGCGCCTCGGCCTGCTCGGCTGGAGCGGCATCCTCCTGCTGGTGACCGGGGTCATGTTGCTGTCGCTACGCGGCGGTCGCGATCTCGCGCGGCTCGATAAGAAGGCGGTCGGGTTCGCCTTGTTCACGGCGGTGACGATTTGCGCCTATTCGGTGGTGGACGGTGTGGGCGCGCGGCACGCCGGCAGCCCCAATTCTTATTCGGCCGCGCTGTTCGTTGGCACCGGTCCGGTCATGCTGGTCTACGCGCTTGCCCGCCGCGGGAGCGATGTGATCGCCGCGATGGGGCGCCAGTGGAGCCTCGGTCTTGCCGGCGGCACGCTGCAGCTTGGCTCATATGGCATCGCGATTTGGGCGATGACGGTCGCTCCGATCGCCATCGTGGCGGCATTACGCGAAACGAGTGTCCTCTTTGGTGCGGTGATCGCCGTCACCTTTCTCAAGGAGCCGCTTCGTGCGGGCCGTGTGGTCGCGGCGTTGATGATCGTCGCCGGTTTGACGCTGATCCGGCTGTATTGAGCCTGTGCGACCGCCGCGACGGCAACCCCGCCACTTCACGAGGCTTGCGATGGAATCAGGTGGTGAAGGCCGATCTCGCGCAGCCGCTCGAGATCCTCGGGCCGGTCCACGTCCCACAGCGTGGCCGGCTCTTGCCATGTCAACCCGAGCTCTCTGAGGCGGCGGCGGGTCTCGTCCATCACGTCCGGTGAGCTCCAGTGCATGTCTGAAAACAGCGCGGGTGCGGGGGCGCGCATGCCGATCAGCGCATAGCCGCCGTCCTCGGTCGGAATGACCACCGCATCGCCGCCGCCGCGCAGAACGTCCGCCGCCGCGCGCAGGTGCTCGGACGTGAGCGCCGGGCAATCGGTGCCGATCACCAGCGCGGGCGCATTCGCCGCCGCAATCGCAGCCAGCATCCGCGCGCCGAGATCGCCGCTGCCCTGGCGCGCGAGCCCGACGCCAAAAAGCGCATCCATCGCCCGAAAGAGCGGGTCGCTCTCATCGGGCGTCGCCCACAAGGTCACCGGCCCGATGACGGCGGCACACGCGGTTGCAACCGCGCGCGCCACCAGCCGCGCCTGCAACGAGGCGGCGCCGTCGGCGCCGAGCGCTGGGATGAGCCGAGTCTTGGCGAAGCCCGGGAGCGGAGCCTTGGCGAGCACCGCGATTGCGACCGGCTCATTCATAGCCGTATTGCTGCGCGAGCTTTTTCGGATCGGCGCCGCAGAAATAGGCGAGCCGCAGCCGCCACATCAGGACCATCGTGTTGATTACCCCATTCTTTTCCCAGCGCCGACCGGAGGTGGTGACGCAGTCACGCAGGCACAGCGGCGGGCTCACGCGCTTGAGGCGCTTGCAGAGCGCGATGTCTTCCATCAGCGGGATTGCGGGAAACCCGCCCGCCGCTTGGAAGGCCGCGCGACGCACGAATATCGCCTGATCGCCGGTCGCAATCCCGGTGAGCCGCGAGCGGATGTTCATGAGCCAGGCAACGACGATCAGCAGCGGTGACCGGCCCTCGATCTTGACGTC
>WNFM01163419.1_pt2 | contig 11062 bp, 11 predicted proteins | sample 5400271 | NCBI WGS metagenome assembly WNFM01 (sample SAMN13153352, study PRJNA577476) | soil metagenome | isolation source: 60 cm saprolite on Douglas fir-dominated hillslope | place: USA:California | collected 2013-09-17 | reverse complement strand
GTTATTCGACCGTAACGGATTTCGCGAGATTGCGCGGCTGATCCACATCGCACCCGCGCCGCAGGGCGATGTGGTAGGCGAGCAGCTGCAGGGGGATGACCGACAGGATCGGCGTCAGCAGGTCGGCGGTCCGCGGCACGCTCACGACATGCTTGAAGCGGCGGCCGGCTTCCTCGTTCCCTTCATGGGTCACCATGATGATCGCGCCATCGCGGGCCTGGGCCTCCTCGATGTTCGCCATCATCTTGTCGTAGAGCATGTCCCCGAACGCCAGCGCCAGGACCGGCATGTTGCGATCGATGAGGGCGATCGGGCCGTGCTTCATCTCGCCGGCGGGATACCCCTCGGCATGAATGTACGAGATCTCCTTGAGCTTCAGCGCCCCCTCCAGGGCGATCGGGTAGTTGACGCCGCGGCCGACGTAAAGAAAGTCGGGGGCGCGGAAGAGATCCTTGGCGATCTCCTCCACCTGGGCATCCTTGGCGAGGACCTGCTCGATCTGCGTCGGGATGTGCAGGAGGCCCTTGATCCATTCCTTGGAGGCCTCGGGCGTGAGCCGGCCGCGCAGCAACCCCAGATGCAGGGCGAACAGCTGCAGCGCCGCGATCTGCGCCGTGAACGCCTTGGTCGAGGCGACACCGATCTCCGGCCCGGCGTGGGTGTAGATGATCCCCTGCGCCTCGCGCGCGATCATCGAGCCGACCACGTTGCAGATTGCCAGCGTCTTGACCCCCTGGCGCCGCGCCTCGCGCTGCGCCGCGAGCGTGTCGGCCGTCTCGCCCGACTGGCTGATGACCATCACCAGGTGATCCTTGTCGAGGATCGGGTCGCGGTAGCGGAACTCGGAGGCGATGTCGACCTCGACCGGCAGGCGGGCCAGCTTCTCGATCATGAATTTGCCGACGAGGGCGGCGTGCCACGATGTCCCGCAGGCGACCAGGTGGAGCTTCTTGCAGGCGCGGAAATCCTGCTCGCTGATCTCCATCTCGTCGAGGAAGATCCGGCCGCTCTCTTCGGACACCCGGCCGAGCAGCGTGTCGCGGATCGCCCGCGGCTGCTCGTAAATCTCCTTCAACATGAAGTGCTTGAAGCCGGCCTTCTCCGCCATGATCGGGTCCCAGGTGATCCGCTGCACCGCCTTCTTGACCGTGTGTCCCGCTGCGTCGGTGATCAGCACCCCGCCCTCGGTCACCACGGCCATCTCCCGGTCATCCAGAAAGAAGACGTCGCGCGTGTGATGCAGGATCGCCGGGATGTCCGAGGCGACGAAGTACTCGTCCTTGCCCAGGCCGATCACCAGCGGAGGTCCGTTGCGCGCCGCGACGATCTTCTGAGGGTCCCTGGTCGAGATCACGGCGAAGGCGTAGGAGCCCTGCAGCCGGGGCACGATGCGGCGAACCCCTTCCTCGAGAGGCAGGTCGCCTGTCTTGCGGACCTCCTCGATCAGGTGGGCGATCACCTCGGTGTCGGTCTCGGTCTTGAACTGGTGGCCGCCGGCGGTGAGCTCGCGCTTCAGCTCTTTGTAGTTTTCGATGATGCCGTTATGCACCACGACCATGGTGCCGGTGCAGTCGCGATGGGGATGGGCGTTCTCTTCGGTGGGGCGGCCGTGCGTCGCCCAGCGGGTGTGGCCGATGCCGAAGTTTCCTTCGAGATGGGTCTGCCGGAGATTTTCCTCGAGATCGCGGAGCTTTCCGGCGCTGCGCACCACCTGGATGCTGCCGCCGTTGATGACGGCGATGCCGGCCGAGTCATAGCCGCGGTACTCCAGCCGGCGTAGACCGTCCAGGAGGACGGTGCTGACCTTCTTCTGTCCTATGTATCCGACGATGCCGCACATGGTGTCAACCAATATAGAGCGGCGCCGGCGCGCCAGCCACGATCAGGGACTATTTCGACCGGTCCGGCTCTCCCTTGCCCTTGGCCTGGGGGCCGAAACGGCGGGCCCAGTCCTCCTTGATGACCTGTTGACTCCGGGAAATCGCCAGGGCATACGCCGGCACATCCTTGGTGATCGTCGAGCCCGCGCCGATGAAGGCGCCGCGCCGCACCCGGACCGGCGCCACGAGCTGGGTGTCGCTGCCGATGAAGACCTCGTCCTCGATGATGGTGCGATGCTTGGCGGCTCCGTCGAAATTGCAGGTGATGGTGCCGGCGCCGACGTTCGCTCCTTTGCCGACTTCGGTGTCGCCGAGGTAGCTCAGGTGATTCGCCTTGCTGCCCCGGCCCAGGCGGGTCTTCTTGGTCTCGACGAAGTTGCCGATGCGCGCCTCTTCATCGAGCACCGTGTCGGGGCGAAGGTTGGCGAAGGGGCCGACCCGGCATCCGCGCCCGATCGACGACCCGGTGATCGTGCAGTAGGGGAGAATCGAGGTCCCGTCGCCCACCTTCGAGTCGGCGATCCGGCAGCCGGCGCCGATCTGCACATCGTCGCCGATCGCGGTCCGCCCGACCAGCATGACGCCGGGCTCGATGAAGGTATCGCGGCCGACCTTCACGTCGGCGTCGATATAGGTGGTCTCGGGATCGAGCAGGGTGACGCCCTCGTTCATCAGCTCCTCCGCCTTGCGGCGGTAGAGGGCCCGGGCGGCGGAGGCCAGCTCGCGCCGGTCGTTCACGCCCAGAACCTCGCTCGCGTCCGGGTGGCGGTAGGCGGCGACCTTGCGGCCGTCCTTGCGGAGGATCTCGACCAGGTCGGTGAGATAGATTTCGCCCTGGGCGTTGTCCCGGGTCGCCCGCCGCAGGGGGCGCAGCAGGCTCATCGCATCGACGCAATAGATGCCGCAGTTGATCTCCTGCGTGGCGCGCTCCTCGGGCGTCGCGTCGGACTCCTCGACGATCCGCGACACGTCGCCGCTGTAGTTCCGGATGACCCGCCCGTACCCCTTCGGCTCAATCACCACGGTGGTCAGAAGGCTGAGCGGCGCGCCCGAGCTCCGATGGAACTCCACGAAGTTGAGCAGCGTTGCGGGGCGAAGGGCCGGAAGATCGCCGTTCAGGATCAGGATGTCCCCTTCGAAGCCGGCGAGCTGCCGATCGGCGGACAGGACCGCGTGGCCGGTGCCGAGCTGCTCCTTCTGGAAGGCGAAGGCGATCCTCTTGTCATCGTCGCCGACGGCGCCGCGCACATCGTCGGCCTGATTGCCGACCACCACGATCGTCCGCTGCACCCCGGCCGATTTCGCCGCCTCCACCACATGGCGCACCATCGGGCGACCGGCGATCGCGTGCACCAGCTTGGAGGTCCGGGAGTGCATCCTTTTGCCCAAGCCGGCCGCCAGCACCATGGCGCAGAGGTCACGGCGGCGCGCCGCCACCGCCGGGCGCCTGTCCCCGTCCTGCCGGACCGCCGGCGGCGGGCCGACCGGTCGGAGCGGCGACGGAGCGCGCGGCACCGAGGATCCGGACGCCGCGTTCCCGAGCGGTCCGTTGCCGGTCGATCCGAGGAGCCCCGCGGCGAGAGGCCGCGGGCCGAAGACGACCGGTTTCGGCGCAGGCATGGGGGGCGGAGGGGCCGGCGGGACGATCGAAGGGCGGCGCTCGGAATGGGACGATGCTCCGGCCGTCGCGCGGCGCGCGGGCCGGGCCGGACGGTTCTTGGTCCGATGCTGCGGCGGTCGGGCCCCGCGAGCCCTGGGAGCAGGGCGTCGGGATTTCCGCGGGGGACGTTTGCTGCGCTTGCTGCTCACGGTGTCGGGGAAGACGCGGTCACGCCTCCTCGGGATGGATCAGGTTCATGAATTCCTCATCCTCCCGGAGCGGCTCGAAATCGGGATCGTTGCGCGCGTAGACGCGGTTCGTGACGTTCAGCTCGACCGCCTCGCGAAGATGCTTCAAGGCGTCCTGACGGTTTCCCTTCAGCGCGAGCGTCGAGGCGAGCACGTAATGGACTTTTTCGTCCTTCGGATCGGCCTCGAGGGCGCGGTCGAGATATTTGACCGCCTCGTCGTAGTCCGCATCGTTCGCCTTCATGACGCCGTAGTAGAAATACTCCTCGGGTCTCTTCGGCTGCGGCGGCTTGCGGTCCGACATGCTCTTGCAGATCCGGATGTAGACCTGCGCGCGATCGATCAGCTCCTTCTCGTTCGGGAAGCCATCGACGATCGACTGGAAGTGCTCGAGCGCGCCGGTGTAGTTCTGCTTGCCGATCGCAATCACGCCACGCTCGAATTCCTTGAGCGCTTTTTCCTGGAATTCCCACGAGTTGGGAGTCGGAGCCGCGGCCGTCGATTTGACCGTCTTTTTCGTCGCCTTCTTCATCGGTGATCTCTCATCCCTGCCTGTGAACCCCCGGCCCGGGGGGCCGCTGCCACGGCGTCGATGCCTCGATTGCCTATGCCGATCCGCGCCTTACCAATTGAGACAGAAAGATTTGCGAACCTGTGATGCTAGCAAATGCTATCTTTCCCTGTCAATGTTCTCGACTCTTCGCGGACGATTCAGGGCGGAGGGTGGGGCGGCCGGTGGGGCCCCTGAGCCGAGTCGGAGGCTTGGGGTAAGTGCCGCATGAAGTTCCTAAAGTATTGATAATGAAAGGCATCTGACTTGACGTCAACCCCGGGAGGACGACCTGACCTGGTCTTCATCGGCCTCGGGTCCAATATCGGAGATAAGCGGAAGAATCTCGATCGGGCCCTCGACGCACTATCGCGCTCGGGGGTGGAGCCGGTCTTGAGCTCCTTGCTCTATCGCACGGAACCGCTCGAGCTTGCGGACCAGGAGGAGTTCCTCAACCAGGTCGCGCTCTGCCGCTCGGCGCTGCCGCTCGATCGGCTGCTCGGGGTTTGTCTTGAAACCGAGCGGGTGCTCGGCCGGGTCCGGACGCGCGACAAGGGGCCGCGGCTGATCGACCTCGACCTGCTGCTGCGCGGCGAGGAAGTGCGCAAAACACCCGGGATCGAGGTACCGCATCCGCGCCTGCATCTCCGGCGTTTCGTCCTGATCCCGCTGGTCGAGATCGCCCCCGACGCCTGGCACCCGGTGCTTAAGATGACCGCCGCCGAGCTTCTGGAGCGCTGTCCGGATCGGTCCCGCGTCGAGGCGCTGTCGGACGGACCGGGGGGCTCGCCGGGCAGGGGAGCCGGGGGAGTCCGGCCGCGGTGATTGCGCCGGACCGGGCGGCTGGTTATAATGCGCGCTTCCATTGGACAGGAGCGGATGAATTTCAAATTCATCGCCGTCGAAGGGCCGATCGGCGTTGGCAAGACCAGTCTTGTCGAGTTTCTTGCCACCCGCCTCGAGGCCCGCAAGGTCCTCGAGCAGGTCGAGAACCCCTTCCTGCCCGATTTCTATCAGGACCGTCCCGGCGCCGCGTTCCAATGCCAGCTCTTCTTCCTGCTGAACCGCTACCGCCAGCAGCAGGAGCTGGCGCAGGGTCACCTTTTCCGCCAGGCGACCGTCTGCGATTACATCTTCGCGAAAGACAAAATCTTCGCGTACTTGAATCTCACCGATTCGGAGCTCATGCTTTACGAGAAGCTGTATGGCGTGCTCGAAGAACAGGTGCCGCATCCCGACCTGGTGATCTATCTCCAGGCGCGCGACGAGGTCCTGATGGAGAGGATCCGCCGGCGGGAGCGGGACTACGAAAAGGAGATTTCGGAGAAGTACGTTGCGGAGCTTAACCGGGCCTACAACTACTTCTTCTTCCATTACAATAAAACGCCCCTCCTGGTGATCGACACGTCGGACATCGACTTCGTCAAGAGCCAGGAGGATCTCGAAGAGGTGCTGCGCCAGGTTCAATCGATGCAGAAGGGTGTGCAGTACTACATCCCACTCGGATCCTCCAAGGGACCGGGATGGGTCAAGTCGTAGACGGCGGCCCCCGCGCATCGCGATTTCAACCCCGTTCCCTCTACCGGCTGCGATCACGACGATCCGGCGCCGGAGGGGAGAAGGAGGCTCCGATGAGCGACCGACCCGTTCCGGACCGCCCGCTGACGTCCGACCCCGCGACCCGACCGATCACCGTTCCCGATCTACGCGATGCCAAGGCGCGCGCGCGGCGGATCGTCATGCTCACCGCCTACGACTTCCCGACCGCGCGCCTCCTGGATGAAGCCGGTATCGACATCCTTCTTGTCGGCGACAGCGTCGGCAACACCGTGCTTGGCTATGACAGCACGCTGCCGGTGACCATGGAGGAGATGCTGCATCACACCCGGGCGGTGGCGCGCGGCACGCGGCGCGCGCTGGTGGTGGTCGACATGCCCTACCTCTCGTATCAGACCGGCACGCGCGACGCCATCCGGAACGCGGGCCGCTTCCTGAAGGAGGGGGCCGCGGCGGCGGTCAAAGTGGAAGGGGGGCGGCGCCGCGCGCGCACCGTCCGCGCCCTTCTCGATGCGGAGATCCCCGTGATGGGTCACATCGGTCTGACCCCCCAGTCGGTGCACCTGATGGGCGGCTACCGCGTGCAGGGGAAAAAGGCGGACGAGGCGCGGGATCTCGTGGCCGACGCCCGGGCGCTCGAGGAGGCCGGCGCCTTCGCCCTGGTGGTGGAAGGAGTCCCCGAGCCGCTCGGACGCGCGATCACCGAGTCGGTCGGCATTCCGACCATCGGCATCGGCGCCGGCCGGTATTGCGACGGCCAGGTCCTGGTGTTTCACGATCTCGTCGGTCTCGGATCGTCTCCGGCGCCGCGCTTCGTCCGCCGCTACGCTCGAATCGGCGAGATGATCCGGGACGCGGCGCGGCGCTTCGGGGACGATGTCCGCTCGGGCGCTTTCCCTTCGGAGTCGGAGGTCTACAGCGCTCCGGCGGCGATCCCCTCCAAGGCGCGCTCCGGCGCCCGTTGAGCCTCGAAGAGCGCAGCGGCGAGGGGCGCATGGAAATCGTCCGGACGGCGGCGCGGATGAAGGAGTGGTCGCGCGCGGCCCGCTCCGCCGGGCAGCGGATCGGCTTCGTGCCGACCATGGGGGCGCTGCATGCCGGCCACCTGTCGCTGCTGGTGCGCGCCGCCGAGGAATGCGACCGGGCGGTCCTGTCGGTCTTCGTCAACCCGCTGCAGTTCGGCCCCCGGGAGGATTTCGCCGGCTACCCCCGCGATCTGGAGCGGGACGCCGGGCTGGCGGAGGCGGGCGGCGCCGCCGTTCTGTTCGCGCCGGAGGAGACCCAGGTGCACCTGCCGGATCACCGCACCTGGGTGACGGTCGAAGGGATGCAGGAGGTCCTCTGCGGCCGGAGCCGCACGGGACATTTCCGGGGCGTCACCACGGTGGTCGCGAAACTGCTGGCGATCGTCGACCCGGCGGCCGCTTATTTCGGCGAGAAGGATGCCCAGCAGCTCCGGATCCTCAAGCGGATGGCGCGCGATCTGCACCTCGAATGCGACATCGTCGGCTGTCCGATCGTCAGGGACGAGGACGGCCTGGCGCTCTCGTCGCGCAACGCCTACCTCACCCCCGAAGAGCGCCGGGCGGCGCCGGTTCTGCGCCGCGCGCTGCAGGAGGGGGCCGCCCTCGCCGGTCAGGGGGAGCGCGCGATCGCCCCGATCGTCCTGCGGGTCAGGGCCACCCTGGCCCGGGAGCCGCTGGCCAGGATCGACTATGTCGAGGCGGTGGACGATGAGACGCTCGTCCCGGTCGAAAGGACCGACCGCCGCGTCCTGCTGGCGGCCGCCGCCTGGTTCGGCCGGGCGCGATTGATCGACAACGTCGTCGTCGGGTAGCCGCCGGCGGCGCCGCGGTCAGGTCGGCTCGGAGAGGGCCTGGAGGTCGAGCTGCAGGTGGCGGAAGATGGCGCGGGCCCGGGTTTCGGTGGCGGCGAAGCCGGGGGTCGTGTCAATCGCGTAATGCGCGACCTTCACCTTCTCGCGCGGCTCCATCTGGGCGGCGATGCGGGCGCGCGCTTCCGCCTCGCTCAGACCGTCCCGCAGCAGCAGGCGCTGGAGCTGCACCTCCGGGTCGCAGTGCACCACCACCACCCGGTGATAGTCCCGATAGAAGCCGGTCTCGATCAGCAGGGCGGCGTTGGTGACGATGATCCGTCCCTGCCCAGTCTCGACCAGACGCGTCATGCGGGCCGCCTCTTCCTCGCGGATCATCGGATGCAGGATCCCCTCGAGGCGGACGCGCTGGTCGGAGGCGGCGAAGACGATCCGGCCGAGGAGGCTGCGGTTGATCGAGCCGTCGGGGCGCAGGATGTCGCGGCCGAAAGCGTCGATGATCTTCTGATAGGCCGGGGCGCCCTGCTCGATCAGCAGGTGGGCGATCTCGTCGGCGTCGAGGACCGCCGCGCCGAGCGAGGTGAAGATCCTGCCGACGGTCGTCTTGCCGCAGGCGATCCCGCCGGTCAGGCCGACCTTCAGGACGAATGCCTGCGGCGCTCCCGCCGCCTGAGCCTGCGCCGGCGAGACCTCCTCGCGGATCGCGGCGCGGTCGTCCCGCGGAGCGCTCATCGCGCCGCCGGCTCGCGCCGGAGGCGGGCGGCGCGCAGGGTGTTCCTCAAAAGGCAGGCGATCGTCAGGGGCCCGATGCCGCCCGGCACCGGAGTGAGGTGGCCGGCCCGCTCCGCAACTTCGCGCGGGTGGGCATCGCCGACCAGCGTATAGCCCCGCTCCCGGATCTCCTGGAGGCGCGGCGAATCGGCGCCGAACCAGGATGCGATCTTCTGCCCGTCGTCGACCCGGTTGATGCCGACGTCGATCACCGTCGCCCCCGGCCGCAGGTGCTCGGCGCGCAGGAAGGCCGGCACGCCGAGCGCAGCGACCACCAGGTCGGCCTCGCGCGTGATCGCGGCGATGTCGCGCGTCTTCGAGTGGCAGATGGTCACGGTGGCATCGCGATGCATCAGCAGGGTCGCGAGCGGGCGGCCGACGATCTCGCTGCGGCCGACAATGACCGCGCGCTGTCCGGAGATCGGCAGGTCGGAACGGTCGAGGAGCTCGATGATCCCGGCGGGGGTGCAGGGGAGCGGCGCGTCGAGGCGCATCGCCATCCGCCCCGCGTTCAGCGGGTGCAGCCCATCGACGTCCTTCTCCGGGTCGAGAGCCAGGATCACCGGGATACGGTCGAGCCCCCGCGGCAGCGGCAGCTGGATCAGGATGCCATCGAGATCGGGGTCGGCGTTCAGGCGGCGCAGCGTCGTCAGCACCCGCTCCTGGTTCGCGTCCGCCGGCAGCCGCTCCTCTTCGGAACGGATGCCGACCTCGGAGCAGGCGGCGATCTTGTTGCGCACGTAGACCCGAGACGCGGGGTCGTCGCCGACCAGGACGGCGACCAGCTTCGGGGTGGCACCGATCAGCCGGCGGAGCGCCTCGACCTCCCGCGCCACGTCGCCTCGGATCGCCCGGGCGACCGCCTTGCCATCCAGAAGACGCGCCGTCACGTTGCGCCTCAGCCTGGAATCGACTGTCGATGGAAAGGGAAGGTGAGAGTATGGGTCTTGGACCCGATCTGAACGAAGGAGAAGTGCAGGCGGATCTCGCGGAAGCGCTCGGGTGGCGGGCCGAAGACGAGCAGCCGCGCCAGCCGCTCCCCCGGGCGGATGGTGGTGCTGAGATCGAAGATGTAGGGCGCGGCGCGGTCGATGACGGACTGGGGGTCGAAGACCGGATCACCCGCCGGGTCGTCCTCGGCGCGGGTGGAAGCGAAGCGATAGAGATCGGTCAGGTCGATCGGAAACTGCTGATCCTTGGTGTCGCTGATCATCACGACGTTGCCGGGCTGGAAGGTCACGTCCCGCGCGGAGGCATTGATGAACTCGACGCGAAACACATGAAACCGGTCCGGCTGGCCGGGAGCGACCGCGAACGGGTCGGCCGCCTTCGGATTGATCGTATGGATGAAGGCGGCGCGGGCCTCCGGCTCCAGAGGCTCGACGATCACGCTCAGGCCCGCCACGCTGAGGCGTCCGGCGGCCGGCCCGTCCGGGCGCGCTTTCTTGTCATAGGGGCCGGACAGGAGGCGGTAGGGGCCCCGTGGGGCGCGGGCGAGGGCCGCGGGCGGGTTCAGGCACGGGAGGACGAGCGCGGCGACGGCAACGGCAGCGACCCGGACGAAACGTCGGTTCGCGCGCGGAGCCGGGCGGCGTTGCAGCGGAGACACGCTTCGATCAGTGGTTGGTTTCGATCAGCTTCGGCGAGGCCTTGATGATGAAGACCTCCTCCGAACCGTCCGGCTTGACCTTCACCACACGGTGCAGGAGAACGCGTTTGTTATCCTTCACGGCGACGAGGGTGTTGACGAAGATGTCATCGGCGAGAGGCTCGTCCTTGGATTCCGGGGCGAGACGCGGCTTGAGCGGCTTGAGATTCCAATCCTGGATCTTCATCGGTGCCTCCCTCTCCGGGCTGCCTTGCCAGCGAACCTTCGTCTGTCTGCGTCGATCCGATTCGCTCTGAAAGATACCCAAACGCGCTTCCCGAGTCAAGGACGAGGTTTGTAATTAAGTCCTTCCCCGTCTGTTGCTTGAAGGGAAGCCTCCGGAGCGCGTGCTATACTCCGGAAAGTTCACCCTGGGGGTCAGCGTGCACAAGGCCGTGATCGTCAGCGCCTGCCGAACGCCGGTCGGAAAATTCCTAGGAGCGTTGAAGGGGTTCTCGGCTCCCGAGCTCGGCGCCCTGGTCGTCAAGGAAGCCGTGAGCCGCGCAGGGGTCCGCCCCGACGAGGTCGACGAGGTGATCATGGGAAACGTCATCTCGGCGGGCCTTGGCCAGAATCCGGCGCGCCAGGCGGCCCTCAAGGGGGGGCTCCCGGTCGGTGTGCCGGCGCTCACCATCAACAAAGTCTGCGGGTCGGGCCTGCGGGCGGTCTCGCTCGCCGCGCAGTCGATCAGGCTCGGAGACAATCAGATCGTCGTCGCAGGCGGCATGGAGTCGATGAGCAACACCCCCTATCTCGTGCCGGGAAGAGGGGCGCGCGAGGGGCTGCGGCTGGGTCACGGCGAGCTGGTCGACTCGATGATCCGGGACGGGCTCTGGGATGTCTACGAAGACATGCACATGGGGTGCTGCGGGGAGGCGGTCGCCGAGAAGTACGGCATCTCCCGGCAGGCGCAGGACGAGTTCGCCCTCGCCAGCCACCGGAAGGCGATCGCCGCCATCGAGGCGGGCAAGTTC
>WNFM01323059.1_pt2 | contig 11064 bp, 8 predicted proteins | sample 5400271 | NCBI WGS metagenome assembly WNFM01 (sample SAMN13153352, study PRJNA577476) | soil metagenome | isolation source: 60 cm saprolite on Douglas fir-dominated hillslope | place: USA:California | collected 2013-09-17 | reverse complement strand
ATGCGGAAACCCGACGTCGTCTCGGGCAGGACCTCGACCGCCGCGCGACCCGCGCCCGTCGCCGGCGCCAGCGCTTGAGCGCTGAAGGCCGGGTGTGTTTCGGGGACGGGGTAGGTGTAGGCGCGGTTGAGCAGGGTAAGAGTCCAACCCACCACCAGCGCGGAGCCGAGCGCGCCCACCAAGATGGCGATCTGCTGGCGACGCGGCGTGGCGCCGACGAGGAAGCCGGTCTTCAGATCCTGCGACGTGTTGCCGGCGTTGGCGGTCGCGACCGCGACGACCGCGGCGATCGAGATCGCCTGAACCCGATGATCCACGCCCGTCCACCCGACGGCGACGAAGATCAGGCACGTTCCGAGGAGCGCGGCGATGGTCATGCCGGAAATCACGGTGGCGAAGAAGAACCCGAAGATCACGATCAGGATCGCCCCCAGGAGATTCACGCCCACCTGCGGCAGCACGGCGAGCACGATGGCGAGGGCGATCGACCCGCCGACGGTGAGTGAGATGGGGAGGTCGTCCTCGGTCCGCAGCCGCGTCACCGCCTGGCCCAGCTGAGAGTCGCGCAAGTCCTTGAGGCTCGAGGCGAAGGAGCTCAGGATCGTCGGGAGCGAGCGAGCGAGCGCGATGATCCCGGCCGAGGCGACCGCGCCTGCCCCGATGTAGAAGACGAAACTGGCGCGGATCTCGCCCGGACTCATGTCCCGAATCAGCTTGACCGCCGGGAACCCGAACGGCTCGGTGAGGCCGGACCCCACGAGCTTGATCGCTGGAGCGAGCACCAGGTAGGCCAAGCAGCCGCCGGCGAACAGGTAGCCGGCGATGCGCGGGCCGATGATGTAACCCACGCCCAACAGCTCGGGCGATGCCTCCGTGAAGACGGCGGCCCCGGGATAAAAGCCAAGGGCCTTGCCCGGAACGTCGGGCCAGAACTTGAGCCCCCCCTGCAGGAACTTGTAGACGAAGCCCACGCCGAACGCCTGAAAGACGCGTTTGGCCTGCAGGCCGCGCTCTTCGCCGGCGATCAGCACTTCGGCGCAGGCCGTGCCCTCCGGGTAGATCAGGGTGTCGTGCTCCTTCACGATCAACGCGCGGCGCAGCGGGATCATCATCAGGATCCCCATCAGGCCCCCCGCGGTTGCGAGCACCGCGACCCGGCCGATGTCGAGGTCGTAGCCCATCAACAGGATGGCGGGAATCGTGAAGACGACGCCGGCCGCAACGGAGTCGCTGGCCGATCCGGTCGTCTGCACGATGTTGTTCTCGAGAATCGAGGTCCGGCCGAGGGCACGAAAGATCGTGATCGAAAGCACGGCGATCGGGATGGATGAGCTCACCGTGAGCCCGATCTTGAGTGCCAAGTAGACGCTCGACGCGCTGAAGATCAGGCCGAGCAGCACGCCGAGGATCAACGCGCGCGCCGTCAGCTCCGGGGGCGACTGGCTTGCCGGGACGTAGGGTTGGTGGACGTCGGGCATAGGGCGGGGAATGTGGCGCGAGAAGGGCAACGGCGGAAGGAGACCCGCGTCTGTGTGCTCACCGTCACCGTCGCGCCGTTCGAATGGTGCGTCGAACCCGTGAACCAACGGCGCACGATGCGCGGAACCCGGCCCAGGCCCCTCGGGGTACACAGGCCCCGTGACCGTGATGGCTGACCCGCTTCTACCGGATCTCCAACGCGCCCTCGCCGGGCGCTACGTGCTGGAACGACGCCTGGGACGCGGCGGTATGGGGGTCGTGTACCTCGCCCGCGAGCTGCGCCTGGACCGCCGTGTCGCCATCAAGCTGCTGCCACCTGAACGGGCCACCCAACCGATGGCGCGCGAGCGGTTTCTGCGGGAGGCCCGGACCGCCGCCCAGCTCTCGCATCCCGGCATCGTTCCCATCTTCGCGGTGCACGAAGTCTCGGACTTCGTGTACTTCGCGATGGCGTACGTGGACGGAGACACGCTCGGGCGGCGGGTACGTCAGCGGGGACCGTTGCCGCATGACACCGCGGCGCGGCTGCTCGAGGAGGTCGCACGGGCGCTGGCCTACGCGCACGACCGCGGCGTGGTGCACCGCGATGTGAAGCCCGACAACATCCTGCTCGACCTGGCGACCGGTCGCGCGCTGGTCTCCGACTTTGGGATCGCACGCGTGGGCTCGGACACCACCACGGGGCCGCAGCGCGTCGTGGGGACGGCCGAGTTCATGAGCCCGGAGCAGGTACTGGGCGAGCGGGTGGACCCGCGGAGCGATCTGTATTCGCTCGGCGTGGTGGGGTTTTTCGCCTTGTCGGGCGAGCTGCCGTTCGTCGGTCCGGACGACATGACGGTGCTCGCGCGCCACGTGCACGACCCGCCGCCCCCGCTGGCCTCGGTGGCGCCCGGCGTGCCGCCCCGCCTGGCCGAGACCATCGACCACTGTCTGGCCAAGGATCCGGGCGCGCGCTTCCCGAATGGCGAAGCGCTCGCCGCCGCGCTCGCCGCCGCGCTCGATCGGCGGGCGGCGGTGGCCGTGCGGGCTTTCGTGACCGAGGCGCGGCAACTCTCGACCTCGGCGCTGCTGTACGGCGCGTTCGCCGCCGTCGCCCTGCCGCTCCTGGTGATTCGGTTGCTCGGGCCGGACCAGCCCCAGTCCCGGGCCGCGATCGTCGCGGCGGCGGTCGCGATCGCGACGGTGCCGCTCGCGGTCATGGTCGCGCGAGTGCGCCGCCTGCGGAAAGCGGGATACGGGCGGGACGAGCTCATCGATGCCCTGCGCGCCGAGCTATCGCACCACAGCGAGGAGCTGGCGTTCCTGTACGGAGAGGGGCAGTCGCGGCTGGAGCGCGCGCTGCGACGGCTCTGCTACGCGTGCGTCGCCGCTGCGGGCGGCATCGTGCTGGCGGTGGAGCGCCTGCCCGGGCTGGCGGACGTTGCGGGGGTCCCCACCCTGTTCGGCGTCGCCACGGCGACGGCGCTCCTCGCCGCGGTCGTCGCGCGGGCGCGTACGGAGCATCGCACCGATCCCAAGACCGAGCGGCGGCTGCGCTTCTGGAGCGGCCCGCTCGGCGGGTGGCTCTTCGCCTTGGCCGGGCTGGTTACGCCCGCACCGGACGCGCGGGACGCCTGACGCGGGCGAGCCGCCGGGCCGCTTCGGCCAGCATCTCTTCCGTCTTACAAAACGCGAACCGCACCAGCCGCCGGCCCAGCTCCGGCCGGCTGAAAAAGCTCGAGCCCGGCACGGGCGCCACACCGATTTCCTTCGTCAGCCAGAAGGAGAACTCGTCGTCCGGGAGCTCGGAGACCGCGGAGCAGTCCGCCAGCACGTAATAGGCGCCCTGCGGGGGCGTACAGCGGAAGCCGGCCTCGACCAGCGCCCGGCACAGGAGATCCCGCCGCGCCCGGTACTCCCGCGCCAGCCGCTCGTAGTAGTCGTCCCCCAGGGTCTCGAGCCCGACGGCGACGGCCTCCTGGAGCGGTGCGGGGGCTCCCACGGTCAGAAAGTCATGCACCTTGCGGATCGCGTCGGTCGCGTCCGGCGGGGCCACGATCGTGCCGATGCGCCAGCCGGTGACGCTGAACGTCTTCGACGCGCCGCTGATCGTGATCGTGCGCTCGGCCATCCCGTCGAGCGTCGCGATGGGAATGTGCTCCCCCTCGTAGTAGATGTGCTCGTAGATCTCGTCCGTCACCGCGTAGGCATTGTGGCGCCGGCACAGCTCGGCGATGGCTTCGAGCTCGCGCCGCGACAGCACCCGGCCCGTCGGGTTGTTCGGCGTGCACACGATGATCGCGCGGGTGCGCGTCGAAAACGCCGCGGCGAGCTGGTCGAGGTCGAGCTCCTGCGCCGCCGCGAGCGGTACGTACACCGGCTTCGCCCCGCACAGGATGGCGTCCGGCCCGTAGTTCTCGTAAAACGGCTCGAACACGATCACTTCGTCGCCGGGATCGACAATCGCCAGCAGCGCCGACGCCATCGCCTCGGTAGCGCCGCAGGTGACGGTGATCTCGGTCTCCGGGTTCACGGTCATCCCGTACCAGTCCGCGTACTTGCGGGCGAGCGCGTCTCGGAGCCGCTTGGCGCCCCAGGTGATGGCATACTGGTTCACGTCGTCGCGAATCGCCCGCTTGCGCGAGATTGATGGCGCCGTGCTCGCTCGCGAGCCGGGTCATCCCGCGGATCACCGACTCCGTGAACGAGTGAGTACGTCGGGCCGTGTGCATAGAGGCGGAAGTTACAAGCGGAAGGCCCCGGCGAAACAGCCCGGGGCCTTGGATCTGCCTAGGAAGCCGCCGTCCTAGAGCCTACGGAAGGTTCCCGAACCACAGGAGGTCCGCGGCGCCCCCATCCATGACGACTGCGATCAAGCCGAAGACGCCGCCCCCGCAATCCGGCCCGCTCGTCGGGGTCGTCTCGTGCCACGTGGTGTTGGGCGGCAGCACCTCGCAGACGGTATACGTCCCGGCCGGGACGCCAGTGATGATGTAGTTGTTCGCCTCGATGTCGAGGGATACGCCGCTGGTTACGCCCGTCGCGATCACCGAGCCGCTCGCGTCCCGGACCTCGACGCACCAGCCGGCGAGATAGGGAAAGGTCAGCCCATCATCCACGAACACCTGGCCCATGACCTTCCCGGTCCCTGTGCCCGACGAGTTCACGCAGCCGGGCGGGGGCTCGACCGGGCAGCCGGAAGCATCGACCGTGGTGCCGAGCGGTGTGTCGGGACATTGGTCGAGACTGTCCGGTACACCATCCTGATCGGCATCGGGAGGTGGCGGCTGAGTTGCACATAGCCCTTTATGGGCATGGAACTGCCCCGTCGCCGAGCGATTCTCGTCGCCCAGCCCGTTGTCGCAATTGGGGTCGTTCGGAACTTGGGATACGGCGGCCAAGAACGGTGCGGCCACCAACGCAAGCACGACTATGAAGGCTCGCATGGTATCACCCCTAGCTCGTGGGGCTGAGGAGGGGCGCTGCGGCCTCAGCGGGTCACAATGAAGCTCGCTCCAGTCGGTATGGGAGGACCGTGCGGCTCATCACTAAACACTCGGCTGTGTCGCGAGCCCGCCGCACGGCGAGCACGCAACTAGCGGCACTGTCGCGGCATGACAAGGTCTGATGGAGGCTCCCAGGAGGAAGGCCCCGGCGAAACAGCCCGGGGCCTCCGATGCAGCCCTTCTCGTCCAGCGCCGTTACGCTACGGGGTGAGATTCCAGAAGTCGATTGAGCTGTAGCCGAAGCCGTCCTTGACCGTGATCTTCCAGCCCCAGCCAGTCGCGCATGACGGCCCGCTCGTTGGGAAGGTCTGGTGCCAGCCGGCCTGCACCGTCTCGCAGACCGTGTAGGTACCCGCCGGCAGACTCGGGAAGAAATAGTTGCCCGAAGCGTCGGTCACCGCCGTTGCACTGACGGGGCCGCTGAGCTCGACGCACCAGCCCACGAGACCGGGCCACGGTGATGCATCAACGGACACCCCGCCATCGATCGATGCGGTCCCCCCGAACGATGGGCCGGAGTTCACGCAGCCGCCGGACGTCGGGGGTGGGTTCACCACCGGGGGCGGGTTCACCACCGGGGGCGGGTTCACCACCGGAGGCGGGTTCACCACGGGCGGCGGCGGAGTGGGCGCCGGATCGCACTTGTTGATGTCTTTGCCGGGGTGCTGATCCGCACGCTTCGCGCAGTGCGCTACGTCGTGCCCCAGACCGTTGTTCGTCTTCTGTTGGGAGACGCCCGCCAGGAACGGCGTGGCGACCAAGGCCAGCAGAACTGTGAAGGCTCGCATTCGTGTCACTCCTAGCTCGTTGAGGGCTGAGGAGGGGCGCGGCGGCCTCAGCGGAACCTGTCCAGTGTTGCACCATCACCGACCCGCCTAATGTCGCCCATGCGATTCTGGCGAGCCGTGCGGCATATCACCCAGTTACCTAAGCGCAAGTGCACGTGGCACTTACTGTTCCTGGAGGCCACATGGAGCAAGAAGGGTGCCCCATAAGGACGTGCGATAGAATCACGTCACTTGGCCGGCATCACCTGTCTTGTTTGGTATTGCAGAACGCCAGTTATAATGCATAAACTAGTACATCTTGGTATGCTATGTGCGCCGTCAGCGACGCAATAGTGTCGCGATGGTGCTTACCGCAGCAGCTGCTTCGCGATCGTGTTCAACTGCATGTTGCTCGTCCCCTCGTAGATGGTCCCGATTTTCGCATCGCGGTAGAACTTCTCCACCGGGTACTCCTTGGTGTAGCCGTACCCGCCAAACAGCTCCACCGCAAGCGACGTCACCCGTTCGGCCACCTGGGACGCGAACAGCTTCGCCATCGCCGCCTGTGTGGTGTACGGCTCGCCCGCGGCTTCGAGCCGCGCCGCGTTGTACACCATGAGCCGGGCCGCCTCGAGCTCGGTGGCGGCTTGCGCCAGCTGAAACTGGACCGCCTGAAACTCCCCGATCGGCTTGCCGAACTGCTTCCGCTCCTTCGCGTATTTGAGCGCCGCCGTGAGGGCGCCGCGTGCCACGCCGATCATCTGCGCCCCGATCCCGATCCGGCCGGTGTTCAGCGTCTCGATCGCGACCTTGTACCCGACGCCGACCTCGCCCACCACGTTCGCCGCGGGGACCTCGCAGCCGTCCAGGATCAGTTCGCACGTGCTCGACGCGCGGATGCCGAGCTTATCCTCTTTCTTGCCGACCCCAAAGCCCTTGAAGCCGCGCTCCACCGCGAAGGCGGTGATTCCCTTGTAGCCCTTGGTGAAGTCGGTGTTTGCGAACACGACGAACAGCCCCGCCTCGGCGCCGTTGGTGATCCACAGCTTGCGGCCGTCGAGCATCCACGTGTTACCGCGCTTGGCGGCGCGAGTCTGGAGCCCGAACGCGTCCGATCCCGACTCCGGCTCGGACAAGGCGTACGCACCCAGCAGGTCGCTCGCCAGACGGGGGAGATAGCGCCGCTTCACGTCGTGGCTCGCCCACTTGCGGAGCAGCGTGTTCACGAGGGTGTTCTGGACGTCCACGAAGATCGCCACCGAAGCGTCCACCGCCGACAACTCCTCCACCGCGAGCACGGTCATCAGCAGGCTTCCGCCCGCGCCGCCGTGCGACTCCGGAATGTCGATGCTCATGAGCCCGAGCTCGAAGCACTTGGCGAGCAGCGCCGGATCCACGGTGGACGCCCGTTCCATCGCCGCCACGCGCGGCCGGACCTCGCGCTCCGCGAAGTCACGCACGGTATCGCGGAACAGCTCCTCTTCTTGGGAGAGCCTGGTGAGGGGGGATGACGTGCTGATCTCAGGCATTAGGCGTCCGAATCTAGCTCACCGATCCTTCAGTCGCCGCACGAATTTGAGCCCCGACCACACGTCGTCCACCGCCGCGACCTTCACGTCCACGAGGCCGTGCGCGAGCCCGATCACCCGGATCACGTCCTCCGTGAGGTCGGTCGCCACGCCGGACGCTTTCTTGGGCCACGAGATCCACAGCATGCCGGCCGGGGCCAGCGCGCGCGCGAGGGCCGCAAATCGGCGCTCGAGCTCCTGCTTTTCCTTGGTGAAGAACTGGACAAAGTCGAGGCGGCCGGCGACCCTCGACTTCCGACTGACCCGCGGGAGTGTGCCGAGCGTCCGTTGATAACCGCGCGGCGCGTTGAGGATCGCGATCTTCGCGCCGTCCTTGATCCCGAGCTTGTCGACAAGCGATTGCTTGGAGTACCCGACCACTTACCGCCCGTTGTACATCACCCGCCAGATCCTGCCGGCCGCGTCGTCGCTGATGTACAGCGAGCCGTCCGGGCCCACCGCCACGCCCACCGGCCGGTGCTGCGCACCGGCACCGTCCTGGTGCCAGAACCCGTCCGCGAACGTCTCGTACGTCCCGACCGGCTTGCCGTCCTTGAAAGGCACGAACACCACGCGATAGCCGGCCTGGGGCAGCGGCGCCCGATTCCACGAGCCGTGGAACGCCACGAACGCCCCGTCGCGATACCGCGCGGGGAACTGGGTGCCACGATAGAACGTCAGTCCATCCGGGGCCCAGTGCGCCGGAAACGCGACCAGCGGCTCCTTCTTGTCCTTGCAGCGTCCAAGGGTCTTGCCGTCGCCGCCATACTCCGGTGCCAGCACCAGGTGGCCCAGCTCGGGATCGTGGTAGCAGTACGGCCAGCCGTAGTCGTCCCCCTCCGAGAGCTTGAAGAATTCCTCCGAGGGCTTCTCGGCGCTCTGCTCGAGAGTGTACAGTTTGGGCCAGTTCTGGCCCAGCTGATCGCGACCGTGCTGCGTCGCATAGAGCTCGCCCGAGGGCGCGAAGGCAAGCCCCACGGCGTTCCGGATGCCCGTGGCGAAGCGGGTGCCGCTCGCCTGGGTCTGGTCGGGCTTGTTCGCGTCGAACCGCCATACCCCGGCGCGGTACGCGAGCTCGGGGCAGGGGTCCTCCCCGGGCGACTCGTTCGCGCGGTCCTTCACCTGGCAGGAGTTGGTAGCGGATCCGATGTTGACCAACAGGGTGCGGCCGTCGGCGGTGAGCGCCAGGTTGCGCGCGGCGTGCCCGCCGGCGGGGAGGCCCTGCACGATCACGTCCGGAGCCCCGAGCGGGACGAGGCTGCCTGCTCGGATCGCGTAACGGTAGACGGTGGTCGTCGAGCTGAAGTACAGCACCCCCTTGCCGAGCGCGATCCCGGTGCCGCCCTCGGAGCCGAAGCGCTCCGTGACGTCGGCCTTGCCGTCGCCGGTCGTGTCACGCAGCGCGAGCACACCGCCGGGCCGACTTTGGAGCGCGACGAACAGATCGCCATTCTGCGCCACGGCGAGGTGCCGCGGGGCCCCGACCTGGTCCGCGACCACGACCGCGCAGAAGCCCGTGGGGAGCGTGATGCCGCCGTTGTCGGGATCGCAAGCCGGTGAGGCGGCGCGCGGACGGATGGTCGGACTGGCCGACAGAAACAGCGCCGCGGCGCCGACGAGCATGATCGTACTTCGAGTCATCCCTTTTTCTCCGCTGATGGGCCGGCGAACATCTCCCGAATGCCGCCGAGCGAGGCGAGCATCGCCGTAGCCTCGTACGGCAAGTAGACCACCTTATTGTTCTGCGGACTTGTGACCATCTCCTTCAGCGCTTCGATGTAGCGGATGGCGATCAAGTACCGCGCCGGATCCCCGCCGGTCCCTTTGATGGCCGTCGTGATCCGCTCGATTGCCTGGGCTTCCGCGTCGGCGACCTTGAGCCGGGCGTTCGCCTCGGCCTCGGCGGCGAGAATCTTCGCCTGCTTCTGGCCCTCCGCCTGATTGATCTCGGATTGCCGGATTCCCTCCGCCTGGAGGATGCGCGACTGCTTCTCGGCTTCGGCGGTGAGGATCGCCGCGCGCCGGTCCCGCTCGGCGCGCATCTGCTTTTCCATTGCGTCCCGGATGTCGCGGGGCGGGTTGATGTCCTTGAGCTCCACCCGGCTCACCTTCGCCCCCCACTTGTGCGTCGCCTCGTCCAGGATCTCGCGCAGCTTGGCGTTGATCGTATCGCGCGAGGAGAGCACGTGGTCCAGCTCCATCTCGCCGATGACGTTCCGCAGGGTGGTTTGCGTCAGCTTCTCGATCGCGTCCGGCAGATTGGCGATCTCGTAGGTCGCGCGGACCGGATCGGTGATCTGGGAGTAGATCAGCGCGTCGATCTCGACGACCACGTTGTCCTTGGTGATCACGTTCTGACGCGGGAACACGTACACCGTCTCGCGCAAGTCGATTTTTTCGGTACGGAAATGGCGCGCGAACGCCTCGCCCGCCGGCGTGACGATCACCTGGTGCCAGTCGATCGCCCGTGGCTTGTCGATGATCGGGATGATGAGGTTCACCCCCGACGCCAGCGTGCGGTGGTACTTCCCCAGCCGCTCGATGATCATCGTCTGCGCCTGCTGGACGACGCGGACCCCCTTGGCGACGATCGAGATCGCGACCAGCGCGATCGCGGCAGGGACGATCAGCGCGCTGATGTTATCCATGTCTAGGTCTCCTTGTCCACGTACAGCGTCGCCCCCTCCACCCGGACCACCATCACCCGGGTTCCTGGCTCGAGCGCCGCGTCCATCAGCGCAGCCGCGCGCCAATCCTCACCCTCGACCAGGACTCGTCCCTTGCCGGTCGCCGGGTCGATGCGCTCCGACACGATCCCCACCCGGCCGGCGAGCGCATCCACGTTCGTCTTGATCTCGGTTCCGCGCGGGTGCAGGTATCGGAGCAGGAACGGGCGGATTCCGACCAGCGACAGGAGCGTTCCTGCGGCGAAGGTGAGCGCCGGCACGATCGCCCCCGGGACGACCAGAGAGACGACCCCGGCGGCCAGGCAGCCGACGGCCACCGACAACAGCCAGAAGCCGGGCGCGAGCATCTCGGCCACGAACAACAGCAGGGAGGCGACGAGCCAGACTTGCCATTCGTGCATGGGGGGAAGTTAGCGCGCCTGCGGGACGCCGGTAATTGCGCGGCCCGCGGCCCGCGGCCCGGGGCCTTCGCCTTCGGGGCTGCCGATTCCCGCAACCTTTCCGCGGCTTCCCCCATCCAACCGGCAGCACGGTCGTGGAACACGCCCCGCCCGGCGCCCGTAGCGCCGTCAGCGCTTCCCGTTGAGGAGGTTTCCCATGAGGACTCTCTGGATCGCCGGACTATTGTGGCCGCCCGTCGCGCTCGCCGCCCAGCAACCCGAGCGGCGTACGCTCGCCGGCAGCCACGTCGCCATCTACAATCTCGCTGGCGTGATGCGCCTGGAGCGGGGGACGGGCAGCGACGTCGTGGTGGAGCTCACGCGCGGCGGCCCCGACGCGGGCAAGCTCCTGATCGCCACCGGACCGCTCCGCGGGCGCGAAACGCTGCGCGTCCTCTATCCGGACGACGAAATCGTGTACCGCGAGCTGGGCCGCGGCTCCAACACCACGCTGCGCGTGCGGGACGACGGCACGTTCAACGACCGTGACGAGCGGGGCAAGCACTGGTCCGACGAGGGTCGGCGGGTCCGGATCGCCGGTTCGGGGGGCGGGCTCGAGGCCCACGCCGACGTGCGGATCGCGATCCCGGCGGGGAAGCGAGTCGAGGTATACCTGGCGGTCGGGCAGGCGTTCGCTT
>WNFM01209947.1_pt1 | contig 11064 bp, 6 predicted proteins | sample 5400271 | NCBI WGS metagenome assembly WNFM01 (sample SAMN13153352, study PRJNA577476) | soil metagenome | isolation source: 60 cm saprolite on Douglas fir-dominated hillslope | place: USA:California | collected 2013-09-17 | reverse complement strand
AGTATGATAATGAGTAGGACCAGCCCGGCAACGCCTATGAACCAGAGTACGAGTACCGAGAAAGGCACGCCGAAGATGTTTACCCCGCCTGTCGAGGTCGGGGTACCGGGCTGACCGCCGGGACTACCAGATGCCTGCTTTGGTATAGACGAGAGATAGATCGATGGTGCCGTAAAGGTAGCATTTTTCGCGTGTGTCAGCTCTTGCCGGGCGTGACTAAAGTTGCCTGTCGTGAGACCCTGGTAATAATCCTGAATCCCCTGTCGCCACTGCGTATTCAGGTCGTTTATATGCGTCGATGAAGGCCGGAGTTCGGGCTGGTTACCCAAAAACTGTGTAATCTGCCCGGCAGAAAAAACGCCGCTGGCATTGAGCTGGATGCCTGCCAGGCTGCCACTACTATCCACCAGAGGCATGCCCAGCTCAACCGGGGTTGCATTTGGCAGCGTGCTGCTGGAAGACTCTTTGGTAGGAGTAAGGAACCGGGGCATCTGTTGCAGATACGGGCCTGTTTGTTGTGGCATGACATTCGACTGGCGAGGGATGGCAGAGAGGCTGCCATCCTTCGTCAATTCGATGCCAAATGACGTTGGTTGACTCGTTGTTGACGAAGGAGGGTCCAGGACGGGTTGAGGTTGGGCGGTATGAAAAGCGAAGAGCACCGCGCCGCCACTGCAGGTCTTCGTATCAGAGCAGCGCACGGTCACAGGCACGAAGCCGGAAGAGCTGAGCAGCAGAGCCTGGGGGTTGGACGTATAGACGTTATTGGCGTACACTTGCAAGGCAGAAATTTGGGCAGCGGAGCGCTGCTGTGCACACGTCGCACCATCCCGATTGACGAGATCGCCATCCGCCAGTACCCAGGTATTTCCCTCCCTGGGGTCTGTCGATGCCCAACTGGCTACCAGGACGCCCAAGCCCGTGCATTCTGCTGACGGTCCAATATTCCCTCCACCGACCGGTAGGGTGTTGGAGATATAAGACACAACGAGCCGGACAACGGAGACTTCTGCCAGGGCAAAGGCCTGGTCCGCCGGTGGATTGGGAGCAGCGGCGCGAGTGAGTGATGCGAAGGCTGTGGCAGGCAGCACAAACTGTAGGGCGATGAGTATCCCGCCAAGCAGGACGAGCACAGATGGGCTGATGCCCTTTCGCATTTCAGGTATGAAGCTTTTTGTACTCATTGTCTCATTCTCCCTGACATTGAGCTAACGTATGATTAACGTCCTAACCGGAGTTGTAAACGTTGTAGCATAGCTTGCGCCGCTTGATTACCTGGCATTGCTCTTACCACATAATTACATTGCTCCCGGGCAAGGTCTAGCTTGTTTTCGCTTTCATAAACCTGGCTGAGCAAGAAACGAGTCGGATGATCTGCCGGATTGATAGTGAGTACCTGTACAAAGGCACGTTCGGCGATGGCAAACTGGTTCATGCGCCTGGCCAACTGACCGAGCGCAAATTGTACGGCAGGGTTCTGAGGGGCGAGCCGCGCTGCTTCCAGGTATTCACGCAGAGCATCGTCTAACTTATTTTCGCTTTCATAGACTTGACCAAGCAAGAAATGGGCCTGGTGATCCGCCTGATTGGCGGTAGCCACCTGTATAAAAGCACGTTCGGCGATGGCAAACTGGTTCATGCGCTTGGCCAGCTGACCGAGCGAAAATTGCACTGTGGTTGCCTGCGGAGCGAGCCGCGCCGCTTCCTGGTACTCACGCAAGGCCGGGTCAAGCTGATTGGTCTCCTCATAGCATTGTGCCAGGCGCTGGTGCGCCTCGTAATCGTCAGGTTTCAGACGCAGCGACTGTATGTAGGCAGGAACAGCCTGGAGCGGCTGCTTTCGCAAGAAGAGAGAGACGTCGCCGACCAACTTATGTGTTTCAGAGTCGTTGGGATTGAGTTGCAATGAGCGATTGTATGCCCGCATGGCGGGATCGATCTCAGGAGGCTGGCGACGAGCAAACACCTGTCCAAAGGTTCTATGCACGAGTGAGTTGTTCGGCTCGAGGGCGTAGGCCTGCTGGATGGCCTGGTAAGCGGCCTCGACGCGCCCTGCATTGATATGTCCCAGGGCAGCGCTGATATAGGTGCCTGCGGGTCCTGTTGTCCCAACGGACACCTGCGAGGGCGGGGTCTGGGACATGGGATTGCTGGGTGTCGGGGGGTTTGGCCCGGAGCTTGGCTGGCGCTGGGGAAACTGGCCCTGACCTGCTGGCTGCACTACAGGTTGTGTTGTGATGGGAGGCAGATTGATGACTGCTCGTTCCATATCAGCGGCAGTGGCCCAACGTTGTTCAATCGCGGGCGACAGTGCCTTCATCACCACCTGTTCGAAGGCGGGCGAGATATCTGGTCGCAGCGAGCGAAGCGGTGGGAAGGAGAAAATGCTGGGTTTATTATTGACTGCATCGTGATGTGTGAGCACACGATGCAGGGTTGCCCCCAGGGCATAGAGATCGCTGCGTGGTTCCGGCATTCCGTGCAACTGCTCAGGTGGGGCATAGCCGACCGTCATAATGATGGTTGCCTGGCGCTGGGACTGGAATGTGCGGGCGATACCAAAGTCAATCAGTTTGACCTCATCGCGGGTTGTCACCATGACGTTTGATGGCTTCAGATCGCGGAAGATAATGGGTGGCGCCTGGCGGTGCAGATAGCTCAGTACGCTGCAGACTTGCTGTGCCCAACTCCGCGCGCGTGCCTCCGACACTCCACGCGCGCCATTCAGCCCGGCTACATTGCCTTCCTTCTCCAGCACTTCGCCAAGTGTGCGCCCCTCGATAAAATCCATCACCAAATAATGCTTGCCATCCTGGACGAAGAAATCCCGTACGCGCGGAATACAGGGATGACTGAGGTCGAGCAGCATGGTTGCCTCGCGCCCAAACCACTCTACGGACTGATTGCGTTCGTTATCGTTCTGAAACTCGTCGAGCATCTCTTTGACGGCACACGGGCGGTTGAAACGCGCATCTATAGCGCGATACACTGCCCCCATACCACCGGCTGCTACCAGCCTGTCAATCTTATAACGGTCCCCTGAAAGTAATGTACCCGTGGCCAGGCGACGATGGCTCCCGCCACCGCTACCTCCGGAAGGCGTCTCACGCCCTGACTGTCCAGAATCCGGCGTTGAGCTTACTGACGGCAGTGGCATATCCGGTACAGTGCCCCCAGGACCACTTCCTGGTGTAACAGGATTGCTCACAGATCCAGCATTCTTAGGTTCAGATGGATAATTACTCGCCATATTTCTACACCGCTCGTTATACTGACCCCGGGCTCCGCAATCGTACCATAATGACATTGTTCCTGTTCCACATGGTGCTGGAGCCCAGGGAAAAACTCTTTATCTTGTTATTCGATTTTATATCCTTACTTGGCGCATTATAACATATTCTTGCGCAAGTGAGCAGTAGAGTTTATCACAGCCCGGCTGCGGCGTGGCTCACACTTAGGAGACTCACGTCAATAGCTTACTCACGTCAATAGCTTGACCAACTTTGGCTGTCATTTACCCATGCTATGCGGCATGTGAGCGTTCTACCGATCATGTTATTAGCGTGAAAGCCCTTAGGGGGAAGCGAATTTCCCCTGCCGCTCCTCGCCACCCTCGCCCCTACGGGAAACTCCCGCACCCTTACAAACGATGAGAGGCGCGGTTTTTATCAAACCGGCCCGTAAAACCCCTGGCGAAAGCCTTGGGGATATAAGGGCCGTTCCTTATTGTGGGCCTTGGACACAGGGGCTATATCTCTTGACGTATATCTAGTTTAGCCATATAATAGATATATGGACGAGAACACAAAAGATACCAGGTCGCTCTCAATTCGTATCCCCCTCCCTATGTTGGAAGAGATACGAGAGGCAGCAAAACAGCACAATCGATCAATCAATGGAGAAATCCTCACAGCCATTGCGGATCATCTCAAGAGAAGCAAGAAGGAAAAGCGTGACTAAGACGCAGGCACAATCGAAAAAAGAGCGCAAGCCGAAAAATCCAAACCTTCGGAACAAAGCCTATAAGTTTCGTATCTCTCCGACCAAGAAACAGATTGGCAAGATGGAATGGACTTTAAGGCGCTGCAAAGAGTTGTACAATGCTGCTCTTGAGGAAAGGCGTGAAGCCTATCGGATGAACGGGGTGTCTGTTTCCTATACCATGCAAGCTATCCAACTTCCTGCCATCAAAGAATTGCGAGAAGAGTACCACGACATCCACAGCCAAATACAGCAGGATGTCGTGAAGCGTCTGGACAAAGCCATGCAAGCTTTCTTCAGACGGGTGAGGAATGGGGAGAAACCAGGCTACCCGCGCTTCAAGAGTGGGGACCGCTACGATTCTTTTACCTACCCACAAGGCGGCTATGAAATCATCAATAAACGCCTCCATCTCTCCAAAATCGGTCACATCAAGATCAAACTTCATCGTGAGATGAAAGGGACAATCAGAACGTGTACGGTCAAACGAGAGGGAGAGCAGTGGTACGCGGTCTTCACTACAGAATACGAATTTGACTCCTCTATGACCTTCCACCCCTCTGAAGAAGAAGTTGGCATCGATTTAGGTATCAACTCCTTTGCTGCTCTTTCAGACGGAACGTTCATTGAGAACCCGCGTGTCTATCGCCATGCAGAGGAAGAAATCAAAGAAGCGCACAAGAAGATTGCACGCCGTAAGAAAGGTAGTCATAGGCGCAACCGTGCCAAGAAAGAGCTATCTCGGCTCTACCGCAAGGCACGCAACAAAAGACGGGACTTTTTGCATAAACAATCTCATAAACTAACGAAACAGTACGGGACTTTGGTATTTGAAGATCTCCAAATCGACAACATGACCAAAGCACCGGAGCCCAAACAAGACGAAAATGGGAAATATCTACCCAACGGGGCTGCTGCAAAAGGCGGCTTAAATAAGAGTATCCTGGATGCAGGATGGGGAGCATTTGTCACGATTTGTAGCCACAAAGCGGCAGAGGCTGGTGGCAAGGTCATCAAAGTTGCTCCCCATGGAACCTCCCAGGCATGCTCAGGTTGCGGGTGTGTTGTGCCCAAGGATCTTTCGGTACGCTGGCATGCTTGTCCTCACTGTGGATGTGAGTTGGACAGGGATCACAATGCGGCCCGTAACATCCTGCATCGCTACCACCTCCAGAAACAGAACGGGGCAGGAAGTGTCCCACAGCGATCCCCACGTGGGAGGACTGTCGAAGTCCCTGGCTTGTAGCCATGGGGTGCTTCACTCATTTACCGGTGGAGGCGACGACCAGCGCTGAGTCACCGCGTTAGCGTGGGCGGGGAAGCCCTCGAACTCCGCCAGGAGGCGAGTTGTCTCGCTGAGCGAGTCATACCCCTGCTGTGTGAGAAAGGCCAGTCCTGTGCGCTTGAGAAAGTCGTAAACGGAGGTACAGGAAAAGGTATGGGCAAACCCGCCGGTGGGAAGTACCGCATTCGTCCCCAGGCTGTAGTTTCCCGTACAGAATGGTGTATGCGGGCCGAGCAAAATCTCACCGGCATTCTTTAAATCCGGCAGCAAAGCAAATGGCTCGCGTACCTGCACCTCGAGGTGCTCTGGAGCATATTCATTGACAAAATCGACTGCCTCGCGCATGTTCGCCGCCAGTACGATACCACCAGTGCCTTCAGGCGCTTCAAATACGGTGCGACAAAACGCCCGCCGCCATTCCGGCAGCGCTGCCATTTTACCCGGGAGCAGGGCCATCACGGCTTCAGCTAAGGCTCGACTATCGGTCACCAGTAGACTGGAGGAATCGGGGCCGTGCTCGGCCTCGATCAGCAGGTCTCGCGCCACAAGTTCGGCGCTCGCGCTTGCATCGGCCAGTGTAATCGCCTCGCTGGGTCCTGCTGGGAGACCCACGTCTACTGTTCCATACAGCAGGCGCTTAGCAGCAGCAACGTAACCGCTGCCAGGCCCGGTGATCTTTCGCACGCGAGCAATGCTGGCCGTGCCATAGGCCATGGCAGCAATAGCCTGCGCGCCGCCAACACGGTAGATTTCATGCACTCCGCACAGGTCGGCGGCAACCAGCGACGCGGGATCGACTGCGCCACCCGGCCCCGGAGGCGTACAGACCACGATGCGCGGAACGCCCGCTATGTTTGCCGGTGTAGCGAGCATATACATGACCGATGGAAACGCGCCTTTCCCACGCGGCACATACAGCCCCACGCTGCTAATAGGAGTGATTTTCTCTCCGGCCATCACTCCCGGCGCCACCTGGGTAAACCATTGTTCATGTGGCACCTGCCGCTCGTGGAAGGTGCGCACGTTGCGAATGGCATGCTCGATGGCAGTGCGCACCGCTGGAGCAAGCAGCCGGTGAGCATGCTCTATCTCCTCCCGGCTGACCCGCAACTGCTCGCGTGCCAACTGCACACGGTCAAAACGCGAAGTAAAATCAAGCAGTGCCTCGTCGCCATGCTCGCGTACGGACTGCACGATCGGGCGCACACGCTCGATCAGATCATCGATCTGTATCTCAGCGCGACGCAGCAAGCGCGCCCGTTGTGTGGAAGTCATAGAAGATAGCTCGTAAAAATGAATCATGTATGCTTCTCCAACCGAACCGGGAGGGCGACCGCGTAGAGTGCCGATTGATCGAGCACGTGGTCGCCCTACATTTATTTATCCCCTGGCGATTTTTTCGGCGCGGTCGGCGAGTTCCGCCGCCGCAATGTCTCCTTTCATCCAGCGCGCGCCAAAGATACCGACAAGCCCGGCAATAACAAGCGTGGGAACACACGTTACCAGGAAGGCTAAACTTAGATCGTTTCCCGCGACGTGATGCGCGAAATGCTGCCCATGTGTGGGATCGAAGACATTGGCAAGCACCCCCACGATGGCTGGAGCGAAAGCGTCACCCAGCAGGTGCGCTAAGAGCAGCGAAATTGCTACTGACGAGGCGCGCAGAGCTGACGGCACCACGTCCTGCGTCGCGGCCGTGCAGGGTCCGGTGTAGAGCAGGATTAACGCCGAGGTAAGGAAAAAGAAGACCAGGAAAATACCCAGGTTATGGATCGTCACCGCCAGGGCAAAAGACGGGGCACAGATGAGGAAGCCAATACCGCCGACCAGCACACGCGCATTCGGGTTGCGACGGTTGAGCAGATCGGCGAGGTGGCCGCCGAAGATCGTGCCAACGCCACCTCCGATAACGATCACGACACCGGCGAGCAGGCCTGCAAAACCAGAACTCAAGCCGAGCGTGTCGCGCTGCTGCAGGTAGGTGGGCAAGAACGATACAGCAGCTCCTGACGAGAAGAAAGCGAAAATCTGCATCACAATCAGCACAACGAGCGTCTTGATGCGCAATAATGAACCAAATTGCGCAATTACATTGCGGGGGACAGGGGCCACGTGGGGAGCATCTGCCATCTCGTTAAGCAGCGAGGAAGAGTCCAGCGCCGCTGCTTCCTCGTCGGCCTGGTTGCGGCGCGGTTCGTGCAGTCGCCAGGCAAGGAAGGCAAGGATCAGGCCGGGGATGCCGGTGAAGATGAAGGCGAGCCGCCAGCTGCCGAAATACAGGCCAGCTACTACACCGCCTATGCTAAAGCCGACGAGTATGCCGACGAGCTGGCCTACACTCCACCAGCTCATGATGCGCGACCGCCTTGTGCGGCTGAAATAGTCGCTCATTAACGCTGTACCGGCAGGGAAATAGCCCGCCTCGCCGATGCCCAGCACCATGCGCGACACGAACAGCGCCAAAAAGCTATTCGCCAGGGCGGTGAACGCTGTGGCTAAACTCCAGATAGAGACACAGACAGCGACGACATTCTTGCGTTTCGCCCGGTCCGCCCAGATACCCAATGGCACGGTGCCGAGCGTATAGACGATGGTGAAGCCGAACGCGATGAAACCGAGCTGGTCGATACGCAGGTGCAGTTCGGTGCCAATGACATTGGCGGCGGCTGAGAAGACGTTGCGGTCGAGGTAATTGAGAAAGCTGATGGCAAACATAATGATGAAGACATAATTAGCATAGCGGCTGCTGCTCTGCCTGGAAACTCCCAGGTCGGCATCAGCACGTGGAGCAACATCGCTCATGGACACCTCCGGTTAGAAGATGAATGATTAGCTGACGATAAGCGAGGCCGGGATTGAATATGCCGATATTACCATACCATACATTGTGGGAAGAGGGAATAACCTCACACGAAAAACTGCTCAACATGCACTGGCAACCCTGGGACTACCCGCGATGGCAATGCGTCTTGCCCACGAAAAACTCCTAGTGAATGATACTCACCAGCCTCCAACACGAAGACTTCAATGGCCTGGTCGTCAGGTTTGACAAACCAATACTCTGGTATCCCGGCGCGAGCATAGACAGCGTACTTGGCAATCCGATCCATCACCCCACTCCCAGGAGACACCACCTCAACGACCAAATCAGGCGCACCAACCATCTTCTTTGCTTGTATTCTATCCAGATGAGCATTCAACACGACGAGAACATCCGGTTGAAACACATTCTTTGGCCCCAGGACCACATCAATAGGGCCCATGAACACTCGCCCGAGACCAGCGAGTTTGACACGAGTTCGCAGACAGGCATAAATTTCACCAACGATGTCTTGATGTTCTGGCGTAGCCGCAGGAGCCATCACGAGCACTCCATTCACAATCTCATAACGATGTCCATCATCAGGAAGAGCGGCATAGTCCTCATAGGTCCAGAAATCTTGTGGAGGCCCAGGCACCCAATCAGCAGGAGTGACGACTGAGAGTTCTTCCTTCGGTGTTATCATGGTAACCCTACCTCTCTATGGGAAAGGCCCGTCTCACCAGGAAACTGAGGTAAGCTCCTTTCTCGTATACAAAGGTACCACACTTTTTAGCTGTATGCCAATCCTTTGAGACGCCTTCACACATATGCTGGTTTGTATCTCCTGGCAGTCTATGATAAACTCTTCTTACCAGGATTAGAGCTTGAATCATAGAGGGCACCGCAATGAATACAACACATCTCCAGCAGACGACAACGCAGGGCCCGCGGGCTGCCGAGCCGCTGCAACTGGCACCTGCCGCGCAAAACCTCGCGTCTTCTCCGACACTCGCGATCAATGAAGCCATAGCCGAGCGCCGGGCCGCGGGCCGCGAAGTGATCCATCTCGGCTTCGGTGAAGCCACCTTTCCCCTACATCCCCTGTTACAGGCTGCCCTGGCGGAAGCTGCAAAACATACCGGTTACGCCCCGGTGCTGGGCCTACCCGCGCTGCGGCAAGCAATAGCGGACTACCTGGCGCGGACGCGCGGCTTGAACTGCTCGCCCGAGCATATCGTGATAGGGCCTGGCAGCAAGCCGTTGCTCTATGCGCTGCTGCACATCCTGGAAGGGGACCTGCTCCTACCGGTTCCTTCCTGGGTCAGCTATGCCCCACAGGCAAGGCTGGCGGGCAGGCGAGTGATCACGGTGAAAACAGATGCAGTTGATCACCATCGCTTGACCCCACAAGCGCTTTCCGAGGCACTGGCTCACGCGCGAAAAGAGGGAGCAGCTCCGCGCATCCTGGTCGTGAACACGCCGAGTAACCCGACCGGGGGTATGTTCGACCGCGCTGATGTGGAGGCTCTCGCCTCCTGGGCACGCGACGCGGGCATAACAGTGATCAGCGATGAGATTTATGCTGAACTTGCCCACGGCTGGCGCGAGCACATTTCGCCGGCTCGCTTCTACCCCCAGGGCTGTATTGTGACGGGGGGGCTCTCGAAGGCATTCTCTGCTGGCGGCTGGCGCATAGGCTACGCCGTGCTGCCTCCAGGTGAAAGAGGAGCACAGGCAGTTGCAGCCCTGCGCGCCCTGGCAAGCGAAATCTGGTCCGCCGCGGCAACCCCCATGCAGGAGGCGGCCATAGTTGCCTTCTCCTCAAACGCGGACTTAGAAACATACGTGCAGCGTTCGGCACGCATTCACGCTCACAGCGCTGCCCGGCTCTACGAAACGTTCCGCGGCCTTGGCGTTCCCTGCCCCCGTCCGGCGGGAGCTTTCTATCTCGGAGCTTTCTATCTCTACCCCGATTTTGCCCCCTGGCGTACAGTCCTGGCGGAACGTGGCGTCAAGACAGGCCAGGAGCTTGCTCATTACCTGCTTGACAAATGGGATATCGCTGCGCTTCCAGGCAGCGCGTTTGGCGAACAGCCGGAGGCGTTACGGTTGAGACTGGCAACAAGTATGCTCTATAGCCCTGTGGGCGCTCATACAACACTTGAACGCGAAGCGGCTCTGTGGCGGCTGCTGGACCTCGCGGATACAGTGTCACTACCAGACCATACTAGCGGACCTGATCTACCGCTGCCGATGCTCGAACGCGCCCAGGCAAAGCTGGCGGAGTTTGTACGCGATTTGGGCACAGTGGTCAAAGAGAGTGAACCGGCAGCAGATTGACGTATTTTGAGGATGCGAGGAGACCATTCAAAACCGGGTGCTGGCTAGCCAACTCCCCTGCCTTTGAATGGTCTCCGGTATGACCTCGTGTCCAGCACAAAATCATACCAGCGGTTCACCAAACCTACCGGCAGGTGAACCCCGTCTCTACGGGATCTGAAACGGGATCGTGGCCTGGCTGGTTGCGCCAGGAGTGAGGTGCCCTGGTAGCAGGATCAAGGTAGCGGTTGTGGTATCCTGCGGCACCAGGAAGGAAACCATCCCCGGCACATTTGCCGTGTCGGCAGCAGCATTGCCAATGACCGCTTGCTCATACTGAATGGTCGTCCCACCATATTGCAAGCGAATGTAATCGCCAGGATAACTGTTGTCAGGGTCGGTGCTGGGGTTATCAAGTGAGAGGGTGAGGACCAGGAAGCGTTGGCCTTTCTCGACCTGTGTCCCGCTATCACTGAGTTTCAGTGTGACCGTTTTCAGCGTCCAAAACACGCTTCCAAACTGCACACGCAGATTGGGAGTACTCTGTTTGGGTTGATACTGGCTCAGGTCGGCATGGCCAGTTAACGGAACGTGTAGCTGCTCTTCGGTATCTTTGCCAATTTGCAGGATCATCTGGTTCACTTTCAGGCCTGTGGAGGCGGGAAAATCGATCCAG
>WNFM01163198.1_pt1 | contig 11064 bp, 7 predicted proteins | sample 5400271 | NCBI WGS metagenome assembly WNFM01 (sample SAMN13153352, study PRJNA577476) | soil metagenome | isolation source: 60 cm saprolite on Douglas fir-dominated hillslope | place: USA:California | collected 2013-09-17 | reverse complement strand
TACGTCCGGTAGCAAATGCACTCCCGAGCCGGAGCATAGCGCGTTGAAGCAGATGGATTCCAGTGTACGTAGGGGAATTCTACTGTCCTTTAGTACAGGTGGGTTCCTGGATCGCTCACAAATATCCGAAGATTTGTGAGCGATCCAGGATGGGGATTTCTAGCACCTCGGCCATGCGGGCTAGCTCGGCGAGTGACTTCACTTGCATCTTTCGCATGATGTTACCGCGATGGAACTTGACGGTTCGTTCCGTAGCGCCGAGTCCGTCGGCGATTTGCTTATTGAGCATGCCAGAGACCACACATTTAAACACTTCGCGCTCGCGGGGATTGAGCGATTCGTAGCGTCTGCGCAAGTCCGCATTCCGCGCATGTTGCTGGCGTGCGACCTGGTCGCGTTCGAGCGCGTGTCGTATAGCATCGAGCAGAGCCTGATCGCGGAACGGTTTGGTGAGAAATTCGACCGCACCGGCTTTCATGGCTTGGACCGACATTGGAATATCGCCATGCCCAGTGACGAAAATAATAGGCATATGGAAGCCGGCCTCAACTAACACTCGCTGCAAATCTAGACCGCTCAAGCCAGGCAACCGCACATCTAGGATCAAGCATGAAGGCGCATTGCGCCGCCGGCTGCTCAAGAAATCGCCTGCCGATTCAAAGCTCTGCACGTTGAAACCTACGGATCGGACTAGACGCTCGGAAGACGTCCGATACAACGGATCGTCGTCGATAATAAAGACGGTGGATTCCGCTTCTCCCATGGCCTTTTAGCTCTTCGTTGGCAAAATAAACTCAAATGTTGCGCCTGGACCGCCAGTCCCCGCCACCCATAACCGCCCGCCGTGTGCTTCGATGATCGAACGACTGATCGCCAAGCCCATGCCAATTCCGTGCGCTTTGGTTGTGTAGAAGGCTTCAAAGAGTTTGTCCACTTCAGCAGGGTTCAGTCCCACGCCTGTGTCTTGCACGCTGACGAGGACAGCGGGTCTACCTTTGTGTTCGTGACGCCGCGCGCGAATCGATATTTTTAGCTCTTCTTCGGCAACCTCGTTCATCGCTTCGACGCCGTTCATGACCAAATTGAGGAGTACCTGCTGCAACTGAATCCGATCCCCCAGGATCGGCGGCAGGTCTTTCGATAGTTCGGTGTGGATCGCTACATGACGTCTGGTCAATTCATGATGAGTCAAGGTCAAGACGTCGCTTACTACGTCTTCGACGCGCAATCGCGCCATTTCCGGCGGGGCCTTTTTAGCGAGTGCCCGCATTCGCACGATGATGCTATTCACCCGGTCAACCCCTTTGGCGATGTCGGACAGAGCCCTTTCCACCTCCGGCAGGTTTTCGGATCCGGTTCCGATGAGTCTGAGGCAGGCGTTCACGTTGTTGGCGATTGCACCAAGAGGTTGGTTGATTTCGTGCGCAATGGACGTCGCCAATTCTCCCATGGTCGTTACCCGGCTGATATGAGCCAGCTCGGTTTGCGCTTTCTGCAACGCTTCTTCGGCCCGTTGGCGCTCGGAATAGAGTTGCGCATGGTCTAAAGAGATTGCGGCCTGCGAGGCCAGCATCTCCAGCATGGCCAGGCGCTTGGCCGTGAACACGCGAGGCGCTAAGCGGTTCTCCAGATAAAGGAAGCCGACTAAATTGACCTGCTTCACCAGGGGCAGACAGAAAACCGATCTGGGGCGCCGCTGACGAACATAGTCGTCCTGCGAAAACAGGTTCTGGGTCGTGGCGTCATCCAGAATCACGCTCTCCCGAGTTCGAATTACATAATGAAGAAGCGAGTTGGGTAGGTCGGAGGGAGTTATAGGCGCATCTTGCAGCTGGACATCAACCCCTTCGCGGGTCCTGGCTTCCGCAGTGACCCGGAGTTCTTCGCCATGCGGCAGGATCAGAAGACCGCGCTCCGCACCAGCATGTTCGACCGCGATTACCATGAGCGTTTTGATCAACTTCTCCAGCACAATCTCCCCAGCGACCGCTTGCGACGCCCTCATTACTGTTCCCAAGTCCAGCTGCTCAATCGATGTGCCGATGGTGGTGCTCGGGCGCACAGCAGCCTGCTCTTCGATCGCAGGGTAGCGCTCGTCCAACTGCTTCACCTTACCGAGTGCGCCCCATTGCAGAAAACAGTAACGCGCGTCGCGGAGGTAGTAATGCGCCACTTTTTCGATGCCACGCTTTAGATAAAACTGGCCTGCTAGCTCACTGGCGACGCCCTCGTCCTGCACAAACCCATTCTCACGCGCCGCCTGGATCGCCTCCTCGTACAACGGCATAGCATCAAGGTCCCGGCCTTCGATGCGAGCAAGCTCGGCCGACACCAATGCGTGCTTGTCGCCAAACGTCGGTGGATAGTTGTCAGCCCACTCACGAAGTTGTTCGCAGTGCGCCGTCAGGAGGTCGCGCCAGCTGTTCTTCTCGTCAGTAGTAGCGTTCTCATAGAGCGCCGTCAGCGTCAGCGCGGTGTAGTAGAAATAGTCGAGCAATGGGAACTGGGGGGGCGAGGCCCACAACAGGGACTTCGCCTTCTCAACTGCAGCGAGCGCCTCGACGTAGTTGCCTGAAAGGAACCGGGCCTTGAGTTTGAAGATCCAGTATACGCACACCAGCGTGGGTAGCCGGTCGCCGGTGAGTTGCGCTTCGAACGCCGCTTCATCGAACTGCTCGTCGCTAAAGGTGGAAAAGGTCGCGGTCCGGCCTCGCATCGACGCGATGAAGCGTTGCTGGCTCACGATCACATCCGCCATGTCGCGGAACTTGGCCTTTCGGGCGAAGTCCAGACTATTCTCCGATTCACGCCACACGGCATCGAGCGGATCGTTTCGTAGGAGAAGCCCATGGATGCACTGGCACAGGCTGTAACAAGCGGTGGTCAGATCCCCCAGCTCGGTCGCCGTGCGAAAGGCCGCCCTACAAAAATCGATCGTGGTCGTGATCGGCTGTGTCCAGGCGGCAACTATTCCCATTGCGAGGTGGACTTTCGGCTGAATGGTGATGAATCCATGCTTCTGGACCAGATCACACGCGAGCTTGGCGAAACGATAGCCCTCACTGTAACAGTGAAAGACCGGACCGAGAATAATCCCGCAATAGCCAAAGCCGTTTGCTGATGCGCCGTTCACCCCGTACATCATGCTGGCATTCACGCCGCGGCACACGAGCAAGCAAAATAAGCGCATGTCGGTAAAGTAAGCGGGAGGGAGCACGACGGTCATCATTTCCGCCGCCGCCTTCAGATCCGGGTCGGTGATTAGCGGGAGATCGACCAGGCTCTCGATCGGGCGGCCATCAAGGTTTTGCCAGAGCTTCTCATATTCGGCCTGGACCTGTTCCGAGGTCGGGTGTGCTGGGATGTCGATGCCGAACAGCCGCAGGCACGTGAGCCCGCTGTCGACGGCTTCCGGTCTTTCCGACTTCACGGTATGGAGTAAGATCTTCAGACGGCAGGCGGCCGCCCGGTCGATTTTCGACGACGAGCGCTGCAATAACTCCCCAATCAGTTGCTCGGCTACGTCGAACTCACCGATCAGAAACTCGCACTCCGCGCGTTCGAGCCACAGGCTGAACATTAATTCGTACTGTCTGGCCCAGTCTCCATCGTCGAGCAGGGCCATCCCGGCCGCTTGATAGGTGCACGCCGACGCATAAGCCGCCGACGCCTTGGCCTTTCGCCCTGCTCGCAGGTTGATCGCTGCTACCCGTGCTTTCTCGTCCTGGTCCACCAACCGTTCGGCGCCCCGATTGAATTGGTTCGCCACATCGAACAGACGCTCGGCGAGTTCATCCGCCGTCATGCTCGCCAGCAGCACGCGCCCGATGCGCAGGTGGACTTCGGCCCGGTGTTCTTCTGGAATCAATGAGTAAGCCGCCTGTTGAATCCGGTCATGCAGGAACTGGTAGGCGCTGTCCTTACGAATCACGAGCCCAGCATGGAGAGCTTCCCAAAGTGCCACGTGCAACGCTTCCTCTGTCTCCCCGTGAATCAGGGTTAAAGTGGCGATCTCGGCGACGTTACCCAGGCAGGCGAACTGTTTCAGCGCTTCCTGGGTGATGGCCGAGAACCGCTTCAGCTTCCCGGCCATAAGATCCACTACATTGTCCGTGTAGCTCCTGGCGCGGATCCGGTTTATGTCCCATTGCCAGGCCGGTGCGACCGGGTCGAATGCGAGTAGCTCTTCTTCGGCGAGCCCGGTGAAGAACTGGATCGCGAAAAACGGATTGCCTCCAGTCCTCTCGTGCACCACCTGCGCTAGAGGCAGCGAGCACTCAGGCTTGCAATGCAGAGCATCCGCGACCAGCCGTCCGACATCTTCGACCCGCAGAGGTGCGAGCACGATCTCCTGGACCGGCGCTCCGGCAGTGCGAATCGCCCCGAGCGTCCGCAAAAGCGGGTGCGCAAGTCCCACTTCGTTGTCTCGGTAGGCCCCAACCAAAAGCAGGTATCGCACCTCAGAGTGCGTGACCAGGTGCTCGATCAGGTCGAGCGTCGCAATATCGATCCATTGCAAATCGTCGAGGAACAGCGCGAGCGGGTGCTCCTTCCGCGCGAATACGCCGAGCAAGCGCCGGAATACCATCTGGAAGCGGTTCTGTGCTTCCTGCGGCGGCAGGTCCGGGACAAGTGGCTGTTTTCCGATCACCAGTTCCAGCGCGGGAACGAGGTTGACGATGAGCTGACCGTTCTGGCCTAGAGCCTCCCTCAGGGCATCCCGCCACCGGCAAAGTTCCGCCTCACTCTGGCCCAGAAGCGGGCGTACCAGGCTCTGGAAAGCTTGGGCCAAAGTAGCGTACGGGATGTCGCGGTTGTACTGGTCGAACTTGCCGGACGCGAATAGACCCCGCGGCGGGACTAGCACCTTGTGCAGCTCGTGCACCACCGAGGATTTGCCAATGCCGGAATAGCCGGATACAAGCACCAGCTCCGGGCTGCCGTTGGTGACGACACGGTCAAACGTCGCGAGCAATGTCTCGATCTCGCGCTCTCGACCGTAAAGCTTCTCCGGGATCAGCAGCCGGTCCGATACATCGTGAGCACCGAGCGGGAACGGGTCGATCCGTCGAAATGATTCCCATACGGCCAGGCACTTTCTAAGATCAGCTTCGACACCGGAGGCGGTCTGGTATCGCTCCTCGGCGGTCTTCGCCAGCAGCTTCATCACGATCGCTGAGAGCGGCGCTGGAATTTCCTTCGCCTGCTGGTTGGGCGCGACGGGCTGCCTTGCGATGTGGCAATGGACCCATTCCATCGGATCCGAAGCAGTGAAGGGCAGCACGCCCGTCAGCATCTCGTAGAAGGTAACACCCAGGGAGTAAAGATCGCTCCGAGAATCGATGGACCGATTCATTCGTACGGTCTGTTCGGGCGCCATGTAGGCGAGTGTGCCATTGATCATCTCAGGTGGTTCTGCCGATTGGCGTTCGCGCGGAAGACGCGAAGCAATACCGAAACCAGTCAACCAGACTTCACCGCTCGCTGACTTCACCAGAATGTTGGCCGGCTTGATATCCTTGTGGATAAGACCTTGCTGGTGGAGCTTACTTAGCGCTGTTGAAAGGCCGACCGCCAAGCGAAGGAACCGGCTTAGTTCCATAGGGCGGCCGAGGAGACGATCGAGTGGCTCGCCACCAGGGTCCTCGAGTATCAGCGTTGGCCGACCTTGAGGACGAATGAGAGCGAGAGGTCGAGCCCCCAAACCTGAATCAAGCTCATCCCGAAGCGAGTATTCGTGCTCAAGCCGTTCCAAGATCGCTGGAGGCAGGTGCTCTGAAACAGGAGTTACCAAAAGAATAGTCGATAGTTCGCTCTCTTCCCTTCGGCCCCGGGAAAATGTGAATTCCGCGTCATCACGCAGCGTTTCGAACACATATCTTGAAAGCTCGATCACGATGCCTTCCGGTTGACCTACGCGCGTTGGACTGGGTTTGCGCACAGGCACTATAGATGCTCTTTGATCTCTTCCGTTTATCCTAAACCAAATGGACTAGCTCGCATCAAAAGCGATGGCTTCTGCCAGCGATAACAACCGTTATCTGTTGTGTTACCGTCTGACGTGAAGATCTCATAATGAGAGAGGGGCGGTGACAATTATCGTTGTGCCGCGGCCAGCGGTCGTCCGAATTTCAAATCTACCGCGGATCTCTGATGCTCTTTTGCGCATGTTTCCTAACCCGAAGCCTTCGCACTCTTTTAATCGACCTGCGGAGATGCCCAATCCATCGTCTTTTACTTCAAGAACAAGGTTCGGTGCGTCCCAACGGAGAGTCAGGACAATGAGAGTGGGATTGGCATGACGCACGGCATTGTGGATAGCCTCCTGGGCGATTCGTAACAGCTGATGTTGCGCTCTGGCTGATAATTTATTCTCCGGTATGTCGTTGGACCGGAAGCTACAACGCAACCGGCCAGCCACATTCCAGCGCTCGGCCAAACGTTGAAGTGCAACCCTGAATCCAGATTCATCAACCACGCTGCAGCGGAAACCGTGGGCGCAACGCCGTGCTTCAGCCAGACCAAGGTTCGCCGATTCAATCGCGTGCTCAATGTTGCAGAGCGGATCGCCCCCAGGTGAAGATAGCATTTCTTTGGCAGCGGCCAGTTGCATGCAGATCGCACTGAGGTGCTGCGCCAGTCCATCATGAATTTCGCCAGCCAGTCGATTTAGCTCTTCTTGAACTTCCCAGTGCCCAGCGTATGCAAGGTTTGGCTGCATTTGTTCCAGCCCTAGTTACAGGTTCCGTGCCAGCGTCGGGGTAGCTTCTCTAAGTAGCTATCCCGCTGCGAGTTGCGATACAAAGAGCACGGGTGAACTTGAGTACGAGATTTCGCTAAAACGATTATTCGGACCGCGCGCTTAACGTAGCATTTTCCCAGGGCGACACGCTCAAGGCCTCCACCTCGCGAATAGAGCAGGTCGCAAACTTTTGGAATCCGTCGCCTCACCCTTGTCCTGGACAAGGTGCCACCCGCGGTGCGTCTAATGACGCGTCTCGGCGGAGCCTTGAATTTGCGTGAGGTCGCCCTCGCTGAGCTTGCGGTGGAACAGATCCAGCGCCATTGCATAGACCATCCGCGCGGCGGCCGCATCGTATCGAGCCCCTTCATCCCGCATGAAGGCATGGGCGCCGTTGAATTCGTGCCAGCTGAAATTTGTTCCAGCGTCGGCCAGCGCATTGTAAATGGTTGCCCGGCCTTCGCGGGGAACGTGTGGGTCTTGCCGGCCAAACACGACCAACAGTTCGCCTTTGATCTCAGGGATTCGATCGAGCGTGTCATCGTTTAAGCCTTTGCCCAGACTCCGTTTGTGGATGTCGGTCGGATAACAACAGGTCGCCGCCAGCACTTCGGGGTTGGTCGCAGATCGGAAGGCAAGGTGCCCACCGATACAGAAACCCATAGAGCCGATCTTGCCGGTACACTTAGGATGCGATTTCAAATAGCTCAGCGCAGCCTTGGCGTCGGCATCGTAGCTGGAGAGCTCTTTGTTGATTTTGTCCACGTTGCCCCGATCCGCCCCCGCTTGGTCGTATGGGAGCACAGTACCCGGTTCTTCGAGCTCATGAAATATTTCCGGGATGACGACCACGAATCCGTGTCCGGCCAGCAAAGCAGCACTACGCCGAATCGGTCCGGTCGCCTGAAAAATTTCTGAGAACAAGACGATTCCTGGGTAACGGCCTTCAGCGACCGGATACAGAACGTAGGTACGCATTGGCCCAGCCGGCGTTTGGATGTCGATGAAGTCGTTATCTTTGATGATCATAAAATTTGAACGGAATCGTGTCCGGACAACCTGGAAAGAGTTGAAATGAGCGAGCAAAGTTAATCGCAGAGAGCCTGGATAAGGCAACCCCGAATTGACAGGGCGCTCGCCGCTGACTCTAGAACAGTCTCGGTGGTTGACGTAGAAGAGCTCGTTGGGGCTCATCCCACACCAATCTACTGACCATTTTTGAGCGCATCTTTACCAACTTGAGATGGCGAGGAGGTATAATTTTGGCTGACCCCTTTATGGCCCTTCAGAGAACACGCGAATCCGGGCGAGCACACGCTTGAGCCAGTAGACTTCTCCTACAGACCGAACACCCGGAAGTCCCCCGAACTTCGATTGTGGAATTCGGATGATGTAATACAGTATTACACAGTGAAGACGATAAGCTTCAGAGTGAGCGATGATGAGGCGCGCCTAATTCGATCGTTGGCTCGACGCGAAAAGTTGACGCTTTCAGACTACCTGCGCCGCAGGGCAACCGGTGCTGGCGATACTAGATCAGGGAGCGTGCGGCGTACCCGCTGCAAGTACACCGGAGCAAAAATCTTTGCTGCTAGTCCACAGTTTCCTTCGTTATCGACAGAATCCGTTCGCGAAATGCTGGCTGATTTTCCATGAGATATCTCCTGGACGTAAACCTGCTGGTGGCGTGGGGTTGGGAGGATCACGTCGATCACGAGCGAGCGGCAAAATGGATTGCGAGCGCGAGACGGCTCCGGGATACACAGCTATTGACATCCGCGATCCCTCAGCTCGGCTTCGTCCGAGTTTCGGTCCAACGAACAGGCGGCCAGCTAGCACTTTCCACGGCAGCAGAAGTTCTGGCCGGAATGATCGATTCTCTTGGTACGGTACACGCGTTCGTACCTGATAATATCCATTCCACAACGTGGCCACCCCGGTGCCAATCTGCTGGCCGTTCGACTGACGCACACCTCCTCTCCCTGGCGACTGCTCATAAAGCCAAGCTCGCGACGCTAGACACCGGTATCCCAGACGCTTTTCTTCTGCCGTAGCACCCGAAACCCAAGTACGACTGGAGCCGGCGAAGAGTCATGCTTGGGAGAGTCAAGAACAAGCTGGTTGCTTCAAACCAGAGGACTTGGGTGGGTGGCGAGGCTTGCGCAATCAGGAGCGCATCTTAGCTTTGGACAGTTCCAAACAATGTTTACGCGAGTTGCAGTTCTGTCCAATGCGTTACGACGCTAACACGGAACGGCCGGCCTCGGTGACAACTCCTAATGACTGTTCTATCAGATCGGCTGCAACGGAGAGCCCGTTAGCCTTCACAATCGCTTTTTGCATCCGGCGAGCATTGTCTCGGTAAGTCGTTTCATTCAGCACCTCATCTACAAGCCTCGAGAGATGGGGCGCGGTTAACTTATCCAGCGACGTGACTACGCCAGTTTTGTGGTGGGCTATTCTGGCAGCGATACCGGGCTGATCAAAGGTCACCGGGATAGCCACTTGAGGGACACCCTGCGCCAGCGACTCCAGCACCGTGTTCAACCCCGAATGCGTTATACAAACCGAGGCCAGCTTTAATAGTTCGAGTTGCGGCGCCCGCTTGACGATGATCGCATTGGTAGGAACCGGGCCGATCTGTTGCGGTTCGAGTTGCTCGCCAATGGAAAGAACTAGCTGCATGCCCTTATGCTTCGCTACAGCAGCAGCGATCATACGAAAGACCTCCGGTTGACCATTTAGGATTGTCCCCATTGAAGCGTAGATCAGCGGTTCTCCGGTCAAGCGTTCCCAAGGGAACTTCACCTCTTCCCGGCCTTTGCCATCATGGAACGGCCCGGTGTGATGAAACTGTGATGGCCAACGAGAATTCTCAAAGTCGAACTCTCTGGGAGTTTGAGTAAGGCAAGCGATTTTCGAATAAGTAAAACCGGGGTCTTCCCAATCGATTTCAAAGCCGGCCTGCCTGGCATAAGCTTTGACCCTGTCGTTGCTAAGCATTTTAGCAAACTTAACCACCCCTTTCCGGTTTCTGGCTATCGCCTCAGGGGTCGTTTCGTGAGGATCACCATAGATAGAGAGGGGTGTGTAGCCCGAGTAGTCACAATGAAGGGCGGCTGCCGCGTGAATATAAGGTATGCCTAACTTCATTGGTGCCAGTTCAGCGTAAAAGTGGATCGGATCGATGATGAGAGCATCGACACCGGTCGCCTCGACCATAGCAGGCATCGATTCTAACACAGCCGCTGTGCGCTGCACCAGTAGGCCGACGGCAAATGCTAGTGCGTCGTCTCCTTGCAGCTTGCTCACTTCGGGCCGGTTTTCGTTAATGGGATCCCTAATATCACCAAGAACACACGGCAAACCGTTAGCCTCGGAAGAATAAAGGAAGACAACCTCATGGTTCCGCCCCTGCAGTTGACGCGCGAGTGCCGTCATCGGATTGAGGTGACCCGGTAGATTTACACAGATAAAACCCAGTTTCATAAATAGTACGTTCTCCCTAAGATTTGCCTGCACCCTTGACTGAATGGTCGGACTGCAGACGTTTGTTCGCCGCACTAAAACCCACCGCTTTGGAAACAGAGCTGCATTTGTCCCAACTGCCGTAATCGCTTCCCGAAACTAGATTGCGATTTAGCTGACGGATTATTCAAATCAAGGGGTGTTCAAGAGACCCTAGTAACCGCGCTTGATCCGCGCCCGCTTCGAATAGCGATTGCGGCGACTCGAACAAAGAACGGCGTATCTCCAAGACTCCGCCGTCTAGTAGCTCCAAGAGCGCGAGCGTCCGAATTCCGGTTTCGCTCTCGATTAAGAACGTCAAAAAATGAGTACTATGACCATTTCCAGATCGGTCAAATTGATCGACAACCACGCCAACGTTAGCGAACCAACCACACTTCGTTCCGTCTCCGCGATCGACCATTCCGGGGCTCGTCTACTATCCCTGGAACCTGCGGCGACTAACAAAAGAGCCAGGATCGAACTGAGGCTTCGCCTCTTTGGCTATTGGCTTATGCTGTTGGCAGCGGTCGTAGTTCTCGCGGCTGGTATGTTCTGCCTGGTGGAGTCGAGCAAGATGCGGCAGACAGAATCCGAACAGCCGCGTTTGGCCGAAGGCGTACCGGCTCAAAGTGCCGTTACCCTTGATCAAGCCCTGCAGGGAAATGCCCGCTAGGGGTCACGTCTTAACAAACAACATTTTCTCCACGCGTTTCACCTTTCTCGCCAAGGCTTTATCGGTTTCCAAACGTTTAGCCAAGCGGCGAATCGCCATCGTTACCGCCGGATATTGCATCCCGCCGGCTAATCCGCCT
>WNFM01332669.1_pt1 | contig 11066 bp, 8 predicted proteins | sample 5400271 | NCBI WGS metagenome assembly WNFM01 (sample SAMN13153352, study PRJNA577476) | soil metagenome | isolation source: 60 cm saprolite on Douglas fir-dominated hillslope | place: USA:California | collected 2013-09-17 | reverse complement strand
TGTCCTCTTCGAAGATCGCGACGAGATCGACCGCCTCCAGCGCCGCCAGCACTTCCGCGCGGGCGCGCTCGTCCTGCACCGGGCGTCCCTCGCCCTTCAGCCGTTTTGTCGACGCGTCGCTGTTCAATCCCACAATCAGGCGGTCGCAGGCGCTGCGCGCAGCGGTCAGGACCTTGACGTGGCCGGGATGCAAAATGTCAAAACAGCCATTGGTGAATCCGATGCGCAGGCCCTGTTTGCGCCAGTCCAGAAGGTGGGCCTCGAGATCGCCGCCCGCCGCGATAATCTTTTCTTCGGCTGCAAGGTAGGCATGGGGAAGAATCTTTCGCCGCAATTCGTTAGATGTCACGATCGCGGTGCCCTTCTTGCTGACCGCGACGGCGGCGGCGGCGTTCGCCATTCGCAGCGCCGTCTCCCAATCGGCCCCTGCCGCCAGCGTCACCGCAAGCGCCGCGGCGACGGTATCGCCGGCGCCCGAGACGTCGCGCACCTTGACCGGATGGGCCGGCACATGGATGGCCTCGCCGTTGCGCGCTACCAAGGTCATGCCGTGCTCGCTTTGCGTCACCAGCATGGCCGCGCAGTCCGCAAGCTGCATCGCGTCTTGGGCTACTTCCGCAATGCTCGCTTCGGTATCGGCGCGGCTGCGGGTCGCTTCCGCGAATTCCTTGCGGTTGGGCGTGAGCAGCGTCGCACCGCGATAAATTGCAAAATTGGCGCTCTTGGGATCGACGATAACGCGCTTACCGAGTTTTCGCGCGGCGTCGATGACGTTGCGGATCACGCGTGCCGTCAGCACGCCTTTGGCGTAGTCGGACAGCAGGACGATATCGGCACGGTTGAGCTGCGGCAGGATGGCGTCGATCAATTTCTGCTCGATATCGGCCGCAGCCGGCGCGGCCAGTTCCCAGTCCGCGCGCAGCATGTGCGTCGAAAAATGCTCGGAGACAAAACGCACTTTTCGCGTCGTCGGCCGCGCGGGATCGCACACCAGCACGCTCTCGATTCTGCTTTCCTGCAAGAGCGCCTGTTTCAGTTTTGCGCCCGCATCATCCTCGCCGATCAGCCCGACAAAAATGCAGCGGGCGCCGAGCGACGCAATATTGCGCGCGACGTTGCCGGCGCCGCCGATATTGGTCTCGCTGCGCTGAGCGGCGATGACCGGCGCGGGCGCCTCCGGCGAAATCCGCGACACCTCGCCATAGACGAATTCGTCGAGCATGAGGTCGCCGACGCAGAGTACCGTCTGGCTGACAATCGCTTGCGAAAGAGCGTCAAAATCGAACATCTGTTCTCGTCAGTTGTTGCACGTCAGCGAAAACGATCGGCGCGGTCGAGGAAACCCTTGACGTAAGCATCGACCGCCTGTTCCAGCGCGGTGAAGCCGCCATTGTAACCGGCGCGCTGCAGCCGATCGACCTCGCTTTGGGTAAAATACTGGTAGCTGCCGCGGATCGCCTCCGGCATATCCACATACTGGATATTCGGAGGCTTGCCGAGCGCGGCATAGGCCGCGAGCATCAAATCCCTAAAACTGCGCGCCTTGCCGGTGCCGACATTGAAGATGCCGCTGACCGACGGCGTCGAGAGCAGCCACGTCATCACCCGCACCACGTCGTCGACATAGATGAAATCGCGCGCCTGATCGCCGTCGGCAATCCCGTCGCGATGCGACTTGAACAGCTGGACGGCGCGGCCGGACTTGATGTCGTCGAAGCGCCGCGCCAGCACGCTCATCATGGTGCCCTTGTGATACTCATTGGGACCGAACACGTTGAAGAACTTTAGGCCGGCCCATTGCGGCGGCAGCTTGTCGCCTCGTTCGGCGCGCTCGGCGACCGCCAGGTCGAACAGATGCTTGCTCCAGCCGTACAGATTCATCGGCCGCAGGCTTTTTAGCGCGGCGAGCGACTGGTCATCACAAAACCCCTGCGCGCCGTCGCCATAGGTCGATGCCGATGAGGCATAGATGAACGGCGTAGTATTGGCCGTGCACCAATCCAGCAGCCGCATCGAAAGACGAAAGTTGGTTTCGATCACGAGATCGCCGTCGGTCGCGGTGGTTTCCGAAATGGCGCCGAGATGGATGATGGCATCGAGCTTGCGGCCTTTCAGCCAGTCGGGCAGTTCGGCCGGCGGCACGATGTCGGCGAGCTGGCGCTTGGCGAGACGGCAATGTCGGCGCGGCCCGCGTCGTTCAACGCGGCCACGACGTTCGATCCGATAAAACCGGCGCCCCCGGTCACCAGCAACATTCGCACCCCTGCCCTTGATATGGGAAGCCAGCTTTGCCCTAGCGCATGATCCGCCAAAGTGTAAGCGGTTTGGCGAAGAGATCATGCGCTCATCCAATATTTTAGCGCGCGATCGGACGCAAAACCGATACCCACTTTTGCTGATCGCGCGCTGTCCTGCCCGTCAGGCAATTTGGGTCATGCGGCGTGGTGAAGGCGGGCGGCGTACCGGCCGGGCGACTTTACCTCCGGACGGGGAGCAGTTACCGACACAATCGAAGCGCAGGGACGGTGGTTTTCCAAAATATGAACATTAATTCAGACCATATGATGGTGGAGGACCCGGGCGATACCCGGCCGATCCTGATTGTTCCTTACATGTGGATCGGGGATTTTGTACGCGGCCATACGGTCGCGCGGGTCTTGAAACAGCGTTGGCCCAACCGGCCCATCGATCTCCTGGCCACCTCGCTGTGCGCACCGCTGGTCGACTACATGCCCGGCGTGCGGGCCGGCATCGTGTGGGACCTGCCCCGCGGTCGCGTTGCGGTGGCCAAGCAATGGGGTCTGGCGGCACAGCTAAGGGATCGGAACTATGCCACCGCGCTGATCCTGCCCCGCACCTGGAAATCGGCCATCGCGCCTGCGCTGGCCGGTATTCCGGAGCGGGTGGGTTTTGTCGGCGAAGCTAGGTTCGGGCTGATCAACCGATGGCGCTGGGGCGAGAGGGCCCTGCCTCGCTTCATCGACAAGAACGCCGCGCTGGCGCTGCCGGATGGCGCGCCGCTGCCGGCGGAATGGCCGGTGCCCCAACTTACCGTTCCCGCCGACGAGGTCGCCCGTTGGCGGCAGGCGAACGGGCTGGGCACCGGGGCCGCCGTGGCGCTGGCGCCGGGCTCGGTCGGCGCCTCCAAGCGCTGGACCTATTATCCGGAAGCCGCGCGCCTTTTGGCCCAGCAGGGCCTCGATGTCTGGGTGGTCGGCGGCCCCGGCGAAAAGGCGCTGGCCGCGGAAATCGTCGCCGCAGGCGGACCACGCGTCCGCGACCTGACGGGGGCCGACCTGCGCAATGGCATTCTGGCAATGGCCGCGGCCGATGTCGCGATCTCCAATGATTCCGGCCTGATGCATATCGCCGCTGCCCTGGGGACGCCGACCATGGGCATCTTCGGCCCCACCAGCCCCTATCATTGGGCTCCGCTGAACGGCCTTGCCGCGACCGTGCAGACCAAGACCGTGGTGCCGTGCCAGCCCTGCCACCGTCCGGTCTGCACCATGAACGACCATCGCTGCATGCGCGACATTCCGGCAACTGACGTGGTTGCTACCGCCGAGCGGGTGCTGTCGGAGGCTGGGGCACGTGTCGCGCATTAATTTTGCCAGCTTGGATTTTGCGAGCTTGGATTTTGCGAGCTTGCGCAGCCGCGGCGCGGTCATTACCACAGATGCGAATTGCAACCCTGACGGTGCGTCTTGAGCCAACAACCAAGAGATCCTATCGGAGCCCATCTGAAGCAATCGCTCGCCGCCCTCGAGCGGACGGCGCAGGATACGGCGTTGCTTGCCGCCGCGCGCAAAATCGCTGAAGTCATCGTCGCGGCGCTGCGCGCGGGCAAAAAACTCCTGATCATCGGCAATGGCGGCAGCGCCGCCGACGCCCAGCATATCGCCGCCGAAATCGTCGGCCGCTACAAACAGGAACGGCCGGCTTACGCCGCGATGGCGCTGACCACCGACACATCGGCGCTGACAGCGATATCAAATGATTACGGCTTTGAGCAGGTATTCGCGCGGCAGGTCGAGGGGCTCGGCCAGCGCGGCGACGTGCTGCTGGCATTATCCACCTCGGGACGTTCGCAAAACATTCTGGCGGCGCTGCGCGTTGCGCGCGAACGCGGGCTGGTCACCATCGGCTTCACTGGCTTGAAGGGTGAAGCACTCGGCGCATCCTGCGATCATCTGTTGGTCGCGCCCAGCGACGACACGCCGGTGATCCAGCAAATTCATCTCGCCATTGCCCATGGCATCTGCGACGAGATCGAGCAGACCCTGCTCGGGGCCGCAAAAAAATGAGCGGCATCGCCTCCGCCCGCACCGCGCCAAAACCTGCCGCCTTCCTCGACCGCGACGGCGTCATCAATCACGACGACGGCTACATGGGCACGCAAGAGCGGATTCGCTGGATGCCAAATGCTGCCAAGGCGATCCGCAGGCTGAACGAGGCCGGATATTTTGTGTTTTTCTTCACCAACCAATCCGGCGTGGCGCGCGGTTATTTCACCGAAAATGAACTCAACACGCTGCACGACTGGATGCTGGCCGAACTTGCCGCGCAAGGCGCCGTCATCGACGATGTCAGATATTGCCCGCACCATCCCGACGGAACGGTCGCCGGCTATCTCGAAGACCATCATTGGCGCAAGCCGAGCCCCGGCATGATCCTCGATCTGATGGCGCATTGGCCGGTGCGGCGCGAAGGCAGTTTTGTCATTGGCGACCGTCCGACCGATATCGAGGCGGCGGAAGCTGCCGGGCTGCCCGGCTTTTTGTTCGAAGGCGGCGATCTCGATGCCTTCATGGCGAATATTCTATCAGAGAAGGGACCGTTATCCTGAGGTGCGCGCTCTCCCGGCAGCGCACTTGCGCTGTCCGGTGCGCGCCTCGAAGGATGGCCACTTGCACCGTCGTTCGTCATCCTTCGAGGCTCGCAAGCGCTCGCACCTCAGGATGACGGCACCAGCGCACGATAGACCTCCGCAATCCGGCTCGCTTCCGCATCGAGACTGAATTTTTCCAGCACCCGCGCGCGACCCCGTTCGCCCATCATCATTGCCGAAGCGGGATCGCGCATCAGCGGCTCCAGCGCCGCCACGAGCGCATCGACATCGCCGGGCGGCGTCAGCACGCCGGTGACGCCGTCCTCGACCACGAGTTCGGCGGCGCCGGCGCGCGAGGCCACCAGCGCCGCGCCCGCCGACATCGCCTCGATCAAGGTCAATCCAAAACCTTCGTTGCGCGAGGTGAAGGCGTAGATCGTCAGCCGCCGGTACCAGCGCTGCACCTCCTCGACTTCGAGCTCGCCTGTGATGATGATGCGCGATTGCAGGCCCGCGGCCTCGATCCGCTTTCTCAGCTCGTTTGCAAACACCGTCTGCTCGGGCGTGATCGCGCCGACCATCACCGCAGTAAAATCAGGATAGCGCGGCAAGAGCCTGCACATCGCGTCGACAAAGACGTCACTGCCCTTTTGCGCGCGCACCCGCCCAAAACAGCCAATGGCGTAGCGGCCCGGCAATCCGGTTTCCGCGAATGCCGCGGCACGATCGGCAGGTGGCGCATAAGTATCGGTATCGACACCATGTGGAATAACCGTTGCTTGCACTTTAAGAAACGACGCCGAGATGTCGTTGGTGGCGATGATCGCGTCCATCCGCCGGATCAGCCAGCGCGTGATCCAGGTGTGATGCCGCTGCGCCGCCGAGGTGAACACCAGTTTTAGCGGCCAGCCAAGCGATCGCAGCGCTACGCCTGCGATCATCTCGTTGTTGCGCCGCGCGTGCCAGATCAGCGGCGCACTGCGCCGCCATAATTTCAGGAGTTCCGCGACCCCCATCCGCGCGATGCCGTCGGGCGCATCGGGACCAAGCCATGCAGCGGCGAACATGTTCGCGAGTTTCGGCGCGACCATGCGGTTGGTCGCGGTGACCCCCGAATAGCGCCTGTGCAGATTCGGCACGATCAGCTGCAGATTGCCGGCGGAAATGCTCTCCATGCCCACGCAAAACTCCGTTTCGCGAGGGTTCCTATACGCAACATTAAGCATAGTGGCCAGTTGGCCCGTGCCGAAACCCACTCTTCACCGCGGCCCGGATAGCATCGCCCAAATAACGGGAGATGGGTGAGCTCATGACTGTGCTTGTCACCGGCGGCGCCGGCTATATCGGAACTCACATGGTTCGCGCGCTGGTCGAAGCCGGCGAAAACGTCGTCGTGATCGACAATTTGTCCACCGGCTTTTCCGCATTCCTGCCGGAGGGAGTTCCGCTGTTCATCGGCGACGCCGCCGACGAGAACCTGGTCGAGGGCGTGATCGCCGCGCACAATGTGGAAAGTATCATTCACTTTGCGGGCTCCGTGGTGGTGCCGGATTCGATGCGCGATCCGCTCGCCTATTACCGCAACAACACCATGACCACGCGCAGCCTCTTGAACGCGGCGGTCAAGTGCGGCGTCAACCGTTTTATCTTTTCATCGACTGCGGCTGTGTACGGCAACCCGGATCAGGTCCCGGTTCCCGAATATGCCCCGACGCGGCCGCTATCGCCTTACGGCTCGTCAAAACTGATGACCGAAATCATGCTGCATGATGTCGCCTCCGCGCACGGCATGAACTACGTCGTGCTGCGGTACTTCAATGTCGCCGGTGCCGATCCGCAGGCGCGCATCGGACTTGCGACCGTCGGCGCGACGCATCTGTTGAAGGTCGCGGTCGAAGCGGCCACCGGCCAGCGCGCCAAGATCGACGTGTTCGGCACTGATTATCCGACGCCGGACGGAAGCTGCATCCGGGATTTTGTCCATGTCAGCGATCTGGCGGAGGCGCATCGCGCGGCATTGTCCTATCTGCGCGGTGGCGGCAACTCGGTAACGCTGAATTGCGGCTACGGCCGCGGCTACTCCGTGCTGGAAACCATCGAAGCGGTGCGGCGCGTCTCCGGGCGTCAATTTGCGGTTCAATATGCCCCGCGCCGCCCCGGCGATATCATGACCATGATCGCCGACACCGGCCGCATCCGCACCACGCTGGACTGGACGCCGCAATACGACAATCTCGATACCATCGCCGCGCACGCGCTCAAATGGGAAGAGAAATTGTTCCGGGAGCGCCATGGCGAGCTGCAACAGGCGGCATCGGCCTAAAATCCCGTTCCGCGCAAGCCCTGATTTTGGCTTGAAAAACCCTGACATAGCGGGCAAGGAGTCATCTCGCAGCAGCCCTGACGCGCGGGCATCAAGCCAGCGCCGTCAATGGAACACGGATGACCGAACTTCCGAAAAAGATCACTGACGACCCCTATGGCGCGGCAATCCTGATTCGCCGCCTGATCACCGAACAGGGCGCCGCCTATTGGCGGCGCTATCTGGCAGCTTTTGCGCTGATGGGGGTTTCGGCGGCGACGACCGCCGGATCGGCCTACTTGCTAGGCGAGGTCATCAACCAGGCCTATGTCGACAAGAACGTCCGCGGCATCGCGATTCTGTCGGGCGTAACCATCCTGATCTTCATCCTCAAGGGCGCGGCGACCTACGGCCATCAGGTGATCCTGTCGCAGATCAGCAATGCCATCCTCGCCAACAACCAGCGTCGGCTGTTCGCCAAGCTGATGAGCGAAAGCATCGCCTTTTTCTCGGAGCGGCATTCGTCCGAATTCCTCGCGCGCCTGACTTCCGGCGCGAATTCCGTAACGCAAGTGCTCAGCCTCTTGATCAACGCGGTAGGCCGCGACGTGCTGTCGCTGATCGCGCTTGTCACGGTCATGCTGATGCAGGACCCTTATATGGCGCTGCTCGGCTTTGCGGTGGCGCCGCCGGCGATGCTGGTGCTGCGCAAACTAGTGAAACGGATCAAGGGCCTCGCGCACAACCAGTTCACCGGCACCGCCGACATTCTCGAAACCATGCAGGAATCGCTGCAGGGCATTCGCACCGTCAAGGCGTTCACGCTGGAGCAGACCATGCGCGAACGCATCGACGCCAGCATTGCCGCGGTCGAGGGCAACGCCAACAAGATGGCGCGGGTCTCCAACCGCGCTAGCCCGCTGATGGAAACGCTAGGTGGCTTCGCGATCGCGGGCGGATTGATGTATGGCGGCTACAGCGTGGTCGCGCTGGGCGCTACGCCAGGCCAGTTCTTTTCCTTCCTCACCGCGTTTCTGCTCGCCTATGAGCCGGCCAAGCGTCTGGCGCGGCTCAACATCGAATTGAACTCCAGCCTGATCGGCGCCCGCAAGCTGCTCGAGATCGTCGACAGCCCGTCCAGCGAACCCCTCGACGACGACAAGCCGGCATTGAAACTGACCGACGCGCGGGTCGAATTGCGCGGGGCGAGCTTCGCCTATCGGCCGAACGAGCCAGTGATCAACCGCATGAGCTTTGTCGCCGAGCCCGGCAAGGTCACCGCGCTGGTCGGCCCGTCCGGCGGCGGCAAATCCACCGTGCTGGCGCTATTGCTGCGGTTTTATGATTTGAGCGAGGGCGATATCCTGATCGACGGACAGTCGATTGCAGGCGTGTCGCGGCGATCGCTGCGCCAGCAGACCGCCTATGTCGGGCAGGACGTCTATCTGTTTCGCGACACCATCGCCGCCAACATCGCGTTCGGCAAGGTCGGCGCCACCGAGCAAGAGATCGTGGCCGCCGCAAAAGCGGCCTGCGCGCACGAGTTCATCATGGGCTTCCCGCAAGGCTATGATACGCCGGTCGGCGAGCACGGTACGCAGCTCTCCGGCGGCCAGCGCCAGCGCGTCGCGGTTGCCCGCGCGCTGATCAAGAATGCGCCGATCATCCTGCTCGATGAAGCGACCGCTGCGCTCGATTCGGAATCCGAGCAGCAGGTGCAGGAAGCGATCGAGCATCTCTGCCAGAACCGCACCACCATCGTCATCGCCCATCGCCTGCACACCATCATGCACGCCGACGCCATCCTGGTGGTCGAGGGCGGCGAGATCGTCGAGCGCGGGCGGCACGACGATCTGTTGCGCCGCGGCGGACGCTATGCGTCGTTCTTCCGAATCCAACATCGCGATGCCGGGCCCTTGACGCTGGCGCCTATCAGCGCGACCGCGTAAAGCTAGCAGCCGAGTTTCCCGCCCCCAAAAACCCCGTCGAGACCCCCTTCATGAACGCCACATCCTTTGTCATCCCAGCCCCTCCGCAGGCTTCGATCCCGGTCGCCGGCGACACAAAATCGTTTCCGGTGCGCCGCATCTGGTGCGTCGGGCGCAATTATCTCGAGCACATCCGCGAAATGGGCAATGACGAGCGGGCGCCGCCGTTCTTTTTCGCAAAACACGCCGACATGCTGGAGGGCGACGGCGCCACCATCCCCTACCCGCCGCTGACCAAGGATCTGCATCACGAGGTCGAACTGATCGTGGCGATGAAGAGCGGCGGCCTCAATATTCCCGCCGACAAGGCGCTCGACCATGTCTACGGCTACGGCGTCGGCATCGACCTCACAAGGCGCGATCTGCAGCTCGCCGCGCGCAAGAAAGAACGGCCGTGGGAAGTCGGAAAATCCTTCGACCATTCCGCGCCCTGCGGCGCGCTGCAGCCGGCCTCGAAGATCGGCCACCCGGCCAAGGGCAAGATCTGGCTCTCGGTCAACGGCACCGAACGGCAAAACGGCGACCTCACCGAATTGATCTGGAGCGTGCCCGAGATCATCTGGCAGCTTTCGCAACAGGTCGAGATCGGCGCCGGCGATATCATCATGACGGGGACGCCGGCCGGCGTCGCGGCGCTCTCGCCCGGCGACAAGATCGAGTGCGGGGTCGACGGTGTGGGGACCCTGAAAGTTGCGATCGGCAAGCCGGAATAGCGCCATCGTCTCGTGCCCGGATGCTGCGCAGCGCGCCGCCCTTGCGGCGTGGTGCGCTGCTAAGCCGGGGCCCGGCCAACGTCATCATTCGCGAGTGGGTCCCGGCTCTGCGTCGCATCACGGAGCCTGTGCTCGGGCCGCGCATAGCGCGGACCCGGGTGTGCTGCGCCGCGTCCGGGACACGACGGCGTATTTTTGCGCACCTCTCCGTAGAACTACCGAGAAATTTGCAGTCCGTTAACCATAAGCACATTAAATAAGCGGGCCGCCAACATTCTCGCGCTGGAGCCGCCGATGACCCCCGACTGGAACGCGATCCGCCTCGACTTGCTGGAGATCGACGAGCCGATGCGGGCGACCTTGCGCGAGATGCGGCCGTTCTTCGCAAAATCGCTGCCGGGCATCCTGGCGCGGTTCTACGACAAGGTTCGGCATTACGATCCCGCTTGCGGCATCTTCAAGGACGGCGCGATGCAGGAAGCCATCCGGATGCAGCTGCAGCACTGGGACCTGATCGGCGGCGGCGATTTCGGCCTCGCCTATATGAGTTCGATCGCGCGCTTTTGCGAGTTCAACCAGCGCGCCGGCGTCGCGCCGCAATGGTATGTCGGCTGCCGTCTGATGTTCATCGCCAACGGGCTGATGAAGGCGGTCGAGACCGAGGTTCAAGTTCCGAACTCGGGCCGAGCCGCGCAGGCCGTGCGCGACAAGAAGGCGCTGATGCTCGATGCCATCGCCAAGGCCAACATGCTGGACACCGAAAACGTCGTCGCGGTTTATTTCGGTTCCAACCGCCAGGCGCGCAAGGATGCCATCACGCAAGCCAGCGAGCGCTTCCGCGCCATCATCACTTCGTTGTCGACGGCATCGGGCGAGTTGGAAAGCACCGCGCGGGCGCTGACCGACAATGCCGGCAACACCACGCGGCTTGCAACCGTGGTCGCCAATGCCTCGGAGAACGCCTCCAACAACGTGCAATCGGTGGCGTCAGCGACCGAGGAACTTGCAAGCTCCGTGCGCGAGATTTCGGCGCAGGTTCAACAATCCAGCCGCATCGCGCTCAGCGCGGTGAAACAGGCCGATGAAACCGATGCGCGCATCAACGCGCTGTCGCAGGCGGCGAACCGGATCGGCGACGTGATCAAGCTGATCACGTCGGTTGCCGAGCAGACCAATCTTCTCGCGCTCAACGCCACCATCGAGGCGGCGCGCGCTGGAGATGCCGGCCGCGG
>WNFM01050792.1_pt1 | contig 11067 bp, 10 predicted proteins | sample 5400271 | NCBI WGS metagenome assembly WNFM01 (sample SAMN13153352, study PRJNA577476) | soil metagenome | isolation source: 60 cm saprolite on Douglas fir-dominated hillslope | place: USA:California | collected 2013-09-17 | reverse complement strand
ATTGGCAACCGAGGGAGCCGCAGCAGTCGTGTTTTGGCGCAGGACCATGCAGCAAAGACGGCGCTCCCGATACTGCGGCGCGCGTTCCCTCGTCAGCCGTCGAGCCCTTTGCAGCATGGTCCGGACAGTGCGCGGCGCTGCCGCTTGCTTGCATATCGGGGGAAACCACAATTGCGTGCGCCACTTGCCACTGGAGGCCAAATGCCAGCTGGAACAGCAGCAGCACTGCAATCACGCTGTTTACCCGTCGCTTACGCATGGCTCTCAGCGTACACCTGTCGTTCGAATGAGAGAATAGGCTTGTCGTTGCGGATCATTCCACCGGGGTGCGGCCTCGTGATGAAGATCCTGCCATTCGATCCCTGTCCTCATCCTGTTTCGGAACTCCGAGCAGAGACTTAAAGCTTAAACCCTGGACCATGGTCCGGAGTCAAATTGGCCGTGCAACGACGGCGCACCGTGTTCCTACTCTTGTGAAGCGTGCCAGTTTGACCTCGTGCGCGTGGTGGTCGAGTCATAAAGTCACAAGCTGCGCAAAGGGGAGTTTCGCGGGAAATTCAACGCAAACTGCACCTTGATTTTCAAATGGTGTCGGGGAATTCCGACAAGTAGGCTAACGTCCATCACCGGCTTCCAACCGCTCGCCACCGGAGCTGCGGAGCACGAGAGCGCGCTCGAACGGGACTTCGTGGCACTGACGGCTTTCTTGGACTCTCACGCGTCGATCACTTCGCAACCGATCACGTTGTCATTTCGACACGATGGACGCGCGCGCCGATACACGCCGGACTTTCTGGTGCGGTTGAGCAGCCTCCGAACGGAGCTTATCAAGGTGAAGTATCAAGCGGACCTCGATGCGAACGAGGAACAGCTTCGGCCCGCCTTCGCGGTCGCACACGCATGGGCGAACCAGAGTGGAGCGGTGTTTCGGACAGTCACGGCGCACGAGATCCGCTGCCCGACCTTGGTGAATGCCAAGCGATTGCTTCCGCTCCGAAGGTTCCCCATCAAACTGGAAATAGCTGTCCGCGTCCTGACAGTCGTAGGTTCACTTGAGGAGCCGACGTTCGGCCGAGTCGCTGCGGCCCTGAACGCGGACCCATCGGTCGCCGTCGCGACCATTTGGCGTCTCATCTCACGTGGCCAACTGCGTGTCGATGTCACCGCACCGATTACCCTCGACACGATGCTGGAGCTGCCGTGAAGTCAGCGCCCAGCGCAATCCTCCACTGCGAGGATCCGTGCTCTTGCCTGACGTCGTAAATATCCCAGCCCTAGTAGGCATAGGGCAGCGTCGTGTCAACTATGACTCTAGTTAACCAAATCAAAGGCGAAGTCGTAAGCCGGCAAACCAGGTGATCGGTGCCGAGAAAAAGGTGCGGCAACCGGAATGGCTCGAGTATCCAAGTCTGCTCGACTTTCCGATGCCCAGATTGAAGGTCTATCGCCCGGAGACTGCAATCGCCGAGAAGTTGCACGCGATGGTCATGTCCCACACAGCTGAGCGATGTAGTGGCTCGAATCGCGGCGTTCCTCGAGCCGATCATCACCGCTGCGCGGGGCAGCGCGACAGTCAAGCTCGCATGGATACCGGGCGGCCCTTGGGTCAAGAGTTCGTCGCATCACTCGGGCACCGTCGCAAAAACGTAGCGTTTGATGCCTTTTCGTGCGCTACGGTGCCTGCTCGATCGAGTTGTCACTGTACTACGACTGGGCCCCTATCGAGGAAGATCGTCGCTTTTGTTGATATAGGGTAGGGGGGTATGCTATAAGGCAGCATGAGCCATACAATTCGCGATCAAAAGAAGCTGCTGGCGCGGGTGCGCCGCATTCGGGGGCAAGTCGAGAGTATTGAACGCGCCCTGGCGAGCGAAGCAGGTTGCGAACAGGTGATGCACCTCATTGCCGGTGCGCGCGGCGCGATGGCGGGCCTCATGGCCGAAATTGTCGAGGATCACGTGCGCTCGCATCTGGTCGATGTCGAGAAACACCCTGGCGCGCTCAACACTGATGCAGCGGAGCAATTGCTGGGCGTCGTCCGAACCTATCTGAAGTGAGACTTGCGTGACAATCGATTCCCCGTTTGCGGAACCACCATTCCATCAGCACGTCTTCCTCGGCGCGGGGCACGATCAGAGTGAGCGCAAAACGTGGACCGTGATCTGGCTCTGTGGTGCGATGATGTGCGCCGAAATAGTCGGCGGTCTCCTCTTTGGATCGATCGCGCCCGTGGCGGACGGCCTGCACATGAGTACCCACGCCGGCGCGCTGCTCCTCGCGGCGCTTGCGTACACGTACGCGCGCCGACATGCCGAGAATACCAACTTCTGGTTTCACGAGCGCCATTGTTCTCGCGATGATCGCGATCTTGATCGGCTACGAGTCTGTAACCCGTCTACTTGCCCCGGTCCAGATTCATTTCGCCGAGGCAATTCCGATCGCCTGTGTGGGTCTCGCCGTCAATATCGCAAGTGCCTGGCTCTTGAGCAGCGGCGGCCATCACCACGGTCACAGCCATGGTGGGAGCGACGACCAGGGCCATGATGAGGTGCACGAGATGGTGACCTCTTCGGGCGATCTCCTCCTCGAAATCTTCGAGGAAGGGGTGCCGCCGCGCTTCCGCTTGCGGGCGGCGGACGGACCCGTACCCGCCGCGGACACGACACGCATAACGACGGTGCGGTCCGACGGTGCAACGCAAGCATTCACCTTGGCCACGCGCGGTGATTTTTTGGAGTCGGTGGAGGTGATCCCGGAGCCGCACACCTTCGCCGCGCAGCTCAAGATGGGCGCCGATACCTTCACGACTGACTTTGAGGAACATGCGCACGGACACGGAGCGACAGGGCGTGACAACAATATGCGTGCTGCCATCATCCATGTAGTCGCAGACGCGGCCGTATCGGTGCTCGTGATCGTGGGATTGCTGCTCGCCCGGGCGTTTGGCTGGCTCTGGATGGACCCGTTAGCCGGTATTATCGGAGCCTGCGTGATCGCCAGTTGGTCTTATGGACTGATTCGCGACACCGGCGCCATTCTGCTCGATAAGGTCCCTGATAAACGACTCGCCAACGCTCTCAAACAGACGATTGAGAGTGACGGTAGCACGCTGGCCGATCTGCATCTCTGGCGCCTGGGGCCCGGTCATCTCGGAGCCATCGTATCGGTGTGTCCAAAGGAACTCTGCACCGCCGACTATTACCGGGCGAAATTGGCGCGCTACGCCGCTCTTTCTCACGTCACCATCGAGATTCATCCTCAATCGAGGGCTAGCGCGTGACGGATCGGCCTCCTTGCGTCGAGCTCTGCCAATTCGATGGCAAAACGGGGTTGTGCCTTGGCTGCCTGCGCACGCGAGCGGAATGCCGGGAATGGAAAAAAATGCCGCCGTACCGGCGCCATAAAGTTTTGCGCGAGCGACCACGTCGCGAGGCGAAGCTTGTCCGCTTGATCTAAGCGCGTTAGGTGGGAGTACAAAATCGTGGCCGCTACTCGTCTTGGTTATCTGAGCGATTCCGGGACCGTCGTTCCATATCATTTCACTTTTGTAGAGACAAAACAACGATCCGTCGGCAACCGCAGTTGGATGCCCGATCGGCGACGCAATTTGGTGCATTACGACCGGCGAGGCGCAGCGTATTGGTGCAAAATTGCCTAATTGTAGGACAGTAAGCTCTTCAATCTGCCTAAGTAAGGCCAGATGCATTTTTTTAATAGGCAGAATTGGAAACAGTGTTGACATCACTTCTGCGCTGAGTGATTCTCTATTTGTCTAGACAAGAAATATAGAATCGTTGAACTCAACCTGAAGGTTAAAACATGGGTAACGTTGAAAAATGTGGGATGACGGGCAAAGCGCTCGCTTTTCTTGTTTCGACCGTCTTCGTCTCGAGGGCCGGCTTCGCGGCGGATAGCGGCGGACCGCCCACTGCCGCGGAACTCAACGAAGTTACCGTAACGGCCGCGAAGATGCGTTCCCTAGAACAGTTCACGCCCACCGGCAGCCGACTGGGTTTGAGCGCGCAAGAGCTCCCCGCAAGCCTCGATGTCATCGACAACGACGAAATGATCGGTCGCGGATTCTTCAATGTGCAGCAGGCAGCAGATAGCCAGCCTGGGGTCACCTCCGGCGGTTCCCCGGGCGATCAATCGCAGTTTTCCATGCGAGGTTTCACCGGCAACCAGATCACAACGTTGCGGAACGGTCTTTATGTCGGGCCGTCCAACATGACGACGCGCGACCAGAACTCGTTCAATGTCGCCAGCGTCGAGATCTTGAAAGGCCCGGCATCGGTCCTCTACGGCCAGGGAGCGATAGCGGGCGCGCTCAACGTAGTCGACAAGGCACCAAGCTTTGGCGCGCCGCAGGTCGAGGGTTTGGCCACCAGTGGTAGCTTTGACACCACCAATGTGGGCATTGGCGGCACGACCCATTTCGGGGACACCTTTGCCATCCGAGCGGACTTCAGTCGCACTGCAACTGGGGGATACGTTCGAAATCCATCGAATACCACCGAGGCGACGGTGACCGGTCTATGGAAGGCGACCCCGACATTGGACATTCAATTGACCATCGACTGGCTCGAGGACAATCCATCGAATTACTACGGGACCCCGCTTGTACCTGCGTCGTTCGCGACCGATTCGCTCAATGGCGTTATTAGCGGTTCGACCGGGCTGTGTCGGATTCCTATAAACATTCGCAGCAAGTGTGGCCTCAGTTGCTCGTGAAATGGACCCCGAATGACAGTTTGACGGTGCAAAACTTCACCTATTATTTCCACGCGCACCGTGAATGGGATAACGCGGAGACATACTCATTAACAACGGTAGGCCTCGACGGAATCACGCCGTTACCGAGCCCGCGGATCAACCGAGACCGGTTCTACGTGTTTCACAAGCAGAATCTGGTAGGTGATGAAGGAAGTGCGACCTATAAGAGTTCGATATTCGGCATGGCGAATACACTGGTGGGAGGATTTGACTATAGTCACCTGAACTTCAACCGCATCCGCGGGTTCCCGAACAATGACTTGGTCGACCCCTTCAACCCGTCGCCGGGCCTGTTCGGGCCGCTGTTATCGCCGGGCGATCTGACCGAGCGGCAAAGTCCCACCCATTGGGACGACTATGCCGCATTCTTCGAGGACGTCATCGACCTGGCGCCCCAACTGAAACTGGTGACCGGTGGTCGGTACGACAAACTCGACCTCGACCGCCAGAATTTCAACACCTCGGGCCTTGAACTCAAGAACAGCTTTACGCAGAACTACACGTCGAACAACTGGCGCGTCGGTGTGGTCTACAACATTACCGATTATGTGACGCCCTATGTGTCGTGGACGACGGGCAAGGACCCGCCGGGCACCAACAACATCTTTCTGGTCAACGCTCCCGAGGGGACGTTTGCGCTCAGCAGTTCTCACCAGATCGAAGCGGGCATCAAGAGCCGCACACCAGGTGGTATCGCGGACTTGGTGCTGTCGGTATACGACATCAAGAGATCACACTTGCTCGTTCAGACGAGTCAAGAAGCTCAGGCCACGGCTGACCAAACATCCAAGGGCGTCGAGGTCTCGGGCGATGTGAAAATACTGCCGAATTGGACGGTGAGTGCAAATGCCTCATACACGGATTCGGTCTATACCGCGTTCACCGATCCGTCGACGGGCTCGAGCTACACCGATGTCCAGCCGGCGAATATCCCTCGCTTCACGGCCAATTTATGGACCAGCGTGGGGCACATCGGGGGACTGCCCTTGGAGATTGGGGGCGGCGTAAGATACCTGGGCAACCGGCCGGGCAACACCGCGAACACGCTGATCCTGGATAAATATGCGTTGGTCAATGTCTACGCGTCGTACGAGGTGAAGCCGGGCGTTCTGGTGACGGGACGGGTTAATAATTTGTTCGACAAAACCTATGCACAGTGGGCCGACATTTATTATCCCTCCGAGGTGATTCTCGGGCAGCCACGTTATTGGGAGCTTGGTGTGTACTTCAAGCTGTAGTCGATGAGTCGGCTCGGATCGAGCACGAATCGCTGGCTCACCTGGTTCCATCGGTGGGCTGGCGTGGTGCTTTGCCTTTTTTTTGCGATGTGGTTTGCGAGCGGGGCCGTACTCCATTTCGTGGGATTCCCGTCACTGCCGAACAGTGAGCAACGCGCGGCTAGCGAACAGATTGTGCTGTCCCGGATCCAGCTCCCACCCCGCGATGCGCTGGACCGGGTACAGCACGCAGGCGAGCTTCGCTTGATCAGCGTTGCGGGCCGGCCGGTATATGTGGCAAAACCCACTGGTGGCGTCTGGCAGAGTGTCGCCGGGGACACGGGAGAGTTATTGCCGTCGGTTTCCGCCGCCGTCGCGAGAGAAGTAGCGGAGAAATTCGGCCGAACAGCAGCGGCCGAGGTCACCGGGCCCCTCGAATACGATCAGTGGATCGTTCATCAGCGCTTCGACCCCTACAGGCCATTCTTTCGTGTCCGGCTGAACGATGCGGACAGAACGGATTTGTATGTTTCAAGCCGCACCGGAGAGGTCGTGCAGCGCACTCGCTTTGGCGAGAGGATGTGGAATTGGGTAGGTGCGGTCGTCCACTGGATCTATTTCACGCCACTGCGCAAGAGTTGGTCGGCGTGGAATCAAACGGTCTGGTGGTTGTCGTTCGCCGCCTTGCTCTCGAGTGGGGTGGGGACGTGGCTGGGATTGCTGCGGATGGTGAGCAACCGGGCGGCAGGCCGGCGCGGTCTGTCACCTTTCCGAGGGTGGATGCGGTGGCATCACGTCATCGGGCTCTTCGCGAGTGTCATCGTCGTTGCGTGGATTCTGAGCGGCTGGCTGTCCATGGACCACGGCCGTCTCTTCTCTCATGGTGAGGCATCCGCAACCGAGGTCGAGCAATTGCGCGGAATGAGCCTGGAGGCGATTGCAGATTCGGCGTCGCTCGCCCTACTGGCCCAATTGCCCCCGTCGACGTCAATCGGCTTCAATGCGCTCGCTGGAAGAGCCTTCATTGCCACCTATGGTCCCCTGGCGCAGGCGCAGCGCATTATCCTGGCTGACCAATCTTCCTCCCCCGCCTTATCATTATTGCCCGATGCCCTGCTCCAAGCGGCCGTTGCCAGTGTGTGGCCTGGCGCCGAGCGCCTGCAACGATCGAATTCCTTCGATGAACTGTATCGGCGGGCAGAATCCACCGGCAATGATGCCGCCGCGATTGCCTTTGGCACCGAGCCTCGGATTTACGTCGATCGTTTTTCGGGGCAGCTTCTCGCGGTGATGGATTCGAGCAGGCGTGGCTATGCGTGGATCTATTATGCATTGCACACTCTGCAATTCCCCGGATTTATCGGTCATCCAGAGGTGCGCACCGTAACCGTGCTCATTCTGTTAGCGGTAGGTTTCGTCTTTAGCGTCACCGGGATCGTATTGAGCTGGGTGCGATTGCGGCGGGAATTCACCTAGGCCGCTCCGGCTTCTGTTTACAAGTCAACACACCGAGAGATTCATATGAAAGATCAACTCTATTTGCTTCGCCCAGGCTTTATGAATGCGGGGATGGGGCCGTTATATTGTTCCGACTCGGCGCCGGTGGAGGGGGTGCTCAGTTTCTTTCCGCAACTGCGCGATCTCATCGACGTGCACTACTTGGAATTTCCGCGGCCGCGGGCACCCTTGGTCACGGCGCTGGGGGAACAGAATCAATCGTTACCGGTCTTGATTGTCGCGAAAGGTCAGAAGCTCAAAGACCCGGAACTCGAGCCGAGTCACGCGAATCGTGTGCAGTTCTTCGCCCAAGAGAAGCAAATACGGCAATATCTGTCGACTCAGTACAACCTGCCTCAGGCCAGTGAATAGGGGCGGAAGCCGAATCAGTGACGGTTAAGGCTATCGGGCGGGTCGAAAATGGCCGACGAGATTGTGGCGGGAGTCGGGATGCCATAGCCGAGCCAACGTGACCGGCGTGCTGTCATTCCAAGTGCGCCGGTCGACGACGAGACACGCGGTTCCCGGTTTGATCTGGAGCTCGGCAGCCACTTCGGCCGGCGCTTCCCGCGCCGATATTTTGTGTTCCGCATCGGTCCACGGGACATGCGACAGGAGCCAGCTGCTGGGGCCTTGGGTCTCCAGCGGCTGACACGTGATATTCGGCGCTGCGTCGATGTTGATGAGGCGCTCCTCCAATTGGATCGGCTTGCCGTCGCTCAAGTGCATGCATCGCATCCAAAGCAGGGGCGTACGTACCGAAACGCCGAGCAACTCGCGACGCTCCGGATCCGGGCCTAATTTCCGGCATTCGAGCAGTCGATAGGCGTAGACGCCGCCGTTACGAGCTACCAAATCAGCAATGTCCCAAATCTCGAACACCGGCCGCTCCAGTGCCCGCTCGGCCACCAGGGTGCCTGTTTTCCGACGACGCTGCACGAGGCCGTCAGCGACCAGCTGCTGTACGGCTTTGCTGGCCGTCATCCGTGAAATACCGAACTTCTTAGTGAGCAGGGCCTCCGTAGGGATCTGGGTTCCCGGGGGCCACTCACCGTTCAAAATCGGATTAGCCAACGCCCGTCGAATCTGCTGCCAGATTGGCCCATCGCCATCAAGCGCCGGCATTACGACGGAGGGCGAAGAGCGTCTGGCGCTCGCTGCCGTGGACTGTCGAAGCGGTTTCGAAACGTGATTGCTCGCCAAATTCGTACACTCCGTGCTCTGCTCGCGCCTCGCGACTGGGCGGGTAAGTCTTAATGCTCCGCCGTTTTGTCTAGTCTAAATGCAGAGGGCTTGGGACGCCACCAGTACCGCTCAATATGCGCCGGACCAAACTCCTCCGGGCACGCCGCAGCTGACCGAAGTTGACATACTAGAATCTTGCAGCCCGGGCCATGAGATCGGAAACGAGCAGATCGAACCTCTGACTGACAACAAGACGGTTCGACTACCCGGCGCCGCGCCGGGTTGGAAGTCGCCGCTTCAGCGGCGGCGGTCCGGAGCGAAGCGGAGGACGAGCGGCGCAGTCGCGAGCAATCCGTCCGGGCGCTCTATTCAAATGTGGTCGAATCCACCAATTAGTCGGCTTGACCGCCAGCTTGGCGGACGGTCTTATATGGCAATACGGCAACTGGTTAAGGTTCGAACCGCCGGGATGTCGGAGCCGCTTTGATGATTTGGTACTGCCGAAAGTTCTGAGCGATACCCCAATGACGCAAGTTCCCGGCATCGCCTCACCTTTGAGATTGCGGAACAAGCTAATGCTTGAATCAGCGCTTATTGGCCGGCAGTGGGTTGGTTGCGGCCCGGTACCCGCTAAATTGCCTACGATGTCGATCATCGCGCAATGGAATCACGTGCGTGAACTCGACCCGGGTGTGCGATGGTTCATTGCACAGTTGCGCGAGGTGGGGAAGAGCCTGCACAACCCACCGTGGCGTCACGAGTGAGTCATTGTTCCGCCGGAATCCGGGTTGGGAAGTACGAGATCGAACGCGACGCTGGCGCAACAGTGCCTGACCAACGAAGTCGGTTCTCGCTTAAGTTACATAGCCCGACAAACGTTGCAGCCGGTGCATTTCACGGCACAGCATCGCGCACCGCAACTCGCGCTCCCAAGTTTTCGGCGACCCAGTCCGCGATGTAGGCGCCGGCGTTCGCAGAGTTATCGAAACTGGCATGTTGGACACCGCCCTCGCGAGCCGTGAAAATCTTGAGTTCACGCTTGGGACTATTGATCAGTTGATCGTAGGTACGCTGTGCCCAATGGAGCGGGATTTGCGAATCCTTCTCACCGTGTGTCACGAGAAAAGGGACCTTGATGCGGTCGAGCACTCCGTCCAAATGCACGTTTTCCGCGATTTGCATGAAGGCCCCCGTATCATTGCCGCCCCAAACCCAGCGTACATGCTCCCAATAATGTGGAACCGGGAAGGTTCCCTCGCGTAGCAGGCGTTTCTTTTGCACATCTCGCCAGTCATGGTTGGCGCCCCACGCGACGCCGATTGCAAATCGTGATTCGAAAGCAACCGCACGCGGACAATAGTATCCGCCCAGCGATACACCCTCGAGCCCAATACGCTTCGGCTCGACATCCGAACGCGTCTCGAGATAATCCACAATCTTGCTCGCCCATACTTCCGTGTTGTAGACCGCTTTCATATCGTGCAAACGCAACGCCTCACCGGTGCCGGGTTGATCGATGAGCAGCGATGACACGCCTCTTTGAGCCAACCATCGCGGCAGCCCGACGAGATACCGCATTTCCTTAGTACTATCCAATCCATTGATCTGCACGAGGATGGGCGCCGGCCCATCTGTGCGCTCCGCGCGTACATACAGCGCTGCAATATGAGCGTCTTGGTATGGAACCTCGATGCGCTCGCAGTTGCCTCCTGCCAAATCAGTCCCCCGCCGGAACACCATCTGCAGCCGGGCATACAGTTCTGCGCGCCCTGGGCTGCTGCGGCCTTGCATACGCTCGGCGGTCAGGTAGTAAATCGACGCCCGCAACATTTTATCCCCTGCGGAAATCAAGCGTCCCCGTTGCTCGTCTTCCGCAGCCAGCGAGCACAGCTTATCTCCCATGGCGACCCAGCTCTGCCCAAAGGCGCGAGTGCCCTCTGCGTCGGCCTGCTTGGACGCCTCCAATAGCGGAGCGCACATGTCTTCGATTTCGCCGATTCGTGCACCCATCTCTATCGCAAGATTGACCGAGAGGTTCCAAACGTAATTGGTGGGAAAGTACCTAAACATGTCGGACACCTTAGTCAAGCGCCCGGGTTTGGGTACAATTGATTGATTCGATACCACGCATCGATATGGTTCATCCGTGCCTAGGGACCGAGATGCGGGACCTATGCCACTATGCGCTATGCGCGACGAACCACCCTACGCGGTAAGATTCAATGATGAGAACCATCCTCGATCCTCGTTGGCCAACGCTGGTCAAAGTTGCCGAACTCGGCAGCGTCACCCGCGCGGCGGCGGTACTGGACTGCACACAATCGGTCATCAGTCGACAGATCACGCAGTTGGAGCAGCAATACGGAGCCAGGATGCTGCGCCGCACGGGCCGCGG
>WNFM01346300.1_pt1 | contig 11068 bp, 11 predicted proteins | sample 5400271 | NCBI WGS metagenome assembly WNFM01 (sample SAMN13153352, study PRJNA577476) | soil metagenome | isolation source: 60 cm saprolite on Douglas fir-dominated hillslope | place: USA:California | collected 2013-09-17 | reverse complement strand
CGAGGCTCGCCCGGGTGCCCGGAGCGATGTGTCCGGATTTGGCATGAAGGGATACCCGGGCAGTTCCCTCATCTCCCTGCGGGGAGGTCACCTCTGCGGCGGCAGCCATGCGGTCGTCTTCGTTGATCTCGAGGTGCCGATGCAGATCATGCTCGGCCATGCATGCCTCCTGGGGCAACTGGCAAGACGGCCCGTCAATTCCGGACGCCCTACCTTCTACCTTAGGAGCCTGGGTTCCACGCTTTACCGGGGGACCCGATCTGAGCGGGCAGCACACCCGCAGGTGTCGCGGCATATCGAGGCGGAGGGACGGCTATGGGCGCTGAGCGTGCGCGGGTGGCAGGGTTCGGCCGGCTGGAGGACGGGCTGCGGCAGGCCGTCGGCACTCTGCCCGGAAGCCAGTTCCCGCTGGGCGCGACCGTCTCCGACGGGGGGACGAACTTCTCGGTGGCCTCCGGTGTCGCCGACGGCATGGTGCTCTGCCTGTTCGACGAGGCGGGCGCCGAGACGCAGATTCCGCTGCGCGACTACGACGCCGGCGTCTGGCACGCCTTCGTGCCGGGCGTCGGGGCGGGTCAGGCCTACGGGTACCGGGCCACGGGTCCCTACAATCCGGCCCGCGGAGTGCGCTGTAATCCCGCTAAGCTCCTGCTCGATCCATATGCGCGGGCGTTCAGCGGGGGCGTCACGTTCGGGCCGGACGTACTCGGCTACTCGGCTGAGGACCAGGATGCGCCGAGCGCTGCGGACTCGTCAGCCAGCGTGCCGCGCAGCCTGGTGGTCGCCGAGGAGGCATTCCCCTGGCGGGGCGGTTCCCGCCCCGGGCACCGGTACGCGGACACCATCATCTACGAGGCGCACGTCAAGGGCTTCACCATGCGCCATCCCGGGGTGCCGCCGGAGCTGCGCGGGACCTACGCCGGGCTGGGCCACGAAGCGGCCATCGCGCATCTTCTCGAACTCGGCGTGACCGCCGTCGAGCTGCTGCCGGTGCACGAGAGCATCCCCGAGTGGTTCCTGGTGCAGCGAGGCCTCACGAACTACTGGGGCTACAACACGATCGGCTACTTCGCCCCGCACGCCGCCTACTCGAGCGCCGGGACCCGTGGCCAGCAGGTCGACGAGTTCAAGGTGATGGTCCGCGAGCTGCGTGGTGTTCAACCACACCGCCGAAGGCAACCAGCTCGGCCCGACGCTCTGCTACCGGGGCCTGGACAACCCCGCGTACTACCGCCTCCAGGCCGACGACCCTCGCTACTACGTGGATACGACGGGCACGGGCAACTCGCTGAACGCGGGCGATCCGGCGACACTGCAGCTGATCATGGACTCGCTGCGGTACTGGCTGACCGAGATGCGCGTTGACGGGTTCCGGTTCGATCTCGCGGCCACGCTCGGCCGGCAGGATGGCGGATTCGAGCAGGTATCGGCGTTCTTCGACCTGGTCGCGCAGGATCCGGTGGTGTGCCGGGCCAAGCTGGTCGCGGAGCCGTGGGACGTGGGCCAGATGGACAGCTATGACCTGGGCCGGTTCCCGCCGCTTTGGCGCGAGTGGAACGGAAGGTACCGCGACACCATGCGCGATTTCTGGCGCAGTCACCATGTCGGCATCGGTGAGTTCGCCACCCGCTTCTGCGGGTCGTCGGATCTCTACGCGGGCGCGCGGCGGCGGCCCACCGCGTCGGTGAACCTGATCACCGTCCATGACGGCTTCACCCTCGCCGACCTTGTGTCCTACGACCAGAAGCACAACGAGGCGAACGGGGAGCACAACCAGGACGGGACCAGCGATAACCGCTCCTGGAACTGCGACGCGGAGGGCCCGACCACCGACCCGGCCATCCTCGCGCTGCGGGCGAGGCAATCCCGGGCCATGCTCACCACCCTGCTGCTGTCGTTCGGCGTCCCGATGCTCCTGGGCGGCGACGAGATCGGCCGGACCCAGCAGGGCAACAACAATGCGTACTGCCAGGACAACGAGATCTCCTGGTTCGACTGGTCCCGGGCCGACACCGCGCTGCTCGACTTCAGCAAAGGGCTCATCGCGTTCCGCCGGGTGCACCCGGTGTTCCGCCGCCGCCGTTTCCTGGCCGGAGCCGAGGCATCCGAGCTCCGCTGGTTTACCCCGGGCGGCGCCGAGATGACGGAGGCCGACTGGGCGGACCCGAGCGCCCTCGCTCTCGGGCTCTACCTCGACGGATCCGACGACCCCGACCGGGCCGACGACGGCGGGCTCTTGCTCGACGACGACTTCCTGGTCCTGGTGAACGCGTGGTGGGAGCCGCTCGAATTCGTCCTGCCGGTCACCAGGGCGCAGGCTGCGTGGCACGTCGAGATAGATAGCTACGACGCCACCCCGTCGGCCAGCTCCGTGGCGCGCCGGGCCGGCGACAGTATCACCGTCTGCCCCCGCTCCGTCGTCGTGCTCGCGTGCCCGGATGAGAGCGAGCGCGCGCGCCTCACCTCGTAGTCGATCGCGTCCTGAGAGATCATGATGGACGCGTTGCAGTGGCGTTACAACGCCGCTGAGCTCCGGCCGTTAGGCTGCCTTCGTGTCAATCGCCAGCTACGAGACGATGGGATGGCTGCGGACCGCAGTGGGCATCGCGCTCATCGCGGCGCCCGGGGCACCGATGCGGCTGGCCGGCCAGGAGCAGCCAGCCGGTGCCGACTTGCTGCTCATGCGGACCATCGGCATCAGAGACCTGGTCCTGGGCCTGGGTACCGTTGCCGCGGCACGATCGGGAGAGGTGAGCGATGTCCGCCGCTGGACCGCAACGGCCCTCGCGAGCGACTCGCTCGACGTCGCCGCCAGCCTGGCGAGCATGCGCTCCATCGGAAAGCGCGACTCCTGGAGCGCCGCCCTGCTGGCTCTGATCTTCGTTGGCGGAGACCTTCATGCCCGGCGAAGCTGCCGCCCGCAGGCAGAATGAACGCAGGTTCCCTGGGCCCCCGGCGGCTGGGCGCGGCCGGTATAGAGGTGTCGGCGCTCTCGCTCGGCTCGTGGCGCACGTATGAGCGGCTGCCCGCGGAAACCGGGATTGCCATCTTGCGCGCGGCCCGCGAGGAGGGCATCAACNNNATCAACTTCCTCGATGATGCCCGCTACGACGACGAGACCGGCACCGCTCCCATCCAGACCGGGTATTCCGAGATGGTGTTCGGGGAGCTGTTCCGCGGCGCGGGCGTGCGCCGAGGCGAGGCGGTGGTGACGAACAAGCTGTGGTGGGAGTTCTGGCCCGAGCAGGGCGCCGAGGCGGAACTGGACGCGTCCCTGCAGCGGATGGCGTTCGATTACGTCGACGTGATTTACGCGAACCCAGCGCCGCGGGGCATGGCCATCGCCGACCTGGTGGTCGCCGCCGGCGGGCTCATCTCCTCCGGGAAAGCCCGCGCGTGGGGCCTGGTGAACTGGCCGGCCGATCTCGCCGCCCAGGCCTGCGAAGATGCGGCCGGCCTGGGCATCGTGCCGCCCTGCGCGGTTCAGCTGCCCTACAGCCTGGTGCGCCGGTCCTGGGTGGAAGATCCTGCCATGACGCGGGCCCTGAGCACGTCGGGCGCGGGGGTGATCGCCTCGTTCTGCCTGGCCGGAGGCGTGCTGACGGGCAAGTACCTGTCCGGTCCGGTACCGGGGCGCGCCGCCGGGACGCTCAGCGATTCCCGGGTCGCCCCGGCCGTCGCCGCGGCGCGCGAGCTCGCCAGCCTGGCCGGTCGGCTGGAGACGACCGCGGCCGCGCTGGCGCTGGCCTTCCCGCTCACGAACCCGGCCGTCACCAGCGTGCTGTTCGGCGCCAGCAGCGCGGAGCAGGTCCGGGCCGACTGTGCCGCGATCAGCCTGCTCGACCGCCTCGGTCTGGCCGACCTCGCGGACCTGCGGCGCATCGGGCTGCCTGAGCCGCCCGCGGCGGTAACTTGAGCCGCATGGCAGCGGACAGCAGCCCCGAGGGGCAGGGCGGCCCGGCCGATCCGGCGGCAGCGCTGGCCGAGCGGCTTTTCCGCGACATGCTCGGAGCGCTGGAGCTTTTCACCGTGTACCTGGGCGAGCGGCTGGGCCTGTACCGGTCACTCGACGCCGGCGGTCCCGCAACCTCGTCCGAGCTGGCCGAGCGGACCGGCACCGCCGAGCGGTACATCCGGGAATGGCTTGAGCATCATGCGGCCAGCGGTCTGCTGGAGGTCGACGACCCCGCCGCCGGCCCGGCGTCGCGCCGGTACCGGCTGCCGCAGGCGCACGCGCCGGCACTGGCCGACCCCAACGATGTCGGCTACCGGGCCTTCAACGGGGTCGAGATCGTGCGCGCCGCGCGCTGGCTCCCGGAGCTTGTGGAGGCGTTCCGCACCGGGACCGCGCCGCCGCCGCTGCCTTGGCGGCCGGAGGGCAGGCCCGACTACAACCGGGCCGTGTTCCTCAACCTGCTGGGAGCGCGGTGGCTGCCGGGCATCCCCGACGTGCACCAGCGGCTGCGCCGCGAGCCACCCGCGCACGTGGCCGACCTGGCGTGCGGTGCAGGCTGGTCCAGCATCGCGATGGCGCAGGCCTATCCCCTCATCAGCGTCGACGGATTCGACCTGGACTCCGACGTGATCGCCGCCGCCCGCCGCAACGCCGAGCAGGCCGGCGTGTCCGGCCGGGTCACCTTTGCCGTCACCGATGCCTCCGGCCTGGCCTCGTCCAGCCGGTTCGACCTGGTGACGATCTTCGAGGGGCTCCACGACATGGCCCGTCCGGCCGACGCGCTGCGGGCGGCAAGGCCCCCGCCTCCGACCTCGAGCGCTACCACTACGGCTGGAGCGTCGTGTCGTGCCTGCCGGGGGCCATGGGTGACCCCGGCACCGCCGCCACCGGGGCCGTGATGCGCCTCGCCACGCTCCGGCGTTACGCCGGGCAGGCCGGCTTCCGCCGCGTGGAAGTCCTCCCGGTCGAGGCGGAGACCTTGCGCTTCTACCGGCTGGCTCTGTGACGCAGAGCCCGGGCCCCTGGCTGCGCGACTGTCACGGCGGGTTGGTGCTGGGCCCTGGCTCGCCGTCGGCCGTCGGCCGGTCGCCCGGCGGGCGGGGGGGAAGCGCGAGGTGGCCAAGCTGCCGCGCGGCGTCGCCGTAGACATAGTGCAGTAGACGGTGCGTCTCCTGGACCAGCCTGAGCCGCTCCTCGTCCATCTTCCGGCGCTTGCGGCCCTGGTTTACCAGGTGCAGCGTCCCCCCGGCGGCGATGCACGCCCCGATGTCGCTGGTGACGTTGGTGTAGTTGCCGCCGATCAGCTCGGCGCTGGAGCTTACCGTGACGCCGAGGATGGGCAGCACGATCAGGTAGATGCCCAGGCCCATCAGCACGATCACGTGCGGCTTGCTCGACAGGATGCGGGGGACCCACTGGAGTATCCGGTCGATGCGTGACCTTGGCTCGTCATCGGCGAGATCGTTCGTCGAGCCGACCAGCGCGGCCATGCCGTCGCGGTCGCTCTCGGTCGCCGTGCTGTCTCCTGATGTCACCTCGTGACCCCTTTGACCGCTCGTCGTACGAGGATTCTCTCGTAGTCTGTGACCTCCTCCTGCCGTGTTTGACCAGGCCGGGCGGGGAGCAGGTCAGGAGGATGAGCCGTGCAGCGCAGCGCGGGCGGTAGGGGCGCATGTCCGGGTGGTTCACGACGCAGATCGTGCACACCGGGCGGTTGCCGCTGTTCTGCTTCTTCGTCGCGTTCCTGGCCAGCTTCGCCTTCATCCGGGTGTCGGTGCGGATGATCCGGGCCCAGGTCCGCTGGTGGCCGGGGAACATCTCCAGCGGCGGCACGCACGTGCATCACATGGTGTTCGGCGTGATCTTCATGGTCATCGCCGGGGTGGCCGGGATCGCCGCCCCGGCGGGGTCGACAGGCTGGCGCGCCGGGGCCGCAGCGCTGTTCGGGATCGGAACCGCGCTGGTCCTCGACGAGTTCGCGCTCATCCTGCACCTGCGCGACGTGTACTGGACCAGCGCGGGCCGGGTATCAATCGACGCCGTCTTCATCGCGGCTGCGATCACCGCACTGCTCCTGCTCGACGTCACCCCGGCCAGCGTCTCGCACCTAGCGGCCTTCCGGCGAGGGCCCGGTGACGGCGAGGCCCTCGCCAGCCTGGCGGTGACGCTGGTGGTCCTGTTCGCCGGCGCCGCGATCACGCTGCTGAAGGGCAAGATATGGACCGTGCTGTTCGGGCTGTTCCTGCCCGTGCTGTTCTTCGTGGGGGCGCTGCGGCTCGCGCGGCCGCACTCGCCGTGGGCCCGGCGGCGATACCGGCGCAAGCCCGGCAAGCTCGCCCGGGCCACTCGCCGGGAGGAACGCGTCCGTAAGCCAGTGATCCGGGCCAAGACCCGGGTCGTGGATCTCGTCGCCGGCTACCACGACCGGTCGGCCTGGCGGGCCGGCCGTGCGCCGAAGAAGCGCGACGCGCGGTTAATCCGCGAGCCGTCCGAGCCGACGGTCGGGGCGGGTGCGCCAGGCTTCGATGGCCATAGCCAGCGCGACGCCTGCGACGATGCCGCCGAAGGTCTCGAAGGTCACCTGGAGCCCGAGGTGGGTCACGACGAGGCCGGCGATGACAGCGGGCACGGACAGCGAGGCGTAGGCGACGATGTAGAACGCCGACATGACCGCGGCCCGGTGCTGATCCGGGATCGCGGCCACGAGCTGCCGCAACCCGCCGAGGAAGGCGACGCCGAAGCCCGCGCCGCCGACGACCGACCCAGCGATATAGGCCGCTCCCGATCCGGTCACGGCGGCCACGATGATCAGCAGGGTCCCGGCCGCGAGAGCTGCCGAGCCGCCGGTCGCGCCGGCCCACGGGGCCGAGCGGTGGAAGATCATCTGGGAGAGCGCCGCGGACAGCGCGAGCGCGACCGCGCCGATGCCCGCGACGATCACGCTGCTGGTCCGGAAGAGCTGAGCGGACAGTCCCGGGCCCAGCGAGAAGAACAGGCCGCCCAGGGACCAGGAGGCGATGACGGCCAGGCTGGCCAGCAGGAACGGATGGCGTATCCCGGCCGGGACGCTGGGACGCTGCGGGGTCAGCCGGAAGGAGGAGCGCCCGAGCACCGGCTCGGGCATCCAGTACGCGCCGGCAAATGCCGTGGCGAACAGGACCAGCAGCACGATGTAGGGAAGCACGCGGGGCGCCGACCCGAGCTGGACCAGGGCCGATGAAACCAGGAAGCCCAGGCCGAGGCCGGCGGCGCTGGCCACGCCGTTGGCCAGGCCGACGCTGGCCGCGTCACGGCGCGGGTGCAGGTCGAGGAGCGCGGCGCTGGCCGTGCTGAGGGCGGCGCCGGTCGCCAGGCCCTGGAAGGCCCGGGCCGCGAACAGCCAGACTGTCGCGCTGGCGACTATGAACAGCACCGAGGAGCCCATCAGGACCCCGAGCGCGGCCAGCAGCACCGGCCGGCGTCCGACCTGGTCGGAAGCGCGTCCGCCGAGCAGCAGGGTGGTCAGCACGCCGAAGGCGTAGGTGGCGAAGATCAGGGTCAGCGTGAGCGGCGAGAAGTGCCAGAGCACGCTGTAGGAGTGATAGAGCGGCGACGGCGTCACCGACGCGAACAGGGCGATGCCGATCACGATCACGGCAAGCGCGTACGCGGCCCGGGGCGGCAACGTCCGCCGGGCCGTCCCAGGGCGCCTGGCCGGGCGAGACGTCAGCGCGGCGAGCCCCGCCGGCCCGGCCTCGGCGAGCTGCGGCGCGCCCCGGCGCTCCTGCCCGGCCCGGACTGGTTCGGCATCGGCACTCCTCTTGGTTCGGTGAATGAACTTATACGGCCTCTCCACTTTAGAGGTTCGTTCACCGAACTTGCAAGTGATATGCTGCGCGCATGGGACTGCCGCGCACCTACGAGCGTGAGAACTGCGCCGTGGCCCGGTCCCTGGAGGTCATCGGCGAGCGATGGACCCTGCTGATCATCCGAGATGCCTTCTTCGGCGTCTGCCGGTTCAGTGACTTCCGGGATCATCTCGGGATCCCCCGCGCGGTGCTGACCGAGCGTCTCAACCTGCTGGTCGAGCACGGGATCCTGGCGCGGACCACCGCTACCAGCGGCCGTGACGAGTACTCGCTGACCGAGAAGGGGCAGCGGCTGTGGCCGACGATCTGGTCGCTGCTCTCGTGGGGCCACGAGTACTACGTCCCCGACGGGATGCGGCGGCCGTTCACGCACGCGGGCTGCGGGGGAGCGGTGGGCGCGGACGGGCGGTGCCAGGCCTGCCGGGCCGTGCCGGAGCCACGCGAGCTGATCCTCGAGCCCCGGCGGGAGCAGCCGCCGGGCGGCGAGAATCCCGACCTGGTCAGCCGGGCGCTTTCCGCTCCGCATCGCCTGTTCGAACCCATCGACGCCACACGCGCGGATCCCGGACACCAGCACGACCTGGCGGCGTACGGCTGACCTCTGGCTTTCACTGGCCTCGGTCTGCTCGCCCCTTCGCCCGAGCAGACCGAGGCGCTGTCGACCTGGGGATCGTGAACATCGCCGCCGACTCCGACGGCGCGCAGCACTTGGGGAAGGCGATGCGCGCGGTCCGCTACCGGAACCGGCAGCTGCGCAGGCGGCTTCAGTCGAAAAGGCACGAAGTCGGCGAAACGGCTGCAGAACCTCAGCGGGATCCGCGGCCGGGTAACGGTTTCCAAGGCGCAGCGTGCCGGCCAGCACTCGTGGGCGTTCTACCAGCTCCGGCAGTTCATCACGTACAAGGCCGCCCTAGCTGGCGTGCCCGTGGTGCCAGTCGACCCGCGGGACACATCTCGGGAATGCCCGCGGTGCCACCACATCAGCAAGCGGAACCGGAAGGTCCGGGACTGGTTCTGCTGCAAGCGGTGCGGGCTCGCTGGCCCTGCCGACATCATCGCGGCCGTGAATATCAGCGCCCCGGCTGCCGTCATGCAGCCGAAGGCGGCGTGAGGGGCACAGCCGGTGCTCACCATGATCCGCAAGCCCGCCCTTCACGGCCGGGTCATGATGCCTGAACGGATCCTTGCCCGGGACTCAGGCCGACGGTGGCGTCCCGGCCGCCCCGTTCCGCTTTCCGGCGTCCCCGGCGGACCATGGTCGACGCCGCGTCAGCGTCATGGATGGTCAGCGCGACCGCGGCGCCCACGACGGCCACGCCGGCCGCCACTCCGAACGCGACATGGTAGGCGGCCAGGTTGGCCACGACCCGCCCTGCGACGCTACTCGTGGCGCCCGCCGCGACGATGACCGTGGTGAGCACCGCGACACCGACCGCCCCGCCGAGCTGACGGACGACATTGAACATCGTCGAGGCGCGGCCCGTCGCCTCGGGCGAGATCGTGGCGAACGCGGCCGCCTGCGCGGGGACGAAGACCTGGCCCATCGCGACCCCCAGGCAGAACATCAGCAGCCGCATCCACCACAGGCTCGTCTGCGCGCCGACCAGGGTCATCAGCCCGGTCGACGCGGTCACCGCGAGCAGGCCGAACGCGATGTTTCGGCGCGGCCCGAGCACGGGGTAGAGCCAGCGGCTGGCCAGCTGCGCGCCGGCCATCACGCCCAGTGCCTCAGGGAAGATGCTCAGGCCCGAGCCGAGCGCGGACATGCCCCGGCCGTCCTGGAAGAACAGCGAGACGACGTAGAGCGTCCCGAGGAACGACGTGGAGGCCAGGATCATGACGCCGTTGCTGGACCGGAACAGCCGGTTGCCCAGCAGCCGCAGGTCGATCAGCGGCCGCGGCTTGCGCAGCTCGACGAGCACCAGGAGGGCCAGCAGGACCGCCCCGGCCGCGATGCAGGCCTGCACGACCGCCGAGCTCCAGTGCCGGATCGGCCCCTCCGACAGGCCGTACATGAGCAGCCCCAGGCTGGCGCCGGCCAGCAGGAAGCCCACCGCGTCGAACGGACCGGGCTGGAGCGCGTCCCCGCGCTCGAGGAACAGCACGCCGAACCCGAGGGCGAGAATCCCGAGCGGCACGTTCACGAAGAAGATCCACCGCCAGGACAGCTCCGTGACCAGGATCCCGCCCACGATCGGGCCCAGCGCGGGGGCGAAGGTGGTCGGCACGGTAAGGATGGCCGACGCGCGGATCCGCTCGGCCGGGGGGAATACGCGGAACAGCATCGCCAGCCCGACCGGGGCCATCATGCCGCCGCCGACGCCCTGCAGCACGCGGAAGATCTCCAGCTCGGTCACCGAGCCGGCCACGCCGCACAGGGCCGACGCGGCAGTGAACATAACGATCGCGGCGAGCAGCACCCGCTTGCCGCCGAACCGGTCGCCGAGCCAGCCCGACGCGGAGATGAACACCGCCAGGCTCACCGAGAAGTAGATCGAGATACTGGCCACCGACGTTGACGGGACGCGGAACGTCCGGCCGATCGTCGGCAGCGCCACGTTGACGATCGTCACGTCCATGATCGTCATGAACATCGCCGCCACGTACACCACGCTGACGGCGACCTTCTGGCTGACCCGGTTGATCATTATTTGGGACAATGCCGCGAAGGCCGGTTTTCTTCCGCAGCCGCCCGGCATCTGAGCTGGCCCTACCCTGATGCGCTACCGAGAAGTCCCCGCGTCGGGCCGCGCGCTCTGGCCACACCCGCCCGACTGGGGGAAGTGGCGGATGGGTCCCGTGATGATGACGAGCGGCCAGCCGCGCGGCCACCGTGGCCGCCAGCGTGCCCGGCAGGTCCGCGTCCTGGGGACCGGCGCCGCCGCTCATCATCAGCTTGGCGGTCTGCGCGCCGACGCGCACGACCACGGTGCGGTCGCGGTTGACCAGCCACGCCTCGTCGCCGAGGCCCAGCAGGGGCATGCCGCGCTTGCGGGCCGATCTGAGGTTCAGGTCCGCGATGCGGCCGCTGACGACCATGACGGTCAGGGAGGCGGCGAGGCCCTTGTGGACGACGCCGCGCCCGCTCGCGCTGGACAGCGGCATAGTGCGCACCCCCGGGCCGAGCAGGCCGGTGACCGTCAGCTCGATGAGCTTCCTCGAGCGGCCGTCAAAGGTGGCCCTGTACGGCAGCGCGGACAGGCGGATCAGCCTGCGCAGACCCCCGGCGGCCAGCAGGCCGCCGCCGCCACCGGGATCAGCGGCA
>WNFM01306641.1_pt1 | contig 11068 bp, 10 predicted proteins | sample 5400271 | NCBI WGS metagenome assembly WNFM01 (sample SAMN13153352, study PRJNA577476) | soil metagenome | isolation source: 60 cm saprolite on Douglas fir-dominated hillslope | place: USA:California | collected 2013-09-17 | reverse complement strand
CACTTTCACCAGCACATTTCCGGAGGCGTCCAGCAGTTCCAGTTTGCCGTTGATTGGATTATTGTCGCGAAGGGGATCGCAATCCAGGCTGAGGAAAATCAACTCACCCGCCCCGGCCACGGAAAAAGCATAGACATCCACGTCCGAGGAAGGAGCCGGACCAGCCAGCGCGCCATAAAAATAATTGTTCCCGGCGCGATTGGCCTGGGCCGGAGTATCGTTGGGCTCCCTTTCCAGGCTCGCTGCTGCCAGCGGCGGCTGCACCACTGCGTAAAGGCGATAAGGCTCGGCGGCGATGCCTGGCAAATTGTTGATGCGAAGAAACGCTCGCGCACCGCTCAGAGGAGTCCCTGCCACGTTCGATGAAAAGGCCCCAAAGGCATCGTCGTTATTCCCATAATCGTACTCGAGCGTAGTGGGAGAATCGTTCGACACGCCGATGACTCTGATCTGGAAATCATTCACATACGCCGCGCTCCCATCGATCATCGCGAAAACACGAGAGCCAGCCGGAAAAGCGCCCAAAGCGTAGAAATCCACGTCGTTGACCGGGCGGATGGATCCCTCAACGCCGAATGTTTGGCTCCATCTCCTGCACGCACCGCGTCACCACGAGGGAGAAACTGCTGCCTTCCGGGGAAAACGCGTCTTCATCCACCACCACGAAAATCTTCTGTTGGTTCGTCAGGCCCAAACAAAACAGCTCTTCTGTGCCGCTGAACTGATTCCGGCTCGCGTACCCCAAACAATCCGTCACCACCGCGGGCGCAGGACCGGCCGGCAGGGCACTGGCGGCATAGAGCACGAGGTCATAACCGGAAATGCTTTTGTAATGGTCGGCCTTGATCGAGTAATCCCCGTCCGCCGGCGCGGTAAACGCATAGACGACGTCCCGGCCAGCGGCGGTCGAGTTCGTTTCGCCGGACCCGGCGCACGGGATCACGGGGGGAAGCTCATAGTCGTCCTGGGCAAAGACCGTCGTGCCGAGGATCGGTTGATCGAGAAATACTTCGCTGGCCCCAGGGGCTGCGTCGTTGCTGGGCGGCGCTGCTTTGGAAATGCAGAGTTGGACGGAAGCGTATCCGGGCAACGGCGGGAAAGTCCCGTTTTGCCAAACCACGATGTAATAAGCCGTTCCAGCTTGGAGTTGGGTGGTGATGGCGGCTTGTGTGAATCCCGGCCCACAGGAATCGTCATCGCACCCGGTGCTGGTCGCCGTCGAGGGAAGCTCGTTTGTCGCCGGACAGCCTGCGCTGGAGGTGTAGATGGCCATGACGGTATCCTGCACGGTCGTCGCGGTCGGCTTCAGCGCGTTGGCACAGGAGGAGATCGTATAAAAGTCGGTGCTCTTCGGGGTGAATTTGTACCAGATACTGCGGGAAACACTCGAGAAGACACAAGAGGCCGCGGGAGGATCGCCATTGGTCGTCGCCTGAGATAGGTCCGTAATGGCGGTCAAGTACGGAAGGGTTGCATTCAGGGGTATGTTCTCGGCCCCGCTGCAAACATCATTGGTGGGAGTCGTGGCGTGGGTGAACCTCACACTGACGGTCAGGGTCAGTGCCGCGAATAATAAAGCGATCGTCCGCATAGTTGGCTTTTGGGAAGGTTTCGATTTTTCCTCGACGCGGTTTTCCGAGACTGGCCTGTTCTGCCCGCCCCTCGGTCCGCTCTCCAGAGCACCGAGTTCAAAGGACCAAACCTTCTGAAAAAATTAGACCCCTTGCGTGCTCCCCTCAAAGACCAGAAGATCGCTGTGTTCATAAAACTCAAAGGCCGCGCGGCTGACGCCGCGCCAGCCCATAGCCATGGAATCTGGCGATTAAATCATACGGACGCCTTCCCTGTCAAGACTGTATTTATCGGGTTTTTGCCTGGGTTTTGCCGGGTTTTGCCGGTCGCCGGGAATTGAGTGCGAAGCGGGCGCGACAGGTCGCGGCATGGAAAGCGGTGAGCCCGATTCGGAATCGGGACACTCCATTGGCGCCTTCGCGCTCTCAACCACCCGATGGTTTCACTGCCATCTCAAGATCGAGACGGCGGTCCCGGCTGCCAGGCTTGTTTGCGGGGGCACGTCCACCAGGCCATTGGCTTTGGCCAGAGAACCCAGGACGTGCGAGGCTTGGAGACCCCAACGTCACGCGCATAAAGTGCCGCCGATCGCCCTGATTCACCAACGGTTCCGCCAGCGTGCCTGGACTGGCTGGCAGATCGACGGTGCTAGCGCCTTGCCAGCTCAGCACAGCCGGGCGGACCAGCAACAGAAAAGTGACCAGCGCCGAAACCGGATTCCCCGGCAAACCGAACAGAAATTTTCCATTCCATCGGCCAAAAACAAACGGTTTGCCGGGCCGGACGGCGACTTTCCAAAAATCCACCACGCCCCCAAGCTGCTCGAAAGCTGCTTTGACGAGGTCATGTTCGCCGACCGAGACGCCCCCTGTGGTCACCAACCCGTCGCATTCGCCTAACGCCCTCTCGAGCATTGCCCGGGTGCCGGCCAGGGTGTCCGGCACGAGCGGGAACACCATCGGGATCGCTCCCGCCTGCGCGAGCAAGGCCGCCAGCGTGATGCGGTTGCTCTCGTAAATCCGCCCGGGCCCCCGCGGCTGGCCCGCTTCAACCAACTCGCTCCCTGTGGACAACACGCCCATCAGCGGCCGCCGCCTGGCCTGTAGTCCTTCCATCCCCACCGCCGCTAACAAACCAAGTGCGCCAATCGTCACGGCCTCTCCCGCCGAGAGCAGTGGCGCGCCGCGCTTCACATCCTCGCCCTGAAGGCGCACGTTCTCCCAGGGCTTGGGACTCTCCAAAACCAGGATCTCCCTCGCTGGCCCCGCAACCCGGCGCGTGTCCTCCTGCATCACGACCGCATCCGCTCCGGCCGGCAAGGCCGAGCCGGTGAAAACGCGCACGCAGGTTCCCCGCTGAAGGGTTCCCGGAAAGGTTTCTCCGGCCGGGCTTTGTCCGCACACTTTCAACGCCACGGGAGTGTCTGCGCTTGCGCCGGACAAGTCGCCGGCCCGCACGGCGTAACCGTCCATGGCGGAGTTATCGAAGCACGGCAGGTCGAGTGGCGAGAGGATCGGCCCCGCCACGATTCTGCCGGCTGCCGCGCTCAACCGGACGGATTCAGCGGGCAAGGCCGGGATGGCGGCGAGGATGCGGTTGCGGGCCTCTTCCAATTCCAGCATCGGGCGAATCTGGGGCGCAGGCCGCGAAAGTCGAACCTAAAATTCCTGCGGACCGCCCCTGAATTGATCAAGCCGTGGCGGCCCCAGGCCGCCAGTCTGTGCCAATTTTCTGCCTGCAGCGATTAAATTGCTGCGTCGCCCGAGAATCCATGCGAACCTCGGGCCTCGTGAGCCAAACTTTTCGACGCACGCTCAGCCGGGGGGGTCATTGAACGGTCGGAGCGTGGAAGCGTTAAAGCGTGGAAGCGTTAAAGCGTGGAGGCCTGAAACGCTCGCGAACGCCCACGATCCAACGCTTCAACGCTTCAACGCTTTCACGCTTCCACGTTCGCTTTCGCTTGTATCGCTGATGTCCCTCCTTGCCACCAACGCCCCGGCGGCCTTGCGCACGCTCGATCCCACGCGCTACCATTTGCGCAGTGGCGCGGAGCCGGAGTGGCAGGAGTTTGTCGGGAGAATTCCGCACGGCTCGCGCTTGGACATCCGGTTCACCGCAGAGACAAATCAAACCGAAGGCACCCTGCTGATCCGCCAAAGCGACGTGAAGCTGGATTGGAATGTTGAACTGAATGGAAAGCGCATCGGCAAACTCTTTCTCATGGAAGCCGATCTGGTGTGGGCCCTGCCGGTTCCGGCGGGGGCGATGCGGTCGGGGACGAACACACTTTCGATTGTTCCTCCAAAAGAAAACGACGACATCCTGGTGGGGAATTTCACACTGGATGATCGTCCAATGAACCAGGCGTTTGAAGCAACGCTGAGGGTGGAGGTGACGGATGCGGCCTCGCACGCCGCATTGCCTTGCCGGATCACAATTGTGAACAGCGAAGGCGCGCTGGCTCCCCTCAGCGCCGGCCCCGGCCAGACCTTGGCCGCGCGACCGGGGGTGATTTACACTCCCAACGGCAAAGCCAGCTTCAAGGTTCCACCCGGCCATTACACAGTCCATGCTTCGAGAGGGTTTGAATACAGCCTCGACACCCGGCCTGTTTCGATCGCCAGCCAACAGATTCAGACGGTGGCCATGAGCATTCGCCGCGAAGTCCCGACGCCGGGTCTGGCCAGTTGCGACACGCACGTTCACACTTTTACTTACGCGAAGCATGGAGATGCAACGATTGAGGAACGGATGTTGACGCTGGCGGGAGAAGGGATTGAGTTGCCCGTTTCCACGGAGCACAACTCCTTGATCGATTTCACCGAGCCAGCCCGACGCCTGGGATTGGAGAAAGCATTCACTCCGATTCTGGGCTGCGAAGTGACCACCAAAGCCGGGCACTTCAACGCCTTTCCGATCCGGCCCGGCAGCCGCGTCGCGGACGTCGAATTGCAAAGCTGGCCCGAGCTGATGGAATCGATCCGCTCCATGGCCGGGGTCCAGGTCATCGTGCTGAATCATCCGCGCGACGTTCATGACCGTTTCGTTCCTTTCGCCGAAACCAATTTCAACGCCGCCACGGGCGAGAACTTGCGCGGCCCCGAGTTCAGCTTCAACGCGGTGGAACTGATCAACTCCGGCGCGCTTCGCTCGGATTGGAGGCAGGTCTATCACGACTGGTTCGGGCTTTTGAACCATGGCTATCGCATCACGGGCGTCGCTGCGAGCGATAGCCACGATGTCAGCCGGTTCATCGTCGGCCAGGGGCGCACTTACATTTCGTGCCGGGACGAGCATCCAGGCGCAATTAACATCGAGGAAGTGTTCAGGAACTTGAGGCAAGGCCGCGCATTGGTATCTCTCGGGCTGCTTACCCAGATGAGAGTGGATGATAAGTTCAGCGTCGGCGACCTTGCCACCAACCTTGGCAAAACATTCCTCATCAGTGTCAAGGTCCTGGGTCCATCGTGGGTCACCGCCGACCGTGTGGAATTGTATGCGAACGGAGTTTTGATTCGGGATCAGAGCGTTGAAGCGAAGCGACCCGGGCCTGAAAAAGCCAAAATCACTTGGGCCATCCCGCGCCCCACGCACGACGTTTATCTGGTGGCCATCGCCAGCGGGCCGGGTGTGACCAGTCCGCATTGGGCCATCCCGCGTCCCTACCAGCCCACTTCGCTGGCCTGGGAACCACGCGTGATTGGTTCGACCAATCCGATCTGGGTTGATGCTGATGGCGATGGCAAGTTCACGCCGGCTCGAGCTTATGCGAGAACCATCATTCAGCAGAACGGCATGGAGCCTGCCAAGTTGCTGCCCGCACTCGCGGTCTTTGATGAAGCAGTCGCAACCCAGGCCGCCAGCCTCTGCCATTCCGCCGGCAAGGACGTGCGCGACGCCGAATTTGCCCGCTCGCTTCAGCAATCGCCCGCCGCGGTTCAGCGCGGTTTTGCGGCGTTCTTCCACACCATTTCAGGCGGATTTTAACGATGGCGGCGGAGAACCGCTTTGTGGGAATGGAGGAACTTCAGCACGGTCGGGATGGACTCCAACTGTTTGGCCGCGCGGATGTGCCTTTGAACGGGCCTCGGGATCTGCTTTTTGGTGAGCATGAATTCGACCAGATATTTGCCGACGTGCTTTACCTCCAGCCGCTGATCCTTGAGGACCCAGATTTGCCCCTCTGCCAATGAGGCGGAAGTTTTGTTTGAATATGTGCGCACTTGATCCATGCAAAACTAATATACACCATAATCCGGTTTATTTCAATCGTTCGAATTCCATGTAAAGTCCATTTGCACTTTTTCCGATATAGACGAGAGTTGGATAGGTCTGTTGCCTAGCCATTCGAGTTGCGTTTTAGGGTGTGCGAGAAGCTGGACTGAGATAGAAAATGAAAAACACGGTTTTTGCCAGGCCGAATCTGAAGATGCTCCTGCTGGGAGCGATCCTCATAGCAGTCGTGCAGAACTTCATTGCCAACGGCAATTCCCAGGGGACAATCCTGCACGCGAGAAGTCCTTCCAGGAGTGACCCGGCGGCAGAGGTGGACCTCCAAAGGCTCTTGGCAGAGGCGGAGGAGGCTCCGAACTCGCAGCTCTACGTCTCCATCAGCGGTTACTATGAAAAGCGGGGAGACATAAAGCGAGCCCTCACATATCTCCGCAAAGCCCAAGTCCTCGCCCAAATCGAGGAAGGCAACGAATAGCCCTCCGCGCATCTCACTTCAATAGCGCGGCGTGCTCTTTGAGCCAGCGCTCGGCTTTCTCATATTCCGGACAAACCTGCTCGACCTCCCGCCAAAAACGCGGCGAATGGTTCATCTCCCGCAGGTGCATCAGTTCGTGCAGGATGATATAGTCCCGCACAAAAGCAGGTGTCTGGACGAGCCGCCAATTGAGCGAGATGGTTTTCTTCACCGAACAGGAACCCCAGCGTGACTTCTGATTGCGCACGCTGACCCGGTCAATCCTCACCTGATGGAGCGACGCCAGTTCCCAGGTCCGTTGAACCAGTTCCTCGGCCGCCAGTTTCCGCAAATGCCGCTCGATGGCCGGACGCAGATTGGCGCAGGCTTCAGAAATCTGAACGGACTGCCCGTCAAATTGCACTCGCGAGCTGCCAGCCTCAACTTCGAGGCGGGGGTTTTCGCCACGAAAAAAAATCTCCGTGCCATGCGTCCAAGCGGACGGCGGCGTTGGTTGCGCTTGCCTTTTTTGAAGCTGGTTCTCAATCCAACCCAAATGCTTTTGGAGAAATTTCCGCGCTGCTTTCAACGAGCCGCGGCGCGGAACGGTCACCCGGGCCGAGCCATCCGGACCCACGCGCAGGATGTAGCGCCGGGCAGCGTCGTTTCGGACAAAATGGAGAGGGACTGACTTCGAGGCGAGTTGGAGAAGCTCCTGTCCGGGCTCCTGCGGGCGGACCGACGGAAAGAAAAAATCAAACTGTTCCACGGCTCGTCGAGGTTCAATCAAGCACCTTGATGCGCGTATTCCGAATTTCGACGTGGCCTCCGCCCCGGCTTAATTCCTGAAAGCCGATGTGCCCTTTGCGCGGCCGCTCCTTGAGAGGCGGGGCATCCGTGTTGTCATGACGTTTGCTTGGCTTGGTCTGTTCGTCCAGATTGACATCGAGAATGCTCTCACCATTGAGAAGCACTTTGACCGAACTGCCACGGCAGGTGATTCGATATTTATTCCATTCGGTCGGGTGATAAATCTGCCTCCGGGGCGCAACCGCTTTGTAAAGACTGCCGGTCAATTCGGCGGGCGTGACGCTCATTTCAGGCGGGTAATAGCGCGGGTCCACCATCTGCAACTCCATGCCGTCAAACGCCGGATCTCCGTAGAGCGGCGCGCGCAGGGCGACGCCACTGTTGCCGCGCTCTCCCAGCTTCCATTCGAACTCGAGGATAAAGTCCCCATATTCCTTCTCGCACAGCAGCCAGGTGCCGCGCGGCTCACTGCCATGCAGCACCCCCTTTTCCACTCTCCATACCACCCCTTGTCCCAATTGCGCACCAGCCACCCTTTCGGCACACCGTCCTGCGGAAAGAGTGGAACGAACCCAGCCGTGTCCTCCGCCGCAGCGGCAGCCAGCGCCAGGAGGGAGGAAACGATCAGCCCAAAGAGATTTGCGTTCATAGCATTTAAGCGTCGGCAGAGTTACGCCAAGGCCGTTGACATGTCAATGAGTCGTCTCTTACCAAACTTTGTCTCGTACGAGATAAAGTTTGGTAATCAGAAGTATCCAGCCCTTTCCACCGGCCTGGACTTCGCACCGAGAAACATGGTCAAAGAAAACGCCCCGTAACTGCTCTGAAAAGTGTTGTGAGCGCGTGAATGGCGGTGCAGCATCTGTTCCGTGCCAGATTCCGACTGCAACGCGGGTCGTCTCCCGGCTCCAAAACACATCTTCGCTACGACGCATTGGAGCGTAGTGCTGGCCGCCGGAGGACGCAGCGTGCCGCTGGCGGAGGAAGCGCTCGAGAAACTCTGCCGCACTTACTGGTATCCTCTCTACGCTTATCTGCGACGCCGTCGCTACGGCGAGCACGACGCCCAGGACTTGACCCAGGGATTCTTCGCCCACCTGCTCGGGCGGCAATCCATTCAAGGCGTCGAGCGCGCGAAGGGGAAATTCCGGTCATTCCTGCTGGCTTCGCTCAATTATTACCTGGCTGATGAGCGTGACCGCGCCAAGGCTCAGAAACGAGGCGGCGGCCGGGAAATCCTCTCGCTGGACTCGCACGGGGCGGAGGAGCGGTATCGCATCGAGCCGGTGGACGACCGCACGCCGGAAAGAATCTTCGAGCACCGCTGGGCCATGACTTTGCTCGACCGGGTGCTAACCCGGCTCGCAGAGGAATTCACCGAGGCGGGCAAGCGGGAGTTGTTCGACCGTCTCCAACCCTTCCTGGTCGAGGGAACCGGGGCGCAAACTTACGCGGAAGCCGGGCGCGAAGCGGGCATGTCGGAAGAAGCGGTGAAGAAAGCGGTTCAACGGCTGCGCCGCCGGTACGGGCAACTTTTCCGTGAGGAGATCGCGCAAACCGTTGCCAATCCGCAGGAAGTCGAAGAAGAGCTGCGCTATCTGTGCAACGTCCTTGGATCGTAGCCGAGAAGTTTCAGCAATGCTCATTTTGATGGGCCGCCAGCTAGCAGACAGGCTAAAACCGGCTAAAGCCTGGACTCCAACCCCGATCCGCACGGGCTGGCAGCGGGTTGGAGTCCAGCTTTTAGGCTGTCCGCACTCCAAAATGACTGAGTTTTGGTGTCCCTTTTTGCCGGATTTTCCTGTTTATTAAATGTGGGACCAAAATGCGACGCGATTATGCCTGACCAAACCATCTGCCTCAAATGTGGGACGCCCCTGGCAGGGGAAGGGCGGCAAGGCTTCTGCCCGAAGTGCCTCTTTGCTCAGGCCGGCGCCAGCGCGTTCAACTCTGCTTCGTCAGCAAATCACGACGATTCGCCAAAAGCAGCGGCGCCCTCGGATAGCGGTGCAACAGAATTCATCGTGTCCGAAGCGCCTCAACACCCGCGTCCGTTTGGAGATTACGAGTTGCTTGAGGAAATTGCCCGCGGCGGCATGGGCATTGTTTATCGAGCGCGGCACGTGAGCCTGGATGGCATTGTCGCGGTCAAGATGCTCCTTTTTGGCCCAATGGCGAGCGCCGAATTTGTGAAACGGTTTCGCGCGGAGGCCTCGGCGGCGGCCAGTTTGCAGCATCCCAACATCGTGGCCATTCACGAAGTGGGCGTCCACCAGGGGCAGCAGTACTTTGCGATGGATTATGTGGAGGGACGGAGCTTGGCGCAGTTGTTAGCCAGCGGCCCGCTGCCGGCAATGCACGCGGCGCGTTACCTCCAAACCATCGCTGAGGCCATCCATTACGCGCACGAACGCGGCATCCTGCATCGCGACCTCAAGCCATCCAACGTCCTCATCGACGCCAACGATAAGCCGCGGGTCACCGATTTCGGATTGGCCAAGCGGCTCGAAGGCCAAACCGATCTGACGGTCACGGGCCAAGTGCTGGGTTCGCCGAATTATATGCCGCCAGAGCAGGCTGCGGCCGATCGCGGAAAGGTCAGCCGGCGGAGCGATGTTTATTCGCTCGGGGCCATGTTTTACCATTTGGTCACAGGCCGCCCCCCCTTCGTGGCCGAAACTCTTACCGCCACGCTCGAGCAGGTTCTGAACTCGGAGCCACTTCCGCCGCGGCGGCTGAATCCGAGTCTGCCCGCGGACCTGGAGACGATCGCTCTTAAGTGTCTCGAGAGAGAGCCGGACAAACGTTACGTCACGGCACAGAAGCTGGCGGACGAACTGGGTCACTTTCTCCGTGACGAACCAATCCTCGCCCATCCTATCACGCCTGCCGAACGCGTCTGGCGCTGGTGTCGGCGCAAGCCCGCGCTGGCGGCATTCGTTGCCGCGACCGCGCTGCTGTTGCTCGCTGTCGCGGTCGGCTCACCCATCGCAGTCTATCGCATCAACCAAGCGCGCAAAGCGGAACAGGTGCAACTCCAGCGCGCCGAGGCTGGACAATTGACGGCTCGGCAGAATCAATACGCCTCAGACATGTTCCGCGCCCACGCCGCCCTCAGCGAAGGCGACCTCTTCAGCGCGTTGCGACTGCTCGACCGCAATCGACCTGAGAGGAAATCCGAAATCCGAAATCCGAAATCCGAGAGTGCCCAGTCTGAAAATCCCTCAACCCTCAACTCTCAACCCTCAACAGACCTGAGAGGCTGGGAATGGCGTTACCTCTGGCAGCAATGCCAGGGCGAGCAATTATTCATTCTCGGCCAGCACTCCAACGGCGTCACGGCGGTTGGGTTTTTGCCCGATGGCAACACGGCTTATTCCGCCGGACGCGACAATGCGGTGCGACTTTGGGACCTTGAATCAAGACAGCAGGTCGGCCTGCTCGCGCACGCTTACCCGGTTACCACAGCTGCCTGTTCTCCTGATGGGCGCTGGCTGGCCACCAGCACTCAAACCCCAACTCTGTACGGTCCACTTCGACTGTGGGACCTCTCAACCCGGCACGAGGCTGCGGTCTCGACCACCAACTTCTGGTTCCGGCCCAATAGCACGGTGTTTTCTCCCAACAGCCATCTGCTCGCCTTTGTTGATGTTTACAGCGGAGTTCACCTTTGGAGTGTGGCCACTCGTCAGGAGGTAGCAAATATCCCCGCCTATTATCGTATCACTTCCTCACTCGGCCTTGCATTCTCGCCAGACGGCCAGACGCTGGCCTACGCCGAAAATCAAGCTGGCGATATTGCGCTCTGGGACATTCCGAGCCGGCAAACGAGAGAGAGAAGGCTGAAGGGCCACACAGGGTTCGTGCGCTCGCTGGCATTCACTCCTGACGGACGAATCCTGGTTTCCGGCAGCATGGACAGGACACTCAGACTATGGGATGTAGCCGAAGGCCGCGAGCGAATCGCGTTTACAAATTACGCGGCTGGGGTCGCCGGTG
>WNFM01014436.1_pt1 | contig 11068 bp, 8 predicted proteins | sample 5400271 | NCBI WGS metagenome assembly WNFM01 (sample SAMN13153352, study PRJNA577476) | soil metagenome | isolation source: 60 cm saprolite on Douglas fir-dominated hillslope | place: USA:California | collected 2013-09-17 | reverse complement strand
AGGCAGTGCCGCGGCCCGGTGGGCCAGCGGTAGACGTAGGGCGTGGGAATGCGCAGGCAGTCGAAGAGCAGAGGGCGGAAGATCTCGTGGAAGAGATCCATCCCGCCCACGCTCACCGAGCCGAGCGTGTCGCCGTGGTAGCCCTCGGCCAGCGCGACGAACTTGCTCTTCTTCGGCTTGCCGCGCTGGCGCCAGTGCTGGAAGGCCATCTTCAGGGCGACTTCGACGGCGGTCGAGCCGCTGTCGGAATAGAAGACTTTGGTGAGGCCGGTCTCGCCGTGCGTCAGTCCCGCCCGGGGAGCGCGCCGCACCAGCTCGGCGGCCAGCTCGATCGAGGGCGGAGATGCCAGCCCGAGCAACGTGGAGTGCGCGACGTATTCGAGCTGCAGCTTGATGGCGCTGTCGATCTCGGGCCGGTGATGGCCGTGCACGTTCACCCACAGCGACGAGACGGCGTCGAGGTACTTCCGCCCGCGCGTGTCGAACAGCCAATTCCCCCGCGCATGGTCGACGATGATCGGCTCGTCCCCGGGCAGCGGCTCGAGCCAGGTCTGCATCTGGGTGAAGGGATGCCAGACGTGGGCGCGATCGAGCGCGGCGAGGCGCTGGTGGCGCGCCTCCGCGTCTTCGGGGGCGGTGGGGATTTCGCTCATGGCGCGGCGTTCTAGCACGCCGCTTCTTGGTCATTTGACCAAGAGCGGTTCACTCTGGGGAAATGGTCATTTGGTCGTTTGACCAAGGACCTGCCCGAGCGCCCTGAGCGCGGCGTCGACCTGCGCGTCGGTGTGCGTCGCCATCAATGCGAAGCGGATGCGGCTGGTTCCCGCGGGCACCGTCGGCGGGCGGATCGCCTTGGCCAGAACGCCAAGCTCGCGCAGCCGGGCCGCGGCGCGGACGGCGGTGTCGGGGTCGCCCAGTAGAACTGGAAAGATGGGGGAGTCTGTCCGCGTCTTGACGCCGAGAGCGGCGAGCCCGGCCGCGAAGCGCCGGACGTTGCGCCAGAGCTGCCCGCGGCGCACGTCGCCCTCGGGGCCGGCGAGGATGCGCAGCGATTCGAGCGCAGCGCAGGCGAGGGCGGGTGGCAGCGCCGTCGAGAAGATCAGCGGCCGCGCGCGGTTGATCAAGAGTTGGCAGACGGCGCGCGAGGCGGCTACCCAGGCGCCGGCGGCGCCGAGCGCTTTCGACAAGGTGGCCATTCGCAGATCGGGGACGACGCCGAGTTCCGCGCAGAGGCCGGCGCCGTGCGGGCCCAGAACGCCGGTCGCGTGCGCCTCGTCGACGATCAGCATGGCCCCGTGCTCGTCGCACAGCTGTTTCAGCCGGAGGAGCGGCGCCCGATCTCCGTCCATCGAGAAGACGGAATCGGTCACCAGGAGCTTGCGGCGCGCTCCCGTTCGCAGCAGTCGCTCGACGGCCTCCAGATCGCAGTGCGGATAGATCTCGACGCGCGCCCGCGACAGACGGCAGCCGTCGATCAACGAGGCATGATTGAGCGCATCGGAGAGGATCAGATCCTCCGGACCCGCCAGCGCCGGCAACAGCCCCGTGTTCGCGGCGTAACCGCTGTTGAAGAGCAGCGCCGCTTCGCTCGATTCGAACTCGGCGAGCGCGCGTTCCAGCTCGTGCTGCGGGAGGAAATCGCCGCACACCAGCCGGCTTGCCCCGGCGCCGGCGCCCCACTCCCTCGCGCCGTCGGCGAGCGCTTGCACGACGCGCGGATCGCCCGCGAGCCCCAGGTAATCGTTGGAGCAGAGGTTGATCAGCCGCTCGCCGGAGCGCAGCTCGATCTCCGCCCCGGGCGGAGATCGCAGCGGGTCCAGCGTGCGCAGCAGGCCGCGCGCCTCGAGGGCGAGAAGTTCGGCGCGAGCGATGTCGTCGGCGACGGACACGGGGGCGCACCGTAGAGACGCGCGCGCGCGGTGTCAAAGGAGGGATGTCAGGCCTGCGTGATAAAATCGCAATTGGGCGGGGGACGGGAGCCCCTTCAGTGCGCGCGCGGGGCGAGCGCGAACGACCGCAGCTCGATGTGCTTCGCGCCCGACGGCCCCAGGATGCTCTGCATCAACGCCAGCTCGCGCACCTCGAAACGGGCCAGCTCGCCGGCGGGAATGGCTTCGAGGGCGCGGCGCGCGTCGCGATCTCCCCGCTGCCTCACGCGGCCCAGCGTCAGGTGCGCACGGAAAGGACGATCCTCCAGCGCGAAGCCGCGCTCCCGCAATCCGGCGCAGAGCTTCTCGGCCAGCGCGCGCAGGGGAGCCGCGCCCTCCCCGGCCCCCAGCCAGAGCACGCGCGGGCGCGACATCCCGGGAAAGGCGCTGCGTCCAGAGATGGCCAGCTCGAATTGCGGAAGCGCGATCGCGGCCTGGGCAGCTTCGCTGGCGCGATCCACCGCCCCCTCGGGCTGCTCGCCCAGGAACGCCAAGGTGAAGTGCAGCTGCTCGACGCGCGTGAACCCGACGCTCGCGCCCGCAACGCGCTGGCCGGCCTCCAGCGCGGGCCGCAGCGTTTCCTGCACTCCGGCCGGAAGCCGTACCGCGAAAAAGAGGCGCATGGGGAGATCCTACCCTTCGACGCCATCCGCCGGGGCTCGCCTTTGCGGAAGCCAAGCGGTATCCAGTTGCGCCCGATGCCCGAGAGAGCGCCCGCTCCCGACGCAAGACCGCCGCCGCCCCGAATGCTGCAACTCCGCGTTGCCTCGAGAGGCGCGTGAAGGCTCTTCTCTTCGATCTCGACGGCACGCTCACCAAGGGCGGAGGCGCCGGCAACCGCGCGCTCTCGAAGGCGTTGCACGCGCGGCCGCAAGCGGCAGAGGAGCTGCGCAAGATGCGGCTCGACGGAATGACCGACCGCTCGATCGCGCGCATCGTGCTCGCAGCTGAGGGGGATCAGCGCGTGCCCATCGAAGCGCGCATGAAGTCCGTCGCGGAAGCGGAGATCGACGCCGTGCTCGCGCGCTACGTCGAGGCGCTCGAGGCCGAGTGCGTGCAGAATCCCTACCTCGCGCTCCCCGGAGTCGCGGAGCTGGTGCAGCGCCTGCGGTCGCGCGCCGACGCGCTACTCGGCCTCTGCACCGGAAACCTCGAGCGCGGGGCAGAGCTGAAGCTGACCTCCGCCGGCCTGTGGGGTCCCTGGAAATTCGGCGGCTACGGCAGCGACGCGGAGCCGCGCGCAGAGATCGTGCGCATCGCGTGGCGGCGGGCGCAGGAGCTGGGCGCCACCGAAGGCGTGGTGATCGGCGATACGCCCCGCGACATCCTCGCCGCGCACGAAGCCGGCCTGCCCGCGTGCGGCGTCGCCACCGGCCGATGGACCTTGCACGATCTGACGGCACACGGGGCAGAGATGGTCGCGCAGGACTTCAGCGACCCCGCCGCGGCTGAACGCCTGCTGCTGGGATGATTACGGGATGGGCGGCTTCAGAGCCGATGCGAAGGCGCAAAGGCGCAAAGTTTTTTTGGGTTGCCTGCGCCCCGGGCGCGGTGCGGGCTCCGATCCAGGAACCAACCTTTGCGCCATTGCGCCTTTGCGTCAGATTTTTCTTTTGCCCGTCACTGCTCATCGCCGTCGTCGAGCTCGCGCGACAGCTCCGGCATCAGCCGTTCGAGCTGCTTCAACGCCTCGCGCATCTGCGCCGGGTCCGCACCGCCGTTCTGCTGCAGCGCGCGCAAGAGCTGCGAAAAGCCGGATCCGCCTCCTCCCAGTGCGTTCATCAGCGCGAGCCCGTCGGGCTGCCCGACGTCCTCGTCGCCGTGCTTCTCCTCCCACCATCGCTTCTGCAGCGCCGCGAGCTCGGCCGCGTGCGCCGGGTCCGCCTTCTTCGCCGCCGAGAGCCAGCCATCGCCGCCCGCCTCGCGAAAAGCCCACTGCTGCCGGTAGAGCCGCGAGGCCGCGTCGAAGCGATCGTTGCCCATCAGCGCGCGCGCCCGATCGAAGAAGAGCGGCGCCTTGCCATACACCAGGCCCGCGTAGGCGAGCGGCGTGCGGAAGTCGTCGGCCGGCCGCGCCACTTTTCCGTCGGCGACGTGCGCCATCCGCATGCCGTGATAGTTGAGCGCGACGAACGTGCTCATCGCCTGATCCGCCGCGGCCTTGCCCTTCGCGTCCTCGGTGACGAGCACCGCGCTGTACTGCGCGAGCGCTTCGTCGACCCAGGGCGCACGCCGCGGATCGGAGCCCACCAGACCTTGCCACCACTGGTGCGCGATCTCATGGGCGCAGGTGAAATCGAACATCCCCGGCGGCGTCAGCGGCGACGGCGTCCGCGGCGAGAGCGCCTGCGCGACCAGCGCGAGACCCGGCAGCTCGACGCCTCCCGCGCCTCCGGTGAGCGACACTTCCGCGAGCGCCAGCGAGGTCCACGGGTAGGGCCCGAAGCGCGGCTGCAACGACTGCAGCGCCAGCTTCGCGCAGCCGATCAGCGCGCGCGCCCCCGCCTCGCCGTGCACGGACGAAGCGCGCAGCTCCACTCCCTGCGCCTGCTCGGTCAGCTCGGCATACTCGGGGGAGGCCGCGATCCCCAGCGCGCCGCGCACGCCTCCGGCCGCGAAGGTGGCCGTCTCCTTGCCGCCGGCGACTGGATGCTGCCCGAGCGCCGATCCCGCTCCGGCCACGCGCCAGCCCTTGGGCACGGTCAGCGCCACCAGCGCATCGCCCGGATCGGCGTGGCTCATGTCGCCGAGCGCGCCGGGCTCGTCGCGATCCCAGACGCCGTGCGCCCGCGCGGCGAGTTGCGGGTACCAATCGACCAGAGTCGCGCCGTGCACGCCCACCGCGAACGTTCCGTATCCCCGATCGGTGCGCGGCCGTCCCGCGAGGGCGGCGAAGCCAGGCGCGAGCTGCGTCATCAGATCGTTCGCGCCGGCGAGCGGATCGTCGTCTCCTTCGCGCAGCCGCCGCAGCTGCCCGCGAAAGGTCATCGACAAGGCCACGCTGGCGCCGGGCGCAAGCTCCGCGGGAATCGAGATCACCGTGCCGTGCGACCGCACCGCCACCCGCTTGCCGTCGACGCGCACGTCCTCGACGCGGAGCGAGGTGCCGCGCCCCGCGTTTGGATAGACGCGCAGCACGACTTCGTACCAGGGCGCCGCCCCGCGATTCCTGACCACCAGCCGCAACTGCCCTTCGATGCGCGCCGCCTTGGGATCCAGCTCGGCCTGCACTTCCGCGATCGGCAACTGCGCGATTGGCGCCGCGTTTCCCTGCAGCTCCGCGCGCCCCTCGGGCCGCAGCGACTTCGCGAAGAGGTCCGCCTCTTCGGGCGAAACACCCTGCCCTGCCGCGGCCAGCGCGAAGAGCAGCGACGCGAAGATGACCTTGCCGAACCGCATCGTCCGAGTGTACAGCGGCGCCGCATGCAACAAACGCGCGCCTGGATCGCCGCCGTGCTCTGCGCGGCAGCTTGCAAGAAACCGCCCGCTCCTGCCGCGGCGCGCTTCTGCGACCAGGACATCTCTGGCGTATGGCTCAACGCCTCGGACGCGCACTTCGCCTACCGCTTCCGCGATCACGGCGACGTCGTGCGCGGTGAATTCCTCGAGCGGACCCCGCCGGTCCGATCACCTTCGAGCTCCATCGCACCGCTTCGGCGCTGGCGGGCGTGATGCGAAGCACCCAGACGACCGCGGGGGGCCGCGCCTGCCCGGTCGAGTTCGGCGTCGACGTCACCACCTGCCGCGACAAAAGCCTGCAAGCGGTGGTGGAGATGGAGGCGCCCACCACCGAAGAGTGCGCGCGCAAGAGCGCTGAAGATGGCGGCGGCCTCGCGACCCATCGGGCAGAGTTCGTATTCGTGCGCGACGAGTTGCATCCGTCAGGTGGCGGAGAACCGCCGGACGGCCATTGATGCAGCCCGGATCGCGCTGGTAGCATCCCCGGCACACTCCGTCTCGATCTCGGGAGCTTCAAAATGACGTCGCCGTTCGCCCGCCGCGCGCTGCTCGCGGCCTGTTTCACCGCCGCCGTGTCCGTCTCGGGCTGCCGCAGCTCGAAGGTCAACGGAGTCGGCTGCTCGAGCGACGACGACTGCCGCGCTCAATTCAACGGCAGCGACCGCGCCTTCTGCGACACCAGCAAGACGCCGCCCACCTGCGAATTGCACCCGAAGGCCTGCGACACCACGGCCGACTGCTGCCCGGCGCAGGTCTGCAACCCGTCGGGCCACTACTGCTTCGACAAGTACACACCCTGCACGCAGGACGGCTCCTGCCCCGCGCAGGGCCAGGTGTGCCAGGAGATCGGCGTCTTCGCCAAAGGCCTCGGCTGCACCTACAACAAGTGTGACGCGACCGGCGCGTGCGCATCCGGCACCAGCTGCTTCAACAAGTATTGCGTCGGAAGCCCGCCCTGCAACGGCGGCTGCAAGAACGCGGCGACCCCGGTCTGCATCACCGCGACCAACCTCTGCTCGCCCGCCCCCAAGGACTCGAGCTGCGCGCAGACCTGCTCGGCGGGCAAGATCCTCGTGCTGCAGGATCCGGGCAACATCTTCGACACCTGCAACATGGCGGCGGAGAAGTGCGAGTGCGACTCGCTGCCGCCCCTTCAAGTGCGCGACGTCTCGCGCTACTCCAGCCTGGCCGCGAGCGGGCAATACCTCTACGTCTCGGCCTACGACGGCGACCTCTCGCCGAGCGGCGTGCCCTACGGCGATCTCGTCGTGCACACCTTCGACAAGTCCAACCTGACCAAGCCGCTCAAGAGCGAGTGGGTCGACGGCGTGCCCGCCACCGGCCACATCGGCGGCGACGTCACCGGGCCGCGCGGCGGCATCACCGACCCCGGTCCGAACGTGGGCATGTACACCTCGATCGCTACCAGCCCCACCGGCGACGTCTACGTCGCCTACTACGACGTCGACAACGGCGACCTCAAGTTCGTCGCGCGCTACGGCGGCCCGTCGGCCACCTGGATCACTCCGATGACGGTCGACGGCTCGACGGTGGTCGGGTCCGCGCCGTCGAACGGCGACGTCGGCATGTACGCCAGCATCGCCATCGATTCGAACGGCATTCCGGCCATCGCCTATTTCCGCCGCGGCAGCTACGACGCTGCAGCGGGCGCCGAGACGGGCGCATCCACCGCGCTGCTCTACGCGGTGGCCAAGAAGACACAGCCGCTCACGGCGGCCGACTGGGTCGTCGTCGGCGCGGGCAACGTGGCCGGCGCCGAGGTCGAGAAGGCCGATCGCCCGAGTCCGCCCTGCAACAACGCCTGCACGGCGACGCAGGTGTGCGTGGTCGATCCCAACACCGCCAGCGGCGATCGCTGCGCCGACAAATCGGCCACCGCCTGCAATCCGGGCTCGACGCCGGCGGGCTGCACCGGCAACCAGATCTGCGTGGTCGACACCGACACGAACCAGACGCCGGTCTGCCGCGCGACCAAGGCCGCCGACGTGCTGGGCGAGCTTCCCTGGGGCGTGGGTTTGATGCCCTCACTCGGATTCGTCGACACGCACCCGGTCATCGCCTACTACGAGAATTTGAAGAACAGCGACGGCTCGCCGCTGCGCGCGGTGAAGGCCGTGCTCGGCACCGGCACCGGCGTGACGCCCTCCTTTGGGACGCCGGTCGAGATCGACGGCGACGATCCGGCGCCGGCCGCGCCCGCGGTCGCTCCGGCCCAGCGCGACACCGGCCGCTGGCCCTCGCTCACCGTGGGACCCACGGGAGCCGCGGGAGGCCGCATCGCCATCGCCTTCGCGGATCTCTCCCTGCAACAGCTGCTGCTCTACCAGTCGGACGGGCTGACGGCGCACTCCGGACACGTGGTGAACGCGGGCGATGCGGGCCTCATCCACATCGTCGACAACGGAAAGCCGGCTGCGGGCGAAGCCTGGCATCCGCAGACTTTTCCGGGCGCGCAGTCGAGCATCTCGTTCACGCCCTCGGGCAAGATCGTCCTCGCCTATCAGGACACGACGCCGGTGGATCTGCTGCTCTCGACCTGGGACCCGGCGCTGGCGAAGACCGCTTCGCGCACGACGATCCGCTCGGCGGGCGCAGCGGGCTTCTGGCCTCACATCGCGGTGGCGAGCGGCACGGCGTACATGTCGAGCGCGACCATCAAGGCGGTCTCGGTCAGCATCCCGTTCAACCCGCTCTCCATCGACGCGAAGCCCGCGCCGTAGCAGGGTGTTGAGAAATCACTCCCGTCGCCTGGCGTCCGATCCGCGGCGCGCTGCCGCGTTGAGCCTCCTCGGAGGAGTCTTCTCCGCCTTCGTCGGCCCGCCTTGCATCGCATGCGCCTCGACCGCCATGCTCGGCCCGGATTCCTCAACGCCCTGCTAGAGCAGCTGCTCCAGCTCCGATCGGATCTCTTCCGCCAGATCGGACTGGTCGGGGCAGAGCTGCGCGGCGCGGACTGCGGCAGCGAGGCCGCGGGCCGGATCGCCGCCGTGGACGCGGATGGCGCGCGCCAGCGTCAGATGCAGCGCGGGATCATCGGGCGCGAGCACGGTGGCGCGGGTGAGCATGTTCAGGCCCTCGGCCGGATCCTTGCCGAGGAGCAACGAGGCCAGGCGCGCATAGAGGACGGCGTCGTCGTGCATCTTCACCGCGGCGCGCAGATGGAGGATCGCTTCATCGATGCGGCCCGCCGCTTCCGCGAGCGATCCGAGGCGGCCGCAGGCCTGCGCCGAGAGCGACGGATCCTCCGCGCATTCGCGCGCGGCGAGGTAGAGCTCCCGCGCGCCGGGTTCGTCGAGGTGAGCGGAGCGAAAATCCCCGAGGAGCAGCAGCGCCTCCGCATCGTCGGGCCGGGCTTCGACGAATCGCTCGAGCGCGGAAAAAAAGGCCGGCATTCGATCTCCGCCCAGCTCGGCTCGCGACGTTTCCAGCAATGTGCGCCGCGCTGCCTCGAGCGCGGGAGCGTCCTCGCACAGGCGCAGCAACTCGTCGACACCCTCGTCCAGCTGGCCCTCGTCGATCCGCCGCGCGGCCCGGCAGAGGCGAAGCACCGCCTCGCCGCCGGCTTCCACCTCGACATTTTCCGGCGGGGCGGAGGCGTCCTCGCCGAGAGCGAGCAGCACGGCCCGCGCCAGCATTCGACCGATGCGCGTCGCTGCGCCCAGCGAAAGTGACTCGCTCCACTCGCCTCGCGCGACGCCTGAAGCATCGACGAGCGTCGCCGCCAGCTCGAGCTGGCCGTCCGCCAGACGCAGCGTGGCGCCGAGCGCGAACTCCGCCCCCAGCTGGGCCGCCGCCTCGCCGAGCGCCGGGGCAGAGATCTCCACCACGTCGACGACCAGCCTCGGCTCGACGACTCCCGGAATGTCGAGCGCGCCGGCGGCGTCTTTGGCGAGCCAGCGCGCCAGATCGTTCGCGTCGGGATCGACCTCGTCCGCCGCGAAGGGAAGCACGGCGAGGATCCTCACTCGCGCAGCTCCGGCACGTGGCGCTGGAGGATCTCCTGCACTTCGCGCAGCTCCGGCCGCCGCTTCAGCGCGTCGCGCACGTAGCGCAGGGACGAGGGGATGTGCACCAGGAACGACGGGTTCTTCTTCACCTGATCGATGAAGACGAAGCGCCCCGCGTCTTTCAGTTTGCGCTGCACGGTGAGCAGGTCGAAGAAGTCGACGAACCCGCGCTCGTCGAGCGCCGGTCCGCCCTCGGTGGCCAAGCGCGCGAGATACCGGTGCAGCATGCGATCGATCAGCGGCCGATCGAGCTCGACGTAGCTGTCGCGCAAGAGCGCGACCAGGTCGTACTGCCGCGGCCCCTGCAGCGCGTCCTGAAAATCGATCACCACCTGCTCGCCCGCGTCGGTGACCATGATGTTCCGGCTCTGGTAGTCGCGGTGCGTGAAGCTGCGCGGCGCCGCGGCCAGCTCCTGCGAGATGCGGACGAACTCGCGGCGCAGCGTCTGCAGCTCGGCCTCGGTGGGCCGTGCCCCGCGCGCGAGAAGTCCGTACTCGATGAAGTGCTCGAACTCCCAATGGTAGAGCTCGTAGTCGAAGGCGCGCGTCCAGGCCAGGCAGTGCGGATCGGGGTTCGCCTCCGCGTGCGCCCGCAGCCGCGCCAGCGCGTCGATGGCCGTCCCGTAGATCTGTTCGCGGTCGCCGCCGTCGAGCAGCGCGCGTTCCAGCGTGCGGTCGGTCAGGTCCTCGATGACCAGGTACCCCTGCGCCGCGGCGTCCAGATAGATGCGCGGAACCCGCACGCCGATGCGCGTGAGATAGCGGTCGACGTTGAGGAACGGCAGCTCGGCGGGCGCGTGGTCCTTGGAGGCTTCCTCGCTCTTCGCCGGATCGGGCGGCAGCTCCATCACCACCGCGCTCGCCTTCTCATCAGCCGATCGCACGCGCCAGTAGATGCGGTTCCCCGCGCCGCCCGGCAGCCGCGTCACCACGCCCGCGGGCAGTCCGGTGGCCGCGGTGTAAACGGCCCGAAGTTGGTCGTCGGTCATCGCCGGACCAGAGTAGTGCAGAGCATGGCGGACGCGCCACAGCGACCTGCGCTATAAGCAGCCCGCGCAACGCGGAGAGCCCATGCCCGTCTTCCAGAACATCCTCCAGGCGATCGGCAACACCCCGCTCGTCCGCCTCAACAAGGTGGTGGGCCCCGAGGACGCCGCCGTCTACGTCAAGTGCGAGTTCATGAATCCCGGCGGCGCCGTCAAGGACCGCATGGCGCTCTTCATCCTCGACAAAGCCGAGCGCGAAGGCCGCATCAAGCCGGGCGCCACCATCGTCGAGAACACCAGCGGCAACACCGGCATGGGCGTGGCGCTCTGGGCTTCCGTGCGCGGCTACCGCTGTGTCTTCACCATGCCGGACAAGATGTCGAGCGAGAAGGTGAATGCGCTGAAATCCTTTGGAGCGGAAGTGGTGGTCACGCCGACCAACGTGCCGGCGGAGGATCCGCGCAGCTACTATGAGACCGCAAAGCGCATCCACCGCGAGACGGCGGGCTCGTTCATGCTCAATCAATACCATAATCCCGATAATATCGAGGCTCACTATCGATTGACCGGGCCCGAGATCGAGAGCGATTGCAAGAATGCCCGCCTCTCGCTCGATTTCTTCGTCGCCGGCCTCGGCACGGGCGGCACCATGTCGGGCGCCGGGAAG
>WNFM01162531.1_pt1 | contig 11071 bp, 11 predicted proteins | sample 5400271 | NCBI WGS metagenome assembly WNFM01 (sample SAMN13153352, study PRJNA577476) | soil metagenome | isolation source: 60 cm saprolite on Douglas fir-dominated hillslope | place: USA:California | collected 2013-09-17 | reverse complement strand
TCAATTTCATTGCGCAGCCAATCTATCGGCTCCTTGCAGCGTTCCAACGTGCCGGGTGTCAGCAGCAGCAGAAAATAGGGTCGTGCTGCAATCTGGCTCACAATGATCTTGTTGAACTGACCCGCATTGATGCTTTCTACATCCATGAAAACGTCAATGTCATGCGCACGCAAATCCTGAAAAATTGCCCGTGCAAGGTAGGCACTCGCATCTCGGCGGTAACTGATAAAAGCACTGTTATCCACGCTAACAAACTCCGAATTCCGAGGTTATTATTTGCTCATCCAAATTTTATAGTAGAGTCTATCATGGCATGAAATTGCTGACTTCACCAATTATGTAAATGGCGAGTTTGTCGGCGGTTTCGCCCAGCGATAAATCATCGGGCTACGCCACACAAAGCCACCTGAAGGCGGCTGTTCTCGAATCGTTGTGCTAAATGAAGCCTGCTTTAGCTGGCTTCGTGATTTATAGCCTGATGATTTATCGTCAGGCGGAGAGCCTATGGAACTTCGCTATCAGTCAGGTGACGAGGTAAAGACCGTTCAGATTGAACGCGACGGTGAGCAATATGTCGTCACCGTCGGCGGAAAGACCTATCAAGTTGCCGTGCAGCGATCTACAACCGACATGTTGGCCTTCAGCGTGGATGATCAGCATTATCGCGCAACGATTGCCGCCGACGGCCCGCAGCGTCATGTCGCTTTTGATGCGAATATATTTACTTTCACAAAAGCCGAGTCGGTGCAGCCCAAGCGCACGAGTGCGACAGAGGATAGCAGTCTTACGGCGACGATGCCCGGTCAGGTGGTGAAGGTGTTGGTCGCGGAAGGCGATACGGTCAAACGAGGTCAGCCGCTGGTTGTCATTGAGGCGATGAAGATGGAAATGCGCATTGCTGCACCCGCCGATGGTCATGTTGCCAAGCTGCTGGTCACCGTCGGGCAGATCGTCGAACGGGGACAGCGCTTATTGGAGTTTTCAGTTAGAGGGTGAATGACTGCCCATCTCTAGCAGCGCTTCGATTTTGTGCGTCAGTTCGTCAATGCGAACTGGTTTGGCGACCCAGCCGGTTGCGCCATTCTCCGTTGCGATGCGGGCAATATCCGGGTGCGCAGAAACCACGAGGATCGGGATTGTTTCGAGGCCGGGTGTACCGCGCATGAACCGCAGCGCCGAATCCCCCGACGCGGTTGGCATCATCAGGTCCAGGATGATCAAATCCGGCGATTCGGTCAGCGCCAGCTTAACACCCTCAAGCCCATCACCCGCCTCGACGACATCATGGCCCATTCCCTCTAATATGTCGCGCATTAACAGCCGGGCATCGGCATGATCTTCAGCAACCAAAATGATCGCCATCGCTTGCTCCTTATACGGCCCTAAAAGTGCAGCCGGAGTGTGTTGCTCTGTTCAATATCTGTCGTAAGCGCGATGACGCCATCGCCAGCCTGAACAAAATTCCCTGATAAATTATCGGCCCGTCCTGCCGCCAAAAACAATATCAATCTTTTCACAAGATCAGGATCAGCGCCCGAGTCCACCGAAAATAGCGCAATACCGCGTGCCTTCGCCTCTGCTGTCAGACTGCTCATTAGCCGTGAAAATATTGGCGAAGCGGCTATATTGATGATTCGCCCACCCTTTACCATTTCCGGTAAGGCGGTTTTGGTCCACAACAATGAACGACGCAAATTTGCTTCCAGCGTACTGGACCATTCGTCGGGGTCAATTTGCCAGAGCGAGACGGGCAACCGGGCGATATCGACAACGTTCACAACCATCGTTATGAAGCCAAGGTGATCCTTATAATTTTGTACCACCCGTTCCACTGCATTCTGGTTTGACGTATCTGCGACAATAATCCGGATGCGACCATCGGTATCATAAATTAAGTCCGTCATCTCGACAAGCTCACGCTCGGTTTTCACAACCAGCGCAACGGCTGCCCCGGCAGATTCAAGGGCCTGGGCGATAATGCGGCTTAATGCGAACTCACTACCTATGACGATAGCGACCTGTCCGGTCAGATCAACACCTGATATATCCAAGTTCATAGCTCGTACTCATCATTATTTAAACGGCGAGTGCATCAGTGTTGTGGACGGCGTATCGTCAACGTCAGGATCAATGATTCTGGCATTATCGAACGGTTTGTTAGCAGTGAACTCTACCACACCTTTTTCAAAATACCACAGCGGAGCCGCTTGCCCGTCAAGCTGAACCTCCTTCGGCTCGATCTGGATGCCGAAGACCTCGCAGCGCACGCGCTCATACGATGGGCGATATTTCCCGGCACGCCGCCAATCAAGCTGGACGCCGCCGGTTGGCAGCAGCTTGCAGGTAAAGTACAGCCAGCGATAGCCGCCGCTCTGATACTCCATCCCTTCGCCAGCGTCTTCGTAAAGTGTGACCTCGCCGTTGCCCGCATAAACCTTAAGGTGCAATTCATCGACGGGAGTCTGCCCCACATACTGCTGAACGGGCCACTGCGGAATCACCTGTCCGGCCCGTGCAAAGAGCGGCATCATATCCAACGGCGTCTTGACCGTGAGGATTTGCCCGCCCTGAATCGGCATATTTGTGTAATAGTCGAACCATTTTCCGCGTGGCAGGTATAGTTCGCGCTCAGTCTGGCCTTTTTCCAGCACGGGAGCGACCAGCAGCGAGTCGCCTACCATAAACATGTCTTCTACACCGCGCAGCTTCGGGTCTTTGGGATCAGCCATGAACAGCGGGCGGATGATCGGCCAGCCGTTTTGCGAATTTTGCGCGAACAGCGAGTATAGATAGGGCAGTAGTTGATAGCGCAGATTGATGTACTTGCGGATGATGTCTTCGTAAGGCTGCCCGTAAACCCAGGGTTCGTGTGGAACCGTGTCATTCGCCTTGTGGACCCGGAAAAAAGGCAGCATTGCGCCGAGTTGTATCCACCGCGTGTAAAGTTCTGCATCCGCGTTCCCGGAAAATCCGCTAACATCGGGACCATTAAAAGCCAATCCCGATAGCCCGGAATTGAGGACCATGCTGATCGACAGCCGTAAGTGGTCCCAGGTCGCCTGATTATCGCCCGTCCAGGTCGAGGCGTAGCGCTGCGCCCCGGCATGGGCCGCCCGCGTGATATTGAATGGGCGTTTACCCGGCTTCATCTTTTCGAGCGCTTCCCGCGAGGCCCGCGCCATCAGCATCCCATACAAATTATGGGCCTCAAGGTGAGTCAGATTTTGCCCTTCAAAATCGTGCTTCACGTACTCCGGAATCTCGTTTCCCCCGGCAGCACTGAACACTGTCGGTTCATTCATGTCGTTCCAGATGCCCGCGATACCCGGCTTGATAACAGGATCGAACTGTGCCGCCCACCATGCTCGCGCTTTTGGACTGGTGAAATCCGGGAACACCGAGTTGCCTGCCCATACTGGCCCAACAAATGGCTTGCCGTTGGGCAATTTCAGGAAAACATCCTCGCGCAGCCCGCTCTCATAAACTTTGTAATCGGGGTCCGCTTTGATGCCCGGATCGAGAATCGCCACAACCTTAAAACCTTGATCCGCCAATTCACTCAGCAGCACTGCCGGAGCCGGGAACTTTTCGCGATCCCAGGTAAAGCAGCGGAAACCATCCATGTAATCAATGTCGAGGTATATTGCGTCGCATGGAATGTTACGTTTGCGCAAGGTCGTGGCGATCTCGCGAACTTTATCGGCGGGAGTGTAGCTCCAACGGCTGAGGTGAAAGCCAAGCGCCCACATCGGCGGCAATGGCATTCGTCCTGTCAGTTCCGTATAGCGGTTGAGGACCGAGATCACGTCCAGGCCGCTGAAAACGTAGTAGCGCAGTTCGCCCGACGCCCCGCTGAACATCAATCGATCTTGTTCCTCCGCGCCGATATCGATCCAGCCCCGGCTTGGATTATCCCAGAACAGACCATGTGCAAAATTCGATGTCACCCCAAGATAAAATGGGATCGTGTAATAAATGGGTATCCGGTCACGGCTATAGATGACCGGATCGGTGTTCCATAGTTCGTAACGTTTGCCGCGCAGGTTTAAGCCGACTGGCTGAGCCGCCAATCCATAAGATTGCTCATCGGCGGGCAATTCTCGCACCAATTGCATTTCGCCTTCGCGCCAGCGGATCGGTTCGGCGTCACGGGCGATTATATTTCCTTGAGCATTCCTGAACGTCAACCGGCTCGTGCTGCGGTCCACGACACAGGTGATCTCTGGCGCGGCGAGCGTAAACGCGTCATCCCCTTCGCCGAGCGTAAACTTTACATCAGGCCAACTCACCCTCGCGACGGCATACGAGAAAGGAACACCAAAGGTGCCTGATTCCTGGAAGCGAACCTGAATACAGTCGGGCGCGATGACTGTTAACCGCACAGACCCATTTTCAGACGTAATGACGATGCCGCGCTCGTGCTTCTCAACGGACACGACGCCGCCCAGCGATTTAAACTCGCCAGCCGTCTTATGCCGCCCGTAAACAGCGTCCATGCGTACTTTGTTGATTCCATATTGCACGCTGGCGACTGGCGTTTTCACGCCCATTGTCCGTACTGCTCTTATCGCTTCATTGAGCTTTCTAAACACGGATTGCCTTCACCTTATGTAGTCTAGTCTAAAATCCACTGGTTGCTTCAGGGGTCTGCATTGTCTCGCGGGTCACGATATTGCCGGGTAGCATGATTTGACGCGGAACCGGAGCGCCGACCAGCAACTTGGCAGCGGCATCAATCGCCCACTGTCCGACCTGCACCGGGCCGCTATCCACTGACGCTACAAAAAAATCACGGTCATTCATCATCCGTCGCGCCTCATTTTCGGCATCCACGCTGATAATCTTGACCTCATTCGGCTTTTTGCCTGCCGCGCGCAGCGCTTTGACCGCGCCATATGCTCCTGCATCATTAATGCTCATAATCACATTGATATCGGGGTGATCTTTGAGCGCCTGCGTCATCGACTTTTCACCACTATCGATCAGCCCTCCCTGATATCGACCCACGATGGTCACTTGAGGCGCTTTTTCACGCAGCACTTTTTCCATAGTATCAGCGCGGACGGTTACCAGCGGAACGGGCGGATAATCCAGGATGGCGACAACTGCCTTGCCGCCCATCTCCTTATTGACCAAATCTCCTGTAAATTGGCCTACGGCGGTTCCCATCGCCTCGTTGGTAAAAGTCAGTGAGACGCTGTTCGGACCCTCCGTGATCTCGGAAAGGCGTACAACCTTAACCCCGGATTTTTGCACCTCTTGCAAGGCAGGACCTACGGACTGCGGGTCAAGTTCGCAGACGACGAGCGCTTTTGCGCCCTGCGCCACGAGGCGATTAATGAGTATTGGTTGCTGCAAAGAATCATTATTGGCATCAACGACCTGAACTGGCAGATTAAGTTTCTCCGCGTAAGTACGCACTGACCGAGCGAGACTCGCGTGATAATCCGTCGTAAGCGTACAGGCGACCATCCCAACAAAAGAACCGTTCAACGCGTCCTGAGCCAACTTAAGCTCGTCGCTGCTCAATGACAGATCGCGCACCACGCCGACGGCAGGGCGCTGTAAATCAGCCGTCGTGGGCGTGGGTACCGGTACGGCAGGAGTCGGAGCAGGGGCGATAGCTGACCGCAGTTCAAACACCGCCAACCCGGCCAAGACGAGCAGCGTAATCAATCCAGCCGCCAGCAACCGGGTCCGAGGGCGGGTCGGCAGGGCAACCAATATGGTTTGGATGCTGCGGGTCAATGGCCCCTCAATAGGCCGCGTGACCTGCTCACCCTGCACCGCTTCGTTGTAGGATGCGGCGAATTCGGTGGCAGTCTGGTAACGCTTTGCCGGATCCTTTTCAAGTACTTTTTCTACCACGCGGCTCACTGATCTAGGTATATCGGCACGAAACTTTGAAAGTAACGGTGGCGCTTCATTCACATGCGCGTTCATCACGTTAAACACAAAATCGCCAACAAATGGTGGACGCCCTGCCAGCAACTCGTAGACAATGATGCCCAGGCTGTAGATATCGGAGCGTTCGTCTACCTGGGCCTGCTTCACCTGTTCTGGTGAAATGTAGGTTGGCGTGCCGAGGAAAGTTCCTGCCGCCGTAAAATCCTTTGCAAGACCGGGGGTAAGCAGCCGGGCCAGCCCAAAATCGGCCAGATAGGCGTTGCCGTGCTCATCCAGCAAAATGTTGCTCGGTTTGATGTCGCGATGAATGACGCCATGCTGATGCGCGTAGTCGAGCGCACTCGCGATCTGCGTCAGGATAGTGCCGATGTCAAGCAGCGACAGTGGCGGTCCAGCACGCATCCGCTCTGTGAGCGTTCCGCCTTTGAGGTAGCGCATGGTGAGATACGGAAAGCCATCTTCCGTCACGCCGTGGTCGTGAACCGGAATGATGTAGGCATGTTCCAGGCTGGCAATGACTTCAACTTCCTGATTGAAACGTTCCAGGAACTTTGTGTCTTGCGACAACAAAGTGGAGACAATCTTCATAGCCACGTCGCGCTTCATACCGCTCTGGTGCGCGCGATAGACCACAGCCATGCCACCCTGACCGAGCAGCGCTTGAATTTCATACTGCCCAATTTTTTTGCCGATCATTGGATCGACCATTCAAGCACCTCGCATGAGACGTTGAGTATGGTGTTTGAGATGGCATGAGTATAGTCCGACTCAGGGGAGATTAGCCAGTTATCTAAATGGTCGATTGTCACCCTCTTTTTTTTTACTTGAGGATTGAAGCATCGACAAATTTGGTATTCCAGAATGGAAGACGATTTAGAGTCTAGCCGGGGAATTATGGCTAGCTAACACGGCTGTTAAAATAGTCGTATTCCAATGTAGCAACAAGGGGTAGCTGCGGGTGAAGGTCTGAAACAACTCCCTCGCTTGCCGATGGACTATGCTTTCCGATAGAGTTGATATAGACCGTTTTGTTGCGCGAGAACCCGGACCCCTTCATGTATCTGACTTTCAACTTTATCGAATTCACGTGCGACCAGCGGTTCACCCATCATTCGCACTCCGTAGGCCAGCACTTCACGCAGCAACGCACGATATACTTCTGGCGGTGTGCCGTTCAGTTCTGATGTAAAGAGACCGCTCTTGATTTGAACCTGCCAACTATTTTTCTGCGCGGTCTCGTTGATCATTTTGTCCAGGTGATTACGGGCCATCAGTCCAATTGCTCGCTGGTAAAAAACGTAGATCGCTTTCATGTGTGTTGTGAAATACAGTTGCAGAAATTGGTTGGCGTCTGCGAAAGTTGTCTCGGCAGCGACCTCTCTGGATGGAATCACACTGATCGTACTTTGGCGCTCTGCGGAGGCTGGATTTGTTTCCGGCCCCTTGGCACTGCTCTCCAGGCGTTTTCTTAGCGTAAGGTCTACACCAATAAAATTGCCCTGGGAATCGCGGCTGGCAGCAGCATCCACAGTTAGGCGGAGCACGTTACCTTTTGGATTTGTAATGTCGAGCACTTTGTCTTGCACTGTCCCATGCTGGCGTACAGTGTCCAGCAAAGCCTTGCCGCTTTGCTGGTCAAGTCGCAGCGCTTTGAACAATGGTTCGCCAGTCACGACACCCGCTTCAGGATATTGCATGAGGTCAAGGAATGCCTGGTCAACGAAGATGACCTGACCCAGATTATTCGTAAACATCACGGCTGTCGCCGTATCCGGTAATGCTGTACGGTCCATTGATACCCCTCGTTACAATAAAGACTTCTGTTCGGGATGGGATTTGCCGGTTAACGATATAAATTTGGGTAATCAGGTTATTGATAAGTGAAATAGAGCTAATTATAAAACTGTTTTTCGATATACATATTGAGCTAAGGACATAAGAGTTGTGCTACGTCACTCTCTCATCGTTTAAATTAATACTTCTGGGTTTTGCTGTCACCCACGAGTCCTATGACCGGAGATTTTGTCCGCAGGCCAGAGAAACAACTGGGAATTAGAGTGCGAACTCAACGATCCTCGCCATGAATTTTCCAGGCGTCTTTCGAGTCCCAGACAACGCTATCACAACGAAGAATTCACGAAGAATTCATGGGAGAATTTGTCTTCCCTCTTGAACCGAAAACACCAATCTTTGAGTGACATAGGATGTCAGCCAATGCAACTTACAATGAACATATTCGGTTAGATGTGATATATGGAATGGAGAAAAAGATGGCTGAACTCCCCGAAAAAGCTGCGTCTCAAGGTGCAGTACAGTATATAAATCCAGATGATTTGCCCAAGAATCCAGCGTATACGAATGTCGTTGTCGTTACCGGGTGCGTGAAAACAATCTATATCGGTGCTCAACTTGCATTCGATGCGGCGTCAGGAACTATTGTCGGCAAAGGTGACATTCGCCTTCAGACCGAACAGACATTGAAAAACCTCGATGCGGCGCTCAGAGCCAGCGGTGCGCAGCGGGAACACGTCATCAAATGGACAATCTATATTGTACAGGGTCAACCCATTGGACCTGGCGTGGCGGCTTTCCAGGAGTGGTGGGGCAATCGACCCAACGCGCCTGCGAATACGGTCATCTTTGTACCGGAATTTGTTCCGGCTGACTTCCTGGTGGCAATTGAGGCAATTGCCGTCATTCCTGAAGAATCATGACGAAGCAACCTATCAAGGTTTTTATCGAAAAAAGACCTGATCCACGATCATCGCCAGGAACAGCATCGCCAGATACATCGTCGAATACTTGTAGACTCGACGGGCGGCGGCTTTGGTTGCCTCCTGCATCAATCTGACTGACTCGAACAGCAGTCCACCGCCGAGCATGACAGCGGCAACCAGATAGAAGCCCCCAAGCATACGGAACTGTCCGGGCAGGAGAACTGGAACCAGCGTCACGATGACCAACTGCGCTGAATAGAGCAATATCTGAACGCGTGTTACCTCTTCGCCACGTGCGACGGGCATCATTGGCACGTTCACGCGCGCGTAATCAGAATCTACCAATAAGGCCAGCGCCCAACTGTGCGGCGGCGTCCAATAAAAGATAATTGCAAACAAGATAAGCGGTTGCAGCGAAAGATCGTTATGGACCGCCGCCCACCCTACCAGGACCGGAATCGCGCCTGCGCCGCCGCCGATCAGGATGTTGACGACTGTATTGCGCTTGAGCAGGATGGTATAGACGACGACATAATAGACAGCACCAGTCAGTGCCAGCAGCGCCGTCAAGGGGTTGACCAGCCAGATCAGAATGAAGGCTGACCACGCCAGCAGGCCCAGTCCAAAGATCAGGCCGTTAAGCGGCGAAATGCGTCCAGCGGGGATGGGGCGATTCTTGGTTCGTGACATTTTGCCATCCATGTCACGGTCCAGGTACTGGTTGAGCACACTGGCCCCTGCCGCCGCCAGCGAACCGCCAAGAATGGTCGCCCCAAGTTTGATCAGTGGCAGCGCCTGACCTTGCGCTGCGATCACCATCGCGGTAACCGTGGTGAAGATCAGCAGGACGACGATGCGCGGTTTGGTTAGCTGGAGGTAGTCACGGAGGGCGCTCCCAGCGGTTCTCGCGGACTCATTTTCACTTTGTTCGATTGCTGCTGTAACCATACTACTCCACATACGATTATCATCGCGGACCAGGTGGCCGCTGCGAATGTTACATGCAAAGACTGCGCAAAGACCAGCCAGCCCCCAACGGGGACCAGGACAACGGCTGCGCCAATGGCAGCCTGCAAAATATACAATCCGAGGGCCGCATAAAGAGTGTTTCGCACTAATCTATTTGCATTTCGCGCCTGAAATAACATCACAAGAATAAAAATGCCGAGACTGCCTGCTATCAGGCGGTGGGCCATATTGAGCGTTTGCAGCGGGCCTTGATCCACGGGCCAGACCTCACCATAGCACAGCGGATAGCTGACACAGGCTTTGGTAGCATTGTTGCCAGCCACTGCCGCCCCGACCATGGCAACACCCAGCGCGAGAATCGCAGCAAGGATTGCTTCAGAGAATCTAATTTGCGAGTCGTGCTGCTCAGCCAGCTCCGGTTGCCGGGAATTGAGATAGGCGACGATAAACGCGGCTAACAACAGCATCGAGTTGCACAGATGCAGCAGAACGGTGAACCATGCGTTGCTGAGCACAACGGTGATCATGCCGAGGAAGGCTTGCAGAAAGTACAGCGCGACGCCTAAAACCGCTGGTATAAAGAGCCGGGGTTCGTGTCGATGTTTTATCCATGCCCAGATAAAGAGCGCCGCCGCAAATCCGCCGATGGGCAGTGCGATAAAACGGTGCAGTTGCTCGATGATCGCCGCCGTCGAAGTGAAATCGCCGAACTGACCGTTGCACAGCGGCCAGGAGGTGCCGCAGCCCATGCCCGATTGCGAGACGCGCGTAATCGCACCGACGACGATCAGCACAAAGGTAACGATGGCCGATCCAAGGGCAAGGCGCTCATACGTCCGATCAACCATTCAGCAAGTCCTCAAAATAACATATCTATTCCGGGGCCTTGAGCCGCCTGCGCGAGTATCTGCCAAGCGTCACGATATCCAGCAGCACCTGTCCGGTAGTCCTCAACTTCGCGTCGGGCTCCTTCTCGACCTTGACCACCTGACGGTTGAGCAGCCAGAAAACGAGCGCTAACACGACGCCGAGGCCGACAACAGAGCCGAGTGCAATTGCCGAAAAAATCAAAAACTGCGCGCCCTTCATCGGTGTGACCGCCATCGGGGACGCGTTCGGGTTACTGGTTTGAGGTTGCAGACCAGGGATAGCACCTGATCCTTGCTGGCTGATGGCAATCGACACATAGCCGCCTAATATCAGCAGGATAACCAGGGAAATTAGTATTGATGCACGCCTCAATGTCGGCCCCCTTTTTCCAATTTAAGGTTCATGAGAAGCATTGGTCCTGATTGTACTATTCAGCACAACCGAGTGCAATATACATCATGCCTGGTGATGCCTTTGCATACGGCTATCCAGTTGATTTACGGTAGCCTATACTAAATACGGGTGTACAATGGAAGGATGCCACCATTTCTAAAACTAGCACCACATTTGACGAATGAAGAACTGGAAGAACGCTACAGGCGGGAGAA
>WNFM01332917.1_pt1 | contig 11072 bp, 11 predicted proteins | sample 5400271 | NCBI WGS metagenome assembly WNFM01 (sample SAMN13153352, study PRJNA577476) | soil metagenome | isolation source: 60 cm saprolite on Douglas fir-dominated hillslope | place: USA:California | collected 2013-09-17 | reverse complement strand
GGCTCACACCGCTTTCGCCATGAACGCCGCCAGCGCCTCGCGATCCCCAGCCGGCATGGTGAGGCCGAGCTTGGTACGACGCCACAGGATGTCGTCAGGGAAACGCGCCCACTCCTGTGCCATCAGATAGCGCACTTCGGCGCCCGTCAGTTCCGGGCCGAACGCCGGCCCGAGGTCGGCGCGTTCCCTGGCATCGCCGAGCACCGCCTTGACGTTGGTGCCGTAGGCCGCGACCAGACGACGGGCCTGATCCTCACCCAGAAACCGCCAGCGCTCGCGCGCTTCCTCGACCTCGTTGTCGAAGCGGTCCCAGGCAAAGTCACCGCCCGGCAGCGGCGTCTTCGCCGTCCAGCGCGCTGACATCGGATAAAACGGCGTCAGCCTGGAGACGGCTTTCTCCGCGCGCCGGCGCGAGGTGGTGACGTCGCCGCCGAAGATCGTGATCAGCGGCGCCTTGCCGCGTCCATGGCTGAACATCATCGCGCCGTCCGGTGGCGATCGCTTGCTTGCGGAGTTCATCACCAGGTTGACGCCGGAAACCGTCCGCACTACGTCGACGGGCTCGATCCGCTCGCGAAAATAGCGGTTCGCCGCATCGCAGAGATAGGCCACGTCGCCGGCCGCCGTCGCCACGATGGCGGGATCGCCCTTGAAGGCACGGCCGGCGGTGCCAATCAGCGTGAAGTCGCGCTCATAAGGGCTGGCGAAAATCAACCGGCCGTCGCTGTTCTGGAAGACATAGACATTGTCGCTGTCGAACAGGCGGCGAACCACTATCTGGCTTATCTGCACGGTGGCCACGTTCGGCGGCGGCTGGCGCAACACGGTCTCAGTAACCGAAGCGGCCCAGGCCCCGGTCGCGTTGATGACCGCGCGCGCAGTCACGACCTGGCGATGGCCACGATCGATCGTCACCAGCCGCCACGTTGCGCTCCGTTCCGCCCGGGTACAGCGCGCGCCGGTGCGGATCACGGCGCCGCGCGCCGCCGCATCGACCGCGTTCAGGATCACCAGCCGGGAGTCGTCCACGACACAGTCGGAATATTCGAACGCGGTGCCGAATGGCCGCTTCAACGCGTTGCCGACCGGATGATGCGTGACGTCGACGGTGGCGGAGGCCGGCAGGCCGTTGCGCGAGGCCAGGCGGTCGTAGAACAACAGCCACGAGCGCAACTGCCAGGCCGGGCGTTCGTCGGAATGGGCGGGGATCGCAAACCGCATCGGGCGCACCAGGTGCGGCGCAGTCCGGAGCCAGATATCGCGCTCGGCCAGCGCGCGGTGGACACGAAGGAAACGTCGACGCTCCAGTCCCGCCAGATCGCCGTGGATCAGCCGTGGCGAGGTCGAGGATGCGCCGGCGCCGAGATCGCCCTGCTCCAGCAGGATCACGCGCAGACCGCGTCCGACGGCGTCGCGCGCAATGCTGACGCCATTCAACCCGCCACCGATAATCGCCAGATCGTAGTCCGCCATACGCAACGCTTACCGGAGTGAGTCGTAACTGAGCGGGACTCTATAGCGTTTTCGAGCGAAGTGGATACCAGTTCGCGTCAAGAAAACGCGTCAAACCGAAAAGCTAGCGCCCGGTTCTGATCTGATCAGAACCGCGGGGCGCTAGCCGGTCTTGCGCGCATGCTCCATGACAATGACATCGCCATCGCTGCGGCCAACGAGGGTTGCGTATTGTCCGATCGGCAGCGGCTTGCCGATGAAATAGCCCTGCACCGCGTCGCAGCCCTCTTCCGACAGGAAGCCGAGCTGTTCCTGGGTCTCCACGCCTTCAGCGACGATCGACATTTCGAGACCGTGGCCGAGGTCGATGACGGCGCGAACGATCGCTGCCGATTGCGGGTTCCGTCCGAGATTCATGACAAAGGCGCGATCGATCTTGATCTTGTCGAACGGGAACGCCTGCAAATAACTGAGCGAGGAATAGCCGGAACCGAAATCGTCCATCGAGATCCGCACGCCGAGCGCCTTCAGCCGTCGCAATAGCGCCAGACCGCGGTCAAAGTCCTCGATCAGCACGCCCTCGGTGATTTCGAGTTCCAATCTATCAGGCGCCAGACCGGTTTCGAGCAGGATCGAATGCACCAGGCTGACCACGTCGCCGTGCATGAACTGCGCCGGCGACAGGTTGACGGCGATCTGCAGCGGCACCGGCCAGGAGGCGGCTTCGCGGCAGGCTTCGCGCAGGATCCACTGGCCCATCTCGACGATCAGGCCGCTTTCCTCGGCGAGCGGAATGAAATCGGCAGGCGATACGAAGCCGCGCAGCGGATGCTGCCAGCGCGCCAACGCCTCGAAGCCGATGACCTCGCTGGTGGCGACCGTCGGACCCGAGGTAGCCTGCGGCTGATAGTACAGCGACAGTTCGCCGTTCCTGATCGCGACCGAAAGATCCTGGTGCAGCACGCGGCGGTCGCGGATCTGCTGGTCCATCTCGGGTTCGAACAGGCTGATCGAGCCGCGCGATTTCGCCTTGGCACGGAACAGCGCCGCGCCGGCATTGGCGAGCAGCGAGGCCGCATCCTCGCCGTTATGCGGAAACACCGAAATGCCTGTGGTGACGCCGGTGCGGACCGACTTGCCGTCGATCAGGAATTCGTTCGACAGCGCCTCGGCGAGCTTTTCGGCCAGCGCCTTGCCGGCCTCCGGCTGCTTGCCATCGATGATCAGGCCGAACTCGTCGCCGGAGAGCCGAGCGACCACGCCGCCGCGGGCGGAAGCCTGGATGCGGCGCGCGACTTCGATCAGGAGCTTGTCGCCCGTGGCGTGGCCGAACACGTCGTTGATTTCCTTCAGGCCGTCGAGATCGACGCACAGCACCGCGAACTCCTCGTCGGTGCCGGCGCAGGCCTCGATCATCTGGGCCAGCGCCTGCAGGAAGGCGGCGCGGTTCGGCAGATCGGTCAGGCCATCGTGATAGGCCATGTGCGCCATCCGCGACTCGGTCTGGCGGCGGTCGGTGACGTCCTCATGGGTCTTGATCAGATATTGCGGATCGCCGGCATCGTCGAGCACGGTCATGCGGCGGGTCAGGAACAGCCGCAAGCCGTCCTTGGTGGAGATCGGATGCTCTTCGGTGAGCAAGCCGCGCTTCTTGATCGCAGCCTCGTCGCGCGCGATGATCAGCTTGGCTTCCTTGGGATTGAAGATATCGGCCGCGGTCAGCCCGGTGGCATCCTCGCGGCGGCGATTGAGGATGGTTTCGGCGCTGCGGTTGGCGAGCAGGTATCGCCCGTCGCTGACGCGCTCGACGATCAGCGACACCGGAATGTTGTCGACCACCAGTTCCAGGAACTTCTTGGTGTTCTCCAGTTCGCGCGACAGCGAGCGGCGTTCGGTGACGTCGTCGAACAGCGCGATCAGGAACTCGGGCTCGCCATGCTCGTTGCGCGCAATCACCCGGTTGGAGGCGAGAATTCGTTTCTCCGAACCACGCTCGACGGTGAGTTCGCTGCGATGATAACCCTCGGGCGCCTGCAGCGCCGATTGATCCGCGACGTCGATGCTTTTCGCGGTTTCGGGCCGGAAGATCTCGTCGGCGCGCTTGCCGACGATATGATCGCGCGAGAACCGCGAGAAGCGCTCGAACGCGCGGTTGGCGAAGATATAGCGGCCGTCCTCGATGTTCTTGGCGGCGACGCAGACCGGAACGTTGTCGAGCACCGATTCCAGGAACTGCGTGGTCGAGGCCAGCTTGCGCGACAGCTTGCGCTGCTCGGTGCAGTCCTCATGGGTTCCGATCGTGCCGCCGTTCGGCAGCCGGAAGATCTTCGAGAGCACCGATTTTCCGCCCGGCATTTCGGTGACAAAGCCTTCGGGGCGGCGCGCCAACTTGGCGAATTCCTCGACGGTGATATTCAACAGGCCGCGCGAGCGCCGCAGCTCGATCAGGTCGCGGCCGGTCTTGCAGGTTGCGATATCGGCGCGCGTAAATCCGTAGATATCGAGAAAGCGGTCGTTACAGAAGACGACGCGGCCCTGCGCGTCGGACATCATCACGCCCTGGTTGAGGTTGTTCAGGGCGGAACTGATGAAGGCGTTGCGCCGCAATTTGGCGCGCTGCGACTTGCGCAACGCGCTCATCACCCAGATTCCGACCGCACCGACAAACGACACGACGACGATGCCGCCGATCAGGAATTCCCAGATCATGTTGGGATCGAACGCGCCGATATAGCTTGCCGGCGCAAAGCCGCCGGACGGCGGCGCGCTCCATGCCAGTTCGCACGGCACGGCGACGGCGAGCAGGCACAACGCGGCCAGCGCCGGAATCGAATTCTTCCCGCCTGCCTGCCAATTCTTGCCAGCCATCACTCACCCGCGGATTTGCGGGCGGAGTGTCCGGCTTGGCCGGTTTGGATCGGGTAAACGCGTACCCTTGCAACTCAAAAATGCGTCACAAATTACGGCAATTGCCCTGACATGATTAATGCTTCACTAACGGGACTGCGTTAGAGACGTATTTCAAGGCAAACCAACGGGTTGCTTGGACACTTTGGTGCGCGGAATGTTAGTAACCGGGCGCGGCCGACGCCCAGTCTTGCGCCATAATCCCGGACCTGAAGCTGACATGGACAGAGTCGATTGCGTCGTCATCGGAGCGGGGGTGATCGGGCTTGCGATCGCGCGCAAACTCGCTTTGGCCGGCCGCGAAGTGATCGTGCTGGAAGCGGCCGAGGGCATCGGCACGGTGACCTCCTCGCGCAACAGCGAGGTGATCCATGCCGGCATCTACTATCGCGCCGGCAGCCTGATGGCGCAGATGTGCGTCAGCGGCCGGCACGCGCTCTACCGATACTGCGCCGATCACGGCATTCCCCATCGCAATTGCGGCAAGCTGATCGTGTCAACCACGCCGAAGGAAACCGAAAAGCTGCAATCGATCCGGGCCCATGCCGAAGCCAACGGCGTCGAAGGCATGCAGTTGCTCACGGGCGAAGCGGCGCGTGCCCTGGAGCCGGCGCTGAACTGCGATGCGGCGTTGTTGTCGCCCACCACAGGGATCATCGACAGCCACGCCTACATGCTGGCGTTGAAGGGCGATGCGGAAGAGGCTGGTGCTGCCTACGCATTCCATACGCCGCTGTTGCGCGCACGGGCGAACGCCGGCCGCATCGAGATCGAGGCTGGCGGCGACGCGCCGATGACGCTTGCCTGCGATCTCCTGGTCAACGCCGCCGGATTGGGCGCGCCCGCCGTGGCGCGCAGCATCGAGGGCATGCCGGTCGAATTGATCCCGTGCGCCTATCTCGCCAAGGGAAACTATTTCAGTTGCAAGGCGCGGGCGCCGTTTTCACGCCTGATCTATCCGGTGCCGGAGCCCGGTGGCCTCGGCGTGCACCTCACGCTCGACATGGCCGGCCAGGCCCGCTTCGGCCCCGACGTGGAATGGGTCGAGAGCATCGACTACGCGGTCGACCCCGCGCGTGCGGAAAAATTCTATCCCGCGATCCGGCGCTATTGGCCGACGCTGCCGGACGGAGCGCTGATGCCGAGCTATTCCGGAATCCGGCCGAAGATCGTGCCGCCCGCGGTCGCCACGCAGGATTTCCTGATCCAGGGACCGCGCGACCACGGCGTCGCCGGGCTGATCAATCTGTTCGGTATCGAATCGCCGGGACTGACGTCCTCGCTCGCCATCGCAGATTATGTCGGCGGGCTCGCAAATCTGTAAGCTGCACATCTGCAAGCTGCAGATCCGCAAGCCGCACATCTGCAAACGCTCGTCGCGTTAGACGATCGCTTTGAACGCAATACTTCAGCGCAAGGCTTCAACCAAACGCAAGGCTTCAGCGGATGAGCGCGTCAGCGCCCATCCTGCGATGAAGTGTCGTTGGCGATACTGTACAGGGGGAACCGACTAGTGCAGCGTTTCGCTGCTGGTATGTCTCAACCGCTCGATCTGGTCCTTGACCATCAACTTGCGGCGCTTCAACTCGACAATTTGCAAATCGTCTGTGGAAAGGTGCACGAGCGCGTCGTGCAATTCGTTTTCGAGTATCTTGTGTTTACGTTCAAGTTCAACAAGATGCGCCTGTAGTGCCATACGAAATCTCCTCGGTGGGTGAAACCTCAGGTTCGATCCGGACAAGGGAGTGTACACCAGCCGCCGAATCTGTCGATGGCTATCCAGAATCGGGCTCCGATATTTTCGGATTTATCTGTAACCAATCGTGAGTATGGAACCCGGTCAGCTTGCGGAGCGGCCCCGCAGGGACGATATTTACCGCCAGCTTCCGCCAACCGTTCACAACCTCATCGTGCTCTCCAGCTAGCGTACACCATGACCGACGAAGATGAGCGCGAGCTCGAAAACGAACTCGCCAGGCTGCAGCAGGAGCACCGCGATCTCGACGCAGCGATCGACGCGCTGCATCAATCGCCGGCGCCGGATCTGCTGCGGCTGCAGCGGCTGAAGAAGCGCAAGCTGCAACTGCGCGATCGCATCGCCTTCATCGAAGACCAGATCACGCCGGATATCATCGCCTGAGGCTTTCGGTCGCGCAGCGACGCTCGGAAGGCGCAAGCTTGGGAAGCGCGAACCCAAGGGGTTCGGCTCAACCACAGGCTGCCGGCCCACCCGCAAATCGTTTTCCCCGACATCCACAAGGACGTCGCGACGATCTTGATCGGCGGCCAGCGCCCTGACCGCAGGCGCGACCGCCAGATCGGCCATCGCGATTACTTGACATTTTTAGAACAAAAGAGGAACATGCGCTCCTGCCGCCAGCAAGGGAGTTTTGCCATGTCCGCCCCGTCATCCCTATCCGACAACAGCCGCTACGAGCAGGCCTGCGATCAGGCCATCGCGATGTGCGACGGCAATCTGCGCTCGACCATCAAGGCGCTGATCATGGCGAATGAATATCTCGAGACCGAGTTGGAGGAATTGCAGGCAGCCGTTGCCGCCGGCTGCGTGCCGGCAAAATATGCAAGTAGCAACGCGGCCTGAAACCGGAGCGATCGAGGAGCGATCAAATGGCTGATGTCACCTATTACGTCGCAATGCCGTTCCTGCAGGACGACAGCGGCTCGCCGGTCGCGGGCGCGGCGGAGGAATGTCAGAGTTCGACAATGGCGTTGCGCCGCGCCGAGATCCTGTCGCGCACGCCCGGGAGCATCGGCGCGGTCGCGTTCAGCCGCACCGGCGATCCCATGATGGGCGAATTCAACGACGCGCAGCTGCTGCGCAAATTCGGCAGCGTGCCGGACGATCTCAGCGGGCTGTAGAAGCCGGATATGTCGTCATTCCGGGGCGATGCAGAGCATCGAACCCGGAATCTCGAGATTCCGGGTTCGCTTCGCGCCCCGGAATGACAAGTTGAATCACGTCACTTCATGGCGCCGCTGCGCCTTGCGCACATACATCGCGCTGTCGGCCGCTTCCAGCGCGCGGCCGGCCTCCGAATGGCTGTCGAGGATGGCGACACCGGTGGACGCGCCCGCGGAAATGGTACGGCCACGGAAAACGAAGCTGAGCCGGTCGATCATCTCCTCCAGCGCGGCGGCCTTGGCCTTGGCATCGGTCTCGCTGAGATGCCACAGCAGCAGCGCGAACTCGTCGCCGCCGAGCCGGCCGATCACGTCGGAAGAACGCACCTGTCCCAACAGCGTGCTGACGATGGCCTTGAGCACCTGATCGCCCGCGGCATGTCCGAAGGCGTCGTTGATCGGCTTCAGGCGATCGACGTCGAGCACGATCAGGGCGCCGCTGGCGTGATAGCGCTTGATGTAGGCGATCGAACGATGGAGTTCCCGTTCGAAGCCGCGCCGGTTCGGAATATCGAGCAGGAAGTCGGTATCGGCGGAGGCCTGCAGTTGCTCGATTCGAGCCTCGGCCTTCGCCAATTCCGCTTTCAACCGGCGAATCGTCGATCGCTGGTCTGCCGGGGCTGTAGCCGGCCGGGGGGTGGGCGTGGCTTTGCGGCGCGGCGCGGCTTTTTGCCCCGCCGCCGCGCTTTTGGGGCGTTTTGGGCCCCTCGAGGCGGTCGCCCTGGTTTTCTTCGTCATGGCCTTCCCTTGGCCTTTCCCTAGCCTTCCCTGTGCAGGCTTGCTTATGAAGGCTTGCCGGGATTCACCAAGACAGGATAGTCCATTCCGAACCCCTTGCCACGCCTTGGATGACGCCGCGGCCGCCCCTATAATCCGGCCTATGTTTCTGGATTCCCGAACAGAATTGACGAAATGACCGCACCCATCGCCATCATCATGGGAAGCCAGTCGGACTGGGACACCATGCGTCACGCCGCCGAGACGCTGACCGCGCTCGGGGTCGATTGCGATAAACGCATCGTCTCGGCGCACCGCACCCCGGACCGGCTGTTCGCCTTCGCCAAGGGCGCCAAGGCCGAAGGCTTCAAGATCATCATCGCCGGCGCCGGCGGTGCCGCCCACCTGCCGGGCATGGCGGCGGCGCTGACCGAGCTTCCGGTGTTCGGCGTTCCCGTCGAATCCAAAGCGCTGTCCGGCGTCGATTCGCTCTACTCGATCGTGCAGATGCCGGCCGGCGTTCCCGTCGGCACGCTCGCGATCGGCAAAGCCGGCGCCGTCAACGCCGCGCTGCTGGCGGCCTCGGTGCTGGCGCTGAACGACCCGGCGCTGGCGGCGCGTTTGGCCGCGTGGCGCAAGCAGCAGACCGACGCCGTCAAAGAGCGCCCGGAGGGTTTGGCGTGACGGCTTCCTTTTCCGTGAAGCTGAAGCCGGGCGACACCATCGGAATTCTCGGCGGCGGGCAGTTGGGCCGGATGCTGGCCATGGCGGCGGCGCGGCTCGGGCTGAGAAGCCAGGTGTTCTCGCCCGATCCGGACTCACCTGCCTTCGACGTGGTGCAGCACGCGACCTGCGCTGAATATGCCGATGTTGAGGCGCTGGAACTGTTCGCCAACGACGTCGACGTCATCACCTATGAATTCGAGAACGTGCCGGCCGCGACCGCGATGGTGCTGGCCGCACGCCGCCCCGTGCTGCCCGCACAGAAGATCCTGGAGACCACGCAGGACCGGTTGATCGAGAAGGACTTCATCAAGCGGCTCGGCATCGGCACCGCCGATTATGCCGACGTATCCTCGGCCGAAACCCTGCGCACCGCGATCGCACGCATCGGCCTGCCCGCCGTCATCAAGACCCGCCGCTTCGGCTATGACGGCAAGGGTCAGGCGATCATCCGCGAGGGCGACGATCCCGGCCGGGTCTGGGAAGACCTCGGCACCAAGTCCGCGATCCTCGAGGCCTTCATTCCGTTTGAGCGCGAAATCTCCGTGATCGCCGCGCGCTCGGCGGACGGCCACGTCGAGTGTTACGACGTCACCGAAAACGAGCATCGTGATCACATCCTGAAGATCTCGCGCGCGCCGGCTGCGATTTCGGATGCGCTGGCGGCGCAGGCGCGCGACATCGCGGGTCAGATCGCCAATGCGCTGGACTATGTCGGCGTGCTCGCGGTCGAGATGTTCGTGGTCGCCGGCAACGGCGGCCCTCACGTGCTGGTTAATGAGATCGCACCACGCGTACATAATTCCGGACACTGGACGCTGGACGGCGCCTCGATCTCGCAGTTCGAGCAGCACATACGGGCGATCGCCGGCTGGCCGCTCGGCAAGCCGGTAAGCCATGGCGCGGTGACCATGACCAACCTGATCGGCGACGATATCCTGAGCTACGAACAGTGGCTGACGGTTCCCGGCGCCACCGTGCACCTCTACGGCAAAGGTCCGCCTAAGCCGGGCCGAAAAATGGGCCACGTCACCGAAGTCGTCCCGCCAACCAGCAAGTAGCAGCTAAAGCACGGTTCTGATTGAATCAGAACCGGGTTTTGCTCTTTTGTTTTGACGCGTTTTCTTTACGCGAACCGGCGTCCACTTCGCTCGAAAACGCTCTAGGAGCCTGCCACAACGCCGGTCGGCTCCTCACTGAGCCAGCGATAGATCGCGCCACCCAGCACGCCGCCGATCAGCGGCGCGATCCAGAACAGCCAGAGTTGCGCCAGCGCCCATCCGCCGACGAACAATGCCGGCCCGGTGCTGCGCGCCGGATTGACCGAGGTGTTGGTGACGGGGATGCTGACCAGGTGGATCATCACCAGCGCCAACCCGATCGCCAGCGGCGCGAAGCCGGCCGGCGCTTTGCCGTGGGTGGCGCCCATGATGATGAACAGGAACATCATGGTCATCACCACCTCGGTGATGAAGCAGGCGACCAGGCTGTAGTGACCAGGCGAATGCGCATCATAACCGTTGGATGCAAAGCCCTTGGCAACATCGAATCCGGCAGCGCCGCTTGCGATCACATAGAGCAGCGCGGCGGCGGCGATCGCACCGACGACCTGGGCGATCACGTAAGGCAAAATCTGACCGGCCGGAAAGCGGCCGCCAGCAGCAAGACCAACCGTCACGGCAGGATTGAGATGGCAGCCCGAGACATGGCCGATCGCATAGGCCATCGTGACCACGCTCAGGCCGAACGCGAGCGACACGCCGACCAGGCCGATACCGACCTGTGGAAAGCCCGCGGCGATGACGGCGCTGCCGCAACCCGCAAAAGTAAGCCAAAAGGTTCCGATTGCTTCAGCGGCGTATTTCTTGGCATTCATTGGTCGCCTCCCCGTGCCGTTTTTTAAGTCGTTGAAAAACGAGGAACGACCCCGTTTGAGGTATCCAGCCCGCAGAATCGGGGGGCGTCCGGGCTGAATTTGATCAATTTTCGTGGCTTTCCTTGGTCCAAATCTGCCTTCTCAGGTGGACATTCCCGGTTTTGTCTGGTACATGCGCGCCTTCAGGTTAAGGGCTAGGCCTTTCGCCAGCCGTTCGCCTACCCCGATTCCGATCCGATCAATTGAAAGAGGATGCCGCGTGCAGGTTCTCGTCCGCGATAACAACGTCGATCAAGCCCTCAAGGCGCTGAAGAAGAAGATGCAGCGCGAGGGTATCTTCCGCGAGATGAAGCTCCGCGGTCATTACGAAAAGCCATCCGAGAAGAAGGCCCGTGAAAAGGCCGAAGCCGTGCGCCGTGCGCGCAAGCTCGCCCGCAAGAAGCTGCAGCGCGAAGGCCTGCTGCCGATGAAGCCG
>WNFM01025045.1_pt1 | contig 11072 bp, 8 predicted proteins | sample 5400271 | NCBI WGS metagenome assembly WNFM01 (sample SAMN13153352, study PRJNA577476) | soil metagenome | isolation source: 60 cm saprolite on Douglas fir-dominated hillslope | place: USA:California | collected 2013-09-17 | reverse complement strand
CTGGAGCTTGCCGCCGACGCCGCGCTCGAGGCCGCCTACCTGTGCGCCGGCCAGAGTTGCACGGCCGGCGAGCGGTTCCTGGTCCAGTCGGGCGTGGCGGCCGAGTTCACCGAGCGGGTGGTCGAGGCAACGAAGGGGCGGGTCCGGCTCGGCGACCCGTACGACCCCGAGACGACCATGGGGCCGCTGAACAACGAGGCGACGGCGGCCAAGTTCGACCGGCACATCGCCGACGCGGTCGCCGGCGGTGCGCGGGTATGCTGCGGCGGGCGCCGGGCACAAGGGTTCGCGACGGACCTGTTCGCCGAGCCGACCGTGCTCGACCGCGTGACGCCAGGGATGGCGATCGAGCGGGAGGAGACGTTCGGGCCCGTCGTCCCCATCGTCCAGGTCCGGTCAGCGGCCGAGGCGCTCCAGCTGACCAACGCGTCGCCGTTCGGCTTGACCACGGCCGTGTTCACCAGGGACCTGGAACTCGGGCTGGCCTTCGCTGAGCGGGCGCGGGCCGGCTGGGTCAACATCAACGCCTCCACCAACCTGTGGGAGTCGCACCTGCCGTTCGGCGGCCGGGCCGGCAGTGTCAGCGGCCGCGGTCGCGTCGGCGGGCGCTACCCGATGGAGACGTTCACCGAGCCGAAGACGATCGTCTACCCGACGCCAGGGTTCGGCGCCTAGTCCGGTGAGCAGCGAGGACAGTTACGCCGGGCTTTCCGTCGGCGCCTTTCTCGACGCGCTAGCCGCCGGGGCACCCGCGCCCGCCGGGGGGTCGGCCGCTGCGCTGGTCCTGGCCCAGGCGGCGGCCCTGTGCGCCAAGTCAGCGCGGCTATCGGGCCGCCAGCTGACCGCGAGCCGGGCTGCCGAGCTCACCGCGGAGGCAGAACAGATACGCGCCACGGCCGCTTCGCTCATCGACGAGGACCCGCGCGCCTACCAGGCGGTCATCGACCAAAGCCGTCGTAGGGGCGAGTGCGGCGCCGAGCGCAGTGCTGCCAGGCGATCGGACGGCATGGCGGCTGCCTTGTCGGCCGCGGCCGATGTTCCGATGCGAATTGTCGAGCTGGCCACCTCGGTGGCCGCGCTCGCAGCCGTGCTCGCCAGGGACGGCAAGCCAGCGCTGCGCGGCGACGCCATCGCGGCGGGCTTGCTGGCCAGGGCGGCAGCCAGGGCCGCCGCCGCCCTGGTCAGCATCAACCTGGCCGATATTCCGGCCGATCCGCGCCACTCCCGCGCCGATTCGCTGCTAGCCGCGATCGACGAGCAGCTTCTGCCAGTCAGCGGTGCAGGAGATGGTCATTGACCGCCTTCGCGGCGGCGGCCAACTCTGGCAGCGCGATGACCTTGACACCGCGGGTGGCCAGCCACGCCGCGCCGCCCCCGGCCACGAACAGCGGTGGCTCGCGCCAGGCAATCACGACCCGGCGCACCCCCGCGGCGCTGATGAGCTTCGCGCAGGAATCGGGCCGCGATGCCCGCCGCAGGCATGGCTCGAGCGAGCTATACAGGGTCGCCGCGCCGAGCTCAGCTCCTGCCGCCCGGCGCAAGGTGACCTCTTCGGCATGATCTGCGGGATCGACCTCGCGCGAGTAGCCCGTCGCGATCACCTCGCCAGACGCGGCCACAAGCAGCGCGCCGACCGAGAAGGCAGCCGCCGATGCCGGTGCCTGCCTGGACAGGTCGATCGCGGCCGCCAGCCAGCGGCGGTCCGCAGCGAGATCACCGGGGATCAGGGCACCGCTACCGTCCGGCTGCGCCATCGCACACTCCTCTACGTGACGGTATCTTCGGCAGGCCAGGCAGTGATTTACTGGCATCCAGCGATTTGGAACACACCCTGGTAAAGCCCCTGAGGATGGTGCCTGAGGCGATGGTAGCGACAGCGCGCAAGCCTGCCCAGTCCGGCCTGGCCAAGACCGCCAAGACCTTTGATTCGCTCAACCCGGCGACCGATGAGCCGGTCGGCACCTTCCCGATCTTCGGCGAAGACGAGGTTAACGACACCGTCGCCAAGGCACGAGAGGCGGCTGCCTGGTGGTCGGCGCTTTCCTGGAAGGAACGCCAGCTCAGGCTGCTTGCCTGGAAGTCGTACCTGACCAGGTACATCATGCGGCTGGCAGAGGTCGTGCACGCCGAGACCGGCAAGCCGGTCGCCGATGCCCAGCTCGAGATCCTGCTGGCGATCGTGCACATCGACTGGGCCGCCAAGCACGCGCGCCGAGTGCTCGGACCGCACAAGATGCGCAGCGGCCTCGTGGCGTTCAACCACGCCTCGACGGTTGAGTACCACCCGCTTGGCGTCGTGGGCGTGATCGGGCCGTGGAACTACCCGGTATTCACCCCGATCGGCTCGATCGCTTACGCGCTGGCGGCCGGGAACGCGGTCGTGTACAAGCCGAGCGAGTTCACGTCCGCCGTGGGCGGCTGGCTGGTCAGCTCGTTCGCCGAGGTCGTGCCCGATTTTCCGGTGCTGCAACTGGTTACCGGCTTCGGCGAGACCGGGAGCCATCTCGCGCGCAGCGGCGTCGACAAGATCGCCTTCACTGGCTCGACCAGGACCGCGAAGAAGGTCATGGCGGCCTGCGCGGAGAATCTCACGCCGATGGTCGCCGAGTGCGGCGGCAAGGACGCGATGCTGGTCGCGGCCGACGCCGACCTGGATTCCGCGGCAGACGCGGCCGTCTGGGGCGCGCTGTCTAACGCCGGGCAGACCTGCGTCGGCGTGGAACGGATCTACGTGGCGCAGGACGTGTACCACACGTTCATCGAGAAACTGGCCGACCGGGTCAGCGGACTGCGCCCAGGCGACGACCGGGAGGCCGACTACGGCCCGATGACGATGCCCAGCCAGCTTGAGGTGATCGAGCAGCACATCGCCGACGCCATGGCCAGCGGCGGTCGCGCCGTTGTCGGCGGCCTCGGGAGCATCCGCAAGCCTTACGTCGGGCCGGTCATTCTCGCTGACGTCCCGGAGACCAGCGCCGCTGTCACCGATGAGACCTTCGGGCCGACCGTGACCGTCAAGCCGGTCGCCGATCTCGCCGAAGGCGTCCGGCTGGCGAACGCCGGCCGGTACGGGCTGGGCGGAAGCGTCTACTCCAAGAACAGGAAGGCCGCGATGCGGGCGGCTAGGTCGCTGCGCACCGGCATGGCGTCGGTCAACTCGGCGCTGACCGTGCTGAGCGTGCCGTCGCTGCCGTTCGGTGCTGCCGTTCGGTGGCGTGGGCGAGTCGGGTTTCGGCCGGGTTCACGGTGCCGACGGCCTGCGGGAGTTCACCAGGCCGCAGTCCATCACTAGGCAGCGGATGAAGCCGAGGGTGAACCTCACCTCGTTTAACAGGACCGACAAGGACCTGAAGTCGATCATGACGCTCGTCACAATGCTGCACGGCAAGCGCTACAAATAAACCCATCCGCGCCCGCGCTCACATCGGAGGAGGGGTTACCGGGCGGCGGCCAGGGTGAGGTCGGCTGGCTCGATCGCGGCCAGCGGCGCACGGCCTGAGATCACGTCGGCTGCCCGTTCGGCGACGGCGATGGTCGGGGCGTTGGTGTTGCCGCGCGGTACGGTCGGCATTACCGACGCGTCGACCACGCGCAGCCCATCCACGCCCCTGACGCGCAGCTCGGTGTCGACGACGCCGGCCAGCCTGCTCGCATCAAGCCGGGTTTCCCCGCTCATCGCGCAGGTACCGACGGGGTGGTAAATCGTGGTCACGTCGCGGCGGACGAACTCACGGATCTCGGCGTCGCTCTTCAGGTCGGCTCCCGGAGCCTCCTCGGCCGCCCACATCTTCCGCAGCGGCCTGGCGGCGGCGATCTGCCTGACCATCCGTACGGCCCTGACCAGCGCCTCTAGGTCGGCCGGGTCGGTCAGGTAACCGGGATCGATCACCGGCTTGTGCCGCGGGTCAGCGCTGCGCAGCGAGATCTTGCCGCGGCTGCGCACGTCAACCAGCGTCAGCAGGACAGAAAAGCCGCGGTCGGTCGGATCCGCGAGCCCGCCGTTGCGGAACGGGACCGGTAGGGCGTGCCACTGGATGTCCGGAGCAGGCAGGCCGGAGTCGGTTCTGACGAAGCCGCCGGATTGGGCCACATTCGTCGTCATCGGCCCAGAGTGCGTGAGCTGCCAGCGCAGCAAATTCTTCGGGCCGGCCAGCTCAGCCAGGCTCCTGACCTTCGGCGTCGACCAGAGCGCGGCCGCGATCGGGTGGTCGGACAGGTTCGCGCCCACGCCCGGGCTGTCGGCGACTACGGTGACCCCGTGCTCGCGCAGGTGATCTGCCGGGCCGATACCGGAAAGCATCAGGAGCTGCGGGCTGTTCACCGCGCCGCCGCACAGGATGACCTCGGCCTCGGCGCGGGCCAGGTGCTCGCTGCCCCGGTGCAGGTACCTCACGCCGACCGCGCGGCCGCCTTCGATCACGACGGAGGTGGCCAGCGCGTCGGTCCTGACGGTCAGGTTCGGCCGCTTCTCGGCCGGGTGCAGGTATGCGTCTGCGGCCGACCAGCGCCTGCCGTCCTTCTGGGTGACCTGATAGAAGCCGACACCGTCTTGAGTCGGGCCATTGAAATCCGGGTTCGCTACCGAGCCCGCGTTCACCGCCGATTCGACGAATGCGGCTGTGGACGCTGACTTGAATTTGGGGTCAACAACCGACAGCGGACCGGATCCGCCGTGGTATGCCGATGAGCCGCGGGAATTCTGCTCTGCCCTGATGAAGTAGGGAAGTACGTCGTTGTAGCCCCAGCCATCACAGCCGTACTCATCGCGCCAGGTGTCGTAGTCATACTTGTTGCCACGGATGTAGATCATGGCGTTGATCGAGGACGAGCCGCCGATCACCCGGCCGCGCGGCCAGTACACGGACTGGCCGGCCGCCTTGTCCTGCGGCACGGTACGGAAACCCCAGTCGTAGCTGCTCTGGAACAGCAGGTTGAGCGCTGCGGGCATGTGGATCTCGTCGGCGGTGTCAGGCGGCCCCGCCTCAAGCAGGAGGACGCTGGCCGCCGGATTCTCGGTCAGCCTGGCCGCCAGCACACATCCCGCGCTACCTGCGCCAACGATTACGTAGTCGTACACGGCCGCTCCCGAACCAAGTCCGTAGTCAGAACAAACCCTACTAGTTCGTACACCAGTCGCCGGACTATTGCCCCTAGCAGCCAGACGCGCTCCCAGCTTGATCAGCCGAGAGCGCGTTGAGCAGGCCATCCACAGCACCCGGCGGGCCCCCGCTACCGCCGGGAAACTGCCTGCGATGGCCCTGCGAGTTCAAAGATATGCGAGGCGCCATCGTGATTACCCTACGTAGTCTAATGATGCCATGCCGTGCTCGGTTTGTGAATGGCCCCCGCGGCGCGCCAGATCGGTCCCTCGTGCTCTTGCCGCCGCGGCGGCCGTTACGGTGGACTGCATGCCGAAGGACCGAGCAGACACTCCCGTTGTGCTTTCCCGCATCTACACGAAGACCGGCGATGACGGAACCACTACGCTCGGCGACTTCAGCCGCACCGCCAAGACAGACTTGCGGCTGGCCGCCTATGCGGAGGTTGACGAGGCTAATAGCGCGATCGGCGTGGCGGTCACGACCGGCGGGCTCGCTGATGACGTCACCACACTGCTGATCCGGATCCAGAACGAGCTTTTCGACGTCGGCGCTGACCTGTGCAATCCGATCGTTCCCGAGCCGGCCTACCCGCCGCTGAGAGTCGACGAGAGTTACCTCAGCCGACTCGAGCAGGCCTGCGACGCGTACAACGAGTCACTCCCGACGCTGCGTAGCTTCGTACTGCCGGGCGGGACGCCGGGCAGCGCCCTGCTCCACGTCGCGAGGACAGTCGTGCGGCGCGCCGAGCGAACGGCGTGGGCCGCCGTGGAAGTGCACGGTGACACGATGAACCTGCTCGCGGTCAAGTACCTGAACAGGCTCTCGGACCTGCTCTTCATCCTCTCCAGGGTCGCCAACGAGCCTGGCGGGGATCTGCTGTGGAAGCCTGGCGGCGAGCGCTAGGCGCCAGGTCTGGCAGAGCACCCTCGTCGCGGAATTAGGCGTCCTCGCCCGCCGCTCGCAATTGCGCGGTCAGGTAGGCCACCCTGGCCGCTTCGTTACCCTGCTCGGCGCTTGCGGCAGCGGCGGCTGAGTCCAGGGCGGACCTGACTGCCGATTTGTCGACATCGGCTCCGAGCGCCGCCTCCCGCGCCAGGATGGAGACCTTGTCGTCGGCTACCGACAGAAAGCCGCCGCCGACTGCCGCCTGCACCCAGCCCTGCGCACTGGAGGCCCCCTCGGGCAGAATCCGCACCAAGCTGCCTGGCGCGAGGATGCCGAGCACCGGGGTATGCCCGGTCAGCAGGCCGATGTCGCCGTCGAGCGTCTTGGCGACCACGCGGTCGGCGTCACCCGCCCAGACTTCGCCCTCGGGGACGACCAGCTTCACGTGCAGGGTCACAGTGTCACCTCGCGCGACTCCGTCACGGTGCTTGCCCTGCGCGACTCCGTCACGGTGCTTGCCCTGCGCGACTCCGTCACGGTGCTTGCCCTGCGCGACTCCGTCACGACCGCTCCAGCTCCTTCGCCTTGCGCTCGACGTCCTCGATCCCGCCGGTCATGTAAAAGGCCTGCTCGGGCAGGTGGTCGTACTTGCCTTCGGTGATTGCCTTGAACGAGGAGACGGTCTCCTCGAGCGGGACGAACACGCCGGGCTGACCGGTGAACTGCTCGGCCACGTACATCGGGTGCGAGAGGAACCGCTCGATCCGCCTAGCCCGCTGGACAGTGACCTTGTCCTCTTCCGAGAGCTCGTCGATGCCCAGGATGGCGATGATGTCCTGCAGCTCCTTGTACCGCTGCAGAATCCGCTGCACCTCGCGCGCGACCTCGTAGTGCTCCCGGCCGACGTACTTGGGGTCCAGGATCCGCGAGGTGGAGTCCAGGGGGTCCACGGCCGGGTAGATGCCCTTCTCCGTGATCGCGCGCGAGAGCACCGTCGTCGCGTCGAGGTGGGCGAAGGTGGTGTGGGGTGCCGGGTCCGTGATGTCGTCCGCTGGCACGTAGATCGCCTGCATCGACGTAATCGAGTGTCCGCGGGTCGAGGTGATCCGCTCCTGCAGCTGGCCCATCTCGTCGGCCAGCGTCGGCTGATAACCCACGGCCGACGGCATCCGGCCGAGCAGCGTGGATACCTCAGAACCGGCCTGGGTGAAGCGGAAAATGTTGTCGATGAACAGCAGCACGTCCTGCTTCTGGACATCGCGGAAGTACTCGGCCATGGTCAGGGCGGACAGGCCGACCCGCAGCCTGGTGCCCGGCGGCTCGTCCATCTGGCCGAACACCAGCGCGGTGTCCTCGAGCACGCCAGACTCGCTCATCTCCAGGTACAGGTCGTTGCCCTCGCGGGTCCGCTCCCCCACCCCGGCGAACACCGACACGCCGCCGAAGTTCTTCGCGACCCGGCGGATCATCTCCTGGATCAGCACGGTCTTTCCCACGCCGGCGCCGCCGAACAGGCCGATCTTCCCGCCCGACACGTACGGCGTGAGCAGATCGAGGACCTTGATGCCCGTGACGAACATCTCCGTCCTCGGCTCGAGCTGGTCAAGGGGCGGGGCGGGGCGGTGGATCGGCCAGCGCTCGGTCACTTTCAGCGTCTCGGTCGGGACGTCGAGCGTCTCTCCGAGCACATTGAACACGTGGCCCTTGGTCACGTCGCCGACCGGCACCGTGATCGGGCCGCCGGTGTCGATGACGGTGGCCCCGCGCACAAGGCCGTCGGTCGGGCGCATCGAAATCGCGCGGACCGTGTTGTCACCGATGTGCAGGGCCACTTCCAGCGTCAGCGTGTTGGTCTCGCCGCCCAACGTCACGTCGACGTGCAGCGCGTTATAGATGTCCGGCATGTCCTGGGCAGCGAACTCGATGTCGACGACCGGTCCGATGACCCGGGCCACCCGCCCGGTGTTCTGCCCGTCGATTCCGCCGGCGGCGGCTGCGTGCTCTGCGGTAGCGGTCATGATGATGCTCACTTACTCCCACTGATCGTCTCGGCCAGCGCGTTCGCGCCGCCCACGATCTCGCTGATTTCCTGCGTGATCTCTGCCTGCCTGGCCTTGTTGGCTTCCCTGGTGAGCGACTCGAGCAGCTCGTTGGCGTTGTCGGTCGCCGACTTCATCGCCCGCCGCCTGGCCGCGATCTCTGCCGCGGCCGAGTCGAGCAGCGCGTGGAAAATCCGGCTCTCGATGTACCACGGCAACAGCTGGTTCAGCACGGCCTCGGGCGAGGGCTCGAATTCGTATACGGGAATCGGCACCCGCTCCACGACCCGCTCGACGATCTCGAGCGGCAGCAGCCTGTGCACTACGGGCCGCTGGGTCAGCATCGAAACGAACTCGGTATAGACCATGAAGATCTCGTCGACGCCGCCTTCGTCGGCGGGCATGCGCGTCACTGTGCCTCGGGGTATCGGAGAACCCGCTCCACTCGCCCGCCATCTCCCGGTTCCTGAACCGGTGCCAGCCGAGCCCCTTACGTCCGGAGACGAAGGGCACCGACTCCAGGCCGCGCTCGGCCAGCCTGCCGTGCAGCGCCTGCGCCTCACGCAGCACGCTAGCGTTGTACCCGCCGGCGAAGCCCCGGTCGCTGGTGAGGATCAGCACCGCGGCCCTGGTCGGGTTCGCCGGCTCGGTCGTCAAGGGGTGATTGACGTTGGCCGACCTGCTGACCACGGCCTCGACGGCCGCCGTGATCTCCCGGGCGTAGGGACCGGCGGCATGCGCGCGCTGCTGGGCCTTGATGATCCGCGACGACGCGATGAGTTCCTGGGCCTTGGTGATCTTGGCGGTGGACTTGACCGTGCTGATCCGCCGCCTGACCGCGCGTAGCTCTGCTCCCATGGGCTACTTCTTCGCCGCTCGCGGTCGGACTCTGGGAATGGCCTCGTGCTCGATCTCGGCTTCCTCCACCGGCTCGACTGGCTCGTCGGTGACCAGGAGCTCGCCCGAGCTGGTCTCGAAGGTACGACGGAACTCCTCGAGAGTGTCCTTCAGCGCGGTGACGGTGTCCTCGGACAGGTCGCCGGTTTCCCTGATCGCGTCGTAGATGCCGGGGTGCTCGCGCTGGATGTAGTCGAGCAACTCGGACTCGAAGCGGCCGACGTCCTCCACCGGCACATCGTCGAGCATGCCGGTGGTGCCGGCCCAGATCGAGACCACCTCGCGCTCCACGGGGTACGGACTGTACTGACCCTGCTTCAGCAGCTCCACCAGCCGCGCACCGCGGTCAAGCTGAGCGCGAGACGCGGCGTCAAGGTCCGAGGCGAACGCGGCGAACGCCTCGAGATCCCGGAATTGCGACAGGGCGAGCTTCAGGCCACCCGCCACCTTCCTCATGGCCCTGACCTGCGCGTTACCGCCGACCCTCGAGACCGAGATGCCGACGTTGATCGCGGGGCGGACACCAGAGTTGAACAGGTCGGTCTCCAGGAAGATCTGCCCGTCCGTGATGGAGATGACGTTGGTCGGGATGTACGCCGAGACGTCATTGCCCTTGGTCTCGACGATGGGCAGGCCGGTCATCGATCCGGCGCCGAGATCGTCGGAGAGCTTGGCACAGCGCTCGAGCAGCCGGGAATGCAGGTAGAACACATCGCCCGGGTAGGCTTCACGGCCCGGCGGGCGGCGCAGCAGCAGCGAGATCGCGCGGTAGGCCTCGGCCTGCTTGGTGAGGTCATCGAAGACGATCAGGACGTGCCGGCCCTGGTACATCCAGTGCTGGCCGATCGACGACCCGGTGTACGGGGCGATGTACTTGTAACCGGCCGGGTCGGACGCCGGGGCAGCGACAATGGTCGTGTACTTCATCGCGCCAGCGTCTTCCAGCGACTGGCGGACCTGGGCGATGGTCGAGCCCTTCTGGCCGACGGCGACGTAGACGCAGCGCACCTGCAGCGCGGGATCGCCCGATTCCCAGTAGTCCCGCTGGTTGATGATCGTGTCGATCGCGATCGCGGTCTTGCCCGTCTGCCGGTCGCCGATGATCAGCTGCCGCTGGCCGCGGCCGATCGGCGTCATGGCGTCGATCGCCTTGATGCCGGTCTGCAGCGGCTCCTTGACCGGCTGGCGCTGGACGACGCTCGGCGCCTGGAGCTCGAGTTGCCGCAGCTCGGTGGTCTCGACCGGGCCCTTGCCGTCAAGCGGCTCGCCGAGCGGCCCGACCACGCGGCCGAGGTAGGCGTCGCCGACCGGGACTGAGAGAACTTCGCCCGTCCGCTTAACCCGCTGGCCCTCCTCGATCTTGCTGAAGTCGCCGAGGATGACCACGCCGATCTCGCGCACGTCCAGGTTCAGTGCTAGACCGCGGGTTCCGTCCTCGAATTCGAGCAGTTCGTTCGCCATGGCCGAGGGCAGGCCCTCGACCCGGGCGATCCCGTCGCCGCACTCCGCGACGGTGCCGACCTCTTCGGTGGCAGCGGCGCCCGGCTCATACGCCTCGACGAAACGCGCCAGGGCGTCCCTGATCTCCTCGGGCCGGATAGTCAGCTCCGTCATCTTCCTCGCGTCTTTCTCGTCTGGTTCTTCTGCCATCAGCGGTCTTCTGGGCCGGACTGCCGCCGGCCCGTCACGCGGCCAGGTTTCGGCGCAGCTCGGCGAGCCGGCTCGCGACGCTGCCGTCGATCAGCTCGTCGCCGATGCGCACCGTGATGCCGCCGACCAGCCCTGGGTCGAGCACGACGTTCAGGTGGACGTCATGTCCGTAGGCGACCACGAGCGCCGCGGCCAGCCTTGCCCTCTGCTCGTCGGTCAGCGGTGCCGCCACGTGCACCTCGGCCACGAGACGCTCCCGCAGCTCCGCGGCCAGGTGCGCGTAGGACTCAAGCGCTCCATCCAGGCTACGACCCCGCGGGTGCGCGGCCGCCTGGGTGATCAGCCGCAAAGCAGGTTCGCTGACCTTGTCCGCGACTAGCTCCCTCACCAGGCCCGCGCGTCCCTCCGCGGGCACGAACTGATTCGACAACGCCGCGCGCAGGTCAGGATTTCCAGCCGCGATCCGGCCGAACCTGAACAGCTCGTCCTCAAGCTCGTC
>WNFM01336053.1_pt1 | contig 11073 bp, 11 predicted proteins | sample 5400271 | NCBI WGS metagenome assembly WNFM01 (sample SAMN13153352, study PRJNA577476) | soil metagenome | isolation source: 60 cm saprolite on Douglas fir-dominated hillslope | place: USA:California | collected 2013-09-17 | reverse complement strand
ACCGTTGCAAAAACACCGAACTATCCGAACATTACGCACTATCGAGCAGGTACTTTCTCAGTCGAGCTGTAGAAAGTACGGCAAGGACACTCTTGGGTTGAGACGTGCGTAAAGCGATCGAGGAAGACCAACCGGCATAGTAGATGTGTTTGCCCTTATGCGGGCGGGCGATAAAGCCCTGCGACGGCAACAGCAGCGTCGCGCCCGAGCTGATGTACAACGCGGGCTTGACCTCCGAGGAAGTCATGCGGTACGGCACGTACCGCTTCGTTTCATGATAGGTAACAAGAAAGGCCATGCCGAGCCTGGCAATATTCAGCGCAGCCGCATAATCACGCGCCCCGTTCCACAAACAGTCCGGATTCGAGCAGCAGAGCCATGGCCCCCAGTCCAGAGCCTTCTTGCGATCCGAGGGAGCCGGAGACGCATACGTTTTCGCGGGCAGGCCGCAGTGTGGACACGAATGGCTGGTGCCACGCGGGTCCACCTGGCGCGCCCGGATGCCCAACACATGGCATTTGTACTTGAGGACGCGCCACAACTCGCCCCGCACCGTGGTATTGTTCCGCCAGTTCCGAAAGCGCCCCCGCACGCCTCTGCCGCGCCCAATGGTTTTGAGCGTGGTCAGGTTCTCGCCACAGATGAGCCGACAGTCAGACAGCAACGCGAACAGAATCAGCAGATTGGAGGCCAGGTGGGCCAGTTCCCGGTTGCGCCGTTCATACGTTTTCCAGCACTGCTTGATGCGTGCTTCGTAGCCGCTCACCCGCTCCTGCCACAAGGCAAAATGGGCAGGCAGGGGAGACTGGTGCTCGGCTCTCGAATCGCGTGCTTGCTTGATCAACAGGGCATAGCGATCCCGGCAAGCTTTGAGGCGGTCGATTTCCCGGCGCAACCTCGCCTGCCTGCCATCGATCCCTCCGGTATCCAGGAACACCGGTCGGCTCACCTGATGGTAGGGTTCGTCATCTTCTGGCTTTTCGAGAATCGAGACCGTGATGAGCGACCGAATGCCCCAATCAAAACCCAGGACTCGTTTCTCCTGTTCAAGTGGAGAGACGTACTGGGCCTGCACTTCGAGCATGAGATCGAGCACCGCCAGGCGGCTACCGTCATCACTGCGAATTTCTCGCAAGGTCGGAGCTTGCGTGGTCGCTCCCTGCCACAGGTACGCGCAGACGGTGGGTGGCAATGGAATGGCTTCGCTCCACGTTCCCCAAGCCCATTTTCCCAGGGCGTCCGGGGAGCGAAGCTTGAGCCAAAGGCTGGCCTGATGATGCTCCTGCCTGGTGGAACACTCACAAAACTGCGAGAGTTCAATGCGTGCCCGGTACGTTTGCCCAGCTTTCATGCCATCGTCCCCGGCAAAGGTCAGGTGTCCGACCGAGAGGACTGGCGGGGGCTGAAGCTCTTCATAAGTAGCGGAGAACTCGCCGGATTGCAGATACCGATTGCATGCCTGCTCCAGCACATTGGTCATCGCCATGAACGCGTCGGCGTCTTCCCCCGCATCGTGCATTTGGGTGCGCAACGCCCGGACCTGCTCGGTGATCTGCCGATGATCTTTCCGGGCGGGACGGTTCCCCTCGGCTGGTCGGATCAGCCCTTCTCCCAGGAGGGGCAAAATAGTTTGGAAGACCTGCTTGCGGCTAGCCTGGGCACGCAGCATTCTGCCCGCTTGTTCCATTTCGTTGCGCTCTTGCCGATTGCCGTGTCCACTGCGCGTGAGCAGATGCTTTTCGACGTGTTTCCAGGCTGGGCCAGTGCGATCGGAGACAAAGCGATCGAGATGCGGCCACAGCTCCACGAGGATCTGGTTGATCGCCTCGCGGCTGGCATCCAGTAGCCGCAGCGCCTCGGCTTGCATCGCATCTGGTAAGCGGATGGGGAATGAGAGCGTTTGGGTTTTCGCCATGTTTCACTCCTCCGGTTCGGTTAACACCTGTTTGGCACACTCGACGAGCGCCTTTTGTTTGTGTGAACGCATTCCATACAACCGACCAGAAAACGAAGCGATGAGAGCAAGCAGATCCTGAGTTAACTCTTGCTCTGGGGTTTGATCAGCATTCGGTTCCAGGATCGTCAAGGCCACCCCAAAACTTTCAAATAACATGTCTAAATAGTCTTGCCCAAAACGTGTCAATCGATCGGGATACGTGATGGCAATTTCTCCCACGCGATCCTCACAGACCATTTTCAATACCCGCGCAAGCTGTTTGCGGGTGGTAGAGAGGCCACTGCCAATATCCGAGAGCACAACGCGCGGTTGGTCAGGACGAGCCTCGTTCGCCCATTGTTCCAAACGGATCACTTGGGTTTCCAAATCATCCCGCTGGCCTTGCCCACTCACCCTGGCATACAACACCAGCACACGCTCATCGATTTTGCCGACCAGTCGCTCGATCTCGCTTCGGGGAACACGAGCCTCCTGGCCAATACGCACCGCCTGGATTTTACCCTGCTTGATCCAGCGACGAACCGTGAACGGATGCAGCCCTAACTCATGGGCAGCAACGCCCACCCGCAACAGGTTCGGTTCCCGAGATGCTTCATTTTTCTTTCTTACCATATCGTAGATAGTATAAGGTAATTACAGAAATTTGGCAACTGTTAGCAACCCTGAAAAGTGAATTCGCGCAAGAATAGAGGTGGTATCTGCTGCCTGTTTGCGCTATAGTGAGAGCAAAGCATTGTTGACAAAGGAGAGAATCATGCTACACACATTTCTCACGACATCCTGGCAACTACGTTATCCGATCATCGGTGCTCCCATGGCGTATGTAGGACGAGGGCGCTTAGCTCGTGCAGTCTCACAAGCCGGAGGACTGGGCATGATCGGCATTGGCAGTAAGGAAGCGGTGGAACTCATCGCACGAGAGGCAGCTATTGCCCGTGGGGACGATCAGGGGCGCTTTGGCATTGGGCTGATGGCCTGGGCGCTTGAGCAGCGTCCTGAACTGCTCCATGCTGCGATCCAGGCTCATCCCTTTCTCATTTCTATTTCGTTTGGTTCCCCTGCACCCTACGTAGAGATGCTCCACAGCGAGGGCATATATCTTGCCGCTCAGGTCCATTCGCAGGCAGAAGCGATCCACGCGGCGCAAGCTGGAGTCGATCTCATCGTGGCCCAGGGAACTGAAGCTGGAGGACATACGAGCCATGTAAGTACGCTTCCTCTCTGACAATCCGTCCTTGGTACGATGCAGGTGCCTGTGCTCGCCGCTGGTGGCATTGCCTCACCCCGTGGGGTAGCGGCAGCCCTTGCTGCTGGCGCCGAAGGCGTCTGGGTAGGAACCTGCTTGCTCGCTTCGCCTGAATGCGAAAACACAGAGCAGGCACGGGCGCGCATTGTCCAGGCTCAGGAAACGGAGACCATACTCACACGAGCGTTCGATGTAGCGCAAGGGATTCCGTGGCCCACGGAGTATCCAGGACGCGCGTTACGCAACCGCTTTACTGAGCAGTGGCACCACCAGACAGAAGCGCTTACACGAGACGAGGGGGCGCGTCAAGAGCTTGCAGAGGCCATCAAGAGCAACAACTACGATCTGGCCCAGATCTATGCAGGAGAAGGGGTAGGGCTGGTGAAGCGAGAACAACCTGCCACAGAAGTCATCCGTCAACTGGGGGATGGTGCAGAACAACTGCTGCGCGACCGTTGTAGCAAACTACTTGCTTGAACACGGGGGTCACTCATGCACCCACATGTTAGTTGGCAAAGTGTGGGTGCATGAGGTCATAGGAATAGCCTAACGTTTTCGGATCACGACGGTGTTCGCCACACGATCGCCCAGGCGCTGCTTGAGGGGAGACGTCCAGATGAGAATGGCTCCTACAAGGTAGACGAAGAGACCATCGATGATGCGTAGCAGGTTGCGAATCACCGACTCTGACCAGCTGATGGGAGATCCATCCGTCTTCACCACGCGCAAGCCCAGCGCCATTTTGCCTACTGTCGCTCCCTGGGTAGCTTCCATGACGATATAGTATGCGATGGCCAGAAGGCCGATAAGGCCCCCGGAGAGGCCTGGGGCATTACGCAAAATGAATGAAAGCAGACCAGCGACGACACCAATAATGATGCCATCAATGAGAAGGGCTAGAAAGCGCATTCCAACACCAACATACTGCAACTGCCCCTGTCCGTACAGAGGCTGTCCATAGCCTTGCTGTGGTTGGGCATATTGCTGTCCATAAGGTGGTGGTTGCTGTCCATAGGGTTGCTGCTGTCCATAAGGCGGGGGTTGTTGACCATAGGGCTGCTGCTGTCCATAAGGTGGTGGTTGTTGACCATAACCGGATTGCTGTTGTTGTTGTTGTTGATTCGGGTCGTAAGACATCGTAGCGCCTCCAAATTGTGTATGTGCACGCCGACATTCAGTTCCACTAGTATAACATGGAAAGGAGAGGAAATGCAGGTTTAAATGTTATCAATATCATAATCTCACAGCAGAATCGCGCAAAGAGCACAGGGCGTTTTCACCTCTTACATGCATTAGTTTGATGTCGTATTACTTTCGTTGCTGCAAGTCCTTTACGTTACTTTAACCAGTTACCATCCGTTTTGTAAAAACAAGTGACGTATCTGTGGTAGAACAACAATGTAAGGATAAGTTTGTGATCGAGAGTGATAAATTAGAAGTTTCTGAACCTGTAGAATTGGATTTAAGTGCGTCTTTGCAGACATCTCAGGCAGCAACCCCTTTAGAAGATAGCCGGCAAGTTCGGTATCTACCAAGCTACCGCCCTACTCCCTGGAAATTTGTGAACGCCCTACTTGATATGGTAGATAATTACACAGGTGGGCGCGCAGGTTTGTTTCAACGCTTCTTCACCTTTGCTTTTATTGGTGGAGTTGCGGCCCTGGTTAATCTGCTTGTCTTCTATGTGGTTTTCTACCGCATTCACCTGCCAACCAGTGTCAATCCAGTTGCGCACAATGTACTTGCGTCAGTTTTAGCCAGTGAAGTGTCGATTATGGCCAATTTTATACCAAACGATTATTTCACCTTCAGACACCTGCCCGGACATGAGCGAGCATGGGTCGCTCGCTGTGCGCGCTTCCACCTCACCTCCATCGTCGGCAGCCTGCTTACATTTCTGATCCAGTTTGGCTTCAGCTATGTGGGACATGTACCAGCAATACTTTCACAGGCTACAGCATTGATTCTCGTGCTGTTCTATAATTTTTCATTTCATCACATTTTTACCTACGGTCGTGTAAAAACTGCGCCCGAGGCGATATAAAAGTAGTAAAAAAAGATGTGCGGGGAAGTGATCACTTCTTCGCACATCTTTTTTTACTACTATACAACCAATTTCAAGTAAGTCACGGTCTGATCTAAGCCTTGGATGGTCCGGGGAACGCGAGACTTCCAGCCTTGCGCATCGCTTCCATCGTCTCCTGGACGGTAAATAACTTGGTCGTCCTGATCGCTTTGATGTGCCCTGGGGAAACGGCCGCCAGGCTCGTTGCCATAGCAGCAGCGTCGTCGGGAATCTCAACAAGCGCGACGCCATCGTATTCACCAAAGCAGTAGTAGAGACCGACCAGGCGCCCACCGAGCTTCTGTGTCATTTGCTTAAGGGGCTCGCTACGATCTTGTGGCTTCTTCGTCAGCGTTGCCCAGGCTTCGGCGGTGTACGCAAATTGAACCATGTAAAGTGCCATATTGACTGCCTCCTTTATTGTGATCTAAGTGTTCGTCTCAGCTCTCAAAGAGAGAGCAAAGTAAGCCCAGTCCTCTACAAGCCCCCCTTCCTCTAAAGTATATATGAGCATGAAAAAGGGGCATGCAAACGTGTTGATCCCGAATTTTTGAAACTCATGTTTGCTTGTGATGAAGGCGCTCTAAGAGCGCCTTCATCACGTCTGCGCCTATGGGAGCAGTACTTAGTCCCTGGCTTTGTCCGTTTTTAGTATTTTCTCATTGTCTTCGCCTAACAGAGGGGGAGCTTTGTACAGGCGGGTGGGGGTCTCTGAGAGGTGGATGGGTGATCCTGAAAGTTTGATTGGGCCTGCGGTAGGGTGCTCGCACTCCCAGATGAAGCCGCGGGCGTGTAGTTGTTCATCGGTATAGACCTGGCTGACGGTATTGATGGGGCCACAGGGAATACCTACGGCGCGCAGTTTCTCGAGCCATTCTTCGGTCTCGCGCTCAAGAAAGACTTCCTGTAAGATGGGAATAAGCTCGTCGCGGTTGCGTACGCGCTGTGGATTGGTGGTAAAGCGCGGATCTGTGGCTAACTCCTCACGCCCCAGCAGGCGACAGAACACCTGGTAGAGGCGGTCATTGCCGCATGAGACGACAATGTAGCCATTGCTGGTGCGAAAGGCCTGATAGGGGACGATGTTGGGGTGGCTGTTGCCGAGACGAGGAGCCTCTTCACCTGAGATAAGGTGGTTGGCTGAAACATTGCCCAGCAGGGAAACGGCAGCTTCAAAGAGCGAAATATCGATGTGTTGACCTTTGCCCGTGGTTTTGCGCACATAGAGAGCGGCCAGGATAGACATGCAGGCAAACATACCCGCCGTGTTATCGGCGACCGGAGAACCAACACGCTGCGGTTCTCCATCAATCTCACCGGTTACCGCCATGATACCGGCCTCAGCCTGGGCGACAAAGTCATAACCAGGGCGTGCAGCGTAGGGACCGTTCTGCCCGTAGCCGCTGATCGAACAGTAAATCAAGCCGGGGTTGATGGCGCGCAGGGCTTCATAGCCTAAGCCCTGCCGCTCAAGCGTGCCTGGGCGGAAGTTCTCAACCAGTACCGTGGCAGTGCTGATAAGTTCAAGCAGGCGCTGCTTCTGGTCCGGGTCGTTAAAATCGATGGTGATACTATGTTTGTTGCGGTTCAGTCCCAGGTAGTAGGCACTCTCACCGGCGATATAGGGGGGCCCAAAATGGCGCGTGTCGTCTCCCTTGCCTGGCTGCTCAACTTTAATAACAGTTGCACCCATGTCTCCCAACATCATAGTGCAATACGGCCCGGCAAAAACACGCGAAAGATCAATAACGATAACGTCGGACAGTGCAGCGTCCATACGCGTCCTCCTCATTAACATATAAGATGTGTGCCTGGTGTAGTCGTTACATCAGGCCAGCTCACAGAGCGAGGTAGTCTTCTTTTTGCCTGGTGAGCAGCAGGACAAACTGATACATCGCGAACAGCTCAAGGGCGAAGGGCAGGTAGCCCGTATAGCCAAGCAGGGGCATCTCAAAGATTTTCCAGAAGCCCACATATGGAATAGTATAATACCATTTTGGCAGCGCGTAAAAGTTCCACATCTCCCACAAAAAGCCGCAGCAGAGTCCGGCCAGGGGTACGACAAAGAAGTGCCAATCGCCCACGGCAATATGGGCGAGGGCCGATTTGCGTCTGAACAGATTATTGATCGGGTCGAGGATGAGTACGACACACAGCCAGATTAAACCAAAGCAGTATTGGGGAAAGAGCCACGGTAACGTAAAGCAGAGCAACCCCAGGAATTCGACAGCGGCCAGCACCCATAAAGGCAGCAGAGGACCAGGACTGGAAGCTTGCAGACGCGGTCGCAGAGGCTCAAAGGTAGACAGTAATTCCGCCGTTTCCATGACCGCTGGTAAAACAGTACTGAAATTCAGGCTGGAGATAAGGAAATAAGTCAGCTGACTATAGGGCTTATCAAGCACATAGTGCCAATTCTGGACACTAATATTCAGTCCCTCGAAGACCCACCAGAAGAGACTGGAGGTCAAAAATAGCAGGGGATAGTGCCAGCGCGCTCGCGTGAGTAGCGATTTACCACGCCGCATGACAACCAGGGCATCAATGAAGAGAATATATCCCAGCCAGAGCGGAAAGAAGCTATAGCGATACAAAGGATCAATACGTAACCAGGAAGACGCCCATGCAGCCAGGCATATAATCAGGGCAATACCACCGTAGAGAGGGAAACGATGTCGTTGCACTAAGGCCTACTTTCAGCTTGTTCTGTGATCATCCTCTGTATCTGGGCAACGGAGGTCTCCAGGTCGCCACTCAGATACATATCGGGTACCTGCGAGATGAGATGAGTATAGTGTACAAAAACTTGACCACCAAAAGCAAACAGAGGATGAGGTCCTCGCACACTTTCGATTGCTGTCAACCAAAAATCTTGACAAGTGTGGAAAACGTTGCTATGATGACAGGGCTATCGTGCGCACAAGGGGTAGATAGATCTAGCGCCTTGTGTGTTCATAATCCCTCATGCTTGAAGCAAAGCGAGGACACCCGCTCCACATATTTGCTACGACTCACGGGGCACCTGACCTGATGCTAACCGCAGGGTGCGAATCGCGCATTGAGGATTACAATGTGTTGAGATCTAAGGGAACGGAACTGTACAAGGAAGGCCTCCACCAACGCCTCCTACGTATCCGCCTGAGTCTGTGTGGGGAAGGAATAAGGAGAAAACATGTTTGCAGTAATTAAAAGTGGTGGACGACAATACAAAGTCTCTGTAGGCCAGCAGCTCGAAGTCAACCGCCTACCCGTCGAGGATGGGGCGCAGGTAAAGTTTGAAGAGGTCTTACTTATCTCGGATGCTGATACGTCGATGATAGGTGCTCCTTTCGTAGACAATGCCGTGGTGCTTGCTACTGCTGTCAAGCAGGATCGCGGCGAGAAATTGGTGGTCTTCCGGTACAAAGCTAAGAAGCGTATCCGCCATCGCAAAGGTCACCGCCAGGAACTCACCATCCTGAGCATCGACGATATTGTCGCCAATGGCAAGAGTCTGATCACCGGTGAGGCACCCACGGAGAGAGAGCAAGGGACGCCTGCAGAGGACGAGTTAGCCGCTCCAGTGGCATCTACCGAAACTGAGACAGCTGAAACTGAAGCAACTGATACCCAGGCTGAGAAAAAGACGTCACGCCGTCGCCGCACAGCAAAGGTTGAGGATACTGAAAGCAAGGCAGAGGAAGAATAAGCTATGGCACATAAAAAAGGTGTGGGTAGTTCCCGCAATGGTCGGGATAGTAACCCTAAAATGCTGGGTGTGAAACGCTACGACGGGCAACTGGTTACCGCCGGTAGCATTATTGTTCGTCAGCGCGGCACAAAAATTCGACCAGGAGATCATGTGGGTGTAGGTCGTGATCACACCCTGTTCGCCCTGATCGATGGCTATGTCAAATTCGGTCACGACTCGCGAGAGCGACGCAAGGTGAGCATCTATACAGAGTTCGCTGGCCGTCCTTCAATTGCCGATATTCTCGCGTCCGCGACTGCTGAAGCTACAGCCGTAGAAGCTTAAGCACAGTCAGGGCACTGGCGCGACTCCAGAGCCCGCAAGGGGATGCCCCTACTATATACGTCTATCGAGTATAGTAGGGGCATCCCTTTGCGGGCGCCCTTTTTTCCTATATAATCCGTATGAGATATACTAGATAAAGAAATTTGTGGGCGACCCTCGCGGTCGCTTGGTTATACGGAATGGAAAGGACAACCAACCTATGCGAGCGATAATTAGTGTCGCTAACCGCGAGGGTCTGCCGGAACTGGCACGGGAGCTACAACAACATGGGGTATCTCTATTTTCAACCAGTGGCACCCTGCATGCCTTGAAAAGCGCGCATATCGAGGCAGAGTCTACCAGCACACTGACCCAGTTTCCAGAGATACTTGGTGGGCGGGTTAAAACCTTGCACCCAGCTATTTTAGGTGGCATTCTGGCCCGCCGGGACGTTCCTGAGCATATAGATGAACTGGAAGCTCACCATATCGCGCCTCTCGACATCGTTGTAGTCAACTTATATCCCTTTGCTGAGACCATTGCGCGTGCAAATACAACCCTTACAGAGGCCCAGGAACAGATCGACATTGGTGGCGTCACACTTATCCGCGCCGCTGCCAAAAACTTCCAGGATGTGATTGTCCTCGTACGTCCACAGGATTACGCGCCCACTATGCAGGAATGGAGCGAACTGGGCGAAGTCAGCCAGGAGACGCGTCGTCGCCTTGCCGCTATTGCCTTTCAACACACTGCACTCTACGATACGACTATTGCTGAATACCTGCGCCTGCCAGTCATAGATTACTTCCCTGATGAGATCACGCTGCCTCTAAAGCGGGTGCAAGCGCTGCGCTATGGAGAGAATCCACATCAAAGGGCTGCTTTTTACCGTTGGGCAGAAACCTCGTCTAGCTCCAATGCGCCTACTGTCGCCGCAGCCGAGGCACTCCATGGCAAAGAACTCTCTTTCAACAACCTGCTTGACCTCGATGTAGCCCTGGCCGCGGCTGGCAGTTTCACGGCACCAACTGTATCCATCATTAAACACACCAATCCCTGTGGCGTGGCCTGTGACGATACGCTACTTGATGCCTATAAAAAAGCTCACGCAGGTGATCCTATCTCCGCCTATGGTGGCATCATTGGCTGCAATCGCCGCGTTGACATGGCTACCGCGCAAGAAATTAGACAGTTGTTTTACGAAGCCATTATCGCCCCAGGCTATACTCCTGAAGCCCTTGATCTCCTACGCGAAAAAAAGAATTTACGCCTGTTAGCCACTCATTATCCCATCGAGCCACGGGCTGGCAACACTCATAGCCTGGCGGTAGGACGCCCCGATGTGCGCGGCGTTAGCGGCGGCCTTCTCCTGCAGACACCTGATATCGCCAGCGACCAGATGCCGGAATACACAGTTGTCACTGAACGCGAACCCAACCTGGAGGAGGTCACCGACCTTATGTTTGCCTGGAAAGTTGTGCAACACGTCAAGTCCAACGCCATTGTGCTGGCCCACAAACTCGCCGTGGTTGGCGTTGGCGCGGGCCAAATGAATCGGGTTGCCAGCGTACAGCTGGCTGTAGAGAAAGCTGCAGAGCGCGCACGCGGGGCAGTCATGGCTTCAGATGCCTACTTCCCCTTCTCCGATGGCGTGGAGGCTGCCGTCAAAGCCGGTGTAACAGCGATTATACAACCGGGCGGTTCAATCCGTGACGAAGAATCTATTCGCATGGCCAATCGCTACGCAGTGGCCATGATCTTCACGGGGAAACGCCATTTTAGACATTAAAGCTCCGGAAGCACCCGCAAGG
>WNFM01227183.1_pt1 | contig 11073 bp, 6 predicted proteins | sample 5400271 | NCBI WGS metagenome assembly WNFM01 (sample SAMN13153352, study PRJNA577476) | soil metagenome | isolation source: 60 cm saprolite on Douglas fir-dominated hillslope | place: USA:California | collected 2013-09-17 | reverse complement strand
TGTCCAGGATAGGTGACTACATAGATGTCCAAAATTACGGTATCACTCGGGCGCGGGAATGACCCGGTACGCTCAGAGGTTATTTTCTCGCCCTTTGGCCCGCGAAGTTGCGCCATATAAGCATCCTCGCGTGGCGGGCCACCGAAATCACCGCCGCCGACATTGATTGGATTATCTTCGGTATAGCCGTAGGTTTTGTCAGGTGCCATGGGACAATTCGCGGTTGAAGCTTTAGGCGTGGCCGATGGAACGAAGGTTGGCAACGGTAGTTTCAGGCTAACCGCCGCCGACGACCATGAAGGGAAAGACTCCAGGTATTGCCCCGTCGTAAGTGGAGTGGGGTTACTGCCGTCGGCATCCATCATGTAAATCTTCGCGACGGTGACCTTCTGCAAAGAATCAAGTACGACAAATACGAGTTGCTTACCATCAGGCGACCAGGCCGGGGCCACAGCAATTTCGTCAGGTGGCGTCAAGGCTTGTTCGTTGCTACCGTCGCTGTTTGCAACGAAAATTTCCACATTCACTTTCGCATCAGCTTCACGCGACGATATGTAGGCTATTTTCTTGCCATCGGGCGACCAGGCGGGCCAAAAATTAGCGCCATCGACAGTCGTCAATTGCGAAAGGTTGCTGCCATCAGCATTCATGACAAAAATGTCACTCTTGCCGTTTTTCTGCGCACCAAAAGCAATCTTCTTGCTATCTGGTGACCACGTCAGCGCCACTCTGAGCTTAAGCCCTTGTGCAGCGGAATCGAGAATAATTGCTTGTTTGCTGCCATCGGCGTTCATAATAGCGATGTCCGGTGGCGCGCTATTATCGGCGAGGGGGTCGTAAACACTGACGAAATACACAATTTTCTTGCCATCGGGCGACCAGGCCGGGGCATTTTCGTCGGCTTTGCCTGTTGTGGTCAGCCTTTTTACACCACTTCCATTGGCATTCATCATGTATAACTCGCGTCGCCCGTCACGGTCCGAAGAAAAGACGATGTGCTTGCCATCGGGCGACCAGCTAGGAGCTTGGTCAGAGGCCGGGTTGTTGGTAAGCTGTGATAAACCGCTGCCATCGGGGCGCGTCACGAAAATTTCCCTGTTTCCGCTCTGATCGGAGTCGAACACAATCAAGCCAACCGGAGCTTTGCCTGCTGTGGACGGCGTGGCCGTGAGCGCGGCAGTCGCGCCAGCGAAGGAATCGACGCCAAAGCTCAAGGCAATGCTAACCAATACTGCGAGCATAACGGTTAACCACAGTCGGGACGTGCGCAACATAGGATTGCCTCGCTTTTTGGGTTGATTCACCAATTATGTAGGGCCATTAATCCCATTATACGTGTTTTAAGCCAGTGTGCTGTGCTACTACGCCCTGACGTGATTCTCGCCGTAGACGACCCATTTGTAGGTAGTAAGTTCGCGTAAGCCCATCGGTCCGCGTGCGTGGAGCTTTTGCGTGCTAACCGCAATCTCCGCGCCGAGTCCAAATTGACCGCCGTCGGTAAAGCGTGTCGAAGCGTTCACGTATACCGCTGCCGAGTTGACCTCATCCACAAAGCGGTTGGCGTGGGCCTCGTCGTGCGTCAGGATGCCGTCGCTATGCTCGGTGCTGTGTGCGGCAATATGCTCGATAGCGTCATCCAACCCGCCCACGACTTTGATACCCAGAATGAGGTCCATCCACTCGGTATCGAAATCGTCCGGCCCGGCAGGGAACAGGCGCTTGTCATCTGTGCCTAGAATCTTCGCCGATGCGGGGTCTAGCCGGAAGGTGACACCGCTCGCGCCGAGACGCTCCACCACTTTGGGCAGGAAGTCCGCCGCAACCTGCTCATGAACGAGAATCGTGTCGAGGGCGTTGCAGACCGAAGGCCGCTGCGTTTTGGCGTTGTGGATCACTTCAATCGAGGGCGCGACGTCGGCGCTTGGTTCCACATACAAATGGCAGATACCTAGCCCGCCCGTGATGACCGGGATAGTGCTGTTCTCGCGGCAGAACTGGTGCAAGCTTGCCCCCCCGCGCGGGATGATCAGATCGACGTACTGATGAAGTTTGAGCAGTTCGCCGACGTAACGGCGGTCAGCGGAAGCGATCAACTGGATCGCCTCGGCAGGCAAGCCGCAGCTTTCCAGCGTCGAGCAGATCACCTCAATCAGTGCGACGGTACTACGTAGCATTTCCGAACCACCCCGCATAATGACGGCATTGCCCGTCTTAATCGCCAGCGCTGCCACATCTACCGTTACATTAGGCCGCGCTTCGTAGATTACGCCTAACACGCCAATTGGCGTGCGACGTTTGCTGATTTTGAGGCCATTGGGCAGCACCGAGGCATCGAAAACCTCACCTACCGGATCGGGTAGACTCGCTACTTCCCGGACATCCTGGGCAATCGCGCCGAGCCGATTTTGCAGCGAGAGGCGATCTAGCAGTGCGGCGCTCAAGCCGTTGGTCTTACCATCGGCAAGATCAAGTTGATTTGCCGCGAGAATGCGATCGGTATTTGCGTCAAGCGCATCTGCGATAGCGTGTAGTGCCGCGTTTTTTGGGTCGGCGGTAGCACGCGCTAATTTGCGGGAAGCGCTGCGTGCCGCCACCCCCATTTGCTTAAGGTCAATTGTGGTCATCACATCAGTCATGTAACACTCCTCGCTATAAATCATATGCTCAAAACAGCGCCAGATTATCGCGGTGGATAACTTCTTCCCCATAGGTATAACCGAGTGTCGCGGCGATCTGGGATGACTTTACCCCGATAAGCCGCTGAATTTCCTGGCTAGCGTAATTGCTAATCCCTACGGCGATGGGTTTGCGGTTGGGGTCGAGAATACGTAGCAGCGCGCCGCGATCGAAATCGCCGGTCAGCCCGGTAATGCCGACTGGCAGGAGACTCGCGCCGCCACTGCACAGCTTGTTTGCCGCGCCGCTATCCACATTGAGAACGCCCTGCGGCTTGTCGGAAAGCAGCCAGCGCTTTCGACTTTCGCGGCGAGTAGTCGGTGCCAGAAAGGTGGTGCCGATACGCTGACCCGCAACAATATCCGTTAGCACGTTTTCCAGCGCGCCGGACGCGATAACCGTTGTGGTGCCGCTGTGCCCCGCAAGCTGCGCGGCTTGTAGCTTAGTGATCATGCCCCCCGTACCTAGCCCGGTTGAAGTACCACCTGCCCGCGCCCACACGTCGTCATCAATGCGCTCGACTAGCGAGATCAGTTGTGCGTTGCTGTCGGTACGCGGGTCACTGCTGTAAAAACCCTGCTGATCGGTCAACAAAATAAGCAGATCGGCATCAAGCAGGTTGGCAACCAGCGCGGACAGGTTATCATTGTCGCCGACCTTGATCTCCTCAGTCGCTACCGCGTCATTCTCATTGATGATAGGCACAATCTTGTGATGCAACAGGGTCATTAGCGTATCGCGGGCGTTCAAATATCCGGTACGGTTGGAGAGGTCGCCGCGAGTTAGTAGAACTTGACCGATCGTAAGTCCAAAACCACCAAACAATTCACTGTAAAGCTGGATGAGTCGAATCTGCCCAACGGCTGAAAGCATTTGCCTCGCTGGGACCGAGCGATCCAGGTCAGGATAATTCAGGGCTTCACGTCCGGCGGCAATTGCCCCCGATGAGACGACGACCACCAGGTGACCCGCTTCGACAAGCTGGGTCGCCTGCCGCACTATCTCAAGGATGTGCGGGCGTGACAGACCACCAGTACCTGCGGTCAGGACACTGGTGCCTAGTTTAATGACGATACGCTTCGCGTTTGTCATGTCCAGAACAATAAAGGACGGCAGGCTATTCGTCAAGTGGCGTTTTGCAGCAAGAGCGGGTAGAAACGTTGATCGTTGCACAGAATAAATAGGGTGGACATGAAGGCATACGCCACACGAATCGCAACCGTAGACCCGGCAAATATTGACCCCGCGCTGATCACCGAAGCGGCGGCACTTATTCGAGCTGGACAGTTGGTTGCCTTCCCGACAGAAACCGTCTACGGGCTAGGCGCCAATGCTTTCGATGCCGAAGCAGTAGCGCGTATCTTCGAGGCCAAAGGTCGGCCCGCTACCGATCCGCTAATCGTGCATATCGCTTCAAGCGACGGGCTAGCGTCCGTGGCGCTCGAAGTTCCCGAAATCGCCAGGACTTTGATAGGGGCATTCTGGCCCGGTCCGCTAACTCTTGTACTACGCAAGCAGGCGAAGATAGCATCGGGAGTCAGCGCGGGCTTGCAAACCGTCGCCGTGCGGATGCCCGCGCATCGGGTGGCATTGGCACTGATCGCGGCGGCGGGCGTGCCTATTGCCGCGCCGAGCGCCAACCTGTTCGGACATGCCAGCCCGACTACGGCGCAGCACGTAAGCGCTGATTTAGATGGCAAGCTACCGCTAATACTTGATGCAGGCCCGACTGAAGTTGGTCTGGAATCGACAATCCTCGATGTGACGGCGGATCGTGTGCGACTGTTACGCCCCGGGGGAATTCCGTTAGAAGCGATCCAGGCGCGGATACTGAATCATGGCGAGATCGAAGTTGTTTCGCGCTTCGCTACACCGGACGAACAGGACATCGCCGCGCCGGGGAGTCTGTTGCAACACTATTCGCCGCGCGCTGAAATGCACCTCTATGATGGCCCGAACGAAGCGCTTCGCGTCGCACTGCGCGACCATGCAAAACAGGCACTAGCAGCAGGTGAACGGGTTGGGCTACTGATAGCTGACGAAGATCGCGACGCGCTGAACATGCCGGGAACCGTGATAGTCTCTCTGGGTTCGCTTGATGATCTTGGCACCGTGGCCCGTAGACTATACGCAGGTCTGCGGACGCTAGATGACCAGGGCGTGACTCTAATCCTGGCGCGTAGTTATCCTCCAACTGGAATCGGGCGGGCCATTCGAGATCGTTTTTTGCGGGCTGCCGCAGGTCGCGTGATAACTGTAGGACAGTAGCAATTGAACGGCAAAGTGTGGTTAGGAGTTGTATACAAAGTGACTATACAAATTGATGAACTTTTTGTAACAATTCACCTTATAATAATGTTGAATATTGTGTAAAATTTCTCATATCGTATTGTCGTGGAGTATCATCGCCATAATGAACCGCACCGTAGACTTTATCGAATATGATCCTCAGTACGCTTCCCAAACAGCGCAGGCCTATCTGGAGGTGTTCACCGCCCCTCCCTGGAATGAAACACTCTCGCTCAACGATGCTTTGTCGCAGTTGGAGACGGATGCCGAGCGCCCCGGCTTTGGCGCGATCTTGGTCCGTTCAGGCGACGATATTGGTGGTTTTGCCTGGTGGTTCGATATGACCGGGCGAGAACTGAACGATCGCTGGCGACGCCGCTTCGGACCAAAGGAGCAGGTTCCTTTGCTCGAAGGCAGGGGCACCTTCCTGATGGAATTTGGCGTGTTGCCTGCACTGCGTCATCATGGCGTTGGCAACCGAATGCTGCGTACCGCTATCAGTCAGATTGAGCCAACACACGATTGGATCGCCCTTAACACCAGCACAACCGCGCACGCCGGGCTGGCTCTGCTCAAAAGTAACGCTTTTGAGGACCTGGGACTGGTAGGGCTACAAGACTCCAAGCGGCTGTGCTTGCTGAAAACGATAGAACACTAACTGTAATAATATTCGCTCAGCCAGCTAATTTTTCAGGTTGCCAGGGTTAACTTTACGCAGTTAACTAAGGTATAGCCATGCCCCCAATAGCCCTAATGATGACTATTATGCGACTGAGCAAACGCGATAAGATTTTCGAGTGCCTGGCGAGCGCTGAGAATAGACAAATTTCCGGCAACCCGGTTCAGCGATTCAGCGCTTAGCGAGCGGAACGACCTACTATACGCATTTGCATACATCATCGCAAATATGCGCACATCGGCGGCGAGGGCATCGGGGGTCTTCGTAGTGCGGCTACCCACAATCTGATTCAGCTTACGCACCACGGCAATAAGTGCATTAAGTTTTCCGAGAGCGATTTGCTCATTGTCCAGACCGTCGATTAAGTTCCCAGTCTGACTAATAGCCCAATCCAATAACCACTGACCGTCTTCAGGTGCTAGCCGGTCAGTGAGATTTTCCATTGCCAGGATTACGTCGACTGCTGCTTTGGTTTCCATTACCGAGTTCCACCAGGATGCCCTTTGCGGCCTGCCAGAACTAAACTACCAACCTCAGCAGCACGCTATTCCTGAATTATACTACCATTTATCTGAGAGTCGTTGAGCAGGTTGCCAAGTTGCAAAGGCGTACATTTCAAGAAAATTCTGGGCGGGTCACAAATACCTCTTGCGTAAGCCCGCGAACTGTTTTATACTTCCCGAAGAATTGCGGGCGTGGTTCAGTGGTAGAACGTCTCCTTGCCAAGGAGAAGGTCACGGGTTCGAATCCCGTCGCCCGCTCAGGTAACCTCCCTGGTACTTTACTCATAAAGTCGCTGGGGATTTCTGTTTTTATCCTGCATAGCGAATTGGAATAAATGCCCAGATTATGGTAAAATCAAGGGCATTGTATGTCATTTATATCTACTGGACATGGCGGCAAGAGAATGCTTCGGTTCGCAGGTAGATGAACCCTCAGTCGCCCTTCCACGCGTCGGCGTAAATTAAATACAGGTAAGCATAACCATGTCGAACAAACCTCGATTCCCTTTTGGTGGGGGCAGTAATCGCGGCGACGATGATGATGATGACGACCGAGGCCGTTCGCCCAGCAGTGGCTCACGTCCCGGTACGCCTAATCGTGGCGCTTCCTCCAACAGACCAGATGACCGTAGCAGAGACGCTAAATCCGGTGGATCCAAACCGGGTTCAAGCGCTTTCGGCTCGCGTTCGCCATTCAATCGAAACGAAGATAATGACGACGAAGACGTTGACGAAGAGTTTGATGAAAAGCCAAGTCGTGGCGTAGTTAACCGTGCCAGTGGTTCAGGAGCAGGCAGCAAGTCACCCTTCTCCAGAGCCAGCGCCAACGATGATGATGAGGACGAGGACTTCGACGAGGAAGACGAAGACGACGCCCCGCCGCCACGTACCGCGTTTGGCAATCGTTCCAGCAGTAGCAGTTCCTCATCGGGTAGCAAGCCTTCTGGCAGCGGGTCCGCGTTCGGCGCCAAGCCCGGCAGCAGTGGCAATACTGGCTTTGGTAATAAGCCCAATACACCTGCCAAACCCGGCGGTTCAGCCTTCGGTGCAAAACCGGGGAGCGGCTCCGGCTCAAGCTTTGGCAGCAAATCGAATGAACCTGCCAAACCCGGTGGATCGGCTTTCGGGGCGAAGCCTAGCAGCGGTTCCCGCTCTGGCTCTAGCTTTGGCAGCAAAACGAACGAACCCGCCAAACCCAGTGGTTCGGCTTTCGGGGCGAAGCCTGGGAGTAGTTCCAGCTCCGCCTTTGGCAGCAAAACAAATGAACCCGCCAAACCCGGCTCCGCCTTCGGGGCGAAACCGGGGAGCGGCTCCGGCTCAAGCTTTGGCAGCAAACCGAATGAACCTGCCAAGCCCGGCGGCTCCGCCTTCGGCGCCAAACCCGGCAGCGGTTCCACGACTGCGAGCAAACCCGGCGCGATTCCGGCAAAACCCGGGTCGCCGTTTGGCGGCAGCAAGACCGCCGACAAGAAAGACGATAAACCAGCAGGTGGCGGGCTGTTTGGGTCCCGTTCCCCTTTTGGTGGCAACAAAGCGGCTGACAAGAAAGACGACCGTAAGGATAGCAAGACGAGCGGAGCCAGCACGAGCACGACCGGTAGCCGTTTGCCCTTTGGAAGCAGCAGCGGCGCGAAGCCTGGCGACAAACCTGGCGTAAGCAAACCTGCCGATAAGCCAGCTAGCGGCGGCCTGTTCGGACGTGGGTTGCCTTTCGGCAAGAAAGCTGACGACAAACCTACTGACAAGACTTCGACTCAGACCATGCGCGGCGCCACTGATGTCAGGAAACCGGGCGCGCCAACTAGTAGCAGTGCCTTTGGAGCGCGACCCGGCGCGGTGAGTGTGCCGCCCAAAGCGGGCAGCGCGGCGGATGCTAAAAAGGTTGGCTCCAAGCCTCCGGCGCGTGGTGAGAAAGTCGCCAAGCCACTGGAACGTGGCAACAAGCAGGTACGAGTGCAATCCGGTCTGTCATTGGACCAGAAGCTCGATCTCGTCGGCTATGCACTCATGATCACGGGCGTCCTGATCTTTTTTGCGATTGTCAATCCAAGTGAAGGCAGCATCACCGCCACCCTCGCCAACCTCCTGAGCGGATTGTTCGGGCGTTGGGGATTGGTAGCGATGCTGGTCCCGTGCTTTGGAATCGGCCTGTGGCTGTTCGTCCGGCACTTCAACGAGAACCCGCTCGTTATCAAGATGCACCGTGTAGTCGGCTATGTGTTGCTGTTCCTAACATTTATCACCACCGTCCACTTTGTCGAAATGCTCGGTCACCCGGTACCCAACATGCCCGCGTTGGTCAAAATGTCCGACGCCGTGGCAAAAGCACATTTCGGCGGTGGTTGGGTGGGTGGCGAACTGTACAAGTTTCTCATCAAAATCGCGGGCGAGATTGGCGTGCCCGTGCTTCTCGTTTTCTTCTGGGTGGTTACCGTCATGCTCGCGTTTAGCGTTACGCTGGCTGAGATAACGGCCTACATTAAATCTATCGCGCAGTGGTTTGCACGAGTACGCCGCAGTTATGTGGACCATCGTCAGGCGTCGGCTCAGGCCAAAGCAGTGGCGGCTCCGCAAAGCAACCTCTCTCTTGGAGCAGCCGCGACTGCTGGCGCAACCCCTGCTTCCGCGACGCTCGGTGCCGGATCAAATGGTCCTGGTAGCAAGAAAGGTCTGCCAGAACGTGCTGGTGCGGCGTCTGCAACTGGTGCGCCTCGGTTAGCTCCGGCAGTGGCCTCGGCAGGCTCTCCGGCGACCAGCACCTCGACGGCCCCGGCGGTAGCGGCAACACCTTTTGGCAAAGCCCCTGCCAAGCCTGTTGAAGATGCAGTTGTCGAGGATGACGAACTCGACAAAGAAGCGGCTCCCACACCTCGTCCGGCTCCCGCGCCAATCGGTGTGCGACCAGGGGCAGCGACATCCACAGCCTCAACGCCTGCGAGTGCCAGTCCTGCTGGGACTGCCGCACCTGCGCAGCAAAGTAAGCCGAATCCGTTCGGCGCAAAACCGGGTGGGGCCAGTGCTACACCTGCTCCTGCGTCTGGAGCCGTTAAAGATAAAGATATTGATGACGAGTTAGACGAGGACGAGCTTGACGACGAACCGCCGGTGAAAGCCGCGACCGCCGCCACGCCCGCTGACGCTAAAGCGCCGGGTACCAGCAGCCCTTTCGGACCTAAGCCGGGCGACGCTGACAAAAAAGATAACGGCGCTCCGGCACAATCCACTGTATCGGCAAGTGCAACAAGCACAACCAGCACCCCGGCTGCAAAACCAGCAGACCGCCACGCCAATTGGCAATCAAGCAGTTCCCGCTGGCGCCAAACCAAATGCAATGCCGACTCCAGCGCCCAAACCGGGCGGTAGTCCTTTTGGCAAGAAACCCGTTGACGATGATCTGGACGATGATTTCGATGAGGATGATGCCTCACCTGCCAAATCAGCCGGAGCCGCTACACCCGTTGGCAACCGTCCCAATCCCTTTGCGAGCAGACCGGGTGGGAGTCCATTCGGCGCGAAACCGGCGAAAGATGATCTGGACGACCTGGATGACGACTTAGATGAAGATGACGCCGCACCCGCCAAGCCAGCTACAGCCGCAACACCTATTGGTAATCGGCCTGCTCCATCTGGCGCAGCACCGATCATGGCTCGGCCCGCGCCGAAGCCGGGGTTAGCCACCACACCGCAGTTTGAAGAAGATGAAGACGAAGATGACGTACCGACCTACGTTGCTGTGGATGACGCCGATGACGCGCCGCCGTCTAACGGTCCGCGTCCAACCGTCGCCGGAAGTGTCGATACCGCCCCGGCCTCGATGCCACGCCCTGCCAGCCCGATTATGCCTCGCCCCCGTCCCGGCGATGATCCGTCCAAACCGCCCGCGCCAGTACAATCCGGCCCGGCTGCCGCCTCGCCATTTGGTGCGCGTCCAGCAGCGGTGGGAACGCCTGCCCCGGCTGCTAATGCCGCCAACAGGCCCGCCACGCCTTCTGCGCCAGTGATCAATCATCCAGCTCCGTTAGGGTCATCAGGGCCGACGCCAACCCACGAGGGCATCATTGTCCGCAGCAAAGGCGGACAAAGTGGCGACGCGCCAGACTTCCACGACCTGCTTGAATCAGGCTCTCAGCAGAAGATCAACGATGAAGTCTTGCAGGAACGTGCGCGGGTTATCGAAGAAACCCTGGCATCCTTCAGCGCTCCCGGCAATGTCATCGAAATCAACCCCGGCCCGGTCATCACACAGTTCGGCGTTGAACCGGGTTACCTGAACACGCGACAGGGCAAGCAGATCAAAGTCAAGGTTGGGCAGATTGCTAAACTCGACTCGGACCTTGCGTTGGCGCTGGCAGCCCGTTCTATTCGTATTGAAGCGCCTGTCCCCGGCAAAAGCTATGTCGGCATCGAAGTCCCCAATGCGGAAACATCGCTGGTTAGCCTGCGCGACATAATGGACTCCGAAGAATTCCGGCGGATCAATTCCAAGCTACGTATCGGCCTCGGTCAAAGTGTCGATGGCGCGCCCATTGCCGCCGACCTGACCCAGATGCCGCATTTACTCATCGCGGGCACCACTGGCTCAGGAAAGTCGGTGTGCGTAAATGCTATCATCGCCTGCTTGCTGCTGCAAAACACGCCCGACGATCTGAAGTTCATCATGGTGGACCCCAAGCGCGTTGAACTGACCAATTACAACGGTATTCCGCACCTTGTTTCGCCCGTTGTGGTGGACCTGGAGCGCATCGTTGGCGTCCTCAAGTGGGTGACGCGCGAAATGGATGAGCGTTACAAGAAGTTCTCGCAGGCAGGCCGCCGCAATCTCACCGACTATAACGAGAAGCTCGGCCCCAACGAACCGCGCTTGCCCTATTTGGTCCTGGTCATTGACGAACTGGCTGACCTGATGATGCTGGCCCCCGACGAAAC
>WNFM01197166.1_pt1 | contig 11073 bp, 11 predicted proteins | sample 5400271 | NCBI WGS metagenome assembly WNFM01 (sample SAMN13153352, study PRJNA577476) | soil metagenome | isolation source: 60 cm saprolite on Douglas fir-dominated hillslope | place: USA:California | collected 2013-09-17 | reverse complement strand
CGCAAGACGCGCCTCCGTCTCAAGTGACACCGCGTTGGCAACAAGCCGGCCGCGAGGTTTTAGGGCTGCCCAGGCCGCTTCGAACACACCGTCATCCATCATGCCGCCGCCGATGAACACGGCATCCGGTCGGGCAAGCCCCGCCAGCGCCTCCGGTGCGCGGCCTTGCACGATCTTGAGTTCCGGCACACCAAGCGCAGCGGCGTTGCGGGCGGCGCGGTCCGCGCGGTCGCCACTCGCCTCGATGCCGATCGCGCTCAGAGAGGGATGCCGCAGCAGCCACTCGATCGCGATCGAGCCGGCGCCCAGCCCGACATCCCAGAGCAGCTCGCCCTGTCGCGGCGCCAGCGACGAAAGCGTCACGGCGCGAATTTCCCGTTTTGTCAATTGGCCATCATGCTCGAAGAACGCATCGTCAAGGCCCGGCGTGAGTGAAATGATCGCCGCCTCCGGTTCCGCGATCACCTCGATCGCGATCGTATTGAGCGCGACAATTTCCTCGATCTGGAAATCCGATGCTTCGGCGTGACGTATCCGCTCGCGAGGCCCACCCATCGCCTCGAGCACGGTGATGCGCGATTGTTCCATGCGACGCGCGTTGAGAAGCTCGGCGAGCTTTGCGGGTGTCGCACCGTCCCAGGACAGCGCCAGAATGCGCGCGCCCGGTTGTAGATATCGGATAATGCCTTGCAGCGCGCGACCATGCAGCGTGACCAGCGCTACGTCCTGCAACGACCAGCCCATCCTCGCCGCGGCTAGACTAAAAGCGGAGGGTTGCGGCAGGCACACGAATTCTTCCGCCGCGACAAATGCCGCGAGCTGCTTACCGACACCGAAATGAAAGGGATCGCCGCTCGCCAAAATAGCGACCGAGCGCCCACGGTGCCGCTTGATCTCGCCGAACGCGTCGCTCATGGGACTGGGCCAGGCAAGATGACGGCCACGGATAAGATCGCCTCAGCCGCCGGGCAATAGAGGACAGCCCTTCCACGCCGTCTTCGCCGATGCCGACGATGGACAGCCAGCGCTTCGGCGTGCAGGTTGCGGCCTCAGCATTCATGGAGATGGCCTCGATGCGCGTTCTCATTCTTGGCGGTACCACGGAGGCCTCGGAGCTGACGCGCCTGCTTGCCGCGGACCCGCGCTTTGACGCGACTATCTCGCTTGCCGGGCGCACCACGAACCCCAGAACGCAGCCCGTTCGAACGCGGATCGGCGGCTTCGGCGGCCCTGACGGTCTGGTTGCCTGGCTGAAGCAGGACGCAACGCAGGCGGTCATTGATGCGACGCATCCTTACGCCGATGAAATCTCGTCCAACGCGGTCGCCGCCTGCACACGGCTTGCGATGCCGCTCGCCTCGATCGTACGCCCTGCCTGGGAACCCCAGCCCGGCGACACATGGATCACCGTCGCGAGTGCTGAAGCCGCCGCCGACGCGCTGGGATGGGAGCGACGCCGTGTTTTTCTCACGCTTGGCCGCCTCGAGCTTGGCGCTTTCGCCACGAGGCCGCATCATCACTACATCGCCCGCACCATCGATCCACCCGGCGATGTCGCGCTGCCGCCCGATATTCGGTTGTTGTTCGGTCGCGGTCCATTCGACCGGGAGGCGGAAACGACGTTTCTCGCGCGCGAGAAGATCGACGTGCTCGTCTCCAAAAACTCGGGTGGAGCGGCGACCTACGCCAAGATCGAAGCTGCACGCCGTCTTGGGATTCCGGTCGTGATGATTGCGCGTCCGAATAAGTTGCGTGGAGACGCCATCGAAAATGCCGAGGCGGCGATCGTCTGGCTCGAACAGCGGCTCGCTCATCGCACCACCGCCTGTTCGGCACGCGGTGTATAGACCCAGGGCCTGCGCCCATTTCGTGATATGAGCCGTGTTGCCGCCGCGCCAATGATGACGAGCGTGCGCATATCGGCAAGGGCTGGATCTGCCTCGGCCAGCACTGTCATGACAACGCGTGATTCAGATGTACCTGCGCTTCTGACAAAGAGCACGATGGCTTCAGGCGACTTTGTCGCTCGTAACAGATCAAACGCGCGCCCAAGCTGACGCGGCCTTGCCCGGGACGCGGGGTTGTAAAGCGCGATGACAAAATCGCCTTCAGCCGCGGCGCGTAAACGCCGTTCGATGGTTTGCCAAGACTTCAGATTGTCCGAAAGCGAGATCGCGCAAAAATCCGCCCCGAGCGGCGCCCCGACTTCTGCGGCTGCCGCAAGCATCGCCGTGATCCCGGGCTCGATGCGAATATCAAGCTCCCGCCAGGCGGGATCGCCGACTTCAATCGCTTCGAATACCGCAGCCGCCATCGCGAACACGCCGGGATCGCCACCCGAGACGATTGCGACCTTGTTGCCTTCGGCGGCCAGCATCAGTGCGTGACGCGCCCGGTCGATCTCGACCCGATTGCCGGACGCATGACGGCGCTGACTGAAGATGGTTTTTGGAATCCTGTCGATATAGGTCTCATATCCCACGAGATCGGTTGCAGCCTGAAGCGCTGCGGTTGCCGCCGGCGTCAAGAGCTCGATCGGCCCGGGTCCAAGGCCGACAATGACCAGCGAGCCGCTCACAGCCGCCTCCCCTGACCCGGGATCAGCACCATCGAAAAGTAAGGACCCTTGCCATCCGGGCATTCCGACAAGGGCATGATCTGCTCCCCTTGCATGGTACCGCGCTCGACATAGAGCGCGCGCGCGAGCAATCCGGCCGCCTCGACGGCGCGGCGGACTTTTGGGAGATTCTTGCCGACCTTCATGATGACGGCGGCATCGCTCTCCGCGAGCCGACGGGTCAAGAGCTCCTCGCCCAAGGTCCCCGGCAATACCGAGAGGATGTCGTTTCCCCAGGTGATCGGCGCATTGGCGCGCGTCCAGCAGCCTGACATGCCTGTGACGCCGGGAACGATTTCAATCGGGAAATCGCCGTTAAGACGGCGCCACATATGCATGAAGGATCCATAGAAGAACGGGTCTCCTTCGGCGAGGAGCCCGACGGACTTGCCCTGCCGAAGCAGTTCCGAAAGCGCCACGACACTTTCTTCATAAAAGTGGGCGATCTCTTTTTGATAGGTGGGATGTTCGGGCGGGACCTCGTCGGTGACAGGATATTCGAGGCGAAGTTCGGTTCGCCCCGGCCCCACCAAGGGATCGACGATGCCTCGCGCATTGCCCTGAAGCCCGCGCTTGGCGAAGAATGCGAGGACGTCGACATCGCGCACCAGCGCCGCCGCTCGCAGCGTCAGATAGCGGACGTCGCCCGGTCCGACGCCGATGCCGTAGAGCGTTCCTGCGCAGGCAGTTCCTGCGATCGCATCAAAACCTGTCATTCGCGCTCACTCGCCAGCGCATTGATCGCAGCAACGGCCATCGCGCTTCCACCTCTGCGGCCGCGCACGACAAGAAATGGCACGCGCCTCTGCAGCCGAAGCGCTTCCTTGGATTCGGCGGCACCCACAAAGCCTACGGGAACGCCGATGATCGCAGCGGGAGCCGGCGCGCCCTCGCCGATCATTTCAAGCAGCCGAAACAGCGAGGTCGGCGCATTGCCGATGGCGACGACGGCACCTTCGAGATGAGGCCGCCACAGCTCCAGGGCCGTAGCCGAGCGCGTATTGCCAATCTCAGCTGCGCGGCGCGCAACGGCGGGATCATCGAGCGTGCAAATGACATTGTTGCCCTTCGGCAGCCTGTTACGGGTAATGCCGTGCGCGACCATTTTTGAATCACACAGGATCGGCGCGCCCCGCAACAATGCTGCGCGGGCGCTGGCGGCGAATGTCGGCGACATCTCAATATCGCTGACGATATCGGTCATGCCGCAGGCGTGGATGATCCTGACCACCACCTTTTCTTCGACCTCCTCGAAGCGGGAGAGGTCAGCCTCGGCACGGATGATCGCAAACGAGTTGCGGTAGTTCGACCGAAGCGAAGATCGCACCGGGATCAGCGACAAGCTCGGCGAACGACGCGCTGCCGGCAGGGCGATCTTGCGCGATGCCGTTGCGAACGATCCCGTATTGACCTTCAGTGCCGACCAGCACCAGATCGGCCGCGGCGGACTTTGCACAGCCCTTGGCACAACCGGAGACGTGAATGGTCCCTGCAAAGCCGAACCGGGGTAACGTTGCGGCAAGCCGGCGAGCATCGCCGCGGGTATCGAGGCTCGTCGATCGACAGGCCGGTGCGCCCGGACAGGCCTCGATCCTAAGCAGGGGATCATTGGCGTCCGTAATCAATTCAACGGATCGAGCCGCATCCAGGACCGCATTTCCCGCCGATGCGCTGTGCACCTCGGCATACAAAATGCGCCACGGCGACAGCCTGACTTCCTCGACGCCGAAAGCCGCCATCTCGCCGGCAAGTCTTAAAAGCTGAGCGGTCTCAAGTCGGCCGAACGGCGCTGCGACGCCCACGGCGAACCGGCCGCAGCCCAAATCAAGCAAGCCAACGCGCCGATCCAACGAACCCGTGGTTTTTTGTGGATCGAGCGAGAGCGGATTGAGCGACCTCACCGCTGATCGGAGCGTCGCAAAACCTTCGGCGGAGAGGTCGCGCATGCGTTGCCGCGTGCCGTTCGGCGTCGCCTCGAGAAAGGCGCGCGCAGCTTCCATCGCAGCGGTGGCTGCGGCCCTGGGAGAAAACGAACCAAGCCACTCGATCCCGGCCTGCGTGTCGAGACCGATCGCGACTAAGGGACTTGCGCCATTGCGAATAGCTGCCAGGCGAATATCGGCTCGCTCATCCGCTAACGACAGGGTCCCGGAGCCATCAATGACAAAACCAAACTTGGACGGCAGAGCCCAGAGGGCGCGTTCGGAGGCCAGCAATCGCGCCAGTTCCCGCGCGATCTCACGGACATCGAGCACTTCGCCCGGATCGATCCCTGCGAGCGGGCTGATCATGAGGTTGCGTACCGCTTCCGCTTCCGGTGTCGGATCGAGCAGTCCCAGCCCCTCGATCAAATCTTGCAGTCCCGGCAAACTTGCTTCGCCGACACCGCGGATTTGCAAATTGGCTCGCCGCGTCAGGTCGATATGGCCGTTGCCGAAATGCCGGGCCGCCTCGGCGAGAGCCACCAGTTCGTCGGGCGTGAGCATTCCGCATCGCGGGCGCACGCGCACAATGAGTCCGTCGCCGCTCCGCATCGGTTTTAACGCGCCGGGACACCAGCCCTTCACCTCGAATGCCGCTGCATGTTTCACTTCGCGGCCTCCATGGGTGCACCACGAGCGTCTTGCGTTCTCGCGATCGCGCGATCCAGTTCGCCGGCAACGGCATTGCGCCGCGCAACCCAAAGCGCGCGCGCCAGCGCATCGCGGAGCCGCGAGGCAATCGCTGCCGCGGCTGCCGGGTTAGCTGCGATCATCCTCGCCAAAACCGCTTCATCTGCAATCAAGGCATCATGCGCGATGTCGAATAGATGATTTGGCACGATGCCGGCCGTTGCGGCGAAGGCGTAGAGGGCATCGACGCCCTGCGCGATTTCGGCGACGCCACGATGACCGTGACCGAGCATGCCCGCAATCCAGCGAGGATTTGTCAATCGTCCTCGCACAATTCGTGCGATCTCCTCGCCAACCGCGCGGGCTTTCGGCGTTGACGGCTCGCTTGTATCGAGATGGTAGAGTTTTACATCGTTGCCGAGCAGCGCCGCGGCCGCCGCAAAGCCGCCGACGAAATCGGCAACCCCGTCACCATCGAGAACATCTCGCTCGCGGTCGTCTTGTGTATGAACGAGGGCATCGGCCGTGGACACGCGGTCGCGAAAACCATCTCCCGCCGGCATGACCGTCTCCGCGCCCCCGTAAGCATGGGTCACGGTGGAAAGATAGGCCTCGCCAAGATCGTCGCGCGCTCGCCAGGCGCCGTCGAGCGCGAGATCAGCAGTTCCCGCGCCATAGCTGCCGGGCGCGCTCCCAAAAATGCGGGCAAGGTTGTCGCCGCGCCGGCGCGCGCAGGCGATCGGGTTGTCGGCGTCATCCTCGTCGAGAGCGGCGATCTTGCGGATGGCCGCGTCAAGCAGCGCGATCTGCGTTTCGAAAATATCCCTGAAAAGACCGGAGATCCGCAGCGTCACATCGATGCGCGGTCGCGCCAGGCTGGCAAGCGGCAGGACTTCGACGCCGGTGACACGGTTTGACGACATGTCCCAAACCGGTCGCGCTCACCGCCGGTTCGCAGCGAAGTCGAGGCCCAGAGATCGATCACAAGCGCCCGCGGATAATCGCCGTGATCCTGCAAGTAGCGGCGCACCACTTCATCCGCGGCCCTCAGACCGATCGTGGTGGCCGTCCGCGTCGGAATCGACCGCGGATCGATCGTCGTCAGATTTCGCCCCGTCGGCAAAACGTCGGCCCTGCCCCGGCTCGGCGCACCGGCAGGACCCGGGCTTACGCGGCGTCCGTCGAGGGCCGCCAAGAGCGCTTTCTCCTCATGCGAAGCGCTGCTACGGACGGCCGCTTCAATCTGCTCGCGCCGCTCGCCCGTAACCGAAGTGCCGGATGCCGCGATGATCGCGTTGGCCAGCGATGACTGCGCATCATCATCAGGGACCCGCCCGAAAACATGCAGCTGGTCGCGGATACTGAGTTCCTTGATATCGCACAAATGCGCATCGAGTTTTACGATGGCATCCCTCGCCGGCTCATCCTTTAACAGATTGCATTCGGTGGCAAGACCCGTTGTCCAGGCCGTGTCGATGATCGCGCTTTCAAGCAAACCAAGCCGGCGTCGATCGAGGCCCGCCGCGTCGGCATATTCCTCAACCAGTGCCTCCAGCTCAGCCATCGCCCCATGAAGCCCCGCCGCGCTCAGCGGCGGCGTGAGATGACCAATGGTCACGGCACTCAACCGGCGTTTTGCTTGTACCGCCTCGCCTGGATTGTTAACGATGAAAGGATAGATGACCGGCACCGGGCCCGTCACCGCCTCAGGCCAACACTCGGCGGAAAGTGCCAGCGCCTTGCCGGGCAGCCACTCCAGCGTGCCGTGGGTACCGAGATGAATCAGCGCGTCGACCTGCGCCTGCTCCCGCAGCCACGCATAGAGCGCAACATAGGCATGGCGCGGGGGAATCGAAATGTCGTGATAGCCGGCCTTGCGATCACGCGCCGATCCGCGGTCGGGCTGGAGAAAAACCAAGAGCTTTCCGGCTTTGAGCACAGGAAAAGAAAAAGTGTTTTTTTCGACGACAGGGTCGGCGTCGGGGTCGCCCCACGTTTTTTCAATCTCGCTCTGCAGACCCCGCGGCAGAGCCTTCAACCATCTTGCGTAAGCAGCAAGGGGAATGTCGAGGCGAGTGGCTTGTCCCGTGAGCAGCATCTCGACATCAGCAGCGCGCAATTCTTCCACGCCAACATCGTAACCTTCCGCACGCAGAAGATTGACGATTTGAACGACGCTTTCGGCGGTGTCGAGTCCCACGGCATATCCGGCACGCCCCGCGCGAGCCGGATAATCGGATAGAACGAGCGCCAGCCGGCGCTGCGCGCGCGGGGTTCGGCTTAATTTGACCCACCGGCCTGCCTGGCGCGCGACAAAATCAATCCGGTCAGGACAAGGCTTGTGCCGAACGGCTGCAAATTCAATCCTGGGATCAAAATCGTCCTCGCCCTTGAACGAAACGGCACGACTCAACAACCGTCCATCCAGTTCGGGCAACACCACATTCATGGCGAGATCCGCTGGAGACAGGCCGCGCGGCGACGAGGCCCAGCCCTCCTGCGTGTTGCTCGCCAGTACAACTTGCAGCACGGGAACATCGGCGGCGTCAAGGATTGTCGTGCCGTCATCGCGCAGCGCGGAAAAAGCCGTCGCATTGAGGATAATGGCTGGCCGCCGCGCGGCGATCAGGTGGCCGATACCTTCTGCTGCCGCGGGGTCCTTGAGACTGGTGACGGCGACCGCAACCGGCGCCAGGTTTTGTCCCTCGAGCGCCGCCATCAAGGCGCGGATCGGAGCCGTATCGGCGGCGAGCAAGCTCGCTTTATAGAACAGGACAAGAGCGACGGGCCGCTTGTCAACCGCGTCGATCAAATCCTGCAGAGGTACCGTACGTCCGTCAGCGGCAAATCCCGCGACCGGTCCGATCGGCATCGCATCAGTCCAGCTGATGTCGCGATCAAGAAGGCTGCCAACATATCGCAGCGCCTGGCGGAGATTCTCCGGCCCGCCTTCGCGGAAGAAATCATCCAGGCGAGACAGCGTCTCTGCCGTCACGGTAGAGATTTCCGCCAGACGGGGATCGGGGCGATCGTCGCCCGGCAAAGCAGCGAACAGGATATTGTTCTTGCGTGCGACCGAAGCGATGATTTCCAACCCATATCGCCAATATTCAAAACCCCCGAGACACCGCACGATGACTGCCCGCGCCTGCGCGACGACCCCCTCGACATAGAGGTCCACGGACATCGGATGCTTCAGCTTTTTGAGACTTGCCAGTCGCAAAGTGGGCAGTATCCCGGCATCGGACTTCCACGCTGGACGATATCAGCCGGCGACTGCTCGAGATCGATCGCGGCATCGGCCTCGTCCAATTTCGCGATATGGGTCGCCAGCAGATGCATGCGTGATCAGCCCAGGATCAAGTTTCGAATGGCCGCCATATCGAGCCCCTTCTGACCGATCACGACCAGACGGCTGCAACGCTCCTCATCCTTGTGCCATGCGCGGTCAAACCGGTGCTGGATGCGGGCCCCAACGCCCTGAACCAGAAGACGCATCGGCTTGTCCAGAATCTCCACAAAACCCTTGACGCGAAGGATGTCATGCTTCGCCGCCGCCTCGGCAATCTTTTCAATCAAGGTTTGCGGCGTCTCGAACCGCCTGAGGTCGATGACAAAGGACTCAAAATCGTCGTGGTCGTGCTCGCCTTCCGCGTCGTGATGGGAGACCCGGTTTGCAACATCATGTTCGGCTGCAACCCCCAGCCCCAGAAGGACCGTCGGCGATACGCGGCCATTTTCCACTTCGACGATCTTGACCGATCTGGAAACCACCCGTCCGATCTCGCTGACCACCCTGCCCCGTTCTTCCGCCGACACCAGATCAGCCTTGTTCAGAACAACAAGATCGGCACAGAGAAGCTGATCTTCGTAGACTTCCTCGAGTGGATTGTCGTGATCGAGCGACGTGTCCTGCGCCCGCTGGCGGCTCACGGCCTCCGGATCGTCGGCGAACCGTCCGGCGGCAACTGCCGCGCCGTCGACCACGGCGACAACGCCATCGACGGTGACGCGTGAGGCGATCTCCGGCCAGTTGAACGCCTGCACCAGCGGCTTGGGAAGCGCGAGCCCCGAGGTCTCGATGACGATGTGCTCCGGCGGAGCCGGGTGATCGATCAGACGCCGGAGTGCCGGAACGAAATCATCCGCCACCGTGCAGCAGATGCAACCGTTGGACAATTCCACGATGCGCTCTTCAGGGCAGCTATCGATGCCGCAACTCTTCAGAATCTCGCCGTCGATGCCGACGTCGCCGAATTCGTTGACGATCACCGCGAGGCGGCGCCCTCCCGCATTTTCAAGAATATGGCGAACCAGCGTCGTCTTGCCGGCGCCGAGGAAGCCGGTGACGATCGTGCAAGGGATTTTTGTCAAAGATGTCATCGGGAACGGTCTCCAATATTCGCTAGACGGGGAGCGGCGGAACTCGCGCAATCGTGTTCTTGCGGATGTGGACGGGGCGCTCCCGCCAGACCGGTAACCCGTCCGGCTGGGCATGGTGAAGCCGCGCAAATTGAACCACGTCGTCGGCATGCTGCTCGGGGTCGAGCGCGCCGATCACGTAAGTCCATTTTCCCGGCCCCGAGACTGCGACCGTGCAACCACGATTACAATTTGACAGGCACTCGACGGGCACGATCTCGATATCCGGCTCGCCATCTTCGAGGCGCTGCGACAGGATCTTCATCAGGCGCGCACCGGGACGCGCCTGTGCATCCTCGCTGGTCTCGCCGAGCAGGCGACAAGTGATACAGACAAATAGTTTTGAAGCGCGTGCGTGCGGCAAGGCCTCGGCGTCGATCAACGCGGTCATGTGCTTGCCGCTTTCAGCTCGGGAACCCGGCAGCAGTCGTCACGGCGCCAATCAAGGCGATGACGGCGCCGGCTGCGGCCATGCCCGCTCGGTCGAACGCAGGAGCGCGGTGCTGGACTTTTATTGTTGCCGCATAGGCTAAAACAGCAATGATGGTTTGAATCATGAGCAAACCGGCAAGATAAGCGCCGAGTGGCGAGGCTTCGGCTCCGACGATGGATTCGCCGAGCGCATAGCCGTGCACCACACCGGCCGCAGCAAACAACACGGCCATCGGCAACACGCCGCGCGACAGCCGAAACGCGACCAGGCCGCCGATGAACAGTGTGGAGAGTCCGACGAGAAGCTCAGCGGCGGGAATATTGGCGCGAGCAAGATGGAGCACGACGCCGAAGATCATGGCTGCGCCGAAGGCAAACACCGGGCGAACGCCGCGGCCGAGTAACGCGGCCAAAATACCGACGCCAACGACGGCTGCGAAATGATCGAGCCCAATCACGGGATGCCCGAGCCCCGACAAAAACCCCTGCATGAAGGTGACGGGAACCTTGCCGCCCATCACATGGTGCGCCAGCGCCTCAGCCGGCGCGAGCATCGCGACACCCGCTACAAGCACGCAGAATCGATTGAGAAGAGTCTTCATCGCGGACCTCCGTCGTCATGGGCTTCGTGTGCCCTGGCCTGGTGCCGCTTCCGACGGGGGCCCATTCGCGACGACACTGGTCGCCGGGTCGTGAGCCTTTAAATGACCATCGCGACGCCCCGCGCGATGAGCCGGATAACAGCGTTCTCGACGGCAGGTCTCCTGGCTCTCGGGTCTCAGCATCCGGCCACCTTCCCGGTTTCCCAGTGGTGTCTTGGCCTTCAGCTCACCGACTACAGTTGCGGGGGCAGCCGCGGATTTGGGGCCCGATGCCTTTGGAGGCTAAAGACCCCTGACCGCATTCCCATTCAATCCCCTTGCGGGGAACCGTCACCCGATTGATAAGGGCAAGGATCAACCCCCGTCAATCGAATTCGCCGGTCATGAA
>WNFM01339720.1_pt4 | contig 11074 bp, 12 predicted proteins | sample 5400271 | NCBI WGS metagenome assembly WNFM01 (sample SAMN13153352, study PRJNA577476) | soil metagenome | isolation source: 60 cm saprolite on Douglas fir-dominated hillslope | place: USA:California | collected 2013-09-17 | reverse complement strand
GGAGGGTAGAGGCGGGGGCCATGACGTCCACCTCCTGCGCCGCGTCCTCGTAGCGACGGAGCGTGACCTCCGCGTCACTGGCGGCAGGAAGGGGCGCCGCGGCATCGGTGATGATCGCCTCGCGTGCGAAATCGACCTCCCTCGTCGCCAGGAACTGGTCGTTAGTCATCTTGCGCACCTGCGAGACTGCCACAAACCGCGGCACCTCGCCGAGGTTGCGGAAGAGCCGCCCATCCGGCAACTCGCGATCGAAGACGACGGGTGTGGTCACGCGCCCGTAGTAAATCGGCGCGTCGCCTGCCGTCTTCGTCGAGCCGCGGAGCAGGGAAATGCGCATCCCCACGGGCCGTACGCGTGCGACGAGCGTCTCACCGCGCCGGGCATATGGGCGCACGGGAATGTAGATCTTGTTCATGACCGAGATGTCGGCGCGGCTCCACGCTCGCGAGGCAACTACGTGATCGCCTTTGATCACGTCGACATCCACGCGAGCGTTCGGACCGGTGATCTCATCGATCGTCGGCCCTAGCTCCACCGCGTAAAACGGCTCAGCATCCACAGGCACATGCCACTTCGCTTCCGTGCCCGAGGGGAGGCTTACCGCATCCCCCTTCACTTCTGCCACGCCCGGAACGGTGTTCTTGAATGTCGTCCATTTGATGATGTCGATGTTCTTGTGCTCGATGTAGTAGCGCACGCCGAGCATCGAGATCAGCGGGTCATCAAAGTTGAACTTCAAACTGTTGAATGTGAGGATCGTCGAGGCCCCTCCCCACGACGTCGGATCGACCCGCGCCAGAATCCGCCGGTAACTCGCTTCCGAGGAGAAATGGCTGCGCACGTCCTCGAGTCGTACGAGCTCGGAGACGTTGGGCCAGAGGTAAATGAAGAAGGGAGCGATGCGGAATGGCCGCGGCTGGGCGCGGAGGAAGTCGATCGTCGGCGTCGACGGAATCGCTGCGTCGGACGGAGCCAGGTACGGATGAAAACGCCCGGCAAACACGGCCAGATCGGTGGCCGCCAGAGCCACCAGCGCGAAGGCGACCGCACCACCGAGCCGTCGCCGCGTGAGCACCTCCGCTCCTGCCGCGGCAAGATACGCCACAGCCAATGGAACGACGACCTGCAGCCGAGTCAGCCATGAATACTTGATCCCGGGCCAACGGGCGAGCACGCTGGTGATGGGGGCGACGCCGAACATCGCAGCGAGCAGAACGGCCAACAGCACCGTGAAGAAGAGTCGCGAGGTGGCTCGGCGGTTGAACCAACCGGCAAGAATCAGCGGGAGCGCCACCAAGCCTACATAGACGGTCGCCTCGATGTCGTTATTGAGAACGCCGAGGCCCGTATCGCCCGTCCAGTGCAGGTAGGCATGGCTACCCAGCCGATACGGCTGCAGGAAGAGCCAGAAGTGCCGAAGCGGAAAGAAGAGCTTCGTACTGACGTTCTCCCGCATTCCGAGATAGCCGCTGCGGTGGATGAACTGGACCATCGGCACGATGGACGGGAGGGCGATGCCGAGTCCAATGAGCGTGGCCGCACCGTGGAGAGCCACCGACTTGACGGCCGCGCCGACGCCGCGGCTGCGATTCATCGCCAGCCGGACGACCAGGTAGGCCACGGCCACGTACACGCCGTAGGCCATCGTCGCCGGAAAGCCGCTGAGGGCGTACGAGAGCGCGATGAGACCGACGACCCACACCGGCGTCCGGCGTCCGCGGGCTACGCGGGCAGCCAACCAGAGAAGGGCCGGATAGAACGTCGTGGCGTTCGTGACCTGCCAGAGGAAGCGCACTGCCAGTGCCCCGCTGGAGGCGAAGACGATAGCTCCAACGGCGGCGCCGCACTTGCCGAGACGTTCCTCGCGCAGCCAGAGGTAGGCAAAGAAGAAGGCGACATTGAGCTTCAGAAAGATGATGCCGCCGTACACCCACGTCAGCGGAAGCAGCAGCGTCGGCAAGGCGATGAGCGGCGACAATACAGCGGACGCCGATGAACCGAACCCGGGAATCCCTGATGCCACGAACGGATTCCAATGAAACGCGCCCGGCCGCCCCTTGAGCAGCGACATCAACGTGTAATAAGACGTGGGCGGGTCGTTGATGACGGAGTTCTGAACGTCAAGCGGGTGTGTGATCGTCCAGGGGTCGAAGTTCGAGTAGACGTCGTTGGGCGACACGATCCGTCCCAGGAACAGTGTCGGGAAGAAGAAGACGAAATGCCAAACGACGAGCGCGGCGAGGGCGGTCTTGTGTTTACGAAGGACGCGAGGCACGTGGAGCGAGAGTCTATCGCGACGGGCGCCTCTCGCCGGGCGATCCATCTTCGTGAAACCAGAGACCGGAGACCAGAAGCCAGAAGCGATCTCTGTTCTTTCTGGTTTCGCCTGTCTAGTTATCTGGTTTCTGATTCCTGGTTTCGTGATAACAATTCGATGACTCGTCCAAACCACCATCATGAAGCGCCTCCTCATCGCCGCTGACGTTGACCCCTCCTTCCGCGCCGCCGCCGCGAGCGACGGCCGATTCGACGTCGTCGAACGCCCGGTGACGACCGAGGACGAACTGGTAAGTGTGATCAGCGATGCGGAGATCGTCGTCACTCGCTCCTACAACCGGGTCTCGCGGCGCGTCATCGATGCCGCACCCCGTCTCGTGCTCATTGCGCAGGGAACGAGCGGGACCGACAACATCGACATCGGCGCCGCCGGCGAGCGTGGCATTGCCGTCATCAACCTACCTGGCGCGAATGCCAACGGCGTCGCAGAGCTCGTGATCGGCTTCCTCATCGCGATGACTCGCACCGTGCCGGTGTATACGCTCGAGATGACGCAGGGCATCTGGCACCGCGCCGACGCCGCAACCCGCCATGAACTTGCCCACTATTCGCTCGGCATCATTGGTCTAGGCGAAGTGGGGAAGCGTGTGGCGCGGCTTGCCGGAGCGTTTTCCATGCGTCCATACGCGCTCGACCCTCTCATCCCCGAGGCTGAGTTCGGGCGACGCGGCGCGACTCGCGTTACGACACTGCGGGAGATCCTGGCCTGCGACATCGTCACCCTGCACGTTCCCCTCACCCCGGAGACGCGGGGAATGATCGGATCGAGGGAGCTCGCCTCGATGCGCCCGGGCTCGTTTCTCGTCAATGCCTCGCGCGGCGAGGTGCTCGACCAGCATGCCGCTCTCGACGCGCTGTCCGCGAATCATCTCGCCGGTCTGGCCCTCGATGTGTTCGATCCCGAGCCGCCACCGGCCGGGTTCCCCTCCGACCCCCGCCTCATCCTCACCCCGCACATCGGCGGCGGCACGGCCGAGGCCAAGAGCGCCATCGGCGCGAAGTTGTACGAGAGGATCGTCGCGTTTTCAGTGGTTAGTGATTAGTGGTTGGTGGTTAGTTGGATTCGCGGTGAGCGCTTTTTCCCATCACGAATTACGGCACGCCGCCGATCGGAGCCGGAGGCCAGTGGGCAGGTAGGGGCCACAATCAGCGGTCGTTGTTCTCGCTGAACGCCCAAACCACTAACCACTAACCACTAATCACTAACCACTATGACCCCTCCACGCACCACGAAACGCCCCTCATACAGCACGTCGCGCACGAGGTTCACTCCGAAATGGTAGACGAGGTGCAGGTAAGAGGGCGCATCCAACAGGACGAGATCAGCGCGCTTGCCGGCCTCGATCGTTCCGATCTCGTGGGCGAGGCGCAGCGAGTAGGCGCCGTTGAGCGTAGCCGCGGTGATCGACTCTTCCACCGTCATCTTCATACGCAGCGTGGCGAGCTGCATCACCATCGGCATCGACTCGGTCATTGACGACCCGGGATTGCAATCCGTCGAGAGCGACACGATGGCGCCTGCATCGAGTAGCTGGCGTGCCGGAGCGTAGCGGTCTGACATGAGAAAAAAGCTGGTGGCCGGGAGCAGATTGGCGACCGTGTTCGACGCCGCCAGAGCGGCCACTCCAGCATGGCCGATGTGCATGAGGTGAGTGGCTGCCAGAGATGCGCCGTCCGTGTCGGACAGCTCGTCAGCATGCAGGCGCGGAACAAGCCCGGCCCGCGCCCCGGCTCGGAGGACGCGTTCACCCTGGTCACGGCTGAAGACGCCCCGTTCGACAAATGCGTCGCAGAACACGGCCAGCTCCTCCCGAGCAACCGCCGGCAGGATGTCATCCACGATCTCATCGACCCAGGTAGGGTCGCCGCGGCGTTCAGGGGGGAACTCGTGCGCGGCGAGGCAGGTAGGCACCAGCCGTAACGGCGCACGCTCCGCCGCCGTCCGGATGGCGCGCAACTGCTTCAACTCGGCATCGAGGCTCAAGCCGTAGCCGCTCTTCGCCTCGGCCGTCGTCGTACCGTGGCGGACCATCATCCGGCCACGGGTCAAGACGTTCTCGACGAGCTCCTCTTCGGTCGCCTGACGCGTAGCACGTACGCTGGATGCGATTCCCCCGCCCGACTCGGCGATCTGCTCGTAGCTCTCTCCCTGCAACCTCCGATTGAATTCCGACTCGCGGAAGCCGGCGAACGGTATGTGCGTGTGCGTATCCACGAAACCCGGGAGTGCCGTTGCCCCCCGCGCATCGAAGTCCTCAGTGATCGACTGACGAACGTCCAGGGGAAGGTCGTCTTCCCGTCCCACGAACGCGAAGAATCCGTCGCGTACGACAATCACCCCGTCCTCGATGACCCGCAGTGAGCGCATGCTCTTGCCACGCAGCCCGGCGGAGCCGGAAGGAGTAGCGATCTGGGCAAGGTTGCGGATGAGGAGCATGTAGTGGTTAGTGGTTAGTAGTTAGGCAGACCCGGCTCACGTTTATCAGGTAACCCGAATCGGACAAGCGCAAGCGAGGGTTTTCCTAACCACTAACCACTGACCACTAGCAACTAGCTCTGCGACGCTCGGAACATCGCCGTGATCGGCTGCTCGGTGGCTTCCTGCTCGGCATCGAGCTCGATGAGGTGGTGCATGGTGTCGAGCGTTGCCTGCAGCTTGTTCCGGGCCGCGCGCCGTTCGATCTTGAGGTCGAGAATGGATTTCTCCAGATCGCCCACACGGGCCATGGCCTGCGAGACCAGCCGTTCGGAAAGGAGCTCGGCGTCCTTCACGATCAGCTCCGCTTCCTTCCGGGCGTTAGCCTTCACCTCTTCGGAAACCTTCTGGGCAGAGAGCAACGTGTCCTTCAGGATGCGTTCGCGCTGGGTGTGCTCTTCGAGGTCCTCGCGCAACGAGGCATTGTCGCGGCCTAGCCGATCCACTTCGTGCAGAAGATGCTCGATCTCTTCCGCAACCAAGTGAAGATACCCGCGCACTTCATCCGCGTGATAGCCCTTGAAAACGCGTGCAAACGTCTGCTTCTGAATGTCGAGCGGTGTAAGACCTTGCATCATCCCCTCCCAGCACTGGGGACGAGTATAGCGCCGGCCACGGCGATCAGGCGCTCCAGAACATAAATAACAATGAGCAGAATGAGAGGCGACCAGTCGATTCCGGCCGTGTCGACGCGCCGGAGCATCCGGCGGATGGGGCGGACAAAGGGCCAGGCCATGCGGGCGCAGATGTCGTTCAATTGCTCCAGCACGTGGTAGGCCCCGCGGTTGCGGCGCCGGAATGAGGTGTTCGCGGCGAAGAAAACGATCCAGGAAACGATCACCCAGACCACGACCACCCATCGAATGACCGAGAGGATCATGAGCAGGGTTTCGATTAGTACGCCTACTAAGGCCATCAGCCGCGGCTCCCAAAGATCGCACGTCCTACGCGGACCAGCGTAGCCCCCTCTTCGATCGCCACGTCGAAGTCCTCGCTCATTCCCATCGACAGGTGCTCGAGCCCGAGCTCGTCCCGCAGCCCGCGCAACTCACGGAAGTATGGGCGTGTCTGGTCGGGTGTGCCAACGGGAGGAATGGCCATCAACCCGCGGAGGTGAAGTGACGGCATAGCCTTGACAGCGGCGGCCAGGTCCGGGATCACGCCCTTGGTGGCGCCGTTCTTCTGAGCCTCGCCGCCGATGTTGACCTCCAGGAGGATCTCCTGTCGCTTCCCTTCGATTTCAGCAGCGCGAGCGATCTTGCCGGCCAATTCCAGCGAGTCGACGGTCTGGATGACATCGAACAGCCGTACCGCTTCCTTCGCCTTGTTCGACTGCAGGTGACCGATCAGGTGCCAGACAGCAGGCGCGGCCGCGCGCACCAGCGGACGCTTCTCCCGCGCTTCCTGAACGCGGTTCTCGCCGATGGCAGTAATGCCTGCGTCGATGGCCTCGTCGACGGCAGAGGCCGGAAAGGTCTTGGAGACGGCGATGAGTGTGACGGCATCCGTACGACGCCCCGCCCTGGAGCACGCGGCGGCGATGCGCGACCGAACCGCGGCCACGTTCTCACGCACCGGCACTGCGGCGCTCCATCCATCGGCCGCTGGCCCGAACCTCAGGGCGGTCGAGTGCGAGATTGGCGAGGCGGTCCGCGTCTTTGTTACCGGCTCTCAGGGTGTGGCGAATGGAGAATCGGCGGAAGTGGCCAGCCATCGACTGCGCCCGTTTGTACAGGGGCACCAGATTCGGGTGCTTGACGCGGTACTTGCCGAGCATCTGCTGCACCAGCAAGAGCGAGTCACTGACGACTTCGAGCTCGTCGGCGCCCTCCTGCCGTGCCACCTCGAGAGCCTCCAGGAGCCCGGAGTACTCTGCGACGTTGTTCGTGGTCGTGCCGAGGTACCCGCAGATCTCGATGATCTCCGAGTCGGAGCGAATGAACACGCCGTAGCTGGACGGTCCGGGGTTGCCGCGCGATGCACCATCGACGAAGGCTGTGAGTTTCTTCAGGATGGGGGCCTCTCCAGATAGAGGATACGGTGACAACCCTCGCAGTGCACGAGCTCTCCCCGCTTGAGCTGCTGCTGGAGCATGGGCCGGACGCGGCTACGGCAGATGCTGCAGGAGTCGCTGATCACGACCGCAACAGCGATGTTCTGGCGCCCTTTGAAGATGCGATGGAACTCGCGCTTCAAGGCGTCGGGGATGCGCTCCTCGATCGCCGCGGCCTTCTTCCCGAGGGCAGCCACTTCGCCTCGCAGGTCGGCCAACGAATGCTGCCACGTGGCGTAGGAGTCATCCCAACGTTTCTTGAGCGCGTCGTGGCCCTCCTGGCGTGCGTCGAGCTGGGCCTGCAATCCGTCGATCTCGCCGATGGTCTTGAGGGCGGAGTCTTCCAGTTCCTTCACCTGCTTCCGGGTGGCGTCGATCTCCTTCCACGCGGCGGCATATTGCTGCTGGTTCTTCACCTGCATGAGCTGCCCCTGATACTTCTTGAGCAACTCCTGCTGATCGGAGAGCTCCCCTTCCACGCGGCGGCGCTCTTTCGAGAGCGTTTCGACCTGGGCGGTGAGCCTGGTGGTTTCCTCGTTTGCCGCTTGCCACTCGCGATCGACGGCGGCGAAGGATTCGGGCTTGGCGTTGAGCTGTTTTTCGCGTTCGCTGATCTGCGTCAGTACGTTCTGGAGATCCCAGAGTCGTTCGACTTCCTGATTCACCTCACCTCCATGAATGAAAAAGGCGTTCCGGTCATGGAACGCCTGTGCTGGTGACTGCCTACCTTCGAGTTTCGCTTGGGATCGTGCGTCGTCATTCGTCTGTTGGCCTCTGGTTGGTGGGTCCACCAGGATTCGAACCTGGGACCTGCCGGTTATGAGCCGGTAGCTCTAACCGCTGAGCTATGGACCCGGGAGCGGGATTCTAGCAGGTTGGTGCCCAGGTTGTGCCGGTTCTACCTAGTTCCTTAAACCAGAAACCAGAACAGAATGACAGCGAGGATGGACTCCACCCGGCTGTCGGCATTCTGATTGCCTGACTTCCGGGGCGAACTGCGAGTCTGGTTCTGGTTCTGGGCTCCCTATTGCCGCTCGACGTGGTCCCCCACTTCCATGTGGTAGCGGGTCGAGACGATCTTTCCCGTGGCCGTATGCGCCTCAGCTGTGAGTACGCCGATCTCACCGAGCACCTGCCGCGGCTGCCCTGGCTGGCGGCTCTCCCGCCAGACGGTCAGGAAGTCTCCCGGCTGCAGCTGATCGTCACGACCGAGATTGACCTCCACCAGGATTCCTGAGCCCAGTGCCTGAATCCAGCCTCCTTCGGCATTGACGATGAAACCCTCAGTCTTGCCGCTGGCAGGATCGCAGACGCCGGGAAGCGCAGGGATGCGCGCGAGGGGGATGGGAATCTGGGGCAGCGGTTTGAGACGTGCACCCGGATGAATGTCCAGGCATGCTTCAGTGATGATGCCTCGCGCTTTGTGCTCGTCGGCGCAGAGAACCCTCACCTGACCGCGGTACTCCCAATGCCGCCCGACCACCGCCTTCGTGACAGGGTGGATGATGATCTCGCCGGGCTCGACGGCGAGATACGTCTCGCCAGCCACCAGGCCGGTCGCCGTACCACCGTCCAGAAACACGAGATCTCCGTTCGTTCCGCCCAGTTCCTGGTGAATGGCGCCTGCCTCATAGAAGGACTCGGTGTCTTCATAGGAGCCCACCCGGTTGGGCATCGGCTCATTTGTGTCTCCGATGTATCCGAAGCAGTAGACGTCGGCCTCACTGCCCAGAGGGACCGGTGACTCCGAGGCTGGCTGAGACCCCGCCGCTACCGGCAGATTGGCGGCCGCCTGTACCGGCTGAGATGAGGGGACGGCCTCAGTCGATGAAGACGTCGACGCCGCCTGTGCTGCCTCACCCTCTACCAGCAGGACGTCGCCGGGATAGATCCAGTGCGCGTCCGTGATCCAGGTATTCGACTCCCAGAGCTGGGGCCAGAGGTAAGCATTCTTGAAGCTCTGCTGGGCCAGACCCCAGAGCGTGTCGCCCTGTTTGACGGTAATCGTCTTGGCCCCTGGCGAGTAACTGCCCGCGTCTGGAGGGTTGTACGCGGTCCAATGATCGCCCACGCGATGAAGCTCTCGCGGCGGATGCGACGACGAGGTCGCCTTCTTCGCCGCCCCGAAAACGGGTATTGCGGCCAACAGGAGAATGGGAGCCACCCTACGCACACTGACCATCTGTCCCTCCCCAGGTTCCCGGAGCGTTGCCTACAAAAGTTATCGCAATGGGGGGTAGCGGTCAAGTTCGGGGACGATCCTCAGGGACAGCGGGCCTCAGCGAAAGGCTGCTTGTTCACCGGTGCCGGTCCGCTGAAATTGCTCATACGCCTTCAGTTCCTGGTTGCGGCGCTCGTACCTGGACAGCACTTTCGTCACGTACGACTGCGTCTCCCGGAACGGCGGCACCCCGTTGTAGCGCTTCACATTGCCCTCCCCGCCGTTGTAGGCGGCGATGGCCTTGCCGAGATTGCCGTCGAAGCGCTTTTGCAGGTACTTCAGGTACTTGGTACCAGCCTCGACGTTCTGCTCGGGGTCGTCCAGGTTGCGGGCACCCATCCATCGTCCCGTGCGCGGCATGAGCTGCATCAGCCCTCGTGCACCGACTTGCGAACGGGCTCCGGTGCGGAAAGACGATTCGGTCTCGACTACCGCCGCGACGAGCGCCGGATCAACGTCGTATTTCAGCGCCTTCTTGTGGATCAACTCACCGAACGGGACAGCATTCTCGAAGAAGTCCTGCCGGATCGTCCCGTTGATTCGGGCCATCTCCTCATGAAATACGTCGTGCGGCACCGGCTGAGGCGACACAACTCCAGGTGAGGCAATCCGCACCGAGCCAAAGGGATCGTTTTGCTGTGAGACTAGCTTGCCTGGCAGAGCTCGCGAGAGCTTGAGTACCGAGCTCGCCGCGAAACCGTCCGCCAGCGACGCCACGACCCTGGGGCCTCCGCCAAGGTTCTCCACGACATCGATGCCATGACGGTCTTTTCGGACTACGAAATGAGCGTTATCCAGAAACTCAGCCGCTCCACCGGCCGAAAGGGCAGCCCCGAGGGCCAACGTCGTCAGGCCGCGCCCACCAAACCAACGGAACAAGCGGCGCTGATGGAGCGCCCGATGAGCCCGGGCGGAGCGATTCGACAGCCGATCCATGAGGGAAGACTTCTTCGTCATCGGGCTCCCTGGCGCGCTCTGATTTGAACAAATAATCAATCTGAAGCGCATCGGAGAACCACGTCCAATTCATGGTTATTCGCACTTCTATCAATGACCTGTCACATGACCGGCTAAGCTCCATTGTTCCAGTCACTTCGACTACGAAAAACTTTCGCTCCAGCAGGGGTCGCCAGGAGGCTACTAAGCCAACTAAAACACCTCGGCCGAGAACTTCTCGATCTTCGTCTCAGCCAGCCGCCAGGCGTCCGGTCGAAGGCCCGCCTTGAGGCAGGTGTGGTCGAGAAACGTCTCCCGATCCCAGCCGCACTCCATCGCAACCTGAGGCAGCAATAGGCCGGCACGCCCGCCTCGGGTGACAATCAAGCCATCGCGGCCCGGGACGATGTCGGTGATCTCAATGACGCGCTCCAGGGGCCCCATCACCGAGATCTCGATCTCCAGCCCGGGCCATTCCTGGGCCGAGACAGGGTCGAAGCGCGGATCGCGGAACGCGGCGTTGAGGGCGCTGGTGACGACGGCGCGAATCAGTGGCTCGCGCGCCACGATGGATCCGACACAGCCCCGTAGTGCACCCTCGTGCGTGCGCAGCGTGACGAAAGCACCAGCCGGACGGAGTAGCGCCTCGTCGATCCCGGCCTCGGAAACGTCAGGGCGTTGCCCGGCCAGCGCGCGCTCAATCGATCGCCGCGCGGCCGCGTGCAGCGTCTTCCGTTGTTCGTCGTTCAGCATGGCGGTAGATCAGCACCAGGTTTCGAGCATAGACGATCAACCCGGGCGCCTGGCCAAGGATGATGACGGGATCGCGGCGCAGCAGGCCGTAGATCGTCATCAACAGGCCACCGCCGAGCGACAGCCACCAGAAACCAACCGGAATGTGACTGGCGCGACGACGCTCCGAGGCAATCCACTGAATGATGAAACGCGCGGCGAAGAGCGCCTGCGCGCAAAAGCCAAACGCTGCCAACAGATCCCAATGCCACGAGCGCGGATCAATGGTTGGTGCGATCACGAGCGACAGGATCAGACC